>JGI20163J15578_10000362_pt1 | contig 18815 bp, 9 predicted proteins | sample TergutCu122P1_FD_15578 | JGI IMG/M metagenome (IMG submission 15578)
AGGCTTTTAATAAAAAATCGCAAAGTGAAAACGCAAACCAAACGCAAAGTGAATCGGAAACTACTTTGCGATTTACTTTGCGTTTGTTGGAGCAAGAAATAGTATTTTTGAAAGAGCAAATTGCCGTTAAGGATGGACAAATAGCATCCGCCAACGAAGCGTTAAAAGCTGAGCAGTTTTTGCACGCCAACACAAAAAATATCCCCCTACTCCCTAACTCGGAAGAGTCTAAAAAGAACATCAGCGAGCCGATGGGCTTTAGTAAGCGTTTGAAATTTTTATTTAGTGGAAAATAAGATTGATTTTTTTACGACCGTAATACTGCTTTTTGTGATATTTTTATCGTAATTTTAATCTCGTTTATATAATTAAATCAAAAAAGTATTGCAAACAAATCCACTTTCTATTATAATATATACGAACATATGTTCGTATATATTATAATAGACTGGAGGCGATACGCATGAATAGTGACGCCATAAGAGAAGCAGCCATGCTTCACCAAGAACTTATTTTACCCCCATATGACACCGTACTAAACACTAATAATGGCTTTGACGCTATTTGTGTATTTTCTAATGCCTTTAGTGGTGGTAACATTTATGTACCAAGTTTACGAACGATTTTTAAGCAATGCATTGAGCAAGAAATCCGTAACAAATACAGCAATATGACAGTTCGAGCATTAGCAAAACGCTATGGCATTAGTGAACGATATATTCGTACTTTAATTCAGTAATTCATAATATAAAACGTGAAATACTCTATATTTAAACCATAATAATAAACCCCAAATAGGTTTCCATCCGACAAAGAAAACCTATTTGGGGTTTAGTTTATTTATCGTGAATATGCGGCAGTTCAATAATTATAGGTTTAGATGAATTAACACCTACTCCATTTCCAAGTTGCCCCGCATGATTATCTCCCCAAGCAAACAATATTCCATCAATTGTTAATGCTAATGAATGATATCTACCTGCTGAAATAGCGAATATATTATCCATTATTTTTATAGGCCTTGGTCGTTGAGGGTCAAAGGTATGTCGTCTTCCATCTTGTTCTACTTCGAATAAATTATCAGCTCTATACAATAGAAAATCATCGCTCATATCTCCTATTTGCCCCCATAAATTATTACCCCAAACCCAAAGGCTGCCATCATCTTTAATTGCCATTGTATGCATACTACCAGCTGAAACAGCAACTATACTATCCATTATTTTAATTGGGTAATGTCTATTTATATCTGTACCATCTCCTAATTGATTTCCTGAATTATCACCCCAAGCCCATAGGCTGCCGTCATTTTTAATTGCCATCGTATACCATAAACCTGCTGATACCATAACTACATTTTCCATTATCATTACTGGGTATCGCCTACTTATAGTAGTACCATCTCCCAACTGCCCCAGCCAATTGTCACCCCAAGCCCATAAGCTACCATCACTTTTAATTGCCATTGTATGGGATGCTCCTGCTGACACTGCGATGACATCATCCATTATTTTCATAGGATAATACCTTGATATCGTAGTGCCATCTCCCAGCTGACCACTCCTATTTGCTCCCCAGGCCCATAGACTACCATTACTTTTTATCGCCATTGTATGCCATTCACCTGCTGAAACTGTAATAATATCGCCCATTATTTTTACAGGGTAATATCTGGATATCGTAGTACCATCTCCCAGCTGACCGCTCCCATTTGCTCCCCAAGCCCATAAGCTACTATCACTTTTAATTGCCATAACATGTCTGCTACTGGACACAGTCATGATATCATCTAAGATTTTAACAGGGCAGTAAAAATATTTTATTGTATCTGAGCCACACCATTTACAATTATGTATACCGCCAGACATATGACCAACTACCCATAATTTTCCATTTGATACAATTATTGAATTGCCTGTACCTGCATCAAAGTTTATTAAATTATTAACTTGTATAGGAGCCGATGAAGAAAAGGAACATCCCGATAATACAAAAACAAATACGTATAATGTAAATACTATAAGATATCTCATCATTCTCACTCCTTTTAATCTAACTTATAATACAAATTTTTTGTGAATCGTTCAAGTATCTTATGTAATCTAATTCATATAACATAATTCTCACAAGCCGGCTCACATTTATCAAAAAAATTAAATTAAAGAAAGGAAATTCAAAAAATGTCTTTTATTGCAAGAATTACAAGGCCTACAGGAACACCAAGAAACAGTAATTGGGGCCTATTAAACAGTCCTAGAAGGATTATTATCCATCATACAGTTACTTCTGCTGTACCTGGCACTATTCCTTACCATTTTGTAGTACACACAAACGGTACAATACACTTTGGAATAAATACTACACATATAACTGGGGCTACGTTGCATAATAATAACGACAGTATTATGATAGCAGCAGTAGGAAATTGGGATGACCGACCATGTGCAAGTAATGGTATGTTGCCGACAAATGGTGCTACAGGCGCAATGTCGCAAACACAATCTCAAAGGTTAACCGAAATTATCGCAGATTGTTTGCTGTCATTTCCAACAATTGCACGTCAAAATAGCTTTAATTTACTGGCGTCACAAATGAATCATTTTGCTATGGCAAGCCGACAAACATTAGCCGAATCATTTAGAAGGCATACTCGTGCTGGTATAAAAGGCCATGACGATGCATTGAACGAAGCTTCTCGTTGTCCAGGTGTACGTCTTTATAACCTTTGTAGAAATACAATTGTACCAAATGCAATCCATATGGCAAACACATTTCCGCTAGACATCCATTAAACACAGGTCATTGCAAACTACTAAAAGAGATGCTACCCGTTGAGTAGCATCTCTTTTAAAATTTTTTTATGTCATTTTTATTAAGATTTTTTGAAGTTTATTTGCTACAAGTATAATGATTGCAAATTTAGCAAATAGCTGATGGATTGTGAAAGAGTTTTTTCAGTCGACTTGTAAAAAGCGTAAGTCATAAAAAGGCAGGTGTCAACAAAAAAGTGGTACGATTTTTACATTTTGTGGCAGTTACTAAAAATCGTCACAACTCCTCATTAAAAAAATTAGTACTGCCTATGAAAAAATGTGGCAATATTGCGGGAGAATTGCGACATGTAAAGCTTCTCTACGCGCTTTTTTCCATAAGGGTTTCTTTATTTTGTCTGTGCGCCCATCGGTACAGTAGGCATGGGGTGGTGTCGCAACGCCCCACGGTCTTAGCCCCCGGCAGGGCAAGTTACCAAAATGCCAACGGCAAGCATGTGCGATTTTTGGTATAACTTGCTACACCATAATGATTATGCTATGATAGAGCGGAACCGTATCGCAAATGGGAGGTGTTTTTTTATGGCTCATGCTGCCAAGTACACAAAGGCTGCTGCCGGACATATGACAAGACATTATGACCGGACGGCAGATAACATTAGCAACGAAAAAATAATACCTGAATTGTCGGGAACAAATTACAACCTTGGGCCCCATCGGGACGGTACCCAAATGGAATTTATAAATAAAAGGTGTTCTGAGGTTAAATGTTTGAACCGTAAAGATGTAAATGTCATGTGTTCTTGGGCGGTTACTATGCCACAAACTCTACACCCCTATGAACATGAGCGATTTTTTAAGGCGGCGTATGAATTTCTTGTTGACCGGTATGGGGGCGAAAAGAATGTCATATCAGCCTATGTGCATATGGACGAAACCACGCCGCATATGCACTTCGCTTTTGTTCCTGTGGTTACGGATAAGAAAAAGGGTATTGAAAAAGTAGCGGCAAAGGAAGCGATAGACCGAACAGACTTACAATCATTTCATACCGACTTTGATGAGCGTATGACACAGGTGTTTGGGCGTGATATTGGTGTTATGAGCGAAGCTACAAAAGAGGGTAATAAAACAGTTGCGGAACTGAAAAGGGAAACAGCCATGGAACAACAGCTGGAACTTATAGAGCGAAATTCTGAATTGCAGGAATCTATTGAGAGTAAGATGGCCCAAATAAGCGATTTAGAGGCCGAATTTAGCAATAAAAAGAAAAACCTTGATTTAGCCCATGAAAAATACGCAAGTAAATTACAGGGCAAAATTGAGGCATTAGAAGGGCAAGTAAAAGCATTGGAAACTAAAAAGGATATTCTGACGGCCGCAGAGGTCGAAGCATTAAAGGGTGAGAGGAATATTGTTGGTGGCCTTAAAGGTGTTACCTTTAAGGAGTATGAAGCTCTAAAAGCAACAGCAGCGAAAGTTGAGAGCATGGAACAAGAGAAAAATAAAGCTGAAAAAAAAGCAAAAGAAACTGACAACCGGGCTACTGTGGCCGAGAAAAGAGCAAAAGATGCGTATTCCGATGCAAATAGAAAACTTGCGGCAAAGGTGCATGAGATTGAACAAGACAGGCCCAGCATGAAGATGCAACTTGAGAATGTAAAGTTACGAAAAGAGAACGAAATTCTTCAAGCAGCACTTAGCCGGTTACCACAAGAGATTAGAGAAGAGATAATGCGAACGAAAACAACACGGTCACAAGGAGTTGACCGTGGAAGATAAAGTATTTATATGAACTTTTTGTAGCGAGATGGGTGGGATCCAAGCCACTATAGGATTCAAAAGGTTCCGCAATGGTAGGGGTATCGCACATACTACAGGGGTGTCAAGGATTGCAAAGCAACCGCCTATGGCGGCGGGGCGTTTTTTGCCCCGTCCTTGACAGCCGTTCGATAGCCCCAAACACTTGACAACTGGGGTGGCGTATACGCCACCCCCTGCCCTAGTGGCGAACGATAAAGTTTTTTGCTTCTTTTTTTCAAAAAAGAAGTAGGGGTTTGGGGGTGAAGCCCCCAAGATTCTATTGTGTGTCTAAAAGACTAATCGCCTGTACCCTATCTAAAATTTTAATGAGTATGGCAGTTGGGATTTTTTCTTTAAATTCATAATTTCGTGTGGTTATGTCCAACACTTTTACTTGTTCGCACATTATAAATCCCGTGGTGTCTGTTTGTTCATCAAGTTTTACATGAATTAGATTGGCTCTGCCGGTGTTAGTAATAGGACATATCATTGCCATTTTATTGCCGGTTACGAAGTGGAAGTCATTATTACTGATTACAACAACTGGCCTACGTCCTTTTTGCTCATGCCCGGATTGAGGGTCTAAATCTAGCCAAGCAATATCACCTTGTTTCATCATATTTCTTCACATCCAACTCTGCCACATTCGATATAACATGAGTGGTCATAAGGATTTTCTTTAACGTAATCCTCCAAGGTCATTCCGGTTTCAGATAGCACTAATTCTCTAAGAGAACGTACTCTAGTTGGTTTTTCGATAGCAATGATATTACCTTTCTTAGAGATTTTGACTCTATCATTATCTGCGATACCTAAGTCTGCAAGGAACTGTTTAGGTATGCGGACAGCTGATGAGTTGCCCCACTTTGATACAACTGCTTCCATCATCATTATCACTCCTTTATACTGTGTAATATACAGTATAATATGTATATCCATATTGTCAATAACTATTCTGTTTGCCTGTTTGAACCGTCTCTTGTTTGTTAGCTTGTTTTAAAATATATTTAAAACCTGTTTTAAAACCTGTTTTAGACCCCCCACAAAGGTGCATAAATACTAGATTTTTAAAACCAACTTAACAACATGGATTTCCCAACTTAACAACATGGATTTCCCAACTTAACAACATGGATTTCCTAACTTAACAACATGGATTTCCCAACTTAACAACATGGATTTCCAATACTAACAACACATTTGACACGTGTTGTTAATTACTTTATACTTGCCTTAAAGGACGGTGGAATCATGTCAACGCTCAAAAAAAATTACCTCATACAAAAAAGAAATACACTGAATGAACTTCGCTCAAATAACATGACATTACAAGAGTTACGCTTTTTTAGTATCTATCTAAGTAAAATCAATGCAAAAGATATAAGCACAAGGATAGTGCGTTTTTCGTTGTCTGACTTTAAAGCAATAATGGAACTTTCAAACGTAAAACCAAACTATATTCAAGGTGTTACAGATGGCCTACTATGTAAAGTTGTGAATGTACCGGACGAACATGGTGGCTATACCGGGTTTCAGATTTTTAAAAAATGCAAAGTAAGTAAGGACGATAATGAAGAATGGTACGTTGAAATAGACGCACATGATGATGCACTGCCCTTGATGTTTGAGTTTAAAAGTAAATACTTTACCTATCAGTTATGGAATGCTTTACGCCTTAAAAGTTCTAATCAGCTCCGCATGTACGAGATTCTCAAACAGTACCAAATAGTAGGCTATAGAATTATAGCCGTTAAAGATTTAAAGGCATTATTGGGCATTGAAGAAAGCGAGTACCCGCAATGGGAGAGATTTAGGGTTCGTGTCCTTAACGCTTGCCAACAGGCACTTGCCGAACACACAGACATCAAATTCACCTATGAGCCACATGGTAAAAAAGGCAAAGGCGGTAAAATTCTTAACCTTAAATTCACTATTGAAAAGAACGACACATACAAAGACCAACTCACTCTTGATATGTTCATAGATGAGCAGAAACTAATTGAAACAGACACTCCACTTAATCTCAACGATATAAAACCCGACGATACACTTGAATTATTGGATGCCGGGATTATTACTCCAAAAGAGGACAGGCTTATCTCCCTACGTGATGCGGTGAATGATGAGTTTTCCATTGAGCAAGTAAATATCCTTTACGATATAATGATTCGTGATATGCCCGGCCTTATACATGGCAACGACTTAGAACTCTATCACCACTTTATGGCGAAATATAATTACATGAAAGAAAAACACGGCAAGGGCGAAATAAGAACTCCTTTTGGATACTTAAAAAGTATTATTGGTAAAAGCTAAAACGGGAGCTGCTATTTATGAAAACAATTGCTCAAATTGCAACTGAAATAGGCGTAAGTAAACAGGCGATAAGAAACCAAATCGCAAAGTTAGGTTTGCAAAGTAGTTTGCGAAAAAACGCAAACCACTTTGCGATTGACGAACACCAAGAAACCTTGTTAAAACAGGCTTTTAATAAAAAATCGCAAAGTGAAAACGCAAACCAAACGCAAAGTGAATCGGAAACTACTTTGCGATTTACTTTGCGTTTGTTGGAGCAAGAAATAGTATTTTTGAAAGAGCAAATTGCCGTTAAGGATGGACAAATAGCATCCGCCAACGAAGCGTTAAAAGCTGAGCAGTTTTTGCACGCCAACACAAAAAATATCCCCCTACTCCCTAACTCGGAAGAGTCTAAAAAGAACATCAGCGAGCCGATGGGCTTTAGTAAGCGTTTGAAATTTTTATTTAGTGGAAAATAAGATTGATTTTTTTACGACCGTAATACTGCTTTTTGTGATATTTTTATCGTAATTTTAATCTCGTTTATATAATTAAATCAAAAAAGTATTGCAAACAAATCCACTTTCTATTATAATATATACGAACATATGTTCGTATATATTATAATAGACTGGAGGCGATACGCATGAATAGTGACGCCATAAGAGAAGCAGCCATGCTTCACCAAGAACTTATTTTACCCCCATATGACACCGTACTAAACACTAATAATGGCTTTGACGCTATTTGTGTATTTTCTAATGCCTTTAGTGGTGGTAACATTTATGTACCAAGTTTACGAACGATTTTTAAGCAATGCATTGAGCAAGAAATCCGTAACAAATACAGCAATATGACAGTTCGAGCATTAGCAAAACGCTATGGCATTAGTGAACGATATATTCGTACTTTAATTCAGTAATTCATAATATAAAACGTGAAATACTCTATATTTAAACCATAATAATAAACCCCAAATAGGTTTCCATCCGACAAAGAAAACCTATTTGGGGTTTAGTTTATTTATCGTGAATATGCGGCAGTTCAATAATTATAGGTTTAGATGAATTAACACCTACTCCATTTCCAAGTTGCCCCGCATGATTATCTCCCCAAGCAAACAATATTCCATCAATTGTTAATGCTAATGAATGATATCTACCTGCTGAAATAGCGAATATATTATCCATTATTTTTATAGGCCTTGGTCGTTGAGGGTCAAAGGTATGTCGTCTTCCATCTTGTTCTACTTCGAATAAATTATCAGCTCTATACAATAGAAAATCATCGCTCATATCTCCTATTTGCCCCCATAAATTATTACCCCAAACCCAAAGGCTGCCATCATCTTTAATTGCCATTGTATGCATACTACCAGCTGAAACAGCAACTATACTATCCATTATTTTAATTGGGTAATGTCTATTTATATCTGTACCATCTCCTAATTGATTTCCTGAATTATCACCCCAAGCCCATAGGCTGCCGTCATTTTTAATTGCCATCGTATACCATAAACCTGCTGATACCATAACTACATTTTCCATTATCATTACTGGGTATCGCCTACTTATAGTAGTACCATCTCCCAACTGCCCCAGCCAATTGTCACCCCAAGCCCATAAGCTACCATCACTTTTAATTGCCATTGTATGGGATGCTCCTGCTGACACTGCGATGACATCATCCATTATTTTCATAGGATAATACCTTGATATCGTAGTGCCATCTCCCAGCTGACCACTCCTATTTGCTCCCCAGGCCCATAGACTACCATTACTTTTTATCGCCATTGTATGCCATTCACCTGCTGAAACTGTAATAATATCGCCCATTATTTTTACAGGGTAATATCTGGATATCGTAGTACCATCTCCCAGCTGACCGCTCCCATTTGCTCCCCAAGCCCATAAGCTACTATCACTTTTAATTGCCATAACATGTCTGCTACTGGACACAGTCATGATATCATCTAAGATTTTAACAGGGCAGTAAAAATATTTTATTGTATCTGAGCCACACCATTTACAATTATGTATACCGCCAGACATATGACCAACTACCCATAATTTTCCATTTGATACAATTATTGAATTGCCTGTACCTGCATCAAAGTTTATTAAATTATTAACTTGTATAGGAGCCGATGAAGAAAAGGAACATCCCGATAATACAAAAACAAATACGTATAATGTAAATACTATAAGATATCTCATCATTCTCACTCCTTTTAATCTAACTTATAATACAAATTTTTTGTGAATCGTTCAAGTATCTTATGTAATCTAATTCATATAACATAATTCTCACAAGCCGGCTCACATTTATCAAAAAAATTAAATTAAAGAAAGGAAATTCAAAAAATGTCTTTTATTGCAAGAATTACAAGGCCTACAGGAACACCAAGAAACAGTAATTGGGGCCTATTAAACAGTCCTAGAAGGATTATTATCCATCATACAGTTACTTCTGCTGTACCTGGCACTATTCCTTACCATTTTGTAGTACACACAAACGGTACAATACACTTTGGAATAAATACTACACATATAACTGGGGCTACGTTGCATAATAATAACGACAGTATTATGATAGCAGCAGTAGGAAATTGGGATGACCGACCATGTGCAAGTAATGGTATGTTGCCGACAAATGGTGCTACAGGCGCAATGTCGCAAACACAATCTCAAAGGTTAACCGAAATTATCGCAGATTGTTTGCTGTCATTTCCAACAATTGCACGTCAAAATAGCTTTAATTTACTGGCGTCACAAATGAATCATTTTGCTATGGCAAGCCGACAAACATTAGCCGAATCATTTAGAAGGCATACTCGTGCTGGTATAAAAGGCCATGACGATGCATTGAACGAAGCTTCTCGTTGTCCAGGTGTACGTCTTTATAACCTTTGTAGAAATACAATTGTACCAAATGCAATCCATATGGCAAACACATTTCCGCTAGACATCCATTAAACACAGGTCATTGCAAACTACTAAAAGAGATGCTACCCGTTGAGTAGCATCTCTTTTAAAATTTTTTTATGTCATTTTTATTAAGATTTTTTGAAGTTTATTTGCTACAAGTATAATGATTGCAAATTTAGCAAATAGCTGATGGATTGTGAAAGAGTTTTTTCAGTCGACTTGTAAAAAGCGTAAGTCATAAAAAGGCAGGTGTCAACAAAAAAGTGGTACGATTTTTACATTTTGTGGCAGTTACTAAAAATCGTCACAACTCCTCATTAAAAAAATTAGTACTGCCTATGAAAAAATGTGGCAATATTGCGGGAGAATTGCGACATGTAAAGCTTCTCTACGCGCTTTTTTCCATAAGGGTTTCTTTATTTTGTCTGTGCGCCCATCGGTACAGTAGGCATGGGGTGGTGTCGCAACGCCCCACGGTCTTAGCCCCCGGCAGGGCAAGTTACCAAAATGCCAACGGCAAGCATGTGCGATTTTTGGTATAACTTGCTACACCATAATGATTATGCTATGATAGAGCGGAACCGTATCGCAAATGGGAGGTGTTTTTTTATGGCTCATGCTGCCAAGTACACAAAGGCTGCTGCCGGACATATGACAAGACATTATGACCGGACGGCAGATAACATTAGCAACGAAAAAATAATACCTGAATTGTCGGGAACAAATTACAACCTTGGGCCCCATCGGGACGGTACCCAAATGGAATTTATAAATAAAAGGTGTTCTGAGGTTAAATGTTTGAACCGTAAAGATGTAAATGTCATGTGTTCTTGGGCGGTTACTATGCCACAAACTCTACACCCCTATGAACATGAGCGATTTTTTAAGGCGGCGTATGAATTTCTTGTTGACCGGTATGGGGGCGAAAAGAATGTCATATCAGCCTATGTGCATATGGACGAAACCACGCCGCATATGCACTTCGCTTTTGTTCCTGTGGTTACGGATAAGAAAAAGGGTATTGAAAAAGTAGCGGCAAAGGAAGCGATAGACCGAACAGACTTACAATCATTTCATACCGACTTTGATGAGCGTATGACACAGGTGTTTGGGCGTGATATTGGTGTTATGAGCGAAGCTACAAAAGAGGGTAATAAAACAGTTGCGGAACTGAAAAGGGAAACAGCCATGGAACAACAGCTGGAACTTATAGAGCGAAATTCTGAATTGCAGGAATCTATTGAGAGTAAGATGGCCCAAATAAGCGATTTAGAGGCCGAATTTAGCAATAAAAAGAAAAACCTTGATTTAGCCCATGAAAAATACGCAAGTAAATTACAGGGCAAAATTGAGGCATTAGAAGGGCAAGTAAAAGCATTGGAAACTAAAAAGGATATTCTGACGGCCGCAGAGGTCGAAGCATTAAAGGGTGAGAGGAATATTGTTGGTGGCCTTAAAGGTGTTACCTTTAAGGAGTATGAAGCTCTAAAAGCAACAGCAGCGAAAGTTGAGAGCATGGAACAAGAGAAAAATAAAGCTGAAAAAAAAGCAAAAGAAACTGACAACCGGGCTACTGTGGCCGAGAAAAGAGCAAAAGATGCGTATTCCGATGCAAATAGAAAACTTGCGGCAAAGGTGCATGAGATTGAACAAGACAGGCCCAGCATGAAGATGCAACTTGAGAATGTAAAGTTACGAAAAGAGAACGAAATTCTTCAAGCAGCACTTAGCCGGTTACCACAAGAGATTAGAGAAGAGATAATGCGAACGAAAACAACACGGTCACAAGGAGTTGACCGTGGAAGATAAAGTATTTATATGAACTTTTTGTAGCGAGATGGGTGGGATCCAAGCCACTATAGGATTCAAAAGGTTCCGCAATGGTAGGGGTATCGCACATACTACAGGGGTGTCAAGGATTGCAAAGCAACCGCCTATGGCGGCGGGGCGTTTTTTGCCCCGTCCTTGACAGCCGTTCGATAGCCCCAAACACTTGACAACTGGGGTGGCGTATACGCCACCCCCTGCCCTAGTGGCGAACGATAAAGTTTTTTGCTTCTTTTTTTCAAAAAAGAAGTAGGGGTTTGGGGGTGAAGCCCCCAAGATTCTATTGTGTGTCTAAAAGACTAATCGCCTGTACCCTATCTAAAATTTTAATGAGTATGGCAGTTGGGATTTTTTCTTTAAATTCATAATTTCGTGTGGTTATGTCCAACACTTTTACTTGTTCGCACATTATAAATCCCGTGGTGTCTGTTTGTTCATCAAGTTTTACATGAATTAGATTGGCTCTGCCGGTGTTAGTAATAGGACATATCATTGCCATTTTATTGCCGGTTACGAAGTGGAAGTCATTATTACTGATTACAACAACTGGCCTACGTCCTTTTTGCTCATGCCCGGATTGAGGGTCTAAATCTAGCCAAGCAATATCACCTTGTTTCATCATATTTCTTCACATCCAACTCTGCCACATTCGATATAACATGAGTGGTCATAAGGATTTTCTTTAACGTAATCCTCCAAGGTCATTCCGGTTTCAGATAGCACTAATTCTCTAAGAGAACGTACTCTAGTTGGTTTTTCGATAGCAATGATATTACCTTTCTTAGAGATTTTGACTCTATCATTATCTGCGATACCTAAGTCTGCAAGGAACTGTTTAGGTATGCGGACAGCTGATGAGTTGCCCCACTTTGATACAACTGCTTCCATCATCATTATCACTCCTTTATACTGTGTAATATACAGTATAATATGTATATCCATATTGTCAATAACTATTCTGTTTGCCTGTTTGAACCGTCTCTTGTTTGTTAGCTTGTTTTAAAATATATTTAAAACCTGTTTTAAAACCTGTTTTAGACCCCCCACAAAGGTGCATAAATACTAGATTTTTAAAACCAACTTAACAACATGGATTTCCCAACTTAACAACATGGATTTCCCAACTTAACAACATGGATTTCCTAACTTAACAACATGGATTTCCCAACTTAACAACATGGATTTCCAATACTAACAACACATTTGACACGTGTTGTTAATTACTTTATACTTGCCTTAAAGGACGGTGGAATCATGTCAACGCTCAAAAAAAATTACCTCATACAAAAAAGAAATACACTGAATGAACTTCGCTCAAATAACATGACATTACAAGAGTTACGCTTTTTTAGTATCTATCTAAGTAAAATCAATGCAAAAGATATAAGCACAAGGATAGTGCGTTTTTCGTTGTCTGACTTTAAAGCAATAATGGAACTTTCAAACGTAAAACCAAACTATATTCAAGGTGTTACAGATGGCCTACTATGTAAAGTTGTGAATGTACCGGACGAACATGGTGGCTATACCGGGTTTCAGATTTTTAAAAAATGCAAAGTAAGTAAGGACGATAATGAAGAATGGTACGTTGAAATAGACGCACATGATGATGCACTGCCCTTGATGTTTGAGTTTAAAAGTAAATACTTTACCTATCAGTTATGGAATGCTTTACGCCTTAAAAGTTCTAATCAGCTCCGCATGTACGAGATTCTCAAACAGTACCAAATAGTAGGCTATAGAATTATAGCCGTTAAAGATTTAAAGGCATTATTGGGCATTGAAGAAAGCGAGTACCCGCAATGGGAGAGATTTAGGGTTCGTGTCCTTAACGCTTGCCAACAGGCACTTGCCGAACACACAGACATCAAATTCACCTATGAGCCACATGGTAAAAAAGGCAAAGGCGGTAAAATTCTTAACCTTAAATTCACTATTGAAAAGAACGACACATACAAAGACCAACTCACTCTTGATATGTTCATAGATGAGCAGAAACTAATTGAAACAGACACTCCACTTAATCTCAACGATATAAAACCCGACGATACACTTGAATTATTGGATGCCGGGATTATTACTCCAAAAGAGGACAGGCTTATCTCCCTACGTGATGCGGTGAATGATGAGTTTTCCATTGAGCAAGTAAATATCCTTTACGATATAATGATTCGTGATATGCCCGGCCTTATACATGGCAACGACTTAGAACTCTATCACCACTTTATGGCGAAATATAATTACATGAAAGAAAAACACGGCAAGGGCGAAATAAGAACTCCTTTTGGATACTTAAAAAGTATTATTGGTAAAAGCTAAAACGGGAGCTGCTATTTATGAAAACAATTGCTCAAATTGCAACTGAAATAGGCGTAAGTAAACAGGCGATAAGAAACCAAATCGCAAAGTTAGGTTTGCAAAGTAGTTTGCGAAAAAACGCAAACCACTTTGCGATTGACGAACACCAAGAAACCTTGTTAAAACAGGCTTTTAATAAAAAATCGCAAAGTGAAAACGCAAACCAAACGCAAAGTGAATCGGAAACTACTTTGCGATTTACTTTGCGTTTGTTGGAGCAAGAAATAGTATTTTTGAAAGAGCAAATTGCCGTTAAGGATGGACAAATAGCATCCGCCAACGAAGCGTTAAAAGCTGAGCAGTTTTTGCACGCCAACACAAAAAATATCCCCCTACTCCCTAACTCGGAAGAGTCTAAAAAGAACATCAGCGAGCCGATGGGCTTTAGTAAGCGTTTGAAATTTTTATTTAGTGGAAAATAAGATTGATTTTTTTACGACCGTAATACTGCTTTTTGTGATATTTTTATCGTAATTTTAATCTCGTTTATATAATTAAATCAAAAAAGTATTGCAAACAAATCCACTTTCTATTATAATATATACGAACATATGTTCGTATATATTATAATAGACTGGAGGCGATACGCATGAATAGTGACGCCATAAGAGAAGCAGCCATGCTTCACCAAGAACTTATTTTACCCCCATATGACACCGTACTAAACACTAATAATGGCTTTGACGCTATTTGTGTATTTTCTAATGCCTTTAGTGGTGGTAACATTTATGTACCAAGTTTACGAACGATTTTTAAGCAATGCATTGAGCAAGAAATCCGTAACAAATACAGCAATATGACAGTTCGAGCATTAGCAAAACGCTATGGCATTAGTGAACGATATATTCGTACTTTAATTCAGTAATTCATAATATAAAACGTGAAATACTCTATATTTAAACCATAATAATAAACCCCAAATAGGTTTCCATCCGACAAAGAAAACCTATTTGGGGTTTAGTTTATTTATCGTGAATATGCGGCAGTTCAATAATTATAGGTTTAGATGAATTAACACCTACTCCATTTCCAAGTTGCCCCGCATGATTATCTCCCCAAGCAAACAATATTCCATCAATTGTTAATGCTAATGAATGATATCTACCTGCTGAAATAGCGAATATATTATCCATTATTTTTATAGGCCTTGGTCGTTGAGGGTCAAAGGTATGTCGTCTTCCATCTTGTTCTACTTCGAATAAATTATCAGCTCTATACAATAGAAAATCATCGCTCATATCTCCTATTTGCCCCCATAAATTATTACCCCAAACCCAAAGGCTGCCATCATCTTTAATTGCCATTGTATGCATACTACCAGCTGAAACAGCAACTATACTATCCATTATTTTAATTGGGTAATGTCTATTTATATCTGTACCATCTCCTAATTGATTTCCTGAATTATCACCCCAAGCCCATAGGCTGCCGTCATTTTTAATTGCCATCGTATACCATAAACCTGCTGATACCATAACTACATTTTCCATTATCATTACTGGGTATCGCCTACTTATAGTAGTACCATCTCCCAACTGCCCCAGCCAATTGTCACCCCAAGCCCATAAGCTACCATCACTTTTAATTGCCATTGTATGGGATGCTCCTGCTGACACTGCGATGACATCATCCATTATTTTCATAGGATAATACCTTGATATCGTAGTGCCATCTCCCAGCTGACCACTCCTATTTGCTCCCCAGGCCCATAGACTACCATTACTTTTTATCGCCATTGTATGCCATTCACCTGCTGAAACTGTAATAATATCGCCCATTATTTTTACAGGGTAATATCTGGATATCGTAGTACCATCTCCCAGCTGACCGCTCCCATTTGCTCCCCAAGCCCATAAGCTACTATCACTTTTAATTGCCATAACATGTCTGCTACTGGACACAGTCATGATATCATCTAAGATTTTAACAGGGCAGTAAAAATATTTTATTGTATCTGAGCCACACCATTTACAATTATGTATACCGCCAGACATATGACCAACTACCCATAATTTTCCATTTGATACAATTATTGAATTGCCTGTACCTGCATCAAAGTTTATTAAATTATTAACTTGTATAGGAGCCGATGAAGAAAAGGAACATCCCGATAATACAAAAACAAATACGTATAATGTAAATACTATAAGATATCTCATCATTCTCACTCCTTTTAATCTAACTTATAATACAAATTTTTTGTGAATCGTTCAAGTATCTTATGTAATCTAATTCATATAACATAATTCTCACAAGCCGGCTCACATTTATCAAAAAAATTAAATTAAAGAAAGGAAATTCAAAAAATGTCTTTTATTGCAAGAATTACAAGGCCTACAGGAACACCAAGAAACAGTAATTGGGGCCTATTAAACAGTCCTAGAAGGATTATTATCCATCATACAGTTACTTCTGCTGTACCTGGCACTATTCCTTACCATTTTGTAGTACACACAAACGGTACAATACACTTTGGAATAAATACTACACATATAACTGGGGCTACGTTGCATAATAATAACGACAGTATTATGATAGCAGCAGTAGGAAATTGGGATGACCGACCATGTGCAAGTAATGGTATGTTGCCGACAAATGGTGCTACAGGCGCAATGTCGCAAACACAATCTCAAAGGTTAACCGAAATTATCGCAGATTGTTTGCTGTCATTTCCAACAATTGCACGTCAAAATAGCTTTAATTTACTGGCGTCACAAATGAATCATTTTGCTATGGCAAGCCGACAAACATTAGCCGAATCATTTAGAAGGCATACTCGTGCTGGTATAAAAGGCCATGACGATGCATTGAACGAAGCTTCTCGTTGTCCAGGTGTACGTCTTTATAACCTTTGTAGAAATACAATTGTACCAAATGCAATCCATATGGCAAACACATTTCCGCTAGACATCCATTAAACACAGGTCATTGCAAACTACTAAAAGAGATGCTACCCGTTGAGTAGCATCTCTTTTAAAATTTTTTTATGTCATTTTTATTAAGATTTTTTGAAGTTTATTTGCTACAAGTATAATGATTGCAAATTTAGCAAATAGCTGATGGATTGTGAAAGAGTTTTTTCAGTCGACTTGTAAAAAGCGTAAGTCATAAAAAGGCAGGTGTCAACAAAAAAGTGGTACGATTTTTACATTTTGTGGCAGTTACTAAAAATCGTCACAACTCCTCATTAAAAAAATTAGTACTGCCTATGAAAAAATGTGGCAATATTGCGGGAGAATTGCGACATGTAAAGCTTCTCTACGCGCTTTTTTCCATAAGGGTTTCTTTATTTTGTCTGTGCGCCCATCGGTACAGTAGGCATGGGGTGGTGTCGCAACGCCCCACGGTCTTAGCCCCCGGCAGGGCAAGTTACCAAAATGCCAACGGCAAGCATGTGCGATTTTTGGTATAACTTGCTACACCATAATGATTATGCTATGATAGAGCGGAACCGTATCGCAAATGGGAGGTGTTTTTTTATGGCTCATGCTGCCAAGTACACAAAGGCTGCTGCCGGACATATGACAAGACATTATGACCGGACGGCAGATAACATTAGCAACGAAAAAATAATACCTGAATTGTCGGGAACAAATTACAACCTTGGGCCCCATCGGGACGGTACCCAAATGGAATTTATAAATAAAAGGTGTTCTGAGGTTAAATGTTTGAACCGTAAAGATGTAAATGTCATGTGTTCTTGGGCGGTTACTATGCCACAAACTCTACACCCCTATGAACATGAGCGATTTTTTAAGGCGGCGTATGAATTTCTTGTTGACCGGTATGGGGGCGAAAAGAATGTCATATCAGCCTATGTGCATATGGACGAAACCACGCCGCATATGCACTTCGCTTTTGTTCCTGTGGTTACGGATAAGAAAAAGGGTATTGAAAAAGTAGCGGCAAAGGAAGCGATAGACCGAACAGACTTACAATCATTTCATACCGACTTTGATGAGCGTATGACACAGGTGTTTGGGCGTGATATTGGTGTTATGAGCGAAGCTACAAAAGAGGGTAATAAAACAGTTGCGGAACTGAAAAGGGAAACAGCCATGGAACAACAGCTGGAACTTATAGAGCGAAATTCTGAATTGCAGGAATCTATTGAGAGTAAGATGGCCCAAATAAGCGATTTAGAGGCCGAATTTAGCAATAAAAAGAAAAACCTTGATTTAGCCCATGAAAAATACGCAAGTAAATTACAGGGCAAAATTGAGGCATTAGAAGGGCAAGTAAAAGCATTGGAAACTAAAAAGGATATTCTGACGGCCGCAGAGGTCGAAGCATTAAAGGGTGAGAGGAATATTGTTGGTGGCCTTAAAGGTGTTACCTTTAAGGAGTATGAAGCTCTAAAAGCAACAGCAGCGAAAGTTGAGAGCATGGAACAAGAGAAAAATAAAGCTGAAAAAAAAGCAAAAGAAACTGACAACCGGGCTACTGTGGCCGAGAAAAGAGCAAAAGATGCGTATTCCGATGCAAATAGAAAACTTGCGGCAAAGGTGCATGAGATTGAACAAGACAGGCCCAGCATGAAGATGCAACTTGAGAATGTAAAGTTACGAAAAGAGAACGAAATTCTTCAAGCAGCACTTAGCCGGTTACCACAAGAGATTAGAGAAGAGATAATGCGAACGAAAACAACACGGTCACAAGGAGTTGACCGTGGAAGATAAAGTATTTATATGAACTTTTTGTAGCGAGATGGGTGGGATCCAAGCCACTATAGGATTCAAAAGGTTCCGCAATGGTAGGGGTATCGCACATACTACAGGGGTGTCAAGGATTGCAAAGCAACCGCCTATGGCGGCGGGGCGGTTTTTGGCCC
>JGI20163J15578_10000363_pt1 | contig 18785 bp, 20 predicted proteins | sample TergutCu122P1_FD_15578 | JGI IMG/M metagenome (IMG submission 15578)
AAAGTCAGAAATCGTTCCTGTAGCCATGCCTGCAGGATACCATTGAATCATAAGAAGTCGATTGCCTAAAGGAGTTAAGGTGGTTGTATAGCATTGAACTTTTTCTCTCACTGACCTTACCCAGGGGTTATCCATTAAATCAGGAGCAATTGCCGTATGATTCATGCCTAGAGGGGTAAAGATGTTTTCATGAACATATTGGTGAAAAGGTTTCCCTGAAACAAGCTCTACAATATGTCCTGCTAATGTAGTGCTAAAATTACTGTATCCTGAATAAGCACCAGGCCGGAATATCTGAGGAGGTTGAAGGAGCCGGAGGGATGCTTCTAATGAGCGGGGTTCTCTTCCCATAGGACGAAAGAGCTCAATGGCAACCTCTTGAAATCCAGCATTATGATTCATTAAATGGATCATGGTAATGGGATCATCATAGGAAAGCTTTCTTAGAAAACCATCAGGAAGAATGGTACGTATATCTGCGTCTAAATCCAGGAGACCTTGCTCTACCAACTGTAACACACTCACATATACAAGAAGTTTGGTAACAGAACCCCACTCAAAAACAGCATCAGGATGATTCATTATCTGAGAATCTATATTTATATAGCCATAGGAATGCTCAAACAAAACTTGATCACTATCAAATACAGACACAGACATGGCGGCTGTGGTGGATTGGTTTTCTTCCACATAACGATCGATGATGGTTTGTAGTTCCAAGTCTTCCACATTGTCTGCTCCGTGAGCCAAATTACTGGATATAGGCAATAGCATAATTGTTATAAGTAGGAAAGATAATATCTTTTTTGTTGTTATGTTTTTTATTGCTCTAGTCATTTCATTTACCTCTTTCTTTATTTATGAAGCTTATCTTATCTCAACGAGCCATAACATATCATTTTTGTATGCTATGCTCAAGAGGGGTTTAAAATGTCCAACTGTAATATTAAAATTTAATATAAAAGACGAAAAGACGTAGAAGTATCAAGTGATTCTTTTCATTGCATATCTTATCACACAGGTACATCAGGGGAGTTACGCATTCCTCACCCTGATGTATTATCTGGCTAATCCTTATTTTCGTTAATTGAGTCGGCTTTATACCCTAAAGGGCAGACCTCAACTACTCACTCTTCACTGCTTCTCCCACTTTAGAACCATTGTGTGGTATATATTGTCCAGTATATTCTACTCGGTCTATTTTACAATTAGGTCCGATTTCCACATAGTCTCCACGAACGATTTTAGCAGTAGTATCTTCTAAGTAGATGTGATTTCCTTCGATTACCTCTGTCTCTAACTTACCTGTTTTAGCAAAAGGCAGTGAAATGGACAGATCATTTTTCTTCTTGACAACAATCTTTTCGCCACCAATTTCTTTGGCGTAGCTTCTACTAAAGAATGGGTTAATGATAATCTCCTCACCATTTAACAAACCTTGAATACAAAAACTTCCATCGGAGATAAATTGCTCCACCTCAGTATCACCACTTACCGTTAATTCTCCTTTGATTTTGGCAGTTATCCCTCGATAATTCCCATCAATCTTCAAGGTGCCGTAAAGTTTATTTTCATCAATCACAGTGTTGTTGTCAATCTCACACATCCCCATGATCTTCGCTTTTGTAATCATGGTTTTTCCATTAATCTTAGCATCACCTACAACAGAAAACTCATAGATATCTCCTGTACCTTCAAAAGACCCATGCCCCCATACAGACATTCGCTGGGATTTAATGCCCCCCTTAATGTGTCCATTGCCACGTATTTTAATGGTATTACATTCTACATCTCCTGAAATTACAGCTTCACCATTGATGTTCACCTTGTCATAAGAACCGCCACCATAGGAACCGTCTCCATATACATTCAAATTATTATCACTCATCATTATCCTACCTTTCTCTCTATTTTACGTGATTCTCCTATTTTTGCTCTTGGGTGTTGTTTGAAAGAACCGGTGTATTCCACTAGTTGAATGTCACAATGTTCGCCAATCACAACATGCTCTCCCCTTACTACTCTAGCGTCAGTATAATCGATACTAATATTATCCCCTTCGATGGTATTCACAGCCAGATTATTATCTGATACGATGTCAAATACTTTAGCAAACACTTGAGATACGACATTAGAACTTCGCTTCACCTCAATGGCACTTCCTACAATCTCACCGATCTCACTTTTATAGAATGTATTGATACGGATAGCATCTCCATTGAGCTGACCATTAATCTTTATTCTTCCCTCAAGGTCAAACACTTCTGTTTCACAATCACCTTTAATGTCACACAAGCCTTCGATTTTTATGCCTTCACTTTTAAGACTTCCACCAAAGTTTGCTTTTCCAGCGATAATTACTTCAGTTGCAGTGGTGTTACCAGCCACATTCACCATCCCGTCTACTTTGAATACTTGAGTGGTGATTTCATCCTTAAAATTACCAGTTCCTGCAACACTAATCTCATCGCTAATTACAGACTCTTGAAATTTTCCTGCACCATCTACATCCACCATACTGGCAAGAACCTTGCCTGTGATGGTACCTATTCCATCGATATTGATGGTATCAAACTCACCTCCTGCTGAAGTGCCCATGCCATCTATGTTTAGATTGCCTTTTAAATTTTCCATGTGTTCATTCTCCTTCTAAATTCAATTTTGTCCTATAAGGACGAATTATGCTTCTAACTTCATCTTCAACTCTTCTACCAATTGAAGAAAATCAATCTGAGAAACTACTTTCGTGTTTTCATCAAAGTGAACCACATTGCTCTTTTCAAATATAGCTCCAGTAGATACTCCCATCTTTCTGATAATCACCAACACTAAATTCTTAGCTTCAGCCGGAAAATAATATTCATGAATCAATTTAATCACCATCTCACATTCTGCCAACATTACCTCCCCTGATGTTAGAAGCTTTTCTAAGGCAACCATTGCCAATATGTGTTGAAAGTCCAAAATGTCTTGATAAATCTTGCCATGTTCAAAATAAAAATTCACTACCGTTTCTGAAACTAACTTCGATTGTATTAACCCCTCCTTAGTGAGTTGCTGTGTACCACTTACAGGTGAAAACATATTGGCCAAATCGTCTAATGAAACGTTGTCTTTCATCATCTGAATCTTAGAAATACGCTCTAATATCTCCTGCTTTGGGAAAAAAGTTTCCTGTCCTGTATAAGTAGATTTCCGAATAAACCACTCTTCAGGTATTAGATCTTTACGCTTCCAACGGTATAATTGACCATAAGATATGCCCGTTAAATTCAATAACTCTTTTTTAGAGATAAGCTCGTTACTCATTATAAATAACCCCTTTCATTCGTGCTTTGTTTTATTACTATGGTCACAGTGTAACATAACACTGTTACGTTGTCAATACTTTTTTTATAATTTCTTTGATTTCTTGCAAAAGCTCAATTTTTGTCTATTTTTTCAGATCGAATATAACATTTTTAATATTATGAAAGGTATTTTGATGCTTGTATCATATTATGATAAAAAGAGGCTACTGCAAAAGCATAAAATGCTCTGCAATAACCTCTCCGTGTTTTACTTATTAATTTGTAATGAATATTACTCTGCAGGCTTACTTACAAAAGCTTCCTTAAAAGGACTGTCCTTAGGATCAGCTTTTGTTGCGGCAGCATTTTTCAGTACGTTGATTAAATCTACCCCTGTTAATGCTTCTACTGTCGTAGGTAATTGTGCCATAATGTCAGTCACATAGTTGCTGACTTTAGCAGCACCTGATGTTGTACCTGCTCCACCACTGCCATTGTCGATGACTACGATCTTCTCTGTCTTAGATAATGGATCTGCAACATTCTTAGCAATCTCTGGAAGACGATCAATCATCATCTGGATAACCGCAGCGTCATTGTACTGCTTAAAGGCTTCGGCTTTCTTCATCATAGCTTCAGCTTCAGCAAGACCTTTGGCTTGAATGGCTTCCGCTTCTGCTTGACCTTGCAATCTAACTGCTTCTGCACGTGCCATACCTTGCAACTTAACCGCTTCTGCTTCTGCTTCTGCTCGAGTAACTTCTTCGTACTTTCTTGCTTCGGCAAGACGTTCTTGACGGTATCTCTCTGCGTCAGCTTGCTTATTCACTGTGGCTTCAAGTTCTTTTTCTTTACGCTTCGCTTCTTGCTCAGCAAGTTCTGTTTCACGCTGTCTTCTTAGTAACTCAACTTGAAGTTCTGTTTCAGTAACTTCTTTTTTAACTTTGTTCTCTTCGATTTGGTAAGCGTTGTCAGCAATCGCTTTTGCAGCTTCTTGCTCTCTACGATAAGCTTGAACTTTAAGCTCTTTCTCTTTTGCCGCTTCAGCAACTTGAGTCTCAGCTTGTAATCTGGCTGCTTCACCAAGTCGATTGGCTTCTGCTGTTCGTTCTACCGTTTCACGAGCTGCATCTGCTTCAGCAATTTGAGCATCACGCTTCACTTCAGAGATTCTCTTTCTACCAAGTGCGGTTAGATATCCGTTAATGTCATCAATGGCCATAACGGTAAATGCCTTGATTTCAAGTCCCATCTCTGCAAGTGATATGGCGGCATTTTCTTGAACTTCACTAGAGAACTTGTCTTTGTCTTGGAAGATTTCCTCAACGGTTAGCTTAGCAATAATTTCACGAAGCTTACCTACTAAAACATAACTGGATTGAGTGGCAATCTCATTAGAAGTTCTAGCGGTATCTCCTCTACAGAATTGCTCTACTGCTGAGTAAATGGATTCTTTGTCAGACTTCACCTTAACTACTGCTACACTTTTTACAATTACCGGTACACCTTGACTAGAAATGGCATTGTCAACGTCCAATGGAATCTTAATGTTCTCCAAAGAAATAACGTCATAACGCTCAAGTAACGGAAATACCAGTCCACCACCACCAGAAAGAATTCTTTTTCTTATACCCGTAATTACAGCGGCTTTATTTTGTGGAATTCTTTTCCAGAGAGTGAGTATTGTAATCACAAAGAGCACTAATGCTCCAAGAATGATTACAACGAAAAATAATGGTCCCAATGCTTTTTCCTCCTTCTTTTTTTTGTTGATTAAAATTTATGCCAAACTCCTTGTTAAGTGATTTTTTTATCGCATTGAGAAGTCACAAATCCCCCTCAACGGATAAAATATTCTAGGAATTTAACTTTTTAAAATTGCATGAATGTCAAGATGTCTCCTGACCATATAGGTTCCTTTATCAATATCCATGATAAATACTTTCTCTCCTGTTTTCACTTCACTGTCATCTTCACTTTTAGCAGGTCCAGTAACAAAAGAGCCACTTACATTGTAGCGAATCTTGCCATATCCTCCTTTGGGAATAGGAGATACCACTTCTGCCGTTGTTCCGATGGTATCTTCTTTTTTAAAGGCACTTGTGTTCTCAGCCTTCTTCAAAGGAACAATTACAAAACGATAAATCAATCCTGCTACAAGTATTCCACTTACAACACTAATCACCAAGATGATTGTCGGCATCAATACAAATCCACTTTGTGCATTCAAAGCCAATCCTACCCCACCAGTAACCAACATAAATATAGCAACGATCTTGGGTTGAAGTAGCGCAAAACCAAATCCATCAAAGTCAAGCATGGCATCAGCCACCAAAGACAGTAACAAAAATCCAATTCCTACACCAAAGAAAACAACATACATTTAGCTCACCTCCTTATTCAAATCTCTGGTTTTCTTGTTCCCTAACTAATAAACTTGTACTATCTATATCATAAACCAAAAATCTCCATACTCTATAAACTAATCTGCATTTTATGATTAGAGTATCTCACATTAATACAAAGGAATTATGCATTACTCACTATCTATCATTTTAAGAGAATGAATTACAGTTTTATCCAGGTGTCTTCAAGTTTATCAACAATACCTCTTCCATTAGTTAGTTCCCTCACTAACTCTTCTAACATGGGGACATTGTCTTCTTGAATCTCTATTGTGATATTTACTTTATCAGTAAATATACTTTCCAGCTGTTTAATCTGCTTTTGATCTAACAAATATTGTAATTTCTTCAAATCACTATAGTCAATCTGAATCTTTAACTTATAACCATATACCAGAGACATTCGTGTGGCATTTCCTATGGCAAGTTTCGCACTTTCAGAGTAAGCACGAACCAATCCACCAGTACCCAGTAATGTACCCCCAAAATAGCGTGTAACCACCACAAGAACGTTTGCAAGGCCAGAGCCTCTAAGGGTGGATAAGATAGGTTTTCCTGCTGTTCCTTGGGGCTCACCGTCGTCACTGAACCCCTCTGCCCTGCCAACAATGAATCCATAACAATGATGTCCAGCATCTTTATACTTGGCTCTCACTGAAGATAAAATCTCACTGACTTCTTTTTCATCAGTAACAGGATAAATGCTTCCAATAAAACGTGATTTCTTTTCAATCAGTTCAATGGTTACAGCTTCTTCTATTGTGTCGTATAATTTCATATTGTTCACCACGACAAATAATTATACATCCGATAAGCAAAGAAGACCATCAAGGCCTGTAAGGCAATAATTAAAGGAATCCCTCTCATAAACTTGTCTTTATTGGTTTTGTGATGAATCATCTTCATCACAATGTACATGGCAACAGAACCACCCAACAGAGAAATCAGCAATAGTGAGTTCTCAGGAATTCTCCGTTTATTAGCCTTAGCTGCTCCCTTATCATAGATTGTTACAATACCTGCAATAAGGCTTAGAACCAACAAATAACCTAATATAAAATCTGCATGTCTCATTAGAAACTCTAGCATATTAATCTCCGTTCTTCCTTCACATTACAGCACAACTAACCATGAGAGTATTAGCCTCCCAACAATCTTCTGTTTACGTTTCAATTATTTAATCTTCTCTTTACGTTTCACTCATTGCTATCAGGACAAATCTCAACGATTCTTCATAACGTGCTCAGCCAAACGAGCAAGTCTCTCTAATTCATTATACTTCTCAAGACTTAAAATTACTACATTTTTTTCTTCTTTTCTAGTGACAACAATTATCTCGCCACAATCCGTTGCTTGATCACAGTACTCTTTTAATTTACTTCGAATGGTTGAGTAATTTACTGCTAACATTTCCTCACTCCTCTCTTGTACTATTTATTGTACAAGATTTTGTACCATTTGTCAAATTATTTTTGACTTTTTATGATCTGACTTTTCGAACTTATTCATAGTAAATTCTGTTAGTTTTTTTCTTTTGTGAAAGCATATGTGAGGCCTATAGGCAATACTATATAATAAAGAAATGGTATATGCAACCCTTGAAAATATATCCTGGCTATAGTACAATCTGGTATATTGAGTTACATGAAAATATATGGAAAAAGAGGGTCGGAGTCATGAAATTTGTCGTTCAAAGAGTATCACAAGCAAAAGTGGCTATAGAAGAAAACGTTGTAGGCAGCATTCATCGAGGTTTTGTTGTATTAATAGGAGTATCCAATATAGACACGAAGGAAATAGCAGATAAAATGGTCAAAAAATTAGTCAATCTAAGAATCTTTGAAGATGAGAATGGTAAAACGAATCTTTCTCTCTCTGATGTAGGCGGAGAATTAATGCTCATCTCTCAGTTCACCTTATATGCAAACTGCAAGAAAGGGAATCGTCCCAGTTTTACTGACGCTGGTGCACCAGAATTGGCCAATTCCCTTTATGAATATATTGTTGAACAATGCAAAGACTCCGTCCCTAAAGTTGCTACTGGAGAATTTGGAGCAATAATGAAAATTAGCCTAGTTAATGAAGGACCTTTTACGATAATTTTGAATTCTGATGAGTTATAAGGTGTTCATCAATCTTTTATAGCGAATCGAATAAGAATGTGTATCAAAAAACCACCCTTTACCAGAAAAAACCTCGAAGGGTGGTTTCTCTATGTATTCATTTCGATCAAATAATATCAATCTGACACATGCTCATGACATTCAAAGCTTCTCTATGGCTTTGTGGAGTTACCCCGGCACAACATTTAGCATTTACGCTAATCTTTACATCAGGTAAAGTGTTTTTAATCATAATGGCATTAGAAGTGACACAGATGTCTGTGCATACCCCTACTAATTCAATCTCGTCAATTTGCTCTGGATAGGACTTCAAGAAATCCACCAGCTCAACACTGCCAAAAACAGGTTTGTTGAAAGTATTGTCAACTAATTCAGGTAGCCTAATGGTATATCCATTATTCCTCCATGCCTGAAATATTCTTTCGTTGGTCTCCCACCCTTGTGTACCTTCAACACAGTGAACTACAGGAAGTTTCTTCCCTTCAGGTGTTTCAAGATAATCTTCTTGGTGAGTATCTTTGGTGAACAAAATTAATTCATTAGAAGAATCTTCAATTCTTCTCACTACTTTATCCACGACAGCAACTGCCTCCGGTGTCCCTAAAGGACCATCTATAAAATCGTTTTGCATGTCTACTACAACTAATACTTTCATACTTATTTTCTCTCCAATCTACATTATAATAAGTCTAATTCTATTAAACCATCCCCAACAACATCAAACAACCCGGTATAAATGTGCTTGCTATACCATTAATGATTAAAATATGTGGAGAGAACTGGTTTATCATCTTATTCTCCAACAAAATTCCAAAGAAACTTTGCCCCCACAAGATGGCCCACATTCCCCATAAATATAAGAATATCCATGGACCACCACCTACAATGATATCAGTGGCGAATACAAGAGAGACAATTGTTGCAAATAAGCTATACAATCCGAACACTTTCCAATTGACACTTCCTAAAAGTAGGTGTGCTCCAATAATCAAATAATTCAAAGCAAACAACCACATGGCAGCTGAAAAGCCAAAAGTAACATGATTGGTAGCTTCTGCCACTTGAAATACAGCATTGATTCCAATCACAAAGCCAACAAGAAGATTGGCAATACCTTTCGCTTTATTGTCTACTGGAGTCAAATAACTCACTCCATTCAGGGTCAAAGCAAACCCAGCAAATAACAAATTAATTCCTAACATTGATAAGAATCCTCCTCAATATATTTATGTGTCATGACACATGTAAAGTATAGAGAAGGATCATACAATTGTCAATCAATCCACGCAAATGTTATTGTACTAAATTGGATACATTTTCCTGTATTATCTTCCAATGAAAAGTTGAGCTACTGCTACACCCATTTTATTAGATGAGATATTAATCAATTTTTATACAAATAACCACAAGCTTTTAATGTCTCTCTCACTTGATTAAAATGAATTTCATCTGTACAAGCAATCGTATGAGTATGAACGCCCATAGTCAATTCAGACAATAATTTGGTTTTAGAAGTTCTAGCCTTCCTAAGAAAAGCATCCACTTCTTGTTGGTTGCTAAGGTTAAGAGCACCTGTAAGCTCACCATACAGGTCATGCTCAACAATCACATTCAGCACCATTGCTCCCCCATCTACGATTTTATATAACTCATCCTTTGTATTTTCCGGGGTATGTTGACAAACAATCTTCCCAATGTATTGGTGTTTTTCATTGAAGTTTGGAATAATATATCCTCTAGCAGTTGCAATAATCTCATGCCCTACTGCTCGAAGCAAAGCCACATCACCAACAATAATCTGGCGACTTACCCCTAACTCTCTGGCTAAAGCAGATGCACTTATGGGTTGATGGGTATGATTGATTAACCTCAATATTTTTTCTCTACGTGAATCTGCATTCATGATTGTACATAACCCTCCTTATCTGTTGATTAAGTTCCACTCATAAGTTACTTTTCTATACTTATCCCCACCATCTCCATTAAAAACCTAGCGTTTGAAGTTGTTGAACTTCCTTCTTTCAGCTGATAATCAAAGTATATTCTATTGTCTTTATAGTACTCTGAAAAATGATTGTTCTTTATAGACGTTCCTTTCTCATTATCCTCTACTGAATCCGATATAGGAAATACTTCAACCTGCCTTTCATCATTTATATCCGCTAGCTGACAAAGTTCCAAATCATGAGTGGAAATTAACCCCACCGCTTTTAAAGAGCGGAGTTTGTTGATTACAGTTTTAGCACCTAATAGGCGATCCTTTGAGTTGGTTCCTCGAAAGATTTCATCAATTAGAAACAGTAGGTTGGGTTGGTCTTCAGTAGAATCAATGATGCCTTTAATTCTTTTTAATTCGGCGTAAAAAGTGGAAATACCCTCACTTAAATCGTCTGTCACTCTCATGGAGGTAATCACATTTAGAAGTGAAGAATTCATCTCTTTCGCACATACAAAACCACCTGCTTTGGCCAACACAAGATTAATTCCAACAGTCCGTAGAAAAGTTGTTTTCCCCGACATATTCGAGCCTGAGATAATCACAATATTCTCTTGAAAATCAAAGTCATTGGTTACCCTTTTTTCATTCAACAACAAAGGGTGGCCTAATTCTTTGGCAAAGATAGTTCTTTCAGATTCATTGAACGTAGGTAGGCTAACTCCCACACACACTTGAGATAGATGGGAAAGAGACAACAGGCTTTCCACCTTGCCAACAGCCAAGAACCATTCTTCGGAAGATATGGAATACTTTTGTTTCCATCTTTCTAAGGCAAAAGCTGACTGATAATCCCACAACAAAGCAATGTTAAGAAAGAAATACAGAAATGGATTGTGTTTGATACTTATTCTGCTAGCGATTTTACTTAGCTCTTTAACACCTTTTCCTGCATTTTTTAATTGTTCAGAAATCTCAACTAATTCGTCACTAGAGAATTTTTCATTAACCAAGTGTTCAATAACAGTGGTGTATATTCCTATTTTGTAGGGCAAGCTGGCCATTACTTTCAAATAATTGGGTGTTTTAAGAAATCCCATGATCCATGCCAACACCTGCAATCCAGCAAAAAAAGCCAGTAGAATCAAAAGAGTGTTACTTGAAAAGACGAGGTTAATCCCAATGAATGATAAGGTAATTAAAGGGATTCCTTTCAGGAATATTCTTAGTGAAGTACTTCTTAAAAAAGGAGTATCATCTTTTAAAGACTCATTGAGGTCTGGGGTAGTTGGATCTAGTCCGATTTTCCCTAAGTGAAATAGAATTCCATTGGAAAAATCTATTTTATTACTAAGTTCTTTAACAGCCTCTTGTCTTTTATAAATCTGAGAAGTACTATATTTAGGAGATAATAAATCATTACTAAAAGCCTGCCTACCATGCCAGGTTTCAGTGGCATTTAAAAATTGAAATAATGAACCCTTCCCCACAATGTCCAAATCACAACCGTAAGGATGTTCCATGTCCACAAATTCAAGACCTAAATCCTCAAAATCTGTCCACTTCCCTTCTATTCTGTGAAGTTGTTTCTCGTTAAGAGCAATTAATCTTTTTAAATAATCAATCTTGTCTTTTATTTTAATGTGATAAATCCAAAAAAGAACTAAAATCAAGAAAATGGCAGCCAGAACTACTCTGAAGAGTACTTCGAATTGATTCACAATTTCGTAATATAAAGCAACACCTAGCATAATCACTAAGATGATTTTGATGTAACCTATATTTCTAAAAAGCTTATCTTCATTCTTTAATTCCTTTTTGTATTTTGCTATTTTCTCTATAAATACATTTGACAAACGTGCTCCTTTTTCGGTCATACTCTTCTTCCCCTATATTTGTCCAAGTATATTATAGACAGAGTCAAAACTATTTTTGGGTAAAATACTCCTTAGGAACTCTAACATCATTATCAATACTCCCATCTATATCAACAAAATAATTGTTTATATTACTGTGTTTGTGATAAACTTTCACTTTTCCATCTCTTAAATAAGGAATAGAAAACATCCATAATGGAGGGCTATTAAAAGCATGTTCTTGACCATTATTATCTTTATATAAAGCTTTTATTCCCAGAAAAAATATCATTATAAATCCCATTGCGATCTGTATACCACCAGGCAGTATCATCAAAAGTGATCCATTAATACGATTGTCTTCATTGCCACTGTTTAAGTAACTTAAATAATGTATATATCTTCAATTAATTACGACCCTCCAGCATTTATTCTGGTGTTTACTCAGAATACATTCTATCACTAAATGGATAGTAATTACAATAATTCTTTTGAAAATGAGTCAATGTCCCAATTCTTTAAGAGCAATAATTTATCTCTATGCCACTCTCTACCTCGTTGATGTTTCATCTTAGTAATTTTTCAAATAAACAATAGGTGGAATAAGACTCAAAGAACCTTATCCCACCTTATCATGTGTGCATTATAAATTATAGTAGTGATATGCTCTTTCCCTCGTAGAGGGTATTGAACTTTCACTAAATCTTGTTTCATACAGCTTACAAAGCCTTATGCCACTCATACTCTCCTTCTTCATTAAAGGACACAAAATCAACAAAACCAACCTTCCAGATAGATTTGTTCAGATGATCTACTTGAACGTTATGCTTAATGAGATACTGCCAGAAACCGCTGTTAGAAATATCTCCTTGAAGGATAATTCCTACAATTCGTCCCTCTCTAATGATGAGCTTGCGATATCCTTTACTGTCGTCACGGATTTCTACAATATCACCTTCTTCAGGTTTTAATGCTCCAATAGTTAAAGTGATTAGACTATAGAAATTTACCGTATTCTTCACCGCGAAGGTATCTTCGTAAACCACCGATTCCCCAACCATATTCTTACCTGCAATCTCACCTTGTCTCATGGCGTTTGGCCAGATTCCAGAAAGGCCTGTAACATCTCCTGCCCCGTAAACATCTGGGAAGTTTGTTGCCAACTGCTGATCTACTTTTAGTGCTCTATCATGTTCAATTCCACTATCTGCGAGGAAGTCAACCACTGGTTTGGCTCCTGTAGCAGCAACCACAAAATCACAGGTTAAATCAGTACCATCTCCTAAGTTGACTACATTGATGTTGCTATTTCCATCAACTTCCGTGCCTGTTACACTTTGGCCAAGATAGAATTTGCACCCTGCAGCTTCAAATTTGGATTGATATGCATTGGCAGCACGTTCATCTAGGTTAAGAGGCAAAATGCTAGAACCCATCTCTACAACGGCCACCTCCTTGCCCATATCCAACAAAGCTTCTGCTACAGCCATTCCTACCAAACCGGCACCAATAACAACTGCTTTTTTACCTGAGCGTGCAGCTTCTCGAATGGCTTTTGCATCCTCAAGACTTCTAAAACCATACAAATTCTTCACTACCTCAAGAATACAAATAGGAGGAATCGTTGACTTAGCTCCTGGGGCAATAAGCAACTTATCGTAGGTGTAACTGCCTTCCTGTGTAGTCACTGTTTTGGCAATTGGGGCAACATGAGTTACTTTTTGTCCTCCTACCCAATGGATGTTGCTCTTATCAAGGAAATCTTCCTCTACAAAGCGAAGGGATTCCACATCTCGCTCATCATTAATGTATTTGTGTAACATCACTCGAGAAACGATATGATTATCCTCTGTCAAAATCATAATCTCATCTTCTGGACGTAAGGAGCGAATGGTTTTAGCAGCAGTAATGCCTGCAGCACCAGCACCAATAATTAAATGTTTCATGAAGACACCTCCTTTATGTAAATCGCCTTTGCTGGACATTGTCTTACACAGTTCGGCCCTTCAGGATCATCCTTACAGAAATCGCATCGAATCACTTTAGTGTTGGTCTTCCTGTCTGGCTTTGGTACTCCAAATGGACAATTCATTACACACATAAAGCAAGAACCGCATTTCTCTTCATCGTAATGAATATGACCGGTTTCCTCGTCTTTTGTTAGAGCACCACTCATACAGCTCATGACACATTCTGGATGGGTACAATGACGACAGAAAATGGGGATTATTCTTCCGTTTTTATCTAACTTCTTAAAGTTACGTGATTCATTTTCAGGGTCTGTGAGATTGATGGTGTACACATTGCCCTCGTCACTGCGATGACTCTGCATACAGGCTACGGCACAATTGAGACAACCAGTACATTTATCAATGTCAATAAAAATTCGTTTCATATCCTCACCCCTCTCTATTAAGATTCAGGGTTAACAAGCCCAAGTGCTGCTCGTTTTTCCAAGATAATGTTGTCTAAAATGTCGGCAGACTCTTTTCCATCAGGATTGATTATTACATGACCACCTGTTAAATCTTTCATCATTTCTGTTAATACAGTTACTGCTAGAGGACTTCCTGTTACAAATGGAGGCAAACCAAGGTGAAGTGGCAAACCAAGTGCTAGAGCAAAGGCCCCATCAGCAAGTGCTTGTTCTTCTAACCATTGAGGAGCAGAAATTATTAACGGCAATTGTGGTAAATCAATGCCTAAAGCCTCAGCCAACTCACAAGCTACCAATTCCAGACGTCCAATGGCCAAACATGGACCAAAGTTAAGTACAGGAGGAATGCCAAGTGCTTTACAGATTTCTTTCAAGTTAGGACCTGCCAGCTCCGCAGCCTCAGGTGTCATTAGACCTACATTTTCAATACCACCAGAACTACAACCTGCAGTAAGAACGATAATGTCTTTTGCAATTAACTCTTTGGTAAGTTCTACGGTTAATACATCATGGCCACTTCCAGATACACTGGAGCAACCGACTACAGCCGCAATCCCTTTGATCTTGCCGTTGGCAATCAGCTCAATCAGTGGTGTCCAATTTCCACCTAAGAACTTCTTCAAAGTCACTTCACTAACCCCTGTCAGGGTGTTGTCATTCCCATGATCAGGCAGTAGATTAAGGGTTACTTTACCTCTACGCTCTTGGTAAGCATCAATAGACGCTTTAATAATCTCACTGCTTAAAACCGCTTTATCTACCCCTTTGTCATCCTTAAGTTCTGCATTAGCTTTCTTGGCAATGTTATCCAAGCAGATTTGCTTGATGAATAATGCATCACAAATAGGCTCAATGCCAGGTACAGTACAGTTAAACTCAGAAAGTACCACATCGATAGCCCCTGTGGCCAAGATAGCTTCACTAACAAAGTTGTTCCCCCCGTGTCCGTCAAAGACTTCTGTATAATGAGCACCTCTCAGTTGCAAGTCTTGACCTACGCAGGTACAACCGACTAACTTGAATCCTTTGGCTCCAACAGCCTCGGCCATGGCTACGATCTCTGGAGCAATCAACTTCTCTTGAAGATCAATAAACTTGGAGTGTTGATGTCCGGTAATCATAATGTTAATGTAATCTGGATTGATCACACGGAATCCAACAGGAGCCATACGAATCTCTGGCTCACCTAACATCACGTCGTTTAACATGTTGGTGAGGGCTAGACCATATAGGCCGGTTTGGATACCTAGACGCAGGGCATTCAACAACATGTCAACAGGGTCAGAGTTAAGATTGGTTGAAGTTTTCACCAATCCGTTAAACACTTCTGATTTGGCTCCACCAGGAAGTATTCCTAGTTCTACCCATTTCTTAAAGCGTGGTGGATAAGCTAATTTTTCTGTTAGCTCCATCTTCTCAAAAAGAGGCTTGTACAAATCAGAAAGAATCAGGTCAACAATTTCTTCTGCTGTTTTGCGAGGGTCGTCTACTTCTACACCTAGAAGTTGTGCTAATCTGGCAAGAGCTTCTTTTCCTTTTAATTCTCCACCAGCTTGAGCCAGCTCTTTAAGGTTACGTGCTGTATTCTCCACTACATGGATATAGCAACCAGAACCTGCAGAAACTGCTCTTAAAAAATTACGGGCTACAATAACGTCTGCATCTGCTCCACATACTCCTTTGGGAGAATCTGGAGTGATTCGACAAGGGCCGTTGGAACACAAGCGACAACATACTCCTTGTAAGCCAAAAGCACATTTGATCTCTTGGGATTCCATTCTGTGGTGCGAGGTCTCTACAGAAAGATTGGCAATAAACTTCTCTAGAGGCTTGTCTGCACTAGGGCAGGTGTTACATCCAAATACTTGATTCATAGATACACTCTCCTTACTTGATGAATTTAGTCTACATTAGTGGCAAAAAAATATTTTACTTTATTAATACATTGAAAGTTCAATGTAGAGTACATCCCTTCACTTTAATCCCAATAATAAGATAAAGTGTTATATAGTGTGCAGTTTTTCAGACCTTTCTTTCTCAAGAACTTCATTGACCGTATTCTCTCTCAATGTCTCAACAAGAACACGTTGTGCACGTTTCAGTTCATCATGGACTTTACAACATTCTTCTTTTCCATTGTTTGGACATTCGTAACCTGGCATTAGACATTTGTTAAGTAAGAGTTGATCATCTACACTGGTTACAATATCAAACAAAGTAAGCTTATCCAAATCCCCTATCAATTGATAACCCCCAGAATGGCCACGATGAGATTTGACGATGCCTGCTTTTTCTAATTTTTTTAATATTTTATAGGCAAAAGGTTGTGGAATATGTTCATTCTCACAGATGTTTTTCACTGGTGTAATCTTGCCATCAGCAAGATCACGCACCACCCTTATTCCATAATCACATTCTTTTGTTAAAAACATATATGTTCACACTCTCCATACTTGATTAAAATTATCTATGTTAGTACTTTAACATATTAGATAAAAATAATCAAGTATGATTGTTATGGTTTTCACACAATATTCACATACTTTATAATATGTTTACATTTATAGAAGTTTATTGTTTTTTCTGCATCTTTTACTTGTCTTGGTTAATTAAAGTTATAATCTCATGAATCAAATACATTCTATTGTCTAACTCTGAGATTTTATCTGCACATTCCACCAGCTCATCACACAAATGCTGAGGAATATGTTCTTGGTATTTATATCTAGCTTTGTGCTCTAAGGTAGACCAAAAGTTCATGGCTTCTGTACGAATCTGGACCTCCACCATAACATGCTCTGTTTTACCTGAATAGAATACCGGCATTTCTACAATAAGGTGATAACTACGATAACCACTGGGTTTAGGGGTTTTAATATAATCACGCTCTTCTATAATATTTATTCCAGGCATAGAGCGAAGCAACTCAATCAAGTAAAAAATGTCTTTCGCAAAAGCACAAATAATACGCACTCCTGCAATATCTTTCAAATATCTCTTGGCATTCTCGGCAGTAACATCTACTTTCATGTTATGGAGTTTTTCCGCAATACTCTCAGGGGCTTTCATTCTTCCCCTAATATTCTCAATGGGGTTGTTTTCTTGAAAATTGTTAAAATCTTCATTCATGATGTTTAACATGGTTAACAATGACCTTTGCCCCCATTCATAAACAATAAGAAGTTTCTTTAACTTCGCAAATTCCTCTTCACTAAACCGTATTGGCATAACCTTGCTCCTTTATGTGTTTATCTTGCAGTTTTATCATGGCGAAATTATCTTCATGGTGGTGATATACCTCCACTGCCTAAAGAGGCTAGAGGAATTCTCACCTTTTTCTAATTAGATGATTAGCATACACCACATTATAACATATATCTTCTATAAAAAAAATTCTTAGTGGATTTGCAGGGTTTCAACTCCCCAGAAAGCCAAGTCTCTAATCTGTGGGTTTTCGTGATTGCAATACTCCTTAATTATGCGATGATATTTCGCCTCTTTTGAGTTAATCATAGCTCGAAGTGCGTTATACTTCCACATCCACAAGTTGTCTTCACCAGCATACCAAAATCTAGGAAGAATAATGTTCTTATATGTGTCTTCGTCCATTTCCAATATTCTATAAAGAGTCAGATATCTAGCATGTTCGTCCAACAATGGGAACTTCTCTATCTCTTTATATTTCTCCTTATTACGGGGACAAACCTCTTGACACACGTCACAACCATACACCCATTGTTGCATTTTTCCATTTAATTCCATATCCATATCTTCTGCAACATGACAAAATAGATAAGTAATACATTTACCCATATCCATTTCCAATTCATCTGACAAGGCCTTTGTAGGACAAGAGGTGATGCACTTGCGACACCCAGCAATACAGTCGGACATGAAGTTATCCTTCATCAGCCCATTCTCCAAAGTAGGTTCAAACTCTAGCTCCTTATCCACCACCCAGGTTTCAATCCAAATGTTAGAGCCATGTTCCAAATCGTAAACAAAATTATTCCTACCAAATTTACCTAGACCTGCTTTAACAGCCGCCCATCGATCAGGCACAGTAACCTCTTCAAATACTTTTAACCCAAGGGTTTTCAAATAAGTTTCAAATTCAATTTTATTGCGACGTTCATGAGCATAAGGCAATCTACAATCAAACTGATAGCATTTGGCAATCAATCCCTCTAGTGCTTCTAAGGGCTTGTACTGATTAAACCTTACGGTACAGACAATGACTGACTTGGCATCTTCCGGCTGTTTGGTGAAATCATAAAAGTATTTGTATAATTCCTTCGACTTTGGAAATGCTTGCACCCGCTCCTCTAAAGCTTTTGTATACTCATCAAAAGAACTTGCTGGAATAATTCCACATGCGATATAGCCTAAATCCTTTGCTTTTCTCTTAATCTCTTGTGACAACATATTTGTACCACCTTTCTGTCGTGAAGTCTCTATTTTCTTTGTCCTTCCTCCTTCTTCTTAAATATAAACTTTTCATCATCCCATGTATTCTTATGTTTAAAAATTAGTGAAGGTACACTTATAAACCGTTTAAGAGTATCTTGAAAACCAACCTCCTACCATTTACTTCAGCAGAAATACTACCTCCCATCTTCTCCGTTAATTCCTTTACGATAGCCAATCCAAGACCTGTACGCTTATTCGTCCTGGCAGCATCTGCCGTGTAGAACCGTTGGAAAATAGCATGGATATCTATCTCATCGGGGTATTCTAT
>JGI20163J15578_10000364_pt1 | contig 18770 bp, 17 predicted proteins | sample TergutCu122P1_FD_15578 | JGI IMG/M metagenome (IMG submission 15578)
TAAGAAGGTATAACTCATGAAGGTATAACTCCTTTGCGCTTGCGCAAGAGTTCTACCGCCCTTTGGTGCTTGCACCAGAGTTCTACCGCATAAGAAGGTATAACTCTTTGGTGCTTGCACCAGAGTTCTACCGCATAAGAAGGTATAACCCTTTGGTGCTTGCACCAGAGTTCTACCGAATGAGATAAGCGTCAAAAGATAAGTAGCAACAAACGAGGAATCATTTATAATGAATGAAACACAGTTAACAAGCAAAAATGATGAGTTAGACATAAAACTTGAGATAGAGCCGAAGGTGTCAAAGCAAAAGAAGAAAGTTTTTGATGCTGATTTGGGTATTTCTGATAGCGATGTAGTTCAAGCCGAAGAAAAGCCAGAAGCTTTTGAAGAGGAAGGTTTGGTAGGTTTAGAGGTTGACTCAGAGTTGTTAGATGAGGATGAATTGGCGGCAAGGAGAGCCAAGAGACAAGTTCGTAAGTTTTCTTTTCCCCGCTGGAAGAAGAAAGAGAGTTCAACTGAAAAATCTTCTGTTCCCCATGAAAAGGATAAACCATTAATATCTTCTGTTCCCCATGAAAAAGCTAAGGATAAATCGAAGTCTAAACCTTCTGCTTCCCGTGAGAAAGCTAAAGATAAACCAAAGCCTAAGCCTTCTGTTTCTGATTTGACAGTTAAAGATAATTCAAAACCCAAGCCCTCTCCTTCTGACAGAGGAAGCAGAAAGGGTTCAAGTTATAAGCGCTCCTTTATAAGTGAGAAAACGAAAGCCAGATTAAGATTGATCTATTTTATATTAACCAACCAAGGCCTGAGAGTAGGTGTTGGTGGGTTTTTGTTTATTGTAGCCGTACTTGCTGATTTTGCAAATGATTTTGATCCAGAGACAATATATATATTGTTTCTTATTCCTTACGTTTTACTTACTTTGCCTGTTGTTTTAAGACTTTTAATTAATCTGGGGAAATTGAAATTATTTGATGAAAATCTGTTGATTTTAACGGCTACAATGGGTGCCTTTTACATTGACATGTTTTGGGAAAGTGTAGGGGTGTTGTTGTTGTATCAAATTGCACGTTTAATAGAGAGTTTTGCACTGTCTAAAACCAAAAAATCCATAGCTGACAATATTGACATAAAAAGCCAGACTGCCAATCTGAAGCGGGGCAACCTGATTGAAGTTGTGGCCCCTGAGAAACTAAAGCTTAGACAAACCATCGTTATAAGACCTGGAGAAAAAATCCCAGTGGATGCAGTAGTGACATCGGGCAAAAGTATGGTTGACACCAAGGCACTTACTGGAGAGGCAGAACCAATAGAAGTGAAGATTGGCCATAAGATTTTTAGTGGATGCATTAATCTAAGCGGGGTGATTGAAGCAAAGGTACTAAAGGTTTATGAAGAATCAACAGCAGTGAAAATTCTCGAGATGGTTGAAAACGTAGAAGAAAAAAAGCCTGACCAAGAAAGAAGCATGGAGTTTTTCATGCGCTATTATACACCGGGAGTAATTGGTGCCAGTATACTTATCGTGCTACTGCCACCTCTACTTCTACCAGACCAAGACACCCACATGTGGCTAGTTCGTGGGTTGACTTTTCTTATTGCCGCTTGTCCCTGTGGACTGTTTGCCTCTGTTCCTTTAGCGTATTTAGGAGGAATAGGCGCAGCACTTCGGCAAGGTATTCTTGTGAAAGGAGCCATGTACTTAGAAAGGCTGGCAAGAGCAGAAACCTTTTTGTTTGACAAAACGGGTACTTTAACAGAAGGTGTTTTCAAAGTGAAGAAGATAGCAACAAGAAAGCTACCTGCCCAGGAGCTTTTAAGAATCGCTGCCTATGGAGAGGCATTTTCCAATCACCCTATTGCAGTGTCTCTTAGAAAGTCATATGGTCGCCGAATTAACACTAAAAATGTAACAAATATGACAGAAGAGTCAGGGTTTGGAGTTTATGGGAATGTAGATGGAATGGCTGTGGTGATTGGAAGTAATCATTTTCTCAGTGAGTTTGGTATTTTTAGTCGACCAGTAACAGAGATTGGTACAGCGGTTCACGTTGCAATAGAAGGAGAGTACGCAGGATATATTCTGCTGGCAGACCACCCAAGAGAAGAAGTGGGTCGCTTGATCAGATGGTTGCAGCGTCGCAAACACGAGGTAGTCATCTTGTCGGGAGACAATGAACGAGTGGTGAATGATATCGCAGAGCAACTAGGGATAAAAACGGCCTTCTCAGGTTTGATGCCAGAAGATAAAATGGATTATTTGAAGATATACATGGAAAGCCAACTAGGAGAAGGGGATGTGGTCTTTGTTGGTGATGGTTTGAATGATGCATTGGTTCTTGCGGCGGCAGATGTAGGGATTGGAATGGGTGGATTAGGTGCGGATGCGGCATTGGAAGCTGCAGACATCGTACTATTAGAGGATGAACCTGCCAAGATTATCAACGCCATCCGAATTGCCAAAAGTGTTAAGCGAGCCATTCGCTTTAACTTGGTCCTTGTAGGATTGATGAAAATAATTTTGTTGACTTTAGCGGCAATGGGATTGATTACCATGGGACGAGCGGTACTTATAGATGTTGGGGTGATGCTTATCTTGATGCTTAATTCATTTGGATTAGTTGGGCATCCCGAAAGAAACAAATAGGAAAGGTCGCCACATGATGAAAAAACGAAAAAGGTTAATCATCATCACAATTTTACTTCTAATGTTGGCACTGGCGGTAGGGTGTAATCAAGGAGAGCCATTAGCTGATGAAGTAGTTGAAGAACTGGAAGAAATTGCCAGTTACATGGACAGAGCCAGTGAACAATTAGTAGCAGGCAACTTAGAATTGGCTCTGACATATTTTGAGCAAGCGATTCTTTATGGAGAAGATCTGCCTCTGGCTTGGCGCGGTGTTGGCATGATTCAGTTTAAACAAAACCAGTTTGGTGATGCCAGAATCGCTTTGGAAACTGCCCTAGAGCTTGGAGGAGAAGAATCAGCAATCATCTACAATATGCTTGGGGTTACTGCCATGAGAACATCTGATTTTGAGGCGGCTATAGACTTTTTTGATACAGGGATTGTATGGTTTGAGTTAACTTTGGGAAGGGCAGGAATGTCCTTATCTCAGCTAGCACAAGAAAATGAACCTAGACCTTTGGAAGAAGGGTTGAATATCCAATTGATTCAATCCATGATGGCCAATCGCATTTTGGCACATCAAAGCTTGGCTAATTGGGAAGAAGCAAGAGAATTAGCTAGCGAGTATCTTCAGATTTTTCCTGATGATACGGTAATGCAAAGAGAGTATGAATTCTTGCAAACAAGATAAACAAAACCTACGCCTATGGTAAGGATAGGTCAAATGCACCAAGGAGTATTGTTAGGTTACATTCAGGGCTTAACATTGTTCCAACAAAGGAGATTTCTGTGAGTACAAAAAACGTATTAATTACTGGTGCTTCTCGTGGCATAGGAGAAGCCTGCGCTCTATCTTTTGCCAAGGCTGGCTATCAAGTAATACTTAACTGTCGAAAAAGTTTGAGGGAAATAGAAGGGGTTCAAGAAGAAATCCATTCCCTTAGTGGGAGGAGCCATGTTCTCATGGGAGACGTTGGCAATCCTGATGAAGTGAAACAGTTATTCTCCAAGATAGAGGGCAACTGGGGGGGAGTTGATGTACTTATCAATAACGCGGGAATATCCTATCTGGGTCTAGTTCACGAAATGAAAGAGGAAGATTGGAACCGGGTCATACAAACAAACCTTTCTTCTGCCTTCTATTGTTCCAAAAGAGCACTGCCTCATATGATTGCTCAGAAAAAGGGGAAGATTATTAACATCTCTTCTATCTGGGGTCGAGTGGGTGCCTCCCACGAGGTTGCTTACGCCACCAGCAAAGCAGGGTTAGATGGATTTACCAAAGCCTTAGCCAAAGAGCTGGCACCAAGTAATATTCAGGTCAATGCCATCTCCTGTGGCGTGATGGATACTTCGATGAATCAGGGGTTCTCGAAAGAGGAATTAGATGCTTTGCTAGAATCTATTCCAGCCTCCCGCTTTGGCAGGGCTTCTGAAGTGGCCAAGTTGGCTCTGGAACTTGCCAGTGGTCACCCTTATCTTACAGGACAAATCATTGGTTTAGATGGAGGGCTCTAAGTATCACCTAATGCGAAGTGAAGGTTGTCAAGAGAAATAATGTACAAGCAAGAAGAGAAATATAGGAAAAAGAGGACTTTATGGAAAAAAAACTTGTAGAAAAGGCAATTCAGTTTGCCACTTGGGCCCATCAAGGGCAGATACGAAAAGGGAATCACGAGCCTTATATTGTTCATCCCGTTGCGGTGGGAGAAATGTTAAGTGAAATGACCCAGGATGAAGAAATAATCTGTGCAGGTTATCTTCACGATACCATAGAGGATAACAAAGAAGTAACCAAAGAGATGTTGGAGAAGGAGTTTACTCCGCGGATTGCTTGGATAGTTGACTGTGAAAGTGAAGACAAATCAAAAACCTGGATAGAGCGTAAGCAACACACCATAGATGAATTGAAGAAGGCCAGTACCCCAGTGCAGTTAGTGGCTCTGGCAGACAAACTGACAAACATGCGAGACATAGAGAAGAGTTATAAAGAATTAGGTGAGGAATTTTGGAATCGATTTAACATGAAAGATAAGAAGATGATTGGTTATTATTACCAAGGGGTTGCAGACTCCTTGTTTGAGAATTTCAAGGACGATAAATTCTACATTGAATTCTGTCATCTGGTCAGGTTAGTATTTGGAGAGTGGAGAAATGATAGAGCTACAAAGACAAGATGAAGCAGGCTAGCCCTACTTTTTAAAGAGCTAAGGTGAGTTCAGATATCGTTAATTTAATAAGGATGAATGAGGGTAGTTAATGCAGGTCAAAGCGTCAAAATACCTTTTGGCGCTTACATCATAACATATAAGAAAAAGAGAGAAGAGGAATTGAGATGGAATTAAACAAAACCTATAGCCCCAAAGATATTGAAGATAAGTTGTACAGTCGTTGGCTGGAGAAGAAGTACTTTCACGCAACCATTGATAAAAGTCGTAAGCCTTTTACCATGGTGATGCCCCCTCCTAATGTAACGGGAGAGTTGCATATGGGGCATGCTTTAAATAATACCATTCAAGACATCCTGATTCGTTATAAGCGAATGGAAGGGTACAATGCATTGTGGGTTCCAGGAACCGATCATGCTGCCATTGCTACAGAAGTAAAGGTGATTGATAGACTAAAAGAAGAAGGCATCGACAAAGATGAGTTAGGCAGAGAAGGGTTTTTAGAGCGTACCTGGCAATGGAAAGATGAGTATGCAGGAAGAATCAACAACCAGCTGGCTAAACTTGGTATTTCTTGTGATTGGGACAGAGAGCGTTTCACCATGGACGAGGGGTGTTCCAGAGCGGTAGAGGAATCTTTTCTACACCTTTATGAGAAAGGTTATATTTATAAGGGTTCTCGAATCATCAACTGGTGCCCTCAGTGTTTGACTTCCTTGTCAGATGCTGAAGTGGAGCATGAAGATGTGGTAGGGAATTTTTATCATATCAAATATCCTGTAATCGACAGTGATGAATTTGTGGTGGTGGCCACTACAAGACCTGAAACCATGTTAGGGGACAGTGGAGTTGTGGTACATCCTGATGATGAAAGGTATCAGCACTTAATTGGTAAGAAGGTGCTGTTGCCCCTGATGAATCGGGAGATGGAAATCATTGCAGACGACTATGCAGACAAAGAGTTAGGTACAGGAGCAGTGAAGATGACCCCTGCTCATGACCCTAATGATTTTGAAATAGGAAAAAGACATGGATTGGAAGAAATCAATGTAATGAATGACGACGCTACCATCAACGAAGCTGGCGGTAAGTATGCAGGAATGGACCGTTATGTGGCCAGAAAAGAAGTAGTAAAAGATCTGGATGAGTTAGGTTTGCTGGTGCAGATCAAACCTCATGAGCATAGCCTTGGAGCCCATGACCGTTGTGGTTGCGTTGTGGAGCCTTTAATTAAGCAACAGTGGTTTGTACGAATGGATGAATTGGCTAAACCAGCCATTAAAGCCTTGGAGCTAGGAGAGCTTAAGTTTGTTCCAGAGCGTTTTGGCAAGGTGTATTTGCGTTGGTTAGAAAACATTCGGGACTGGTGTATTTCCAGACAAATCTGGTGGGGTCATCGAATCCCTGCTTATTATTGTGAGGATTGTGATGAGATTGTAGTGGCAAGAGAGGTTCCAGAGAGTTGTCCAAAATGCCATGGCAGAACTTTTACTCAGGATGAAGACACCTTGGATACTTGGTTTAGTTCCGCCCTATGGCCATTCTCAACTTTGGGTTGGCCCCAGGAAACGGAAGATTTAAAACACTTTTACCCTACAGATGTACTGGTAACTAGCCATGACATCATCTTCTTCTGGGTAGTACGAATGGTATTTTCAGGGTATGAGTATACTGGGAAATCACCTTTCCATACCACCTTAATTAACAGCTTGATTCGAGACGCCCATGGCAAGAAGATGAGTAAGTCTGCAGGGAATGGAATTGACCCACTAGACATTATTGACCAATATGGAGCAGATGCCTTAAGACTCACCTTGGTGACTGGGAATGCTCCAGGCAATGACATGCGATTCCATCTGGAGAAGGTGGAAGCCAGTCGTAACTTTGCCAATAAGGTATGGAATGCCTCAAGGTTTATCCAGATGAACATTGACAATCAAAGCTTAAGGGAGCCCAGGAAAAATGATTTGACCATTGTGGATCAGTGGATTTTATCAAAAGTGAATTCTCTGGCCAAAGAGATGACAGAGAACATGGATAAGTTTGAGCTTGGGATTGCGGTTTCTAAGGTGTATGATTTTATCTGGGATGAGTTCTGTGATTGGTATATTGAGCTGGCAAAGAAACGAATCTATCAAAAGGATGAGAATCCAGAAGCCGCCAACTGCGCCTTGTGGGTGTTGAAAACCGTATTGGGAGAAGCATTGAAGATGTTACACCCTTTTATGCCTTTTGTTACTGAAGAGATTTATCAAGGAATTGTACCTGAAGAAGAGTCCTTAATGATGTCTAACTGGCCTAGATTCAAAGAAGAATGGAATTATCCAGGGGCTGAGCAGGTATTAGGGCAAATCAAAGAAATTGTTCGCGGGGTTCGTAATGTACGCTCCGAGATGAATGTAGAAAATAGTCGCAAAACAAAAATTTATGTAGTGACTTCTGATGAATGTTTAATGGAATCCATCATTACTTTGGAAGAGTCTGTGAAGCCATTAATGAATGGAGCTGAGATTTTGGTAAGTAAAGAGAAGCCAGAACTTTCAGATGATGCAGTATCCATCGTAACTTCCAATGCCGTAGTTTATCTTCCTCTAGAAGATTTGGTAGACTTGCAGCAGGAGCGAGAGCGACTGGGCAAAGAGGAAGAGAAGTTGTTAAAAGAGATTAACCGTGCTAAAGGCATGTTGGCCAATGAAAAGTTCATGAGTAAAGCACCAGAGGCTAAGATAGAAGAGGAAAAGGCAAAATTAGAGAAGTTTAACCAGATGCTTGTCCAAGTGCAGGAAAGGCTGGCCACTTTGTAATGTTTTTTGATGAAAGAGGAGGCTTGATTTGAACTATACAGAAGCAGTTGACTATATTCTGCAGATTCCTAAATTTACCTCAAAGAATGATTTGGATGAAACCAAGTCCTTTTTGAAGGAACTAGGGAGTCCAGAAAAAGAGTTTGAAGTAATTCATGTGGCAGGCACCAATGGAAAAGGTTCTGTTTGTTTCTACTTAGATACTTTACTGGGCCAAGAAGGGAAGAGTGTGGGGCGATTCACCTCTCCTCATCTGGAGCGAATCAACGAGCGAATGATGATTAATGGAGAAGAGATTGGCGATGAACACTTCCTAGAAGCTTTTCGGCAAGTTCTAAAGGTGGTAGAAGCTAGAGTGGCAGAGGGAACTCCTCATCCTACTTTCTTTGAGTTCATCTTTGGAATGGCTTTGCTTGCCTTCAAGGAAGCAAAGGTGGAAACTGTGGTGTTAGAAACAGGTCTTGGAGGGCGTTTGGATGCCACCAACGCAGTAGAGCATCCCATTGCTACAGTCATTACTTCCATTGGCTATGATCACATGAAACAATTAGGGAATACTTTAGGTCAGATTGCCTATGAAAAAGCAGGAATTATCAAAGAAGGAGTGCCCCTTGTTTTTGCCAGTACTACAGAGGAATCCGATCATGTGATTAAAGCCAGAGCCAAGGCTTTGCATAGCCCCACGCTAATGGTGCAGAGTAAAGATATTCAGAGGGTGAAAATGGAAAATAATGGTATTGCATTTTCCATTAAAAGGGACTATTATGGTAAAGGGCTATGGACGCTGAGAAATGGGGGAATATACCAACCTTACAATGCTTTGTTGGCCCTAGAAACCATGAGGATTTTATATGGCAAAAAAGTAACCATTGAAGCAACTGGAAAGGATGTTTTGGAAACAGAGGCTTTTTCCCATATTCAGTTAGGGGAAGAGCAGGTGAAGGTTTGGCGTCAAGCTCTGGCCGCGCTGGTGTGGCAAGGACGAATGGAGGAGATAAGACCAGGAGTAATTCTCGATGGGGCTCACAACCTGAATGCAGTGACTGGGTTTGTGGAAAGTATTTCCCATGAGTCCTCTTATAAGACCATTATTTTTGGAGCGGTAGCTGACAAGGATGTGGAGTCTATGGTTAGAGCCTTAACTGGGGGTTTGGAAGAAGCATCTGTAAAGATGTACATTGTAACTAATGTTTCGGATTCAAGGGCAATTGACAGCCAAAAGCTAAAAGAACTTTTTACTAAATATACCAGTAAACCAGTGATGGCCATACAAGAGCCGGCAGAGGCGTTGGATGTTGCTATGAAACAACAAGGGAAGAGTAAGGTCTATTGTTTAGGGTCACTCTATTTGATAGGGGAAATTAGGAAACTTTTGTTAGATAAAGACATTTAAACGGTCTGGAAAGCAACGTTTTATGGACATAACCAGGGAAGTGTTAAGTGACAAAAAGTTACAAAAAAGGAGAGTTAATCATGTTAGATTTTGAAGAAGAATTAAGGAAATTCAAACCAATTTTGGAAGTGGAAGAAATAGAGGATGCAGTGTACCAAGAAGACTTGTCAGATATGTCTGACTTGCTTCGGGATGTAATGGAGAAAAAATAATGAATTATACACAAGAAATCATTAATAAATCCAATGCTTGGTATAATGATGGTCTTAGAAAAGCGAAAATCCGCGACTTGTCAGGAGCTATGATTTCACTGCGCAAAAGCCTACAGTATTATCGAGGAAACATAAACGCCAGGAATCTGTTAGGTTTGGTTTATTATGGCCGTGGAGAAGTGGCAGAGGCTTTGGTAGAATGGATTATTTGTACGAATATTCGACCAGAGGATAATCCTGCCAGTTATTTTATCAAGAAGATTCAAAGCACTCCTGACAAGTTAGAAGTGGTGAATCAAGCGGTGAAGATGTACAACCAAAGCTTGGTGATTTGTGAGCGGGATGGGGATGATATGGCCATTATCCAGCTAAAAAAAGCAGTTGCCCAGCATCCCGACTTGCTTAAAGCATGGCAGTTGTTGGCTCTACTTTATATGCACACAGAGCAGTACACCAAAGCAAGACAAGCATTGGTGAAGGCTCGGGGGATTGATAGCGCCAGCGAAACCACCTTACGTTATATTCATGCCATGTCTCAGATTCGAGGAGCTTCTCGGCGAATAAGAAGGAGACGACCTGACACGGTAGAGTATAATCGGGGCAATGAAACCATTATTCAACCAAGAGCCAAAGCAATGGTGAAGGAAGTCAGTTCCCGAGTTATGCTATTGAATATTATATTTGGTATTGGAATCGGAGCCGCCATTATCTGGTATTTGATTGCTCCAGCAGTGAATCAAGCCAGATACGAACGCACCAATCAACAGATGATCGAGTACAGTCAACGAATTCAATCTTTAGAGAGTCAGGTAAGTGCTCAAACCAGAGCTCTTGATGAATATCGGGCTCTACATGCCCCCCCCGATATTGTCAATGTTGCGAATCCAGGAGAAGAAGTGGACAGGGCTGGAATCCAAGAGAGCTTTGAGCTGATGTTGATGGTACAAGAACAACTGAATTCTGGAGCGTATACTTCGGAGCAGATGGCAGAGCATTTGATTCGAGTCAATCAGGATTTGCTGGGAGAGCGAGGCCAAGTGATGTATGAATATCTGGGCTCCAGAATATTCCCTGGGTTGTCTTATCAAATGTTTCATGCAGGATTACAGGCATTAAATGTTGGGAATTACTCAGAGGCCATTGAGCAACTGTCAAGAGTGGTTTGGATGGACGAAACGGCCAATGATGGTTACGCCATGCTTCGACTAGGAGACGCCTATGCAGGCATCGATGATATGGATAATGCCATTGTCAGATACCAGCGAGTGATAGAATTGTTTCCCTATGGAAATGTCAGCAATATGGCTAGATCTCGCCTTGATAATATCAATGCTGCAAATGTGGCGGATCAGGTTTTTGAAGGTGAAGGTGAAAGTGAAGAGTAATACAAATCATTTTGTTTATCGAAAAAAATAATGGAATTGATAGGGGCAGGATAACAGTAACATCTTGCAATGTAGGCCCCTATGGAGGAGTTACAAATGAGTAACGTTATGAATATTTTGACGCCCTTTTTAGGCGGGTTAGGATTATTTATCTATGCCATGCAAGTACTGGCCAAAGGATTGGAAGATGCAGCAGGCAATAAATTAAAAAAACTATTACAGGTTCTCATTAAGAACAAATTTATGGGTGTACTCTTAGGATTTGGAGTAACTGCTATTATTCAAAGTTCTACCACTACAACGGTTATGGTGGTGGGCTTTGTCAATTCTGGAGTGATGAACTTAAGTCAAGCCATTGGAGTGGTTATGGGGGCTAATGTAGGAACCACCCTTACCGCATGGATCATTGCCAGTGGAGAGTGGGCAGGTTTCTTGAATCCTAGCAATTATGCTCCTCTTGCCATTGCCATCGGTGTCTTTATGATGATTCTTAGCCGTCGGAAAGCCACAAAAGACACCTCCAACATTCTTCTGGGTTTTGGGATGCTAATGGTTGGAATCAGTACCATGTCTGCGGCAGTCTCACCCCTCCGAGAAAGTGAAGCCTTGCATAGTTTGTTTGTTCATTTTGGAGAAAACCCATTTCTTGGTATCTTAGCAGGAACCGTGGTAACCATTATCGTGTTTAGTTCTACCGCTTCGGTTGGTATTCTGCAAAGTTTAGCAGCGGCAGGCTTGGTTCCTTTTAATGCGGCAGTTTACATAATCATGGGACAAAATATTGGAACCACCGTTACAGCTCTTTTGTCTAGTATAGGAGCGAAAAAAGCAGCAAAAACTGCCGCTTTAATGCACTTGCTGTTCAGCGTTTTTGGCACCATTATATTTGTAGTGGTGGCCATGGTGTTATTTAATGTNGTGAATCCTGCCCTAGCAAGTAGCGTCATTTCACAAACCCAAATCAGTATGGTTCATACCATCTTTAATGTGGGAGCATTGTTAATTCTTTACCCATTCTCTGAATTGCTGGTTAAATTAGCGAAGAAAATGAGCGGAGTGGAAGAGGTTGAATTGGCAGAGAATAAACTTCACCTGGATGACAGAGTATTAGAAACACCAGCCATCGCACTGCAAGCCTCTATTGATGAAGTAGGTAGAATGGGAACCATGGTGTCAGGGATTTTAGAGAAGTCAAAAGGAGTATTATTTGAAGACCGTCCTTCTGACATCAAAAAAATATTGGAAGAAGAAAAGGAGATTGATCAACTCTGCAAAGATGCCACCGAGTATTTAATTAAGATTAGCTCCAAATCCAACAATGAAAATGATGTACGCCAGGTAGCCGACTTGCTGTCTGTTCTCTCTGATATGGAACGAGTCAGTGATTACTGTGAGAATATTGCAGAGTCTGCCAAGGATTTGTTCCAGTTAAAGTATACTTTTTCTGAAAGTGCCAAAGAAGAGTTAGAGCATATGGTAAAAGTCTGTGTGGAGAGTTATAATGTTGCATTAGAAGCTTTTATCAACAATGATACAGAGCTTGCGGACAAGGCAATTGAACTAGAACGTAAAACCGATGAACTGGAACAAGCCATGAGAACTGGACATATGAAACGTTTGTCTAGTGAAATCTGTAAAAGTGAAACAGGAGTTATCTTCCTTGATACCATCGTCAATCTGGAGCGTATCTCTGACCATGCCAGAAATATTGCTGAGGTGGTGTTATCAGGGTGATAAAGACATCCTTAGGGATAAGAAGCGGTCAACCCACATCTTTACCATAGAATATGTTTCATGTTATAATACATAAACCTGATGTAACGAATTTGCCAAGTTAGGATAAGCCATGGAGCAGACGCAAGGGACACAACAAACCCCAAGAAAAAGACGCATTTCAAAAAGAAATAGAGTAAAGAGAAGAATAAGAAGAAGGTTAATCCTATTTGTCTTGTTGGTTTGTGGTGTTTGGATTCTGGCGAATAATATCAGGTCTGAGCCTGAGAGCGAAGTGCAGGAGATTGTGGTAGAGATTCCCTTAGTCTATGAGTTTAACAATGATGGGTTCGAAACAGGAAGTGGCGTTCGGCAAAGTTTTGCAAGGTTTAATGGCCAAGAGAGAAGGTTTGTTTATCTGACTTTTGATGACGGTCCAAGCGAGTTCTTGCCTCAAATACTGGATATTTTAAGGGCATATGATGTGCAGGCCACTTTCTTTATGATTGGCAACACTTTTGCATCTCCAGAGACTCATGATATTGTTCGACGAGTGATTGCTGAAGGACATTACATAGGGGTTCACAGCATGACACATAGTTATCGGCGCTTGTATACTCAAGGATATGCAGTACAAGAGATGATAGAGGCTCAGAGGTTACTGGGCGAAATTATTGGCTTTAGACCTAGGCTGGTTCGTTTTCCATATGGCTCTGAAGCTGGTTTGACAGAAGCCATGAGAGACGAAGCTTATGCGGCGGGTCTTAGAATGTGGGATTGGACAGTGGATTCGGAGGATTGGCTCCATCCAGACGATCCAGACAAGGTACTAGAAATCACTTTGGAGCAGATTCATGGGAATCGTGAGGTGATTTTATTCCATGAAATGGAAGTCACTATCATCGTGCTACCTGCGTTGATTGAGCACTTACAAGCACGAGGATATGAAATTAGAGCATATCGAGAAGAACGACATTTTGTATTGAACCATTTCAATGATGATCGGTTTTGAGGATGAAACCTTTCAATGATTAGCGATCGAATGAGGAACGAAAGAAGGGGGATTGTCTGTTGAAAAAGTTTGGCTTGATAATGGGGGCAATCCTCTTATTCGTGCTTACTGGTTGTAATCAACAACCAGAATCTTTTGATGAAATCCTGTATATTTATGAAGAGATTGCCAGAGGTGAGTCAGCCTTAGAAGATCTTGATCAGCAAAAACATTACCTGATAGAAAGAGAAAAAGAGTTACGAAGCCTGATCATTGATGGTGGAGCGGACAGCAATCTGGTGGTTCTGTCATATATTGATGAGATGATAGAGAGTATTCAGGAAAGACAGAATCTAATGGAACAGCAGATAGAAATAATGGAAGGAACAATGGAAGAGCTGGAGTCGGCTACTTTATTGATAGAAGCCATTAGAACTGGAGAAATAAAAGAGATGTTTCTTCAGGTTCAAACATTACACCAGGAGCGTGTTGAAGCTTTTATGGAACTGGCTGATCATTACTTAGATACAACAAGAGAAGAGCTTAGATTTTATGGATTATTACAAGAAGAGACGCAAAATTTGCAAGACTTGGAAAGTATAATCATAGAGTTGAATCAAAGGGCTGTCATTGAAAATGAGTTACAAGAAGCACTGTCTCAAGTTTCCGTTAGGTTAAATGTTGCCATCAATGTTTTGGCGCGAGGGTTAGGAGAGCGTGGGATATAACTTGAAAGACATAAGAATGATGAAAACCATAAGAATGATGAAAACCAAGAGGGGATGAATCCCTTTTGGTTTTTTACAAAAAGTGCAACCATACTCTTTTTATGCTGTTATAATCTATAAGCGTATCTTTTTTGATAACATTGCTGCCAGGAGGTGGAGTGTTGAATGATATAGACATTATTGAGTTGTATTTCCAAAGGAATGAAGAAGCATTAGAAGAAACAAAGCGAAAGTACAACCAACAGATGTTTCACACATCAATGAATATTTTACGAAATACCCAGGATGCAGAAGAATGCGTGAACGATACTTTGTTGAAGGCTTGGCAAAGCATTCCTCCTACCAGGCCTGAGTTTTTTGGAGCCTTTTTAATAAAGATCACAAGAAATCTATCCATCAACAAGTGGAAAGCCAAAAGAGCAATGCGCAGAGGAGGAGATGTTGTGAACTTATTACTAGATGAATTAGAAGAGTGTATTCCAGGAAGCCAAATCGGGTTGCCAGAAGAAGAGTATCAGGCAAGCTTAGTAACAGCAGCGATTAATGAATGTTTAGGTTCCATGAATCAAATTTCCAGAGTGGTTTTTGTGATGCGGTATTTCCATGGAGAGAGTATCCGTAACATCTGCGAGCGCTGTAATATGACAGAAAGTAAAGTGAAGTCCATGTTGTTTCGAAGTAGGAAGAAATTAAAGGCACATTTAGAGAAAGAGGGGATTGTATGTTGAGAAAAATGGCGGTGGAAAGGCTTTTTGACAGAATCGGTGAGATTGGTGACAATTTCTTAGAAGAAGTGTATCTGGTAGATATTGCAGCAGCAAAGGCATCCAGACGCAAACGAGTTGCAGGAGGCACTGCAGGGGTAATCGTTGTGACAGGGGTAGCTGTTGCGCTATGGAGATGGAAGAAAAGTAAGCTGGAAAGAATTGCTTAATAATAAGCTGTAGGGCTCATGGATTCATCTATGGGGATATAAGATTTTGTTTATCCTCGCGCCCTTACTGTAACCCTCACACGATCTCCCGCCTGCTTCCCAATCCTCGCCCGAATATCCTTGCGAATCCCGATAATATAGCAAATGGACCCGTCAGGGTTTTTAATGCCCATATTTACCACACTGCCATCATAAGGTTCCCCATCGAAGGTGGCATGAACTTTCACCCTGCCTTTGCCAAATTCTTTACGAATATCATAAGGGAAGGTCACATAAGCCCCGTCTAAATCAGGAACCTTTTGGATAGTGGTTTCATACTCATATAGTTTATTACTCATAAATGATTACCTCTTGCTAATTGATGATGGAGTCTAAATACTTAAAAAGTAATACTTAAAAAGTTGCTTTAAAATTGAAAGGTTTTATTCAAAACGGAGGTTTGCATCGATAGATATAACTTTTGAGCTACAAATCTTGCCTACGCAATAGGAAAACCCCTATAAAACCAAAGATGGCAATGGTGATTAAGCTCATCCAATCAACGGCCCATCCCTCAGAAGCAACAGGGACAAAGGAGATTAAACTCCGTGCAGGCAGGAGGCTGGAAATGATAATCCATTGTACGATGCTAATTCCTAAGTTCAAACCAATGAACAGGAATAGCCCTGAAGTACTTCCTTTGGTAAGAATAATGGCCACCATCATCACCACCACCCACTGAACAATAGCAAAGATATTTTCACCCATAAATTGTAGAATTCTGGCGGATTCCGTAGAAAGCATCAAAGGAAGTAGAATGATTGTTGCTACTATATAGCAGGATAGAATGGTTGCTCCGATTTTGACAAAATAATACTTTGTACGAGAAACTCCACTGGCAAACATTAAACTCATGACTTTGTTTTTGTAATCCAAATTCAGAAGATGGAAGGGATACAAAAAAGCAAATACAAGAAGTCCCAAAAAGGTAAAAACAGCTAATATCATCAGGAAAACATATAAGGAAGGAAGAGTATCCTGTGTTCTTACTAGATTAAAGAAAAAATCTTCTGAAAAAACAAAAAGTGATAGTATGGTCATTAAAACAGTAAAAATACCAATGATAATGAGATAAGTTTTATCAAGGAAGTTCTTATACATTTCCATTTTAAAAATATGTCCTAATTCCATTACGCTCTCCTTTATTTAACATGTTGTGTGAAAAGACTTTCTTTTCTGATTTGGTAAAATTCTATATCCTTTGCTACAGCCAGTTTGAATAGTTGCTTGTACTTTTCCTCTGTGGCATGGAAGGCCACCAGCGAATCTCCTTGTTGCTGATAAGGAGTATTGCTTTCTATAAGTAATTGGATAAATTGGCTAGGATTATTGACTTCCACCCGATAAAGAAGGGTTTGTTCCTTGTCTCTTAAGTCAAATTCGTTGATAAAGTCACCATTAGCCAGAACTAATACTTTGTCGGATAAGGTTTCAATGTCTTCTTGGACATGGCTAGAGATGAGAATTAAACGATTTTCACCTTTCATCTGAATCAGGTGATTTCGGAACCATTCTACGGTTTTCAGGTCCAGCCCTCTAAATGGCTCATCAAAAATCAGGATGTTTGCATTGCTCATGAGAGAGATAAGCAGAATCAGTTTCTTGTTCATTCCTAGAGAATAATGAGAAACTTTTATGTTTAAAGCATCAGCAATTTCCAATTCGCTGGCAAGCTGGAGAGCATATGGCTCATCAAAACCACCTCGCAATCCTCCAAAATATCGAAGGTTGAACAAACCTGTTCTTCCTTTATAAAGCTCCATGTCGTCCAACACAATGCCCACCTGGGAAAGAACAGATAAGTTATCTTTCACATTGATTCCATCAATGAGCACATAGCCAGTGTAGTTGGTGACAATGTTGGTGATGGCTTTGAAAAATGTGGTCTTACCCACTCCGTTTTTTCCCACAATTGCGTAGATGTTTCCCTCTTCAAAGCCCATGTTGGAAATATTCAACACGTGATTTAATCCATAGGAAAAGGAGAGATTGCTCACTTGTATTTTCATCAATTAAATCCTCTTTTCATTTTCTTCTTGCTGGGGCTGATGTAACCATGATAAAGAGTGACGAACATGGAGTTGTTATAAACATTCAAGGCATATAAAATCAACCCATCTCGCCCTATTCACAGTATACGTCAAAAGTAGGATAAAATCAAATCAGTGGCACAAAAAATTAAGGGTTGTAAAATAGCAATAGAGCGAGTAATATTAGGTAGAAGAGATGAAAATATCATAGAGTAAGATGTTTCGGCGTAGGAGAATCGTAGAGTTATCCTACTATGACGAACAAGGAGATTCAAAGAGAAGGAGAGTATGGGTATGGGCAATGAAGATAGAAATGGACGGAAGATTTCCTTAGAGCGAGCAGAAGAACTGAAAGGGTACTACCAAGAGTTGTCTGGGATAGAAAAAGGAACAGATTCTTCTTCTGTTTCACGCTATGAAGAGCAAAAGAGGAAGTTGTTGTCTCTGTTAGGTGGCGAAGAAAAGGATTGGAAGGATTGGAAATGGCAGGTGAAGCACCGCATTGATGATGTAGATGATCTGGCCAAAATCTTGAAGCTTACCCATGAGGAAAAAGAGGAAATACGAAGGTGTGGAGAAGAAAATCGCTTTGCCATTACCCCTTATTATCTGGCTCTCATTAATCCTGAAGACAAGAAGGATCCCATTAGGAGACTTTGCATACCCGATTCTCTTGAGATGATGGCAGAAGGTGAGGCGGATCCTATGGCTGAAGAGTTTACTAGCCCAGCAGGTGTGGTGACTCGTCGTTATCCAGACCGTCTCATTATCAATGTAACCAATGCCTGTGCCATGTTCTGCAGACATTGTCAACGAAGAAGAAAAATTGGTGGCAGTGATCAAGACGCAACCAAAGAACAACTGGAGGAAAGCTTTGAGTATATCAGAAACAATCCTGAAATAAGGGAGGTTTTGGTTACAGGCGGCGATGCTCTGATGTTAGAAGATGAACAGTTAGAGTTTATCTTTTCCAGTTTAAGAAGCATTCCTACGGTAGAAGTGATTCGGATTGGCTCTAGGGTCCTGGTCACTCTTCCTATGCGAATCAATGACCGTTTTTTAGAGATGATAGAAAAATACCATCCTATATATCTTAATACTCATTTTAATCATCCCCGTGAAGTGACTCCTGAAGCCATTGAGGCTTGTGCAGCGCTTAGTAAAGCAGGGGTGCCCATGGGCAATCAGATGGTTCTCCTACGAGGGGTGAATGATGATAAGCATGTTGTACATTTGTTGAATAGAGAAATACTGAAGGCTAGAGTAAGGCCTTACTATATGTTCCATGCGAAAAACGTATCAGGAACCACTCACTTGGGTGTAAGCATAGATGAGGGGCTTGCCATTATGGAATATTTAAGAGGGCGTGCATCTGGGATGCTAATCCCAACCTATGCAGTTAATGCTCCAGGAGGCCTTGGGAAAATCCCTATGCTGCCACAATACATCGTAGAGAAAACTTCGGAGAAAATCGTGCTCCGTACATGGGAAGGCAAGTTAGTGGAATACCCCATGTGAACTGTAAATGTATGAGCTGTAATATTTGGGGTGAGAAGAACTAGCCGAACTCGGTTATTCTTCTCACCCCAAACAAAATTTGAAGAATTTTATCATTTAAAGAAGTGACAAGAGGTCTCAATATCCCGTTTTAAACACTTAGAGAAATCAAAGAGAGAAGAAAGCCAATGAACAAAGGGTTTTCTTCTCTCTGTTTAGTTTTATAATGTTGTATGGAAAGACT
>JGI20163J15578_10000365_pt1 | contig 18763 bp, 15 predicted proteins | sample TergutCu122P1_FD_15578 | JGI IMG/M metagenome (IMG submission 15578)
GCAAGCATCAGATATTAAGATTGTTGCCGACCATATTATTAAAACTAGAGAAAAACTTAACCAAATTTTAGCCAAAAACACAGGTCAGCCTATCGACGTTATTAGGCTTGATACAGAACGAGATAATTTTATGTCAGCTGAAGAAGCAAAGAGTTACGGAATGATTGATGAAGTAATAGAAAAAAATCTATCATTAGTGTAACAGAGAATTTCTTAATTAATAAAAGAATGTATGGATGAGTTAAATGAGGAGTAATAGTAATGACAGGTAGAATTAATGGTAATTCAGTAAGATGTTCGTTTTGCGATAAAACCCAGGATCAAGTAATAAAGCTAATTGCTGGACCAGATGGTGTGTTCATATGTGACGAATGCATTGATGTGTGTACAGAGATAATTGAAGAAGAAGAGCTTGAGTATAGTGCTTTAAGAGGTGACAGTAAGGATACGGGAGATATTAACTTAATGACTCCTGAAGAACTAAAAAGTTTTCTTGATGATTATATAATTGGACAAGAAGAAGCCAAGAAAGTTCTTTCAGTGGCAGTTTATAATCATTACAAAAGGATAATGGCTGAATTAGATGATGAGGTAGAAATTCAAAAAAGTAATGTTTTAATGATAGGTCCAACTGGAACTGGTAAAACATTTTTGGCTCAGACTCTGGCTAAGATTTTGAATGTTCCTTTTGCAATTGCTGATGCTACAACTCTTACTGAAGCTGGTTATGTAGGAGAGGACGTGGAAAATATCTTGCTTAAAATAGTTCATGCTGCAGATGGCGACGTTTCTCGGGCAGAACGAGGGATTATCTATATTGATGAAATTGATAAGATAACCAGAAAGTCAGAAAACCCTTCTATAACAAGAGATGTATCAGGAGAAGGCGTTCAGCAGGCTTTACTAAAAATCATTGAAGGTACAGTCGCCCAAGTTCCACCCCAAGGAGGTAGAAAGCATCCTAGCCAAGAGCTTATTCCTGTTGATACCAACAATATTTTGTTTATCTGCGGTGGTGCATTTGAAGGTCTTGATAAAATAATTGAATCAAGAATTGACAAAAAATCCATAGGATTTAATGCAGAAATTTCTTCTAAAAGAGAACATGACCAAAGTGTATTATTGCGCCAGGCATTGCCACAGGACTTAATAAAATTTGGTTTGATTCCTGAACTTGTTGGTCGATTGCCTGTTAATGTGGCTTTAGATACTTTGGATAAAGAAGCGTTAATAAACATTCTTACAAAACCAAAGGGAGCTATTATAAAGCAGTATCAGAAACTTATGGAATTGGATGGAGTTGATTTAGAGTTTGATAAAGAGGCATTGGAGGCAATTGCAGAAACTACCTTAGCACGAAAAACAGGGGCTAGAGGTTTACGAGCAATTATGGAAAAAGTTATGTTAGAAACAATGTATGCAGCACCGTCAGATGATACCATAAAAGGTTGCCTTATAACTAAAGATGTTGTAGAAGGAGTTAGTAAACCGTCATATTATTATGATGGAGAAGAAAGAAAAACTTTCTTGAAATCTGAAATCGCGTAAGGTGTACTTGAATAAAAGTGCTAATTTGTAAGACGAAACAATGCATTAATGGGGTTAGGGCAAAAATGAGGCGGAAGATGGGATCATCAATCCGCCTTTGCTAGTTGAAAGGAAAACATATTTGATATGGAAAGTAGAATTATAGATTTGCCAATTGTAGCTTTAAGAGGAATGACCATAATGCCTGAAATGGTAGTTCATTTTGATGTTAGCAGAAAACGCTCCATTGCCGCCATTCAAGATGCAATGGTGGAAAACCAAAAGGTTTTACTGCTAACTCAAAAAAGTGTCACCACTGATGAACCAGGGCTTGATGATTTGTATCAAGTTGGAACGGTTTCTACCATCAAGCAGATTATTAAACTGCCAAAGCAAGTGCTGCGGGTTTTGGTTTCAGGTGAGGAAAGAGGTGTTCTAAATTATATTAAATCCGACACACCTTACTTACTTGGTGAGGTAGAAGTTTTTAGTAATGAAGGTCTTTTGTATCCAGACGAAGTTCATACTCAGGCTATGGAGCGTGAGTTGAAGGATATGCTTGTTGATTTTGCTACTAAAAGTGGAAAAATCTCTAAAGAGGATGCTTCGAAAATGATGGAAGCCAAAAGTATTGTGAAGCTTGTGGATACCATTTCGGCAAATATCCCACTATATTATACAGACCAGCAGGATATTCTAAATGAAATAAACTTTTGGAGTAGGTATGAAACTTTAGTTTTCAAATTAGTTAATGAAGTTCAAATTTTGGAAATAAAACAAGAAATCCAAAACAAGATAAAGGAAAGGGTTGACAAGCACCAAAGAGAATACATACTTCGAGAGCAATTAAAGGTTATTCGGGAGGAATTAGGAGAGGATAATACTATTTCTGATGCTGAAGAGTTTAAGAAAGCCACTGAAAGCCTAAATGCTCCAAAAGAAGTAAAAGAAAAATTATTCAAAGAAATTAATCGCTTTAAAAGCTCTTTAAGTAGTCCCGCAGAAACGGGTGTTATTAGAAATTATATTGAAACAGTTTTAGAAATGCCATGGAACCATGCTACAAAGGGCAGTAAAGATATTAATTATGCCCAAAAGATTTTAAATGAAGATCATTATGGGCTGGAGCAGGTTAAAGAACGTATTTTAGAGTTTTTGGCAGTTAAGAACCTAACTAAAAAGGGAGAAACTCCAATCCTTTGTTTAGTTGGACCACCAGGGACTGGGAAGACGTCTATTGCTAAATCATTAGCAAGAGCTTCTAAAAGACCTTATGTAAGACTTTCTTTAGGCGGAGTAAGGGATGAGGCGGAGATTAGAGGTCACCGCAAAACTTATATTGGAGCCATGCCTGGGCGAATTGCCAATGGAATTAGACAAGCAAAAGTGAAAAACCCAGTGATGTTATTAGACGAAATCGACAAAGTAAGTACGGATTACAAAGGAGATACATTTTCTGCTTTATTAGAGGTTTTAGATAGTGAGCAAAACAGGGCCTTTAGAGATCACTACTTAGAATTGTCCTTAGACTTATCAGAGGTTATGTTTGTTACTACTGCTAATACCTTACAAACCATTCCAAGGCCATTAATAGATAGGATGGAGATTATCGAAATAAGTAGCTACACGGAAAATGAGAAGCTACATATTGCATTAGAACATTTGATTCCTAAGCAAATTAAAATGCATGGTTTATCTGAAAATCAATTGAAGTTTAGCTCTGGAGGAATTGGTAAAATAATCCGCAACTATACTAAGGAGTCAGGTGTTAGACAGTTAGAGCGAGAAATTGGAAACGTTTGCAGAAAAACTGCTAAAGAAATTATGACAACAGATAAGGAACAGATTACGTTAACTGAACGAAATGTTAAGCATTATTTAGGTAGAGAAAAATTCACCTTCCAAATGGCCAATAACTCTGATGATGTAGGAATTGTGCGGGGATTAGCTTGGACTAGTGTAGGGGGAGATACATTGCAAATTGAGGTTAACATCATGCCTGGAAAAGGTGATTGGAAATTAACAGGTCAAATGGGGGATGTAATGAAAGAATCTGCCCAGGCTGGAATTACATATACTCGGTCCATTAGTAAAGAGTATAATATTGACCCAGATTTTTTTGAGAAGCATGATATTCATGTACACATTCCTGAAGGGGCAGTTCCTAAAGATGGACCATCTGCAGGGATTACAATAGCTACAGCACTGGTTTCTGCAATAACAAAAATAAAGGTTCGTGCGGATCTGGCTATGACTGGAGAGGTTACTTTAAGAGGCCGCGTTTTACCAATAGGTGGATTGAAAGAAAAGCTCTTGGCAGCTAAAAATGCAGGTATTATTAAGGTTCTTATTCCTAAAGAGAATGTAGCGGCTGTGGCAGAGTTATCAAAGGAGATTACTAGAGGATTGGAGATTATACCCGTAGAAACCATGGAAGAGGTATTATCTGAGGCGTTGGTGAGGTAACCATCACTGAGACAAACTTCCTACCTACACCTATAAATGTTATGAAGATACAACAGAGAATGAGATGTCCCCTTACGCTAAGGGTTGTGTAGGTTGCGGGGGCAAAATATCAAAGACGTATGGAAATGGAGATATATTTATGGTGATTAAAAGTTTAAACTTGGAAACGGTATGCGGTATTACTAGTACATTGCCAGATAATGACAAACCTGAAATTGCATTTGCAGGCAAATCAAATGTTGGCAAGTCATCATTAATAAATGCCCTAATGTTTCGAAAGTCTTATGCCAGAATTTCGGCGACTCCAGGTAAAACTCAAACTATTAATTTCTACAATATAAATGAAGAGCTATATTTTGTAGATCTACCTGGTTATGGATATGCTAAGGTGCCTATTAAGGAAAAAGAGCAGTGGGGTAAGTTGATTGAGCGGTACTTATATAGCTCAAAACAATTGAAAACTATATTTTTGTTAATTGATATTAGGCATAAGCCTGGTGAACATGACAAAATGATGTACAAGTGGATAACAGATTCTGGGTATCAGCCAGCAATTATAGCAACAAAGTTAGATAAGCTTAAACGTAGTCAAGTTGCTAAACATATAAAAATGATTCGCCAAGAGCTAAATATGGGTAAAGAAGATGTGCTGTTACCATTCTCAGCTCTTAGCAAGCAAGGGCGTGAGGAAATATGGGATTATATAAATACAAGTTTATTATAACAGATAATTAGATGTCCCCTTCCTCTAAGCTCCATGTAGGAGGTGGGCAATACTTGAACAATTGAAGCAGGATGCAATGGATGAAAGCACTGTGGCTGGCTTAATATTATAAAAATTGTAAATTGTTTTTTTGGGCAAATTCTAACATGTCATCAGGCCATAATGAAGCTTGAACTTCGCCGATATGGGCTTTTCGTAAGTAGTACATACAAATACGTGATTGCCCGATGCCGCCACCAACAGTGTATGGAAGCTTGCCTTCTAAAAGGGATTTTTGGAAGGGCAGCCCCGCACGGTCTTCACAATTTGCAATCTTCAATTGATTTGCCAAGGTTGTTGCATCAACACGAATTCCCATTGAGGAAAGCTCCATGGCAATATCAAGGACAGGATAATATACGATGATGTCACCATTTAAATACCAATCATCATAATCAGGCGCTCGACCACCGTGGGGGATTCCAGAGGATAGTCGGTGTCCGATTTGGGAAATAAAGACGGCTCCCTTTGATTTAGAGATCTCATATTCTCTTTCATCAGGAGTTAATGTAGGATACATGGTTTCAAGTTCCTGAGATGTTATGAAATAAATTTCATCAGGTAGAAGATTTTCAATATAGTTATAACGGCGACACATAAAGTTCTCGGTATCCTTCAAAGCGTTGTATACTTTACGAACAGTGTATTCCAATGTCTCTGTATTGCGTTCCTCTTTTGAAATTATTTTTTCCCAGTCCCATTGATCTACATAGATAGAATGAGTGTTATCCAAAACGTCATCCCTTCTAATAGCACTCATATCGGTATACAAGCCTTCACCGGAGTGAAAACCATATTGTTTCAAGGCCAAACGTTTCCATTTTGCTAGAGATTGAACAATTTCTGCAGTTGCTCCACCTTTTTCTTTTATGTCAAAAGACACAGGCCTTTGTGTACCGTCCAAATTATCGTTTAAGCCAGACTCTGGCTTAACAAACAAAGGTGCCGATACTCGAGTCAAATGCAAAGACTTTGCTAAAGCTCGTTCAAAGTGGTCTTTTATTTCTTTTATGGCTATTTCAGTTTCTCTAATTGTTAAAGGAGAGCGGTATCCTTCAGGTAAAAAAATACTCTTCATTGTGTTTGCTCCTATTTTATTTAAAGTACGCATAGCGTACTTGGGCGAGATTTGCGTCAGCCACGCTGATAATCTCTGTTGCATATCTCTGCCATCCGCCGGTGGCTATAACAGAGGAGGAGGCAGCTCGTTCTCTGTTATACATATTACAGCTTTGAAAAAGCAAAGTCAATGATAATTTGCAGTTGAGTATTTTGTGAAATATGTTAAAATCAATAAAGAGTGGATGGTATCTTGGAATTCTATTTGAAAGGAGTCTGCAAATGAATTTTAGTACCGAAACATTTAGAAGTTTTTTTAGTGAAGTAGTCAGGTGGTTCGGCCTTACAGATCTATTTAGGGCAAGAGAAGCAGGCTACGTACTTTCATATGGACAAAATAGTGTGGTTCTGGTGATTCTATGTATTGGTATTGCATGGTGCTTTGCAGGGCATTTAATGTATAGGTTTTGGATATCCTTCGTGGCCATGATTGTGGGATTTTCGGTTGGCTCCATCTTTGGCTTGTTATTTACCACAAACAATTTAACCGTATTAATATTCGGTGCTATTGGTGGTATTGTTTTTGCAATTTTGGCGGTAGTATATATGAAACTAGGAGTATTTTTTCTAATTTCATGTTTTGTTTTTGGATTGATGCTTAATATTATAAATCTGGATTCGGTAGTGTTTTATCTCATTTCATTAGTAATGGCTATAGGTGTTGGTATGGCATCATTCAAGTATCCTGTACCTGTCATTATTGTTGTAACATCAATACTGGGGGCCGTTTTAATAGGTGAAATGGTGATGCTTCGATTTGGCATTAGACAAATAAACCATAATATATTAGTGATTGTATTGGGAATACTTGGTGTTCTATTGCAATTCGTAGTTGAAAACACAAAGCAAAGAAGAGAAAATCTAAGACGGGTAAAAGTGGCAAGCAGAACTGATGATACAGTGAAACGAGTTGGTAAACATAAAGTTGCCACCTCAGATACAACTAGAAGTGTAGGAAAAGCCAAGGTCAAAAAAGCAGAAAAGCGTAAGGTTGCAACTCCAGAGAAAGCTAAGGTTGCAGTTCCAGAAAAAGCTAAGGTTGCAGTTCCAGAAAAAGCTAAGGTTGCAGTTCCAGAAAAAGCTAAAGTTGCAGTTCCAGAAAAGGCCAAGGCTACAATTCAAGAGGAAGTTAAGGTTGCAAGTGTGGATAAAGCTAAAGTAACAGTTCCAGAGAAAGCGAAAGTTGCAGTTCCAGAAAAAGCTAAGGTTACAATTCCGGAAAAAGCTAAGATTGCAGTTCCAGAAGAGACAAAAGTTGCAGTTCCAGAGGAAGCTAAAGTTGCAGCCCCAGAAGAAGTGAAGATTGCAGTTCCAGAAAAAGCTAAGGTTTCCGTTCCAGAGGAAACTAAAGTTGTAGCTCCAGAAAATGCTAAAATTGCAGTTCCAGAGGAAACTAAAGAAGACACAGCTGATGTTAAAGGTGCTACTCCAGTTGCGATAAAAGATGCTAGTCCGATACAAACGAGGCCTGCAAGTCCAATAGAAAGTAAGGTAATAAAGACTGACGGAGGCAGTGTTTCTATCTCAAAGAAAGCCAGGCCAACAAAGGCAGCCAAAACCAAAGTCACAGAGCCGCCAAAAACCAAGGTGGCAGATTCAGCAAAAACCAAAGTGGCAGATCCGATAAAAGCCAAAGCCCCAAGCTCGTCCAAAACCAAACTTGCAAGTTCTGTTAAGTCTAAGAGCTCAGATAAGCAGATGGTTGCAGAAAATAAAAAGCGCTTTGGCATAATTGGTAAAAAGAAAACCTATGCGACAGTTTCTAGGGTCCAAAATACAAGTGAACCAGATGATGCTGTAGACTTCAAAAGTGATAATCAACAAAAACAGTGAAGTATTTCTCCAAATGTGGTAAAATCATAAAAGAGGTGTTAGTATTCCTAATTGCCTTGAAAGGAGTATTCCAATGAGCTATATTGCTGATGCAATTTTAAACTTTATATATGATCTAGATAGGCTTACTGGGTTTACAAGCTTAATTGAAGCAGGAGAGTTAGGTTATACTTTATCTCAGAGGCAGGTTGTTACAGCTGCAATTATTTTGGCTATTGGAGCCTTGTGGTGTTTTTTTGGACATTTTATGCGTAATTTTTGGGGTGCAACAGTTAGTTTTATTCTCGGCTTTTTAGCTGGAGCTGTTGTAGGATTACATTTTACAGATGATGTGAATTTTATCTTAATTCTTGCTTCTATAACAAGCGTGTGTTTTACTTATTTGACATTGAGAGTTCAGTTACTGGGAAGCTTTTTGTTAACAGCATTTTTCGTTTCTGTGCTGTTGATAACAATCATATGGGCCAATACTTCACTTTTATTAGGAGCATCGATATTTATTGGTATTTTGATTGGTTTAGCCTCGCTAAAGTTAGAAGCTCCTATAGTGATAATTGTTACTTCAGTTACTGGGGGTTACTTTGCCGGTGAAGCAATTAGGCTAATATTTGAGACTAGCCGCCTTATTCATCTGACTACCATGATTATCATTGTTGTTTTGGGGGTTTTTGTACAATTCTTCACCGAGAGCCTGTTAAAAAGAAGAGAAGATTTACAAGTTGCAAAGGATATTCGCGAGGGACGCTTGGTATTCGACAGCTTTGGAGAGTTAGTAGATGCTAAAGCATATAAGGAAGCTATGAAGCTTGAGGCTGCTAAAGCTGAAGAAGAAGCTAGATTACTTGAAGAGGCTAAAGCTAGAGAAGAAGCTGAGAGACTTGAAGCGGCTAGAGCAGTTGAAGAAGCTAGGCTTCTGGAAGCTAAGAGGCTTGAAGAAGCTAAAGCTAGAGAAGAAGCTGAAAGACTTGAGGCGGCCAGAGCAATTGAGGAAGCTAGGCTTCTGGAGGCTGCGAGACTTGAAGAAGCTAGAGCTATGGAAGAAGCTGCGAGACTTGAAGTGGCTAGAGCTATGGAAGAAGCTGCAAGACTTGAAGCGGCTAGGGCCAAAGCAGAAGCTAAGAGACTTGAAGTTGCTAGGATTAGAGATGAAGCTAAGAAGCCTGCTAGAATCAAGGATACTATCAAAGACCTTAGAGTTGTTCCAATTGATGATTACATTAAAGAGCTTAATATCGTTACAATTTCAGATAGAACACCAATAACAAAAGTTACCGACACTAAAGAAGAAGCTAAGCCAACTAAGAAGAAAGTTAAGAAGTCTACTGCAGGTAAAGGAACTACAAGCAAAAAGAAATCTAGCACAAGTAGCTTAATGAAGAAAATTGTTATAAACAGTGTCACAAAGAAAGCAAAGCCTAAAGCCAGTACTACCCCTGTTAAGAAAGGAAGTACAACAAAAAGCATTAAGAATAAGTCTGTGAATCGTAAAGAAAAAGAATCTTGAGGTTATTAGTATGAGAGAAAGTGGAGTTTTATTGCCGGTATTTTCTTTACCGTCTAAATACGGCATAGGTTGCTTTTCAAAAGAAGCCTATGAGTTTGTGGATCAATTAAAGCAAGCAGGCCAACGAAAATGGCAGATTTTGCCCTTAGGACCCACTGGATATGGAGACTCTCCATATCAGTCATTTTCTACTTTTGCAGGAAATCCATATTTTATTGATTTAGAAGCTCTTATAAAAGAAGGGCTTCTTTTGGATGAAGAGTGTGATGCCATAGATTTTGGCGCAAATGATGAATATATTGATTACGAGTTACTTTACAAATCCCGTTTTGTGATTTTATATGAAGCTTATAAGCGTTTTAACAAAACAGATGACTACAGTAGGTTTGAAGAGGATAATTCCTGGTGGTTAGATGACTATAGCCTTTTTATGGCAATTAAGGATAGTTACCATGGTATATCTTGGCATTTGTGGGATGAGCCCCTTAGAAACCGTAACTTTGAGGCTTTACAAGAAGCAAAGGAAAAGTTTGCCAAGCAAATAGATTTTTACAAATTTCAACAATACCAGTTTATAACCCAATGGCATAAGCTTCATAAGTACGCAAATGATAATGGAATTGAAATAATAGGAGACTTGCCTATTTATGTGGCTTTTGATAGTGCAGACACTTGGGCTTATCCTAAGCTGTTTCTATTTGATGATAACAATGAGCCAATTGCAGTAGCTGGTTGCCCGCCGGATGGTTTTTCTGATACAGGTCAACTCTGGGGGAATCCATTGTATGATTGGAATTATCACAAGGAAACGGATTATGAATGGTGGTTTAAGAGAATCGCATACAATTTTACTTTATGCGATGTAATTAGAATAGATCATTTTCGAGGATTTGATGAGTATTATGCCATACCAGCAGGACGAGAAGATGCAGTAATTGGAGAGTGGAGACCTGGCCCATCTAATGATTTTTTTATTGCTCTAAAAGAGAAATTTGGAGAACTAAAGATTATTGCTGAAGATTTAGGCTATTTAACGGAGTCAGTGTATGAAATGTTAGAAAAATCTGGTTATCCAGGAATGAAGGTTTTGCAGTTTGCTTTTGGTTCCAGAGATAGTGATAATTACCTACCTCACTCTTATATTAGTAATTGCGTAGTGTACACAGGTACCCATGATAATGATACAACTAAAAGCTGGTACCATTCTCTTGATGAGGATACGAGAAAACATTCTAACGAGTACCTCCGAAAGATAATTCCTTCAGACAGCAGTGATGTTTCATGGGATTTTGTTGGACTGGCTATGAGCAGTGTAGCTAAGTTGTGTATAATTCCTATGCAGGATTATTTATGTCTTGGCAACAACGGAAGGATTAATATGCCTTCTACTTTAGGTAACAATTGGGTTTGGCGAATGAAAAGCGGAGCATTGCATAGTGAGTTAATTACTGAAATTTGGAATATTACGAAACTATACGGAAGAATAGTATAGATATCGCCATGGCGTGCTTGAGGGAATCAATATAACTAGGTCTACAGGCTCATTATGACAAGTTCCAAAAACCGGCCAAAGGTATTCATACCGTCTTCGATTCGGCCAGGGAAATTATCAAAAAAGAAGTCTAAACAGTCATTGGGAGTGTGTAACACGTTTCTATGAATCAATTCAGGGTATATTGGCTCGTATGTACCATAGAAATTTAGCACAGGAACCCCAAATCCTAAAAATGCTAGATGATCGGTGGGAAATACAACAGATCTTGGTTCAGCAATAAGGTGAATGTCTTGGGATGCAAGCTCCTGGGCAAGAGCATCAATGCTTTCGGTTAATTGGTTTTGAGAAATTTCTACTTCCTCACCTCCCCATAGCATTCCCATTGGCCATTCAGGCAATTCTTCAATATAACCTACACCATACATAAAATTTGGCCCTTCAATAATGACATCAGCGTTTACTACTAAGACAATATTTTCAATGTCCTCTGGTGACAAACTATCAGCAAAGTAAAATGCACCGACAAGTCCAACTTCCTCTGCACCATAGAAAATATATTTCAATGTATAATAGTGATCTTGATGTTTCATGCGGTAGGCGTTTTCTAATAGAAGGGCGACACCTGCAGCATTATCGCTAATGCCAGGATTATCAACACTGTCATAATGAGCACCAATAATAATAGTTCCATCGCTACGTCCAGGAATGGTTAAAATAACATTTTGACTATATTCCAAAAGCTCAAGATCATCATAAAAACCCGCTTCAATATACCATTCGATTGCATAAGACGGATCCCTCCACCACGAGGATGTTGGGGCGTCGACTCTAAAAGATTGCATTTCTATTTGACTTTCATCAAACCCCATATCTAGTAAAGTGTTAGAAATCCAATATGCAGCTTCCAATTCTCTATCCGAAAATGCTATCCGGAAAGGGAGATTATCTTGCATGTATTCTATAAAAGCTACAGCGAAATAACCATGGTTGCCTGGAATTACATTGAACTCGCGATATGTAGTAACGGAAAACCCTATATATGAAGGTTCTTCATGAGGCTCCTCCTCAGGCTCTTCTATAGGCTCATCTAAAGATTCCTCCAGATTATCTAAAGTATCTATTCCTTCTTCATAGTTATAAGAATCAGGTTGGGGGATGGTACATTCAGCTGGGGTACAGCTTGCAACCATAATAGTTATAAGTAAAATAGTGATTGTTAGTAACTTTTTCATAATTAGTCCTTTCTTAAGTAAGTATTATTATCAAGACTAGTCAACAAGTTTCCTCTATTATTTTCCTTCATTTTGTGTTTTTTGTCAAATCTCTGCTATCTAGCCAAGATGTACTTGAACTTAATGGGAAATTGACATATGCCACTTGTATCATAAGCAGAACAATAGAGTCTGACTTGTCAGCCCCTGCGCCTTCGGGGGTCGCTTTTGTGACTATTACATATTCAGCGAAATGCGCACCCAAGCAAAAAGAGAACCTGCTATAACAGCGGTTCTCGAATTATGAGAGCGACAGACGGGATTCGAACCCGCGACCCCGACCTTGGCAAGGTCGTGCTCTACCAGCTGAGCCACTGTCGCAATTATTATTATTATTCTAGATACAATCAGAACAATAACTAATATACTATAATTAGATTTAAAAGTCAACAGATTTTGACAGGAGTTTAGAGAAAGTTGTAGTCCTCAAATTTCACCTCAAATTTCAAACTAACTTCCACCCCTACATCTTTTCCTAGTGGAAGTTAAATTGCTCTTGTGAGTTTTCTTCATCATTATCTTGAATATCTTCAAGTAGTTCATCACCATCAGCAGCCTCAGTTGCCAAAAAATCGCATCTCTCATTTTGGGGGTGGCCGCTATGTCCCTTTACCCAAACAAATTCTACTTTATGTTGTTCCATAGCTTTTAATAAACGCTTCCATAAATCGATGTTTTTTATTGGATTGCTTTTATGCTGATTCCAATTTTTTTTGATCCAATTATCTATCCAGTTTTGATTAAATGTATCTGTAACATACTTTGAATCAGAATAAACAATAACATTACACGGGCGATTAAGCATATCCAAACCATAAATGACCGCCATAAGTTCCATCCGGTTGTTGGTGGTTTTTTTGTATCCTTTGGATACTTCTTTAGTGTGTAATTTACCATTGCTATCTATATACTCTAATACAGTTCCAAAGCCTCCAGGACCATCAGGATTGCCCCTTGCAGCCCCATCAGTATATATCTTTACATTCATATAACCCCTCCTACTCAACAACCTCCAGGTCGCTAATATCGCTATCTATTATCATAGAATAGTTTGTATGGTATATTACGAAGCCTGGCTTACCCCCTTTAGGCTTTTTCACATGCTTCTTTTCCACATAATCTATTTCTACTTTATCGCCACCTCGCATAGTAGAGTAATATGCAGCTAACCTACCAGCTTCTTCAAAGGCCCTACCAGGAACCTCCATTCCTTTTGACTTTAACAAAACATGTGAACCAGGAGCTTTCTTAGCATGAAACCACCAATCATTACCAGTAGCCAACTCAAAGGTAATATAGTCATTTTGAAGATTGTTTTTGCCAACGTAGATATCGAAGCCGTCCTTTGACCTATAGTGAAAAGGTTTTGACTTTATTTTTTCTTTCTTGTTTGGTTTTTTGGATAATTTTCTTTTTATGTAGCCTGATTCTATTAACTCTTCTTTTATTTGGGTTAAATCATCTTCATTTAATGCTATTTCCAAGGAATTACTAATTGAATCAAGATAAACAATTTCGTTTTTTGTTTCTTCAATTAGTTTTGATAAAGCAGTGAAAGTTCTTTTTTGTTTATTGTATTTGGCAAAATATTTGTTGGCGTTTTCCTGAGGTGTTTTCCTTGGATCTAGAGGTATAGACACCATAGTATCATTGTAATAATTATGAGCTTCTAACACCTTTGCACCTTCTTCTAGATTATAGCCGTATGTGTTGATTAGTTCTCCGTAGACACGATTGATATCCTTACTCTCAGTGTCCTTTAGTTGTTTTAATTGTAAATCGTGTTTTTTGCGGTTTCGATTTATAAGAGTTTGAACCACTTGTCTTAATTCTATTGATTTTTGGCGTATTCTAGTAATAGCGTTTTTGGTAGCGTAATATGTTTCAACCATTTGAGAGGCTGAAGGCATATCTTTTGGTTCATACTTATTAAAATGAGACAAAGGCAAGCTTGAAAATTCTATAGGAACCTTTCCGTCGTAATATATAGTAGGAGAGAAGTTATTATCTAAAATATTTGAAAAGACAATTTTAAACTGATTATAAAAGTGTAGTTTTATTTCATCCGATAGATCTTTATAAGTAATATCAGAATCTACCCCTGCTAAATTGCAAACCTCTTCAGCCACCACAGGGCTTACTCCTGTAAGGCTTGTGTATAAGCCTTTAGACAAGGGAATAGTTTTTTTTTCAAGTGCCTTGTCAAAGTCAGGGAAAGTCACAGCCAAGGGGTCAACTTTTTCCATTGTATCAGGAATAAAATAACTACGGCCTGGTAATACCTCTCTAACAGAGCTAGTGTTTATAGAAACATGTTTTATACTGTCAATAATTACTCCCTGGTCATTGCAGAAAATAATATTACTATGTTTTCCCATTATTTCGACAATCAGTTCTTTTTGTCGCAAATCCCCTAACTCATCATAATGTTCAATTGTGAATATAATAATACGCTCTAAACCTGGTTGGTGAATCTTTTTGATTTTACCATTCCCAATATGTTTTCTAAGTAACATGCAAAAATTGGGAGCAGTCATTGGATTAGGTTTATTGGCCTCCGTTAGGTAAATAAGGGGAAGGGAAGCACTTGCAGAGATACTTAAACGCCTCTGCCCATTGGTTCCCTTTATTGTTAGCAAAAGCTCATCTGTTTCAGGCTGAGCTATTTTTGAAATTCTACCATTAAGTAATTCTTTATTAAAATCGTGGACTAGATTGGCCACAACAATTCCGTCAAATGCCATTGGCTATTACTCCTTCTAGTATGCTGACAAATTCTTCTAAATATTGCTTATCTACTTCAGTAAACCTGCTGAATATAGGAGAGTCTACATCCAGTACACCAAAAACATCACCATTTATAAATATTGGCACAACAATTTCAGAGTTACTAGCTGCATCACAGGCAATATGCCCTTCAAACTTATGAACATCTTCTACAAGAATAGTTTCCTTAAGATATGCTGCAGTACCACAAACACCTTTATTCATAGGAATATGTGTGCAGGCAACTTTTCCTTGAAATGGGCCTAGTTTAAGAGCATTTTCTTCTTTGCAATACAAATAAAAGCCAACCCAGTTAATATTATCTAAAGTTTCATTTAACAAAGCAGAAGCATTTGCCAGATTACTAATTACATTCTTTTCGCCATCTAACATCGCAACAAGTTGCTTATTCATTAAGATATAGGAATCCATTTCCAATCCTCCTTAGAGTTTTCTGATAGGATTATATCATACTCAGAGATAAAAGCGTAAGATTTTTTGTGAGAACATCGCCATTTGTGAGAATATTGCCAAGGTGGAAAATGTGGAAAAAACTTTAGCAATGTGATATACTTCACTGAGATAGTTTAATATTTAAAGGAGAATGATGAAATGAAAAAAATAATTACAGTATTGCTAGTAGTATTACTAACATTTATGCTTGCGGCTTGTAATGGTCAAGAAGATTTAGATAATGATATTGAAATCCAAGTGGATAATGAAGAAAATGACGATCATGACGATCATGAAGATGATGAACCTGATGAAGTAGACAATGATGAAGATGAAGTAGATGATCCGGAGCCAGATGTGGATGATTATGAAGAATACCATGATGATTTTGTGGAACTACCTGAATATATCTACGAAATAATGTTTGCTCTTGAAGATGAATTTGAAGAAGCAATGCTTGTGTTGGATGAAAAGCATTTAGCTCTTGTTGATAGTTTGGATGATATGGAGGACATTGAAAGATATGATGAGCAACTTGACAATTTTTTAGAAAAAATCTTTGATAAACTGGATGAGTTATATGATCAGATATATTATTACCACATGGATATTGATGATTTTGTAGAAGAATTTCAACGGATAATTGAGTTGTTACGTGACTTTAGATTTGAGTAGGAGGCTTATGAAATATCGAAATTTAGGAAAAACAGGAAAACAGGTTAGTGAAATTGGCCTAGGCTTAGAACATGTTGATAGAAAGCCATATGAAAGATGCAAAGAAACACTAGATGTGGCATTGGCTAACGGTGTAAATATAATAGATGTATTTATGCCAGGGAAAGAGATTCGTGATTACATTGCTAAAGCATTAGGAGAGAAACGTAAAGATGTAATGATTCAAGGGCATATAGGTGCTACAGATGTTAACCAACAGTATGATATATCCAGAGATATGCCTACAGTGAAAAGGTATTTTGAAGACTTGTTAAGAACTTTTGGTGGTTACATTGATTTTGGTATGCTATTTTTTATTGATTCTGAAGAGGACTACAAAAATGTATTTGAAACGGAATTTGTAACTTATGCAGAGCAATTAAAGAGGAGAGGCTATATTGGACATATTGGCTTTAGCTCTCATAATCCTGAAACTGCTATTAAGGTAATTAAAACTGGAGTTCCTGAGTTAATGCTATTTAGTGTAAACCCGGCATTTGATATGTTGCCAGCAACTGAATATGTTTTTGATCATTTTGATAATGGCTTTAATACAGAATTGTTTAGAGGAATTGACCCAAGACGTAGTGAGCTATACAAACTTTGTGAAAAAGAGGACATTGGTATTACTGTTATGAAGGCCCTTGGAGGAGGCAAGCTAACATCAGTGGAGCAGACTCCTTTCAAAAAGCCATTAACCATACCTCAATGTATTCACTACGCTTTATCAAGGCCAGCTGTTGCTAGTGTGTTGCCAGGATGTCAGACTAAAGAAGAAATGCTAGATGTACTGAAATACTATGGCATTTCGGAAGAGGAAAAGGATTATACAGAGGCTATTAGCGGTTTTCGTAACGATTTTAGAGGGAATTGCGTATATTGTAATCATTGTCAGCCTTGCCCTAAGGAAATTGATATTGCCACGGTAATGAAATATTTAGACATTGCTAGATTAGACTTAGATAATGTTCCTCCCTCTATGATTTCTCATTATTCAAGCTTGGTTCATAAAGGAGATGAATGTATAGCATGTGGTAATTGTGAAAAGCGTTGTCCTTTTGGAGTTCCAATTATTAAGAATATGATTGAAGCAAATGATGTTTTGACAAATAAATAAACTTGTGATAGTATACAAGTATCCTGGGGTGCTACTTATTGTGGCTGAGAGGGGCTTAGGCCTAAACCCACGAACCTGATCCGGATAATGCCGGCGTTTAGGGAGTGATGTTGTGAAGAGCTATAATGCCTTTCCTCGGGAAATAACGTGGAAAGGTATTTTTATTATGAAAAAAAATGATTATCCTTGGGAAGGATGCGGAACAGACAAAGACATAACAGGTTGTCGATTTTCTTTGTCAGTAATGAGTGATGAGTTTGTAGGCAAAATATTAGATGGAATTGGTAATGTAGATTGCTCAAAGGTATGGAGCCAGACAGATGCTCTATCTACTGTATACCGAGGCAAAAGAATCCATGTAATGGATGCTGTTAAAGCATGTTTTATTCATGTTAATGATGAAAAGACACATATTACTATGGAGGCCACTATATCAAAGGGGTGTTTAGGTGATGTAGAAGCAGATTATGTACTTGATGTAGATGATATTCTTGTAAACAAAACAGATAAAAGCTTCCAAGTGTTAAGTAAAATTGCTTTTTACCCTTTAGGAGTGGCTGATTATATGGACCATATTTCTCATGTGGTAAAACTCGCTATTAGCAAAGGCCTATACAATAAATCAGGCCATTATGCAACAGAACTATCAGGTGACATAAATGATTTATTTGACTACTTCAATGAGGTATTGGAGTATGCGGAAAGACATATAAAGCATTATGTTCTACAAGCAACTTTGTCAGTAAACAGCCCAACAAAAGTTAAAGAGGAGAAATAGAAAATATGGAATCTAAATCATTTTGGAAGTTATCAGCTTGGAATTTAGCAACTTGGAAGTTAAAAGACGTAATTTTAGCTAGCCTTGTAGCAGTACTTTTTGCATTTATTTGTTTTGGAACAGTTCATTTTGTGGCTTTTACCTTAGTCCCATTATTAGCTCCTCTTGGCATTGGGGATATCGCCATGGAATTTGTTTTTGGGATATTCTTTATGTCAGCAGTTTTTGCTCCTTATATTATTAGAAAGCCTGGAGTGGCAGTTGTAGTAGGAACTATGACAGGGGTTATTCAAATCCTAATGGGCAGTGCTTTTGCAGCCACTTTATTAGTTTCTGCGTTTTTCCAAGGGCTAGGGGCGGAGGCCGCTTTTGCAAGTATGCGTTATAAGAAGTTTAACATGTTTACTATGTTTTTAGCTGCAATTGGAGCCACAGTTGCCAGTTTTGTTCTGGCATATTATCGAGGAGCTTGGGATCAAGTTTCTATCGGTATTGTGGCTTTGCGTTTCTGCATTAGAACCCTTAGCGCCTTGTTCTTTAGTGGGGTGGTAAGTAAATTCCTTGCTGACAGATTAGCAAAAGCTGGAGTACTTAAGTCATATCCAATTGGAGAAAAGTATATAGGCAGTTTAGATGATCCTGTAGAATAGCAATCATATTAACTCCTTGCTTTTAACAATCAAAGCAAGTCCCCCGCCTCTAAGCGCTGCGTAGGCGGTGGGTAGACTGAAATAGAATACAACGTAGGTATAATAATGAGCTTAACTGCAAAAAACATAACATTTAAATATTTTGAAAATTCACCTAGAAACATTATTGAGGACTTTAGTTTTTCCTTGCCTAAAGGGGAGATTACTCTACTTATTGGAAAAAGTGGGTCTGGTAAGTCTACTCTAGCTTATATATTAGCAGGACTATACCCTGAAAATGCAGGTTTTTTAGTAAATGGAGAAGTCT
>JGI20163J15578_10000366_pt1 | contig 18710 bp, 16 predicted proteins | sample TergutCu122P1_FD_15578 | JGI IMG/M metagenome (IMG submission 15578)
GCAGCTATCGCAGAGAACGCAGGTCTTTCAAAGAAAGATTCTGAAAAAGCTTTAAAAGCTTTTGTAGAGGTAGTAACAGGAGAATTGAAAAAAGGCGAAAAGGTTCAATTAGTAGGCTTTGGTACTTTTGAAGTTAGCCACAGAGCGGCTCGTGAAGGAAGAAACCCACAAACTAACGAAGCGATGAAAATTGCAGCTTGCAAAGCTCCTAAGTTCAAAGCTGGTAAAGCATTAAAAGTTGCTGTTAACGGTTAAGAATATTGTTAAGATAGAGCTGTTATAGGCAGTTTTATCTTTAAGCCAATAAACAGTTATGAGATTAAAGCCTCCTTGAGTTACCAAATACTCGCAGAGTAAGGTTCGAGGAGGTTTTTTGCTTAAGATATGTAGAATACAGAGGCGTAAATGAAGGATGAGGCTAGATAAATTTTTAAAAGTGTCTCGAGTAATTAAGCGAAGAACCATTGCTAATGAAGCGTGTGAGGGAGGGCGTGTGATGGTAAACGGCAAAATTGCGAAGGCTTCACTCCAGGTGAAACCAGGAGATATTATAGAGATTCAGTTTGGGACAAAGGTTGTCAAGCTGGAAGTGTTAAAGCTTGAAGATACCACCAAAAAGGAAGAGGCGGCAGAGTTGTATCAATACATTTAACGGGGATTAATAAGGTGAGGAATCGTAGAACAAGTCACAAAAGAAGTGTTATTCTAATATCCAGTATTGTTTTAACCATGATTATTGTGCTGGGAAGTCATTCTATGTCTTTGTTAGAGCAAAGAACATTTTTGATGGAACAAGAAGAAGAACTGTTGTTTCAGATTGAGCAACAAGAGGTGCGAAGACAGGAGATTCTTGAACTTGAAGAATTTATTGGAACTCCTGAGCATGTGCGGATTGTAGCAGAGGAAGAGCTAGACTTGGTGAACCCTGATGCAATTATCTTTAGACCTGTAGATTAGCGGTAGCGAAGTCTGAATGGTTGCGGGCTACGGCTGACTCCCGTTAGCCTACAGAAAGTTCATATTTGGAAAACATTAAGATGGCAAAACCAATTGAAAACAAAGTGAAAGACTTTATAAATAAATATGAGATGGTAAACGGCCAAGACAGAATTGTTATAGGTGTATCGGGAGGAGCAGACTCGGTATGCCTACTTTTTGCGTTGAAAAACCTAATGGAAGAGTTGAACTTTACTCTTGTTGTGGCTCACGTCAATCATGGCCTCCGAGGAGGATATGCCAATAGAGACGAGAGGTTTGTTAAGGAGTTATGTGAAAGGTTAGACCTGCCTTGTTATACTACTAGAGTCGATGCGGCGGATATTGCCAGGAAAGAGAAGCTGTCTGTTGAAGAGGCAGGTAGATTTTTAAGACGTCAGTATTTTCAAGAGGTGAAAGAAAAAACAGAAAGCAACAAGATTGCATTGGCTCATCACATCAATGACAATGTGGAAACTTTAGTCATGAATTTGATCAGAGGAAGTGGCCTAAGAGGGATTGCTGGAATAAAGCCGGTAAATGGAGACTATATTCGTCCCTTCCTGTGTCTAACGAGAAGTGAGATAGAAGAAGAGCTAAAAGAAAAAGGTATTTCTTTTTGTATAGATGAGACTAATAAAGATAATTGTTTTATGAGGAACCGAATTCGTAATGTGATCATCCCTGATCTGGAAACGTTGAATCCCAAAGCTGTTCTTCACATGGATGAAACTATGAATCACCTAAGAGAAGTGGAAGAATTTATGGAAAAAAGGGTGATGGAGGAATTTTCAAAGGTTATTGAATGGCAAGATACAGGGATAACAATCCATCATAGAATCACCACTCTTCCTGCAGTGATTCAAAAAGGGATCGTTAAAAAGGTAATTGAGGAAATCTCCAAACAGAGACAGAACCTAGGTGGCATTCACATTAAACAGATACAAGAGTTGTTTTCCAAACAGGTAGGAAGAAGTCTTGACCTGCCTTATGGAGTGGTAGTGAGTCGAGATTATCAAGGGGTGAGGGTGCAGCAGGGAGATAAAAGACTTGCTTCTGGAAAAAAAGCAATCTCAAATAGAAAAAAGGATAGGGCAGACGTTGGTAATAAAATTCTTGAAGTATTAAATGTACCAGGAACTACCAAGATTCCTGATTTTAACTTAACAATTGAGTGTAGGTTTATACCAGATGAGGAAAAAAACTCTTATCAACCTAGCCATTCTCTCTATACGAAATCTATTGATTATGATATAATGAAAAGTGGTTTGTCTCTAAGGGTTAGAGAACCAGGAGACAGGATTACCATTGATAAAAAGGGCAGTAGACAAAAGTTAAAGTCTTATTTTATCAATGAGAAAGTGCCTAGTGGGAAGAGAGATAAGATTCCTTTGTTGGTAGATGAGGGCGAAGTGGTCTGGGTAATAGGCTACCGTATGAATATGAAGTATCAGATAAGCCCTAACACAAAGAAAATATTAGAGATTAAGATTCACAAGGAGGATAACTAAAATGGCAGATACCATCAGAACAATGCTTACCGAAGAAGAGATACAAAAGCGAATATTAGAACTTGGTGAACAGATAAGCGAAGACTTTGCAGGAAAAGATATCCATCTGATCTGCGTGTTAAGAGGTGCTGCCTTCTTTATGTGTGATCTTGCGAAGCGGATTACGAGACCTGTTTCTCTTGATTTCATGTGTCTTAGTAGTTATGGAGATGGGACCAAGTCCAGTGGTGTAGTAAGAATCGCCAAAGATTTGGACGATTCCATTGAAGGGAAAGATGTATTGATTGTTGAAGACATCATTGACTCAGGAAGAACCCTACATTATTTATTGGATGTACTTGGGCATAGGAATCCAGCAAGTATCACCTTGTGTACCTTATTAGACAAGCCAGACAGGAGAGAAGTTGAAGTTCCTGTGGATTATATTGGATTTTCTATTCCAGATGAGTTTGTAGTAGGGTATGGCTTAGATTTTGCCCAGCGTTATCGTAATCTTCCTTTTATAGGAGTAGTTGAGAGTATAGATTAGGAAAAATAAGAAAAATAGACAGGATATGGAGGAGTTTTAGTAGTGAATGATAATAGAGCAAGAGGAGCAGGAGGGTTTACCTTACTCACCTTTGTAATGATTGTATTACTGGGATTGTGGATCATGACTCGCCTTGCAAACTCTGCTTATGAGATGAGTTTTCAAGATTTTCAAAAAGAGCTAGACAATGATAATGTGGTCCAGGTTTCCATTTCTCAGAATCGAGCGGTGCCTACAGGAGTAGTAACGGTGGTGTTGCAAGATGAAAGCCGTCACTCCGTTGTGGTGTCAGACGTGCGAGATGCTCAGGATTTGTTAGCAGAGCACCAGATGGAATATCACATGTCTGATGTGCCACAAGATAGCTGGTTAATGGCTGCAGTACTTCCTATTGCCATAGCCATTGTTTGTGTTTTTTTAATTTTTATATTATTAAATCGCCAAACCAGCAATGCCAACCACAAGGCTATGAGTTTTGGGAAGAACCGTGCTAAGCTCAATGACAAAAAGGAAGTGAACGTTAAATTTGCAGATGTAGCAGGTTTAGTTGAAGAAAAAGAGAATCTTGAAGAGATTGTAGATTTTTTGAAAGATTCTAAGAAATATACAGAACTAGGGGCAAGGATTCCTAAAGGAGTCCTTCTTGAGGGACCTCCAGGAACAGGGAAAACCTTACTGGCCAAAGCAGTAGCAGGAGAGGCAGGGGTGCCGTTCTTTAGTATATCCGGTTCTGACTTTGTGGAGATGTTTGTGGGGGTTGGTGCTTCCAGAGTCCGTGATTTGTTCCAAGACGCCAAGAAAAATTCTCCTTGTATTGTTTTTATTGATGAGATTGACGCTGTTGCTAGGAGAAGAGGAAGTGGTCTTGGTGGTGGACATGACGAAAGAGAGCAGACCTTGAATCAGCTTTTAGTAGAGATGGATGGATTTGGGGTTAACGAAGGCATTATTGTGCTGGCCGCTACCAACCGTCGAGATATTTTGGACCCAGCCATATTGCGCCCTGGTCGTTTTGATAGAAATGTAATCGTTGGTCGACCTGATGTGGCAGGACGGGAAGAGATTCTTAAAGTTCACGCTCGTAATAAAAAACTAGGTGAAGATGTTGACTTGAAGCAAATTGCTCAAACCACAGCAGGTTTTACAGGAGCTGATCTTGAGAATCTTCTTAACGAAGCAGCAATTCTTGCCGCCAAGTCAGATCGAGGGTTCATTACACAGTCTGACATTCGTCACTCTTTCGTAAAGGTGGGTATTGGAACCGAGAAGAAGAGCTATGTGGTTTCCGATAAAGAAAGAAGAATTACTGCTTATCATGAGGCAGGTCATGCCATCTTGTTCCATGTGCTACCAGATGTAGGACCAGTAGATACGGTGTCGATTATCCCTACAGGCGGAGCCGGTGGATACACCATGCCATGTCCAGAAGAAGATTATATGTTTAACACCAAAGGCAGAATGTTACAAGAGATTACCGTCTCCTTAGGTGGTCGAGTAGCTGAAGAGAAGGTGTTAGATGACATTACTACTGGAGCTTCACAGGACATTAAACGAGCCACTGAAATCGCCAAGGCCATGATTACCAAGTTCGGAATGTCTGAAAAGCTAGGTTTAATCAATTATGATTCAAATGGAGAAGAAGTTTTTGTAGGCCGTGACTTTAGCAAGCCAGATAGAGGATACGGTGAGAAGATCGCAGGAACCATTGATGAAGAAGTGAAACAAATCATTGATGATTGTTATTTGAAAGCTCATAAGATTCTAGGTGAATATAACAATGTGCTGGAAGCTTGTGCAAACCTACTTTTGGAAAAAGAAAAGATTAATCGTATGGAATTTGAGGCACTTTTTAATCCCTTAGAAAGTCCGTCCATATTGCAAATATAATAATAGGCAGGAGGGGTAATCTCACTACTCCTTTCTGCAGATGAAAACAGGAGAACTTATGAATTTAGACGCGCTGTTCAGTGATGGCACCTCTGATTATGTGATTCCATTTGAGCCAAAAGCCAATCAGTGGATTAACATTCGCTTTAGAACCGCTAAAGAGGATGTGGATTGGGTAAGAGTAAACATAGAAGATAGAGGTCATAAGATGAGCAAGGTAGATTCTAATGACCTTTTTGATTACTATGAGCTAGAGTGGCTACTAGGGGAATCCATGTTGGCTTATACCTTCACCACTCAAAAAGGTGAAGAAACAGTTTATTACAATGTTTTGGGAGTATCAAGAGAGAATGTAGGAGCCTACCCCTTTCGGATTCAGCCAGGATTTTCAACTCCTGACTGGGCGAAGGGTGCAGTAATGTATCAGATTTTTGTGGATCGATTCTACAATGGAGATCCAAACAATGATGTTTTAGACAGAGAATATATCTACATCAATCAACCCAGCCAGAAAGTGGAAGATTGGAATTCCCCTGTTGCGTCTATGGATGTGGCCAGGTTTTATGGTGGGGATTTGGCGGGAGTTTTACAAAAACTTGACTATTTAGAAGATTTAGGAATAGAGGTAATCTATTTTAACCCCATCTTCGTGTCCCCCTCTAATCACAAATATGACACCCAAGATTATGACTATGTTGATCCTCATTATGGAGTAATTGTAAATGACGGGGGAGAGTTAGTTCCAGAAGGTGAAGTTGGCAATCTACAGGCCACCAAATACCAAAAGCGAGTATCTGATCTGGAAAATCTTGCTGCCAGCAACCAATTGTTCAAAGAGTTGGTAAGTGAAATGCACAAAAGAGGCATGAAAGTGATTATTGATGGAGTGTTTAATCACTGTGGCTCTTTCAATAAATGGATGGATAGGGAGCGAATTTACGAAAAGCTAGACGACTACAAAAAGGGGGCCTACATTAGTTCAGACAGTGAATATCGCAACTTCTTTAGATTTCATAAAGAGGAAGACGAGGATTGGCCCTATAACAACAGCTATGATGGCTGGTGGGATCACGAAACCTTACCTAAGTTAAATTATGAAAGTTCCGGCTATCTTAGACGACATATTTTTCACATTGCTAAGAAGTGGGTATCTCCAGAATTTGGCGCCGACGGGTGGCGATTAGATGTGGCAGCGGATTTAGGCCATCACAAAGAAAACAACCACATTTTCTGGAAAAAATTCAGAAATGAAGTGAAAAGTGTGAATCCAGAAGCTTTAATTCTAGCAGAGCATTATGGTGATCCTACGGACTGGTTGCAAGGGGACCAATGGGATACGGTGATGAATTATGATGCTTTCATGGATCCTGTCTCATGGTTTTTAACAGGGATGGAGAAGCATAGTGACGAAAGGCGTGAGGATTTGAAGAATAATTCCGATCATTTTATTCATTCCATCACCCACAGTATGTCTAACTTGCTCACTCCTTCTCTTCAGGTGGCCATGAACGAACTGTCTAACCACGATCACTCCAGATTTCTAACCAGAACCAATGGAAAAGTAGGTCGAGTAGATGGTTTGGGACATGAAGCGGCCAGGGATGGAATCAACTATGGAATCATGCGAGAAGGTGTAGTGTTTCAGATGACTTGGGTAGGAGCACCTACCATATATTACGGAGATGAAGCCGGATTGTGCGGCTTTACAGATCCAGATAATCGAAGAACTTACCCTTGGGGCCATGAGAATCAGGAGTTAATTCAGTTTCATAAAATTATGATAAAGATACACAAGGAAAGTTCGGCGATTTGCACAGGTTCCCTTCGAATACTCACTCATGGTCAAGGGTTATTGTCCTATGTTCGCTTTAACCGAGAAGAGCAGGTAGTAGTTATCTTAAACAATACAAGTGAGATCAAAGAGTGTACTATTCCTGTATGGATAGGGGAACTTCCAGTAGAGGGTGTAATGAAAAGAATCATGTATTCCTATGAAGAAGGTTATCTTGCAGAGCCAGAGAAAGTGCTGATAAAAGATGGAGAAGTAGTAGTAAGCATGGGCTCTTACTCTGCCATGGTGCTTAAAAGCGCAAAACCAGAAGATTTTGAAAATGAATTCTGGAGAGAGTAGAGCACAAAGAAAAAAGAGCTAAGGATAAGTATTACGTAGTTCTGGACGCAAAAAAGAATAGACGAACATTATGAAAGGTGTTGTGGGTCTAAGACAGGAGAATAATGGAGAGAAATCAGTTATGTTGGTGTGGTAGCAATTTGAAATACAAACGTTGCCACCACCCTATTGAAGAAAAGATGAAATCCCATCAATTAAAAGGAGATATTGTACCTGATGTTGAGTTACTCAAATCAAGAATTCAAATTGAAAGAATTAAAGATGCAGCAGTAGTGAATACCAAAGCGTTAGACAGGGTAGAATCTAAGATAAGAGCAGGAATGAGCACTGAAGAGATTAACACCATCGTCTATGGGATAATCACCCAACATGGAGGCATTCCCGCAACTTTAAATTATGAAGGATATCCTAAAAGCGTGTGTGTTTCCATTAACAACGAAGTTTGCCATGGGATCCCGGATAAGAATAGGATTTTACAAGAAGGAGATATTGTTAATGTAGATGTGGCTACCAACTTAAGAGGCTATTTTGCCGATGCTTCTAGAATGTTTATGATTGGCAAAGTTTCTCCAAAAGCAGAGCGCTTGGTGCGAATAACCAAGGAATGTGTGGAGTTAGGATTAGCACAGGCGAGACCTTGGGGATATTTAGGAGATATTGCTCACGCCGTTAATTCCCACGCAATAGCCAATGGCTATTCTGTAGTTGTAGATATAGGAGGTCATGGAATTGGGTTGGATTTTCATGAAGAACCTTTTGTAAGTTATGTATCTCATAAAGGAACAGAGATGTTGTTAGTTCCAGGAATGATATTTACCATTGAACCCATGATCAATGAAGGTGGTGAAAGCTTTTTTGTAGATGATGAAAACGAATGGACCGTCTATACTGCTGACGGTAGCTTGTCTGCTCAGGTAGAATATATGGTGCTCATCACTCCTACAGGGGCTGAGGTGTTGGCGAAATAGTGAAAGGAAAAATATGAGTTATACAGCTTTATACCGTAAATATCGTCCCCAAACATTTTCTGATGTAAAAGGGCAAGATCATATCGTCATCACATTGCAGAACCAAGTCAAGACAGAGCGAATTGGTCATGCCTATTTAATGTGCGGTACGAGAGGTACAGGGAAAACCACAATAGCCAGAATTTTTGCCAAAGCTGTAAACTGTGAGAACCCTACTGGAGGCGATCCTTGCGAGGTGTGTAAGTCTTGCGTTTCTATCAATGAGGGTTCTTCCTTGAACGTGATAGAGATTGATGCTGCTTCTAATAATGGAGTGGATAACATTCGTAGAATTCGAGAAGAAGTCGCTTATCGACCAACAGAGGGTAAATATAAAGTTTATATTATTGATGAAGTTCATATGCTATCAGCAAGAGGGGCTTTTCCAGCTTTATTAAAAACTTTAGAAGAACCACCGCCCTATGTGATTTTTATTTTGGCAACCACAGAAAAACATGGAATTCCAGTAACGATTCTTTCCAGATGTCAGCAATACGATTTGAAAAGAATGAAGATAGAGACCATTGCTCGCCGAATGAATGAGCTACTCACAGGTGAAGGAGTGGTTGCTGAAGAGAGAGCGATTCTTTATATCGCAAAACAAGCTGAGGGCTCAATGCGAGATGCTTTAAGCTTACTTGACCAGTGTATTGCCTTTCATATGGGAGAAGATTTAACCTATAATAAGGTTTTGAAGGTACTTGGAGCAGTGGAGATAGAAGTATTTGGTCAGCTTTTAAGGGGAATTCTAAGAGGTGATGTAGCAAGGGTAATGGAATTAATTGAAAAGATAATTATGGAAGGGTCTGAGCTATCTCAACTTGTATCGGATTTCACCTGGCATTTAAGAAACTTGCTACTATTAAAAACATCTGATAATATAGAAAGTGAAGGTTTTGTCAATCAAGTAGAAGAAACTTTGGACGTAACTTCAGAAAACATTCAAGTGTTAAAGGAGGAATCTAAGTTAATAGAGGTAGAAACCTTACTCAGATTCATACGGATTACCTCTAAACTTTCAGAACAACTAAGGTTTACTACCCAGAAACGAGTGGCTGTAGAGGTGGCTTTTGTTAAGTTATCCGTTCCCTCTACAGAAACTAATGTGGATTCTTTAATCGAGCGAATTCGAATTCTGGAGGAGAGACTAGAATCAGGTGTTATCAATGGTGGAGGGGATCAAAGGAATCATATGAACCACCAAAACATAAATGTGCAAAGTGAATATAATGATAACCAAGGAGAGAATGTTCAAGAAGGGACTCGAGAAACATACCCGAAAGAAGTAGAGCCACAAAAGGAAGAAACTCTTCAGGAAAACCAGTCTCACAAAACAGACTCCATGGTAGACGATTTAGAGAATGACGAAGAAAAGCTAGAAGAGAAGTTGGTAGTAAAGCCAATAGAGGAGTCAGAAGAAAAACCAACAGAAAAAATAGTTAGAGAATTTTCAAGATATTTAACTTCTTTGTCTCCACTTGTAAAAGCATACTTTTCTGATGGAAACCAATATAGAGTAATAGCAGAAGAAAGTAATGTGATAAAAATTCTTCACCGTGATGAAGGAGCTTGTAATATTATAAGCACCCAAGATAAAAAAGAGAAATTAGAGCAGATAATACAAGAACAAACAGGAGAAAAAGTAGAAGTTAAAGTGGTTTACTATCAAGGAGAACAAGAAGAACAATCACAAAGGATTGAACAGATTCTTCAAGAGAAGATAAAATTTCCTATTACAGAAATATAGTGGATAAAGGGGGGGTGTCTAAAAAAGGACAGACAATAAATCTCAAAGAAGTAAAATAGAGGAATTCGTAAAGATAAAGGAGGAGCATGAATATGCCAAAAAAAGGTGGATTTCCAGGAGGTGGAGTTCCTGGCAATATGGCTAATTTAATGAAACAAGCTCAAAAGATGCAAAGGCAGATGGAAGAGCAAACAAAAGAAATGGAAGCAAAGGAGTTTACAGTAACCGCAGGAGGGCAAGCGGTAGAAGTAGTCATATCTGGCAAGCGTGAAATCACGAAGATAAAACTTGCGGAAGAAATTGTAGACCCTGATGATATTGAGATGTTAGAAGATCTTATTATAGCAGCAGTGAACGAGGCCATTCGTAAAGTGGATGAGGAATCAGGAGCGGCCATGAGCAAGCTAACAGGCGGCCTTAGTGGTGGAATGCCGGGATTGTTTTAGCGGCCATGGATTATTATAGCAATCAAATCAGTAAATTAATAGAAGAATTATCTCGGTTGCCAGGAATTGGAATCAAAACCGCACAGCGTTTGGCTTTTTATATTATTAATCAACCAGAAGAGCAGATTCATGCACTGGCAGGAGCTTTAGTTGATGCTAGAGAAAATGTAAGGTATTGTGTTTCTTGCCAAACATTAACAGACCAAGAACGTTGTCCAATCTGTGAGAATCCTAATCGTAATCAAGAAGAGATTATGGTAGTGGAGAATCCAAGAGATTTGGCAGCTTATGAGAAGATTGGTAAGTATCAGGGAGTTTACCATGTTCTTCATGGTGCGATTTCTCCTATGTTAGGAATAGGAGCAGATGATATTCGCATCAGAGAACTTATAGGACGTCTTGAAAGTGGTGTTAAAGAAGTGATTATTGCTACGAATTCTAGTCTTGAAGGTGAAACCACAGCCATGTATATTAATAAGTTAATTAAACTAATGGAACCGGTGGGATTAAAAGTTAAGGTGAGTAGAATTGCCAGTGGTGTACCTGTAGGAGGCGATTTAGAGTATATTGATGAGATTACTTTACTTCGTGCATTAGAAGGGCGAGTGGAGCTGTAGCCAGGCAACCTAAGGAGTATAACAAGCATGATAAAAGGACAACAAACATTGGTAGATGTAATCAATGAAGCATTAAACAAAATTCTAAAACACTATGACTCCAAGAATGTTTATTATGTGGAGAGAACAGATGAAGATGTGACGACTGTATATCAGTGGTCTAATAAAGGCAACCCCTCTTTAAAAGACAGGATAAAGTTAAAAGATAAGAGAGATTTTCCGACTTGGCTGGTGGAAGAATTTTCTCAGATGCCAGGAGATGTGTATAGTGCCTTTAGGGATTTAGGAAGAGGCAAAATAGGAGTGTTGGCAGTTGATGGAGTGGGTAAGGCGGACAGCTCTTTGGAATTTTTAAAAGCAATGTTACCTCTAATATCGGAGGTTGCTCTTTTAATGAAGCAGAATAAAGAGTTTGAGTTTTTGAGTTATCATGACCAAATGACAGGGCTTCTTAACCGGAACAGCTATCTGGATGTGATGGATCAGTTAGAACAAACCCAGCTTTCATCTCTTGGAGTGGTGTCCTTAAATATTAACAATATTAAAGGGTTAAACAAAGAATACGGAAGAGAATATGGGGACGAGATCATTATTCGAGTAGGAGAAATTATTGACGAATGCTTTAAAAGCGATTTGGCTTTTCGAATTGCTGGAGATGAATTTTTAGTAATTGCCAGCAACATTCCTTATGAAAAACTCATGAAAAAAATCCATGATGCCCAGTCCTTTATAGAAAATATCGGTTTAGACCTAGCGGCTTTAGGGTATTCTTGGGAGCAAAAAAACATTGTTCCTGGGAACTGTGTGATTCATGCACAGGAGATGATGTACAATGAGAAAAAGAAGTATCTCATTAGAAATCAGAAGAAGCGACATATTCCAATTATCAAGAATGACTTATTAGAGGATCTTGAGAAGGAGAATTTTATCGTTTGCTTAATCCCTAAACTTGACGCCTTTACAGATAAAATTGTTGGAGCAGAGTCGGTAGTGAGATATCATCATAAGGATCTGGGGACTCTACATCCTGAAAAATACATCCGATTAATTGAAGAGACCAACTTATCCTCTTACTTGGACTTGTATATTTTTGAAGAAGTGTGTAAAACTTTAAGAAAATGGGAAGTGGAAGGGGTTAACATGGTTCCCATCGCAGTGAATTTTTCTCCCTCTACCCTGCGACAGGAAGACATTGACAAAAAGCTAATCAGCATAATAGAAAAATATCATATTTCTTGCGAATATTTGGAAGTTGAAATGTCTGGATTCGTAGGGGATTTGAATCAGGAGATGTTAGCTGAGATTAGCCATAAATTAAGGACGGCGAATCTTCGTGTGACCTTGGATAATTTTGGCAGGCAAGATTCAAGCTTTTTAACCTTGTCTTTAATGGCTTTTGACAGTTTGAAGCTAGATTCTGGAATGATTGCTGATATTGTGATAAATACCAGAAACCAAGTGATTGTGCGAGGCATAATAGAAATATGTAAAGCTCTTGGAGCTACAGTAATTGCCGATGGAATAGAGACGAAAGATCAATTGAATGTATTGAAAGAATATGGATGTGATTTCGTTCAAGGAACATATTTTAACAAGCCCATTGCAATTGAAACCTTCCAAACTAGGTATATGGAAAAATAAAGGTTAATAAATAAAAAAATAGGGTGAAACATATGGTGAAAATATGGATAGGGAATATCGCTCCTTTGCTAAAGCCAGAAAAGTTTGATGATTATTATTGTCAGCTACCAGAGCATAGAAAGAAAAAGGCTGATCACCAAGGGGTTCTTCTGAAAAAAGCTCAAAGTGTAGGCGTTTGGATATTGTGGAGCAGATTGAAAGAACGATACGGCTTGACAGATGAGAATGTTTATAATCTTTCTCATTCCGGTGATTGTGTAATCTGTAGCACCGTAACATCTGGTGACAAAGATGTTAAATTAGGTTGTGATATCCAAAGGATAGAAGATTATAATGAGAAATTGCCAAGTCGATTTTTTGCCTTATCAGAGATAGAAAGAATTAAACAAGAGCCTACCATCCAACAACAAAAAGAGGTTTTTTATCGATTGTGGGTGCTAAAGGAAAGTTTCCAAAAAGCCACAAGGCTGGGAATGAAGTTAGACATGAGGAGCTTTCAGATTGCTCTTGGAAGTCCTAGTGAGATAATAAGGCAACCAAAAGAGTTTCTTCAGAAGTATTATTGTTATGAGGTTGAGACCAGAGAAATGAGACAAGAGTTAAAGCTAAAGGATTATAAGATTGCAGTGTGTGTAACCCAGCCAGAGATTGACGAAGAGTTGTATGAGTTTATTTTTTAACAGGCATACTGGAATATTTAACTGAAAGTAAGGTGACGGCCTAGCCATCACTATTTAAAAGACGAAAGGAAAAAGATGAAAGAAGAAAGAGTCCATAAATTATTGCTCAAAATAGCCATTATTACATTTGGTATAGGGGTAGTAATCAGTGTAATTGTAACCAGCATAGTATTTACCACAATACATCGGGGGGAAATCAGGGAATTAGAAGCTGAGCTTCAGTTGGCAAGTCCTCAAATCCCCTTAAGCGAAGTCCCACCCCCAGTGGAGGAGATTGAAGAGGCAGAGTTAGAGGATGAAGATGAAAATGAAGATGGTGATGCTCAAGTAGGTAGGAGAATGTCTGTGGAGATTGTGCCAGAAATATTAGCTGGTGGAATTGTCACTCAGTTATTAGCTAGTGATGCTGAACATTGGTATCTGAAGTTAGTGAATCAAGAGCATTCTATGGATGAAGACTTTGAACCTATTTTAGAAGAGTTGATTCCAGGTCATTTTTTGGACTATCGAGTTGTGCCTTATGCTTTGGAGATGTTAGAGTCTGCTAGCAATGCTGGTGTGGATCTGATTATTGTATCTTCTTTTCGTTCCTATGGAGATCAGATTGCACTATTCAATGCAGAGATGAATCGATGGGCGGCAAATGGCTATGGTCCATATCGTGCTTTTATGGGAACCAGAACAAGAGTGGCATTTCCTGGACAAAGTGAGCATGCACTAGGTCTGGCTCTAGATATCGTTTCTGGTAATAACCATGCTTTAGACGACAGTCAAAGCTTAACGCCAGAGAATCAGTGGCTGAGAGAAAATTCTTGGAGATATGGATTTGTTCAAAGATATCTTGAAGATAAAATTCATATTACAGGAATCATTTACGAACCTTGGCATTTTCGTTTTGTAGGACAAGAAGCGGCCAGAAGAATGTGGGAAGAAGGCTTAGTTTTAGAAGAGTACCTATTAGAGAGACATCTTATTGTTCAATAAGGAGAATATTGTTGGATAAGAAGTTTGGATTGATTACCCAGTGGTTTTCGAAGAAAAAACTATCTCAAAAGGTAAGAATACTGTTTGTTTTTATTCTGTGCATATACTTTATTTTAACAATCTTAGTATATTACTTTGTCATTCATCGAGGTGCTAGAGATTATGTGGTTGATAGCAATTTCAACCGACTTTTGGCCATTAGCAACACCTTCCAAATGGAAATAGAGAGCACCAATACCGTAAGCAAGTGGCTCATTAATAGTCAAGAGATACGGAGTTTTTTGAGAAGTGATGAAGACGGCACTTCTCTTTTAGCAACGGATGCTATTTCTGCCATTCATGAATTCACACTATATGAGAACTTTTTGTCTTCGGTATATATATTTAACAACGATTGGGACTCTATCCACGTGAGCAATGTGGTGACTCAGGTGGATTATTACATGCTGGTCACCCCCGAGTGGTATAGGGAAGTAAAGGACAGGGCAGGAGGCTATTTGTTAAGATTAAATGGAGGGGGTGCTTTTATTCCTGCTTCAGAGCGAACCTTGATTTCATTTGTCAGACAGATCAATGATGTACATACCCAAGAGCCCATCGGTCTTCTAGTGATGAATTATTCTGCGGATGTATTAGTGAATCCTTTTCATGATGTAATCGACGGAAGAGGTCGCATTGCCTATTTTACAAAGGATGGTACATTTATCGGTGGAAGTGAAGAGTTTAGGGAGTTGTACTATCTTTTAGAGTGGGGCGAAGAAGAGAACATCTTTCAAACTGTAAATAACATTACCGTTTATCGTCATCATATTCCCGAAACACCTTTTGTTATTGTATCTTTTGAAGAGTCGCGATTTTTAGACTATATTTCCTTTGAAGGTATGATGTTATTAGGGGTGTTTATTTTAATTACTTTTATCAGTTTAATTGTTTTGGGATTATTTATTTCCCATTATATTACAAAGCCAATTGAGCGACTGGCTCACTCTATGGGGCAGGTTAAAAGTGGTTGGTTTAAAAGGGTGAGCATCAACCTTGCAGATGATGAAGTGGGACATTTGAAGGACAATTACAATGAAATGTTGGTGGAGCTGAATCGGTTAATTGAACAGTTGATAGAAAAGGAAAAAACAGCCCAGCAAGCGACCTTTACTGCCATGCAAGAGCAGATTAAACCTCATTTTTTGTATAATACTTTGGAGACAATAGGGTATTTGGCTCTGGAGAAACCTGGTGAAGAAGTTTACGAGGCTGTAGAAAGCCTAGGAGCATTTTACAGGAAATTCTTAAGTAGTGGGGACACAGAGATTCCCTTAGGAGATGAGTTGGAGATTATCGAGAAATACCTTCAATTGCAGAGATTAAGGTACGAAAATATATTTACAGATGAGTATGATATTCAGGAGGAAAAGTTATTAAAGGTGATGGTTCCTCGTTTAATTCTTCAACCTTTGGTAGAAAATGCACTGTACCACGGAATACGATTAAAAGGAGAGAGTGGAGTGATTAGAATCTCTGTTTATGAGAAGGAGAATAAATTGCATATCTCCATTTATGATACAGGAGTAGGAATAGATGATGAGAAGTTAAAAACCCTTAATGAGGTGAAGAATAGAGGGTTTGGTTTCAGGAGAACCATAGAGCGGGTCAGGAACCATTATGGAAAGGAAGATGTGTACGAAATCAATAGCAAGCCAGGCTATTATTGTGAAGTGATCCTAAAGATTCCCTTATCGTCTACTTTGTGATGAATGATGAATTCTTGTTAGCAAGAAGCAGGAGGAAAAGTGTATGTATCGAGTAATGATTATCGACGATGAGAAAGCTGTTCGCAATATCATGAAGAAGACTATCTCTTGGGAAAGCAAAAACATGGAGGTAGTAGGAGAGGCGGCCAGTGGAATAGAAGCCATCAACACCATCGATGAGCTTAAGCCAGATATTGCTTTTGTAGACATTCATATGCCATTTATGAATGGGATTGACTTTGCTAAGATGGCGATTAAGCGCTATCCTGAACTGAAAATAGTGATACTAACTGCATTTGATGATTTTACCTATGCGAAAGAGTGCGTTGGAATAGGGGTTTTTGAATATCTATTAAAGCCTATTATAAAGGATGAGATACATGGCGTTTTGGACAGACTTTTGGCGAGGTTAGATAAAGAAAAGATAAAGTCTGGTCGGGATAAGGATAGCGAGAGTGAAGAAAATCACAAAAAGCTTGATTCAAAGGAAGAAGATGTCATCATTTCTTTTATCAATGAAAACTATCAAGATTCTGAGATTAATCTGCGATATGTTGCGGATAAGTTTGGATTCAATTCCAGCTATTTAAGTCGGAAATTTAAAGAGAAGCATGGAATGAGTTTTATTGAATATTTAACGAAAGTAAGAATGATAAAGGCTGAAGAATTGGCAAAGGAAGGGGAGCTGATGTATATTACTGCTGAAAAAGTAGGGATTCCTGATCCCAATTATTTTGGGAAATGTTTTAAAAAGTATAAAGGGGTGTCTTACTCTGAGTTTTTGTAACCTGAGATAAATGTTTTAAGTTAGAATTTGAGGAATGGCACAATGAAAGAACTCAATAAGAAAATAAAAAGAATACTTACACGAATAATACTTCCAGTTTTTCTGATGCTGGGAATAATCAGTTGTGGAAATGGACCAGAGGTACACCATGGATTCGGAGAAGAGCAAGGGGAAACCATCGAATTGGTTTTATGGACCATTGCTACAGAAACAGACGCTTTCCATCGGTCTTACTTAAGAGCCATTGCCGCTTTTGAAGAGGCTAATCCAGGAGTAAGGATTCGTTTTGAAACTTTTGACAATGAATCTTATAAAACAAAAATCCGGCTGGCAGTAGCCACCAATGAATTGCCAGACATCTTCTTTACCTGGGGGGGTGGATTTTCCAGACCCTTCGTCTCCTCTGGTAAAGTTCTGTATTTAGATGAAGTGTATAAAGAGTTTTCAGAGGATTTGGACATTAATGTGCTGAGCAATGTTATTTTTGATGGAAGAATATATGGTTCTGTAACTACAACACCCATTTCTGTAATGTTTTACAACAGAGCCATTTTTAAGGATCATGGTTTAGAGGCACCCCAAACTTGGGAGGAGTTGGTTTACATCTGCCAAGTGCTTATCGACGCAGGCATAACCCCCATGGGAATTAGCGCAAAGGACAGTTGGGTGTTGGCCATGTTATTTGATGGAATTGCTTTGAAAATAGTGGGTTCCCAGCAGTTTCAACGAGTGCTAGTGGAGAGGGAGGAGAGCTTTAATTCCCAGGGATTCTTAGAGGCTGCCCAAAAATTCAGGGAATTAGTGGACATGGGTGCTTTTGTAGGCCGTGGAAATTTTATCTCTAACGATGAAGCCAATGCTCAGTTTTTTGCTGGAGAGGTAGCTATGTTTACGACGGGAAGCTGGATAGCAGGCTCCATTCAAACCGATGCTACGAATCCAGAGGACTTTGGAATGTTTCCCATTCCAGTAATTAACCCAAAGCATGCAGCTATCACAGATTTTATGGGTGGGGGTTCTGATACATTAATGGTGGCAGCGACAACGAAGCACCCTGATGTGGCAAAAAGAGCGGTCTTTGAGTTGACCAGGTCTATTTCCAAATATGCTTATTTAGATGGGGCAGGTATTCCCGCTTGGCGAATAGATTTTGATGACAGTGAAGTAAATCCTTTGACTAGAAAGGTTGCTGACTTTGCGGCGGCAGCCACATCGTTTACTTTGTGGGCAGATACTTTAATGGAAGCAGATGATGCTAGTGTGTATCTAACCTTACTTCAAGAATTATATCTAGGAGGGATAGAACCGGAAGAGTTTGTGAGAGCCATGGCTGTACAACTGGGGCGATAGAGTGGCGTATGGCTAGACAGGTAAAAAAAATCCACATTTATGTAAAAATATTCTGTATAGAAATTGCTTATAATTGATTATAATTTCCTTAACTTTTCTCGAAGTGTAAGGGTTTTGGGTTTTAACCCCTTATGTTTTGAGAGTCAACATTTTTAAAGGGTTATCTAAGTGGCATAACCCAAAGGAGGAAAAATAGATGAAAAAGAAATTATTAGTAATTTTACTGGTGGCTGCGTTGGTTCTATCTACATTTGGGTTAATGGCTTGTAGGAACGAGACTGCCGCCCCAGCGTCCGTTGACGCAGGAGACAGGCAAGTAATCAATGTTTGGAGTTTTACAGACGAAATTCCAAATGCATTGGAAAGATTCACAGAACTAAATCCTGATTTTCCATATATCATTAATGCAACAGTAATTGCAACGGATGGAGGCGGATATCAAACGGCACTTGACCAAGCACTTCTTGCAGGTGGCAGTGCGGCACCTGACATATTTACTGCAGAGTCAGCATTTGTACTTAAGTATACTCAAGGTGAAGCAGCACAATTTGCTCTACCCTACAGTGAGCTGGGTATCGATGTAGAGAATCTTATCAATCAAGCCGACATTGCAACCTACATTGTAGATTTGGGTAGAAATCTTGATGGAGAAGTGGTTGGTTTGGCATTC
>JGI20163J15578_10000371_pt1 | contig 18556 bp, 13 predicted proteins | sample TergutCu122P1_FD_15578 | JGI IMG/M metagenome (IMG submission 15578)
CGTCAAAGATTAAGGAGGCACACAATGAATGATATTATTAAAAAATTGGAAGCGGAACAATTAAAAGAGAATGTCCCCCAATTCAATGTTGGTGATACCGTCAGAGTACACGGTAAAATCAAAGAAGGAAATCGTGAGAGAGTTCAGGTTTTCGAAGGAACCGTTTTGAAAAAACAAAATGGTGGCGCTCGAGCTACTTTTACCGTACGGAAAACATCCGGAGGCATTGGTGTAGAGAAAACATGGCCACTTCATTCTCCCAACGTGGAAAAGGTTGAAGTGATTAGGAGAGGTAAGGTTAGAAGAGCAAAACTTTACTATCTAAGAGACCGTGTAGGTAAGCGAGCTAAAGTAAAAGAATTGGTAAGATAGTTGTGAGCTAAGAGGACAAATACAGTTGATGTATCTTGTCCTTTTTCTTATGTACACGGGGCGATAATGTAGTTAAAGGGTAGGTAGATCCATGGAAGGGAAACTGTTTTCAGCAAAGCAAAACCAGATGAATAAAAAGCGAGCTAGACGTCGCAGGAAGCGACAACGAGAAGAAAAGTCCTCGCTTGCTAAATTTGTCGAAGGACTTGTGTTTATCGTGCTGCTAATTTTTGTTTGTAGTCTTGGGTTTGGATTGGTCTGGTATTTTGGGCAAAGGGTGAGCCATGCCGGAGCGGCGATGGAGCCTACATTGGAAAATGGTGATACGGTATTTGTGAATCGTTTAATCTATAATGCCAGACGCCCCAGACGAGGAGATTTAGTTGTATTCCGTCCTCAAGGAGAAGAAGGCATGCATCTATTGGTTAGAAGAGTAGTGGCGGTGCCGGGGGAAGTAGTCCAGGTTTATGAAGGTAATTTGTTTATAAATCATCAGTTATATGAGCGGAATTCGGATTTTACGGAAATTACTTACGCCGGAATTGCGGAAACACCGCTGTTGCTCGAGGAACATCAATTTTTTGTGCTGGGAGACAATCCAAATAGTAGCAGTGACAGCCGTATGGACGATATCGGTTTGGTGTATCGGGAGCATATTTATGGTGAGGCTTGGCTGTATTTACGGGGTCAGAGCATAAGGCGTGTAAGAAGGTGAAGTGTCATCGCTTAGACGTAAGAGTCCAATAAGTCGGATCCTAACGCTCACGTATACTCTTAGAAACTTACCTAGAAGGATGCTGATAAGACGATTTTAGAGAGTTTCTAATGAGAAAGGAGATTTTATGTCGAAAATAGATGGAAATATAGAGGGCATTCGTCGTTCATATCTAGAACGATTAGAAGCCATTTACGAGCTAGATGTGGATCGTAAAGAATTTTGTACGCCGGAGATTATCGAGGCTCTTGCTTCTTTTACGGGGGCAACGGGGCGTGAGGCGATGGTATATCTTGATCGCAGCGGGCGTATTTTGACCGTTGCGGTAGGAGAAGCGGATCGGGTATCTTTGGCGGTGATGAATAAACGTCGCTCAGTCGAGCGGTTGAGTGGGATACGTTGTATTCACACCCATCCTAAGGGTGGCGGAACGCTCTCTCAGGTGGATATTCAGTCTCTAAGAAGTCTACGCCTAGATGCTATGGCGGCAATTGGTGTGGCTGATGGAAAAGCAATTTCCATGCAGATTGGGATTTTGGATGGAGGAACATTGGTAGAAGAATTTACGGTGAGCCTTTTTGGGCCTTATCCCATTCATAGTATTCCGGACGAGCAGTTGTGGGAGAAAATTTATGATACAGATGTGAATATTCGCCCTAATCAGATGAAAAAAGGGGAACTAGAGATTGCGCGAGCGATTTTGGTTGGTATTGAAGCACCACAAGAAGGGGAAGAACCCTTGCATGAACTACTGCAACTTGCTAAAACGGCCGGGTTTATTACCATTGGCTCCTTGATTCAACAGCGAGAAAAACCGGATAATACCTATTATCTAGGCTACGGGAAATTGCGAGATTTGGTGATGGAGATTCAAAGGTTACAGGCTGATACGGTTATTTTCGATGACGAGTTAACGCCGGCGCAGATCCGTAGTATTCAAAAGGAACTGGGAAAAACAGAGATTATCGACCGTACATCGTTGATTTTGGACATTTTTTCATCCCGGGCATCTACTCACGAGGGGCGTTTACAGGTGGAACTGGCTCAAGCAAAATATTTATTACCTCGAATGACCGGATATTGGACCCATATGTCCAGGATGGGCGGTGGTGGTGCCGGTGGTGGCGGTGCCCGTCGTGGGGAAGGGGAAACCCAATTGGAAGTGGATCGTCGTTTGCTTCGTAGACGGGCAAATGAGTTGGAGAAGGAAATTGATAAGATTAAACAACATCGTGATGTACAACGAGCAAAAAGAGAACGTTCAAAAATTCCGGTAGTTGCATTAGTTGGCTACACCAATGCCGGAAAATCTACTCTGATGAATCATCTCTCAGGAAGTGATGTCCTAGCCGAGGATAAACTATTTGCCACTTTGGATGCGGTATCCCGCCGAATTAATTATGGTAGTGGAGAATTTTTATTAGTAGATACGGTTGGCTTTATTAGGAAATTACCTCATGATCTGGTCAATGCCTTTCGGGCTACTTTGGAAGAAGCTCGCTATGCAGATTTACTGTTGCATGTGGTAGATACGTCAAGCAAAGATCGCATTTCTCAGATGGAGGTAGTGGGAGAAGTACTGGCTCAACTAGAGGCAAATACTAATCCAACCTTGACGGTATACAACAAATGTGACATCGCGGAGGAAATTTTCCCGGGAGAGAATGGCGTACTGGTGTCTGCCATAACCGGCATGGGAATCGACACTTTAAAGGAAGCGATTACAAAGAAATTGTCCAACCTGCGGACAGAGCTTTCGGTAATCTTGCCATTAACTGCCGGCGCTTTGGTTTCTCGGGTCTATGCTAATGGGCAGGTACATGATTGCCGGTACCTGGAGGATGGGATTCATCTTACGGCGACGGTTACTTTAGAAGAGGCAACGCGGTTGCGCTCGGCAGCGGAGTAAAGGTTTATTGTAAAGAAGAGAGTGACAAGAAAACGCGGAGGTACAGCTTGATGAAAAACACCCTCAGTCATTTTTGGCGGCACAGACCTGTTATTATCCTTTCATTAGCTGCTCTGGTTTTTGAAACACTTTGTGATTTGATTCAACCAACACTACTCGCCGGCATGATTGACAATGGTGTCCGAACGGGTGATCCGGATATAGTTCGTTATTATACTTTCTGGATGTTGGGAGTCACCGGTATTGGTATGTGTTTTGCTATTACCCGGGCAATACTCTCTTCAAATATATCACAGCGCTTCGGGCGGGATGTCCGGCTTGCGGTTTACATGCAAGTACAAAAACTTCCCCTGGAGAGCGTTGATCGATTTGAGCGGGCTTCGCTGATTACGCGGATGACCAATGATGTAACGCAGGTGCAAAATTTCCTAAATGGGATGATGCGCCTGCTTTTGCGTGCACCAATTTTGTGTATTGGGGCAATTATAATGGCCATCATTATTTCACCTCGGATGTCAATGGTTTTGGTAGTGGTGATTCCGGTGGCAGTCATCATCCTCATTTCCAGTGTGAAAATTGGCTACCCATTCTTTCGGAAAGTGCAAAATTCGACGGATAATCTAAACGGAACGGTGCGAGAATACCTCTCCGGTATCCGCGTGATAAAAGCGTTTAATAGCTTTCAATATGAAAAGCAACGCTTCGAAGAGAGGAACACAACACTTACTGATAACACATCTACCGCGATGAAAGTAACCGCTATTTTTGGACCGGCTGCCACGTTGGCAGTCAATCTTGGGATTGCTGCTGTTATTCTCATCGCCGGGATTGGCGGGGAGCAGCCCGGAACCGTTATCGCATTTGTAAATTATATGGTGCAGATTATGTTTGCCCTTTCAGTTTTCTCCAGAATTTTCAACATGATGGTCAGAGCGTTGGCTTCCGGCAGACGTATTGAAGAAGTGTTGAATGCGGAAAGTGACACTGATTTATCCGGCACAGAGACCATTCCAAAAGTCAAGCAGGGGTTGGAATATCGCAATGTATCTTTCCGTTATCATGACACCTCCGAACCGATTCTGGAAAATATCGATTTCAGTGCCGCTCGTAACGAGAGTATCGGCATCATTGGGACAACCGGCACGGGGAAATCGACGCTGGTTCACCTCCTGCCCCGCTTCTATGATGTCAGTGCCGGCAGCATATTGATTGATGGTCGTAAGATAAATGAGTTTGACATCAATAAACTGAGAGAACGGATTGCAATAGTTCCCCAACAAAACGTCTTATTCACCGGATCGATTGCCGCGAATCTACGCTGGGGCAAACCGGACGCGACAGACGATGAGTTATGGGCAGCACTTACGTGTGCTCAGGCAGCGGATTTTGTGAGAGGCTTTCCGGAAGGGATAGACACTTTACTTGGCCGAGGCGGTGTAAATGTTTCGGGTGGACAAAAACAACGCATTGCTATCGCTCGAGCGGTCATTAAACAGCCGGATATACTAATCCTCGATGACTGTACTTCTGCTGTAGACGTACACACCGAAGCTTTGATCCGTAGCAATTTGCGCAGTTTAGTCAGTGACATGCTTTGTATTGTGATATCCCAGCGGATTACGTCGGTTATGGGAGCCGACCGGATTATTGTCCTGGATCAGGGCGGGATAGCGGGCATGGGAACACATTTAGAATTGATGGAAATCTGTGAGATATATAAGGATATCTATATTTCACAAATCGGTGAATAAAGACGCCCGAATCTAGTAAGAAAGAATAGGGATATTATGACAAAAACAGATGATAAGCATAGTAATGTCAAATTTAACGAACCACCGAACAATCTTGCGTATCAAAACTTGGGTGGAAGAGGTAGAGGTCACGGCGGCCCCCCTCATATGGGTGGAGTAGCCGAGAAGCCGCGGGACATGAAGACAACGTTGAGACGCTTATGGACGTATTTTATCGGGCAGCGACGGGGGCTTGTGTTGGTGATGTTGCTGGTACTATTAGGCTCCGGGGTTTCGCTAATTACACCGTATCTGATTGGGCGAGCAATCGATGGATTGATACCAACCGGCATAAGTGAAGCTCCCAACATTGGCATAGACAGATTCTTGATTTTGATGGTAATCCTGCTTGCCGGTGCATTCATCATAGACACAGTCTGCCAATATTTACAGAATTTCCTGATGGCCGGGATATCCCAACGGATGGTGAAAAAGTTGCGCTCTTCGCTGTTTGACCACTTTCAGCAGTTGCCGGTTTCATTTTTCGACACGCGAGCCCATGGGGATTTGATGAGCCGTCTGACAAATGATATTGATAATATTTCATTGACAGTGGCAAGTTCCACCAGCCAATTAATCTCGTTGGTCGTTATGTTGACCGGGTCATTAATTTTGATGCTTGCTTTGAGCCCGCTGATGACGCTGATGTTACTTGTCCCGGCGACACTTGCCCTAATCTTAACCCGGACAATCGTAAAACGAACTCGTCCGCTATATCGAAAACAACAAGCCGAGTTAGGTGCTTTAAGCGCTCAGTTGGAAGAGAGTATATCGGGGATGCTGGTAGTGCGTGGTTTTAATCATGAAAAGGCGGTAATCAATGACTTTAAGGAGATTAATGACCGTTATTACAAAGCCAGTCTGATGGCGCTTATCTGGGGTGGGATGCTGATGCCGATGATGAACGTCATCAACAACCTTAGCCTCGGTTTAATTGGTGGTTTTGGTAGTTATCTTGCGCTTTCGGGAGTTGTCAGTGTCGGGGTGATTGCTACCTTTATCGGTTATTCTCGACAGTTTGTCCGCCCCTTGAATGAAATTGCCAATATATATAATACTTTACAAACGGCCATTGCCGGGGCGGAGCGTGTATTTGACATCCTTGACCAGGCTACTGAGCCGGCGGACCGCCCGGATTGCGTTTCCCTTAGAGATGTGGTCGGTGAGATTCAATTCAAAGAGATAGAGTTTGGCTACCGAAGCGATGTTCCGGTCATTCAGGGCGTAAGTTTTGATGCCCCGGCCGGGTCATCGATTGCCTTGGTGGGTCCAACCGGTGCCGGTAAAACCACGCTGGTTAATCTTTTAGCTCGATTTTATGAACTGGATGGCGGTACGATTGCCATTGATGGCAGGGATATTCGTGAGTATAAACGCTCCGATCTTCGTCAAGCCTTTGGCATCGTATTGCAGGATACCTATCTGTTCTCCGGGACGATTCGCGAAAATATTCGTTACGGTAATCCAAATGCCGATGACGTTCAGGTCGAAGAGGCTGCGCGAAAGGGGGCTGCCCATGAGTTCATACGGCGTCTGCCCAAGGGTTATGATACCATCCTTACCGAGAGTGGTTCTAATTTATCCGCCGGACAACGTCAACTTCTCGCCATCGCAAGGGCGATTCTGGCGGATTCACCAATATTGATTCTGGACGAAGCGACCAGCAATGTAGACACTAGAACAGAGCTTCGAATTCAAAAGGCAATGCTTGAACTCATGAAAAACCGCACCACCTTTTTGATAGCGCATCGCTTGTCAACCATTCGTGGTGCAGACAGGATTCTAGTCATTGACAACCGTAGAATCGTTGAGCAGGGTTCACATGAACAGCTGTTGACACAAGGAGGCGTATACGCCGGGATGTGGCAGAGTCAGTTGGAGAATGTCGGGGAAACAGAATCAATCTAGGCGGCAAAATACCCTTTTTAATGCTTACATCATTTAGATTTTGAAGATGGCGGAAGATGTGGTATAATGCACTAGATTGGAACAATAAATTTCAAAATTAGAGGGTCACAAACCCAGTGTTTATAAGGAAGGATGTAACCATATGCATTTTCAATGGTATCCCGGTCATATGACCAAAGCAAAACGGATGATGCAAGAAAATATTAAGTTAATCGATTTGGTGATTGAGCTAGTGGATGCCCGTATTCCCATTAGTAGTCGAAATCCTGACATCGATGAGCTTGGCAAACATAAAGCGCGTTTGATTTTGCTGAATAAATCGGATTTGGCGGAAAATAAATGGAATGATCGGTGGGAGGACTATTTCCACGACAAGGGATATTCGGTGGTACAGATTAATTCTAAAAAAGGCGGCGGCTTAAAATTCATCCATGGGGTGATAGCCGAAGCGTGCAAAGAAAAGAGGGAGCGCGACCGCAAAAAGGGCATCTTAAATCGGCCGGTACGCGCTATGGTGGTGGGTATTCCCAATGTGGGGAAATCAACCTTTATTAATTCTTTGGCCGGTAAAGCCAGTGCGAAAACGGGGAATCGGCCGGGAGTGACTAAAGGTAAACAATGGATTCGTTTAAATAAGAATGTGGAACTGCTTGACACGCCGGGGATTTTGTGGCCAAAGTTTGAGGACCAAGAGGTGGGACTTAGACTAGCGCTAATCGGGTCGATTAAAGATGAGATTTTGAATATTGAGGATTTGGCGGCGGCATTGATTGCTTTTTTATTTGCCCATTATCCTCATATTCTTCCGGAAAAATATGGTACTAAAGAGACAAAGGATGTTTATCAGTGTTTACGAGAGATAGCAAAAAGTAGGCATTGCCTGATGCGAGGCAATGAACTAGATACCCCAAAAGCCGCTCATTTGCTGATGGATGATTTCCGAAATGGGCGATTAGGGAAGATTACGTTGGAGTTTCCAAAAGGAGAGAATGATGGGTAAATTATTCGGTTATATGTTTTCGTATCGAAAAATTATGGCGGTGGTCATAGTTGTTCTTTTGATACAAGCATATACTGATTTGGCTCTGCCGGCATATACCTCAAGTATTGTAGACATTGGTATTGTACAGGGGGATATGCCATTTATCCTACGAACAGGACTAACGATGGTGATATTGGCCTTGGTGGGGATGGCGGCCAGTATTTTGGTAGGTTATTTTGCTGCGCGAGTAGGTGCCAGTGTAGGACGTAGTTTAAGAGAGCGAGTATTTGAGAAAGTAGTCGGGTTTTCCAACAATGAATTTGACCACTTTTCAACCGCCTCATTAATTACCCGTAGTACCAATGATATTCAACAAATTCAGATGATTTTGGGAATGATGGTACGGATGCTGATTTATTCTCCGATTCTGGCAGTCGGGGCGATTTTTAATGTTGTCAATACTAATGTGACGATGGCATGGATTATTATCTTAGCAATTGGGTTGGTGGTTATCGTAATGGTGATATTGTTCAAAATAGGGATGCCAAGATTTCGTATCTTACAAAAGCTAATTGATAATATCAACCTGGTGATGCGTGAAATCCTAACCGGCTTACCGGTGATTCGAGCATTTCACACGGAAAATCATGAAGCGAAACGTTTTGATGAAGCCAATCAAGATTTGCTAAAAGTTAGTCTTTTCGTGAACCGAGTAATGGTCTTTATGTGGCCGGCAATGATGCTAATCATGAATGGCATATCGGTGTTGATTATTTGGGTTGGCGCGCACAATATCATGGATGGGCGGATGCAGGTAGGTGATTTGATGGCTTTCGTCCTATATGCGATGCAGATTATTTTTAGTGTGCTGATGGTGTGTATCATTTTGATTATGCTTCCCAGAGCCAGTGTGGCCGCCGGGCGGGTGGAAGAGGTACTAAGTAGCCAAACCTCTATTCATGATCCGGAAAAACCGTGTCATTTTGAACAGCCCATCAAAGGTGTTGTTGCATTTAAAGAGGTATCTTTTAAATATCCTAACGCTAAGGAAAAGGTATTGAATAATATTACATTTGCCGCCAAGCCGGGTGAAACCACTGCCTTCATCGGTAGTACCGGTAGTGGGAAATCAACCTTAATCAATTTGATTCCTCGTTTTTATGATGTGACCGAAGGGGCAATCACCATTGATGGCGTAGATATCCGTGATGTGACGCAAGATGAATTGCGTGAACATATGGGTTATGTGCCGCAGAAAGGGATTCTTTTTTCTGGTGATATTGCCTCAAATATTATGTATGGCAACGAAGAAGGAACCGATGAAATGATGGAAGAAGCCGCGAGAATAGCCCAAGCGGAGATGTTTATTTCAGAGAAAGAGGATAATTACAAAAGCCATATCGCTCAAGGTGGTAGCAATGTATCCGGTGGTCAGAAACAACGGCTGTCGATTGCTCGAGCAATTGCCAAAAATCCGGCGATTTATATTTTTGACGATAGTTTTTCCGCTTTAGATTACAAGACAGATGTGGCATTGCGCCAAGCATTGAAAGAAAAAACAGCAGATTCTACCGTGCTGATTGTTGCTCAGCGGATTAATACAATCTTACATGCCGAGCAGATTGTTGTGTTAGATGAAGGGGAGATTGTTGGGATTGGTACTCACCGGCAATTGCTAGAATCTTGTGAGGTATATCAACAGATTGCTTTCTCTCAGTTATCGGAGGAGGAATTATCTGTCGGCTGAGACTGAAGTAATGCAAGAGAGAGCAGTTTATTGGGACAAGGGGCTATCATACGAGGTCTTACAGAGCGTTAGCACATGAAAAACCTGAAGAGAAAGGGGCAACTAAGCGATGAGTAACTCACGAAGGAATCTTCGCCAAGGCGGCATGCATGGTGGTAAGCCGGACGAAAAAGCAAAAGATTTTACCGGGACCATGCGTAAAGTATTTAAATATATTGGACGCTATCGTATTCAGTTGCTTGTAGTTTTCTTGTTTGCGGTGGGAGGCTCGGTTTTTAACATTATTGGTCCGCGGATTTTAGGACAGGCAACTACGGAGATATTTCATGGTCTTATGCGTCACTTGGCCGGTGATATCGGAGTAGATTTTAGCAGAGTAGCTACACTTTTATTGATGGCTCTAGGGTTGTATATCATTAGCTCTTTAAGTTCCATTGTGATGGGTTATGTAATGACCGGTATCTCCCAACGGACCAGTTATCGGATGCGGCGAGAAATCGCCGAGAAAATTCATCGCATGCCGATGAAATACTTTGAAGAGCAAACCCATGGAGATGTTCTTTCAAGGGTTACCAATGATGTGGATACCCTTGGTCAAAGTTTAAATCAGAGTACACCACAATTAGTAACATCGGTCACTACGATTGTGGGCGCATTAGTGATGATGTTGTCCATCAATGTTTGGATGACCTTGTTAACCTTATTAATTTTGCCGTTGTCGATTGTCATCCTCTCGGTAATTATCAAAAAATCACAAATATATTTTAAAAATCAGCAAGCACAGTTAGGCGAAGTAAATGGCCAGGTAGAAGAGGTATATAGTGGTCATGTTGTTGTTAAAGCGTTCAATAAAGAAGCCGGTGAAGTGAAAAAATTTAAGCTAATCAACGACAAATTATATGAGTCTGCCTTGAAATCACAGTTTATCTCCGGTATCATGATGCCCTTGATGGGATTTGTTGGAAATTTAGGATATGTGGGAGTGGTCATATTAGGTGGTTTACTAACCATCAGAAGAGTGATTGAGGTCGGCGATATTCAAGCGTTTATTCAGTATGTACGAAACTTTACTTGGCCACTACAACAGATTGCCCAGGCGGTAAGCATGCTACAATCGACTATGGCGGCTGCCGAGCGAGTGTTTACCTTCCTGGAAGAAGAGGAGGAAGTAGCAGACGTAGATAATCCGGTTTCCGAAGGCAAGGTACGAGGAAATGTAACCTTCGAACATGTTCGTTTTGGATATAATATAGATAAAGTGGTGATTCATGATTTCTCTACAGTGGTGAAAGAAGGACAGAAAGTGGCGATTGTTGGCCCCACGGGAGCAGGCAAGACGACGATGATTAAGCTGTTGATGCGCTTTTATGACGTGGATGCCGGGGCAATTTTGGTGGATGGTCACAATATCAAAGACTTCAGCCGTGGGAGCCTGCGCCAAATGTTTGGCATGGTTTTGCAGGATACCTGGTTATTTCATGGAAGTATCAGTGATAATATTCGTTATGGGAAATTAGATGCCACCGACGAAGAGGTGGTAGCCGCGGCAAAAGCGGCACGAGTACATCATTTTGTGCAAACATTGCCGGATGGATATGAGATGGAACTAAATGAAGATGCAACTAATGTATCGCAAGGGCAAAAGCAGTTGTTAACAATTGCCAGAGCATTCTTGGCGAATCCGAAGATGCTCATTTTAGATGAAGCCACCAGTTCAGTAGACACCAGAACTGAGATTCAGATTCAAAAGGCAATGGAGACACTGATGAAAGGACGAACCAGTTTTGTGATTGCTCATCGCTTGTCTACCATCCGAAACGCCGATATAATTCTGGTGATGAATGAAGGAGATATTGTAGAACAGGGTAAACACGAGGAATTGTTGGAGAAAGGGGGATTTTATGCGGAGTTATATTATTCCCAATTTGAAAATGCGCAGGGGTAAAGGATATATAGTCATCAGGCCGGTTGCAGTGTTTGACCGTGTTTCCGGATAGTGGGAATATCTTGCGTTTTAGAAAAGTGTATCTAGTAGTTGCTCTCTGGTAATCCCCCCTAAGTAGGGGGATAGGTTTACGTTTTCCAAAGCATCGTGTAATACTTCTCTGCGATAAGGTTGCCCGGTGATTTGTTCTTGCAAAGGCGCTATCGGTAAGACACTCAGGAAATCTCCCTTAATCGAGCAATCGTCAATCATACCTTTTTCAATAGATAAAAACACCTCTAGAATCCCCATCTCGTATTTCACCCGATTATGAAAACTAAACTTGGGGGTTTTTCCATACGTCCAATCATCGTTGGCGTATTTGGCTAGTCTAATCTCATCAATTCGCGCTATATCTTCGGCGGTAAATTCATATTCTTCCATCCGGTGCTCGGTAATCCATTCTTGTTTCAGATAAGAAAAAAAATCATCTGTCGTCAAAGGTGTAGCTATGTGAGACCTTAGGCTGGTCACACGACTTCTGACAGAACGAATGGATTTAGCTTTGATTTTGTCTTCTCCCGGATTTAGAACTTGGGTTAAAATATCCAAGTTCGTGTCGTATAGAAGGGAACCATGGCCACATAAGCGACCATATTGGACGTGCTGAGCCATACCGGAAATCTTTCGTCCATGTAAGGTGATGTCATTACGACCTTCTAATTTCGCCGGTAGTCCCAGTTTTTGGTTGATGACTTTCAACATGGTGGCAGCCAATACTTCTCGCTCTACCTGCTTAACATCCATTTCCGGTTGAAAGGGTAAAATGACAGTGTATTGGATGGTGCCCGGGTCGGTGAAGATGGTACCACCACCGCTGGGGCGGCGTACTAGCTGAATGCCATGCCGGATGGCAGAGGGCATATCAATTTCCAAACCGGGAATCTGATTACTACCCAACATAATGCAATTGTTGGTGCGCCATAACATCCAAATAGAAGTATTGATATTGAAATGTTGCATACAGTATTCTTCTGCAGCAAAGTGAAAGGCCGGGTCAAAGGACTTAGGTTCAATAAATAGCATCGCTTGGAACTCCTATCTTAATTTAATAGATTCGATGAAACATCAAAGGATCATAGTGCCAACTTCTTCGGCAAGTTTAAGAAACTCATGGGGAAGATGGTCGTTGCTGATGACATAATCCGCATCGGCAATGTTAGCGAAGGTAAAGGGCAAGATTTGCCCATATTTTGAATCATCCATCAATACTACATTTGTGAAAGATTTTGTCATTACCAGTTGCTTCACCTGCATCTCTTCCTCTTTCCCGCAGGTAAAACCAACGTCCATAGAATAGCCGGAAACGCCGATAAAGGCCATGGCGATATTGATGCCTTCTAACATTTGCATGGTCGCCGGACCGGAAACCGCTTGGTTAGTTTTGTTTAAGGTACCGCCACACATGTAGATGTTGGGATGGCCTAATTTGCTTAACTCCACCGCAATATTTGGCGCAGTGGTGAAAATATTCAGGTTTATGTCCGGTAGTTCTCCGGCAAAAGCAAGGGTAGAGGTACCGGCGTCAATAAAGATGGAATTGCCTTCGGTAAGCAAAGAGGCAGCCTTACGTGCCATAATAATTTTAGCTTCCGGGTTGGTGTTTAGACGAGCCTCAAGGTTTGATTCGGAGGCACTTAACTGTCGTTTACCACTGATGGCTCCACCTCTGGTACGAATAATGATACCGTCTTGTTCTAGCTTTTCTAAATCGCGATGAATCGTCATGGTGCTGACTTCCGGAAAGAGGGCAGTAAGCTCTTTGATACTGGCAGCACCTTGATTATTAATATATTCGGCGATGTTTTGTCTTCTGATTTGATTCATGGTAGTATTCTCCTGAAATAATGATTTTTATTTCTAGTATCAACTTAACATTTTATAACATGTGTGTCAATAGTTGATTTATGGTTGACAAAAGAAAAATTGAATGATACCATATGTTATAAGATGTTATAAAGTGATAGGTTTGGTTAAATTGTAAATATTTGAAAAAAGACGGTTGTGGAGGGAAAGATATGGCTGAAAAGATATTGATGCCAAAGGCCGGCATTACAGTGGAAGAGTGCGTAATCACAGAATGGATAAAGCAGGTAGGAGATACGGTTGCGGTAGGAGAAGTGTTATTTCATTACGAAACCGATAAGGCAACCTTTGAATGCGAATCAACGGTCGCCGGACAGATCCTAGCAATACTAGCGGTCGAAGGGGACGAGGTTCCGGTCTTAGAAGCGGTATGTGTGATTGGTGAACCGGGAGAAAGTTATCAAGTAGACGAAGGCATAGCGACAGGAAGTGATGAACCGTTAACGATCCACGTACAGCAAGCTGAAGAGATGCGAAAAGAGGATACGCAGACTGCATCGCCGGGTGGGGAAGACGATGACCGCATTAAAATCTCACCCCGGGCAAAAGGGCGAGCGAAGCGAGCCGGGATAGACATTAGTGATGCGATTGGTACCGGCCCGACCGGACGAATTATTGAGCAGGATATTAAGGTGTTAGAAGAGGTAAGGTTTGGCGCCGGTGAGCATACTCAAGCGAAAGTAGATCCGAAAACAGAAACGATACAATCAGGTGAGGGCGATAGCTTAGCCTCGATCAATGAATATGAAGATGTGAAATTTTCTGGTATGCGTAAGGCGACAGCAAAAGCGATGATGACTTCATTAACTACCACTGCTCAGGTAACCAACCAACATTCATATGATGTTACGGTGCTTAGCAACGTTCGTAATCGCATCAAGGAATCAGGTGATATGTTAGCCTTGACAAATGTTTCCTACAACGACATGATTGTATATGTGGTATCTCGGGTAATCCAAAATCATCCGGATTTGAATGCCCATGTAATAGAATCCAATGTGCTTCGGAGATTTAAAAATGTGCATATCGGAATTGCCGTAGACACCCCCAAAGGTTTATATGTTCCGGTAGTAAGAAATGCCAATCTCTTATCTTTGAATCAAATATCATTAGAGATAAGAAGATTAGCCGCCCTTTGTCAGGAAGGAAAGGTAACCCCGGATCTATTTGCCGGCGGGACTTTCACGGTTTCTAACCTTGGCGCGCTGGGAGTGGAAATGTTTACTCCGGTTATCAATCCTCCTCAAACAGCGATATTAGGGGTTTGCGGTATTACTACTAGAGTACGGGGAGATGAGCAAGGGTATGGGATGGTGTGTTATCCTTCGATGAATTTGGCTCTGACCTATGACCACTGTGTCATTGATGGTAGTCCGGCTTCACGATTTTTGAAGGAATTGTGTCAGACCTTAGAAAACTTCGATCTATTTATAATGAAGGGGTAATGCATGATTATGACCATTAGCGTTCGATTGTATCTCATTGAGAGAGGTTTCATGCTAAAATATCAAGATAGATAGATAGATAGATAGATAGATAGATAGATAGATAGAAGGGAAGGTGTAGTAGACAAGATGACGAAAGTGGACGTAATCGTAATCGGCGGTGGCCCCGGTGGATATTTGGCGGCCGAACGAGCCGCCCAAGGTGGAAAAGCAGTAGTCTTAATAGAGAGTCATAAACTAGGTGGGGTTTGTTTAAATGAGGGTTGTATCCCTTCGAAGACCTTTTTAAATTCGGCGAAACTCTACGACTATGCCCGAGGAAGTGCGGATTACGGAGTGATAACCAAGGAAGCTAGTTTAGATCACCAACAAGTTTTACGTCGTAAAGAAAAAGTAGTGAATACCTTAGTTGGCGGAGTAACAGCTAAACTGAAAAATTGTGGCGTAAAGGTTATTTACGGTCAGGGAAGTATTTATGAAAAAACTGCAGATGGAATTGTAGTTGAAGTAACCCACGCTGTAGGTAAGGAATTGGATCAAGCAAAAGATGCAGAAGCAAATACTGCACAAGAGATGTTCCTAAGCGATAAAGTCATCATTGCGACCGGCTCCACGCCAATTATTCCGCCCATTCCCGGCTTGAAAGAAGGTGTTCAGGAAGGATTTGTGATAACTAATCGGGAAATCTTTGAGCTAACCAAGATTCCTAAGACTTTGGTTATTATTGGCGGCGGGGTAATCGGATTGGAGATGGCCAGTTACTTTGCCCAAGCCGGCACAACCGTAACGGTTATTGAAATGGCGGAAACGATTATTCCGGCATTTGATCAAGAGATTAGTAACGCCTTATTGAAGGAATTAAAGAAAAAAGGCATTAACTTTTTCTTGTCCGGTCAAGTTACCAAGGTGCAGCATGGAGCCGACGGACAAGGTGGCATGGTGACTTACCAAAAAGGCGAAGATAGCTTTACCCTAGCTGCCGATTATGTGTTATGCGCCATTGGGCGTAAGCCGGTAATTGAAGGGATTGGATTAGAAAAAGCCAACATTTACACAGAGAAAGGGGCGGTTGTAACCGATGATCAGATGCGAACCAATGTCAGTGGCATTTATGCGGTTGGGGATGTGAATGAAAAATATATGTTAGCTCATACCGCTTACCGAGAGGCAGAAGTAGCAGTGAATCACATTCTTGGAAAAAAAGACTTTATGCGCTATGAAGCAGTGCCGTCGGTGATTTACACTTATCCGGAAGTGGCTTGTGTGGGCAAAACCAAAGAACAAGCAGAAATGGCCGGAATGAGCGTGAAAAGTATTACCACCTCATTTAAATATTCCGGCCGCTATCTGGCAGAGGTGGATAAAGGCAGTGGTTTCTGTAAAATTATTGTCGATACCAAGCGTGATTGCATCGTGGGGGTGCATATGATTGGTAGTTATGTGTCAGAGATGGTTTATGGGGTGACCCATATGATCGAGGCTCAGACCTTAATAGAGCAGATTAAGGAAACAATCTTCCCGCACCCAACGGTGTGTGAAGTAATAAGAGAAGCGCTGTTTGAACTGTAGAGAAAAGGAAACATTGAAACTTCGAAAATGACGCAAGCAGATGAAAAGTGATTGACTTAAGATGAAAAGTAAATTCTGCGAGTGCTCTAAAGGAGCACTCGCGGAAACTCCCTTGCACGCATCTTTGTGGCTGATTTTCCGCCAGTTGCACACAAATATAATCAACGTACGCTCCCCGTACACCTCATAAAATTGTGCATATCTGACAAAAAATCATCTCACAAATATACGTACAAAGAGTTTCCGAGAGTACTCTAAAGAGGAAAGGAGAAAAAATGCCAAAATCATTATACGTAGATCCAAACAAAATGCGAGAGGCCGGAGCGATTCATTTTGATGATATTCCGGTGAACCAATACAACAAATCAATTGCCGATGAGTTAGCAGAGGGGAATTATAGCAAAGATGATCTGATTCGTATCTTCCGCGATATGACGATCTGTCGTGAATTTGAAGACATGTTAAATCAGATTAAAACCCAAGCAAAGTACGCCGATATTGACACCACTTATCCGGGACCGGCTCACCTGTCTTTGGGGCAAGAAGCAGCAGCGGTAGGAGCAGCATATCTGTTGGACAAGGAAGATTTTATCTTTGGAAGCCATCGTAGTCATAGCGAAATTTTAGCCAAATGTCTGTCTTGCATTGAGAAGTTAGAAGATGATGAGTTGCTTGCGGAGATGGAGCAGTTTTTTGAAGGCTCTATTTTAGAAGCGGTGAAGCCTGTAAGCAAGGCGGAAGGAGATATCAAAGAACTAGCAATAGAGTTTGTCGTATATGGTGCTTTGGCCGAGATTTTCGCCCGGGAAAATGGATTCAATAAAGGACTGGGTGGCTCTATGCATGCCTTTTTCTTGCCTTTTGGGGTATACCCAAACAACGCTCTTGTAGGTGGTTCAGGAACGATCTCAACGGGAGCGGCTCTATTCAAAAAATGTAATGAAAAAGACGGCGTTGTAGTGTGCAATATTGGCGACGGGTCGATGGGTAGAGGCCCGGTTTGGGAAGCACTTGGTTTTGCTTCCATGGACCAATATCGTCAGTTGTGGGAAGAAAGAGGTGGCGGATTACCACTGATTTTTAACATCAACAATAATAGCTATGGTATGGGTGGGCAAACTTGTGGTGAAACCATGGGTTACGGCGAAGTTGCTCGTATTGGTGCCGGAGTAACCTCAAATCAAATGCACGCGGAGCGGGTGGATGGCTATAATCCCTTGGCGGTTGTCGATGCTTATCGTCGAAAATTGGATGTGGCGAAAAACGATGGCCCGGTATTACTGGATGTAATAACCTATCGCTTGGTAGGACATTCTACATCAGATCAGAATGCATATCGCTCGAAAGAGGAAATTGATGCTTGGAAAGCGCAAGACCCCCTAGTTACCTTCCGCCAAGCTTTAGTGGCCGCGGGCGTAGCCGAGGACTCAGTGTTTGAAGAAGTCTGGCAACAGACCAAAGAGCGAACGGAACGCATCTGCCGATTGGCTGCCGATGAGCAAGCATCTCCTTATATTGATTTTAAGACGGATCCTACTTTTGTAGAGCGATTGATGTTCAACAATGGGAAAGAGCGCTCCATGGATACTGAGGCAACACCGGCGGTATTAGGACCCAAAGAGTCATGCAAGCGATTTACCGATTTACAAAAGAAAGCGCGCTTTGCCTTTGATGAGTCAGGAAAAGAAATAGGCACCTTAAAACGCTACAATATGCGAGATGCAATTTTTGAGCCAATGTTCCACAAATACTACGAAGATCCCACCCTAATAGCCTACGGCGAGGATGTGCGAGATTGGGGTGGTGCTTTTGCGGTATACCGTGGATTTATGGATGTGATTCCCTATTTTAGATTGTTCAATTCGCCTATCTCAGAAGCGGCGATTGTGGGAACGGCAGTGGGCTATTCCATGTGTGGAGGCCGGGTGGTAGTAGAGCTCATGTACGGAGATTTCCTGGGTTGTGCCGGAGATGAAGTATTTAACCAAATGTCTAAATGGCAAGCCATGAGTGCCGGAATTTTAAAACTACCGATGGTCCTGCGAGTAGCTGTCGGCGCCAAGTATGGGGCGCAACACTCGCAAGATTGGACTGCCATGTGCGCTCATGTGCCCGGACTTAAGGTATGTTTTCCGGCCACCCCATATGAAGCAAAAGGCTTAATGCAAGCGGCTTTAAATGGCACCGATCCGGTGGTATTCTTTGAAAGTCAACGAATTTATGATATTGGTGAACGCTTCCGGGTTGGTGGCGTGCCGGAGGAAGAGTA
>JGI20163J15578_10000372_pt1 | contig 18542 bp, 13 predicted proteins | sample TergutCu122P1_FD_15578 | JGI IMG/M metagenome (IMG submission 15578)
TGTTGTTTGCCATCCGGCTATATTTATCGCATAGTCTCTGATATTGGGGACTTGCACACCATCAACTGTAAGTACGATATTTTCCAGAGGCAATGCCGTTAATACGCCGTCTAAGAAGAAACGAATATTGATTGATTCGCGCCAGTCTTCCGCAAATACTGTTGTTGTTAGTACCGGTGCCGCGCTGCTGCCATACGCCGAGACATCCTCTGCCGCCGAAAACGGAGCGGCAAGAGTCAGCAACATTGCTAAAGTGAGTACTATTGCTAATAGTTTTTTTCGCATTTCTTTGTTTTCCTTTCAAAAGTAGAAATAATTATTCGCCAATTGCCCCTTCGCGCACGAAGGGATGCTTCCTTAGAGCCTGAGGTCGTTTCCACCTCCTAACCCGGTACGTTTCCGGTGAGAGCAACGCGGTATAACTGAATTGTATCGTTTACAATATCACCCATACATGCTGCTTCCGCCGAAAATAGTCTGTAGTACCGGAATGCTCTGGTATTGTTTGGTAAATCAACGTAAAAGTAGGTGAAGTTGAAGTTTGAATACATATCGGTTGTACCTACAAACAAAACCTCCCAGTTTACGCCATCGACAGAACCGTAAAGAGTCCAACCGTCGCCCATTCGGCGATCGCGGGATTGCACCCATTCGCCGTAAACATTTTGAGCGATTGCGAAGTTATCATTGGCGGTAGCCCATATAAAGCGATCAGCTACAAAAGCCTCCGCATAGCGCCATTCTGCCCAGAACGGGCCGTGCAATACCACGTTTGCGCAATATTTTCTGTCTGTTCTGTCGTTAAACATTTGTGCGGCGCCTTCATTTGCGTTAAAGCCTATTCCGCCTCTGATAAATATGGGGGGATATTGCAGATTTCTGCCATATGCTGCTGCTGCGAGACTTGGCAAACCTCTGACCCAATCTGCTGTGACATAGTCAACCCAAAATTGGCTATACTCCCAGTATTTTGTCCAAAGATCCTGAAGTTCAAAGCCTGTGAGAGCATAAATCAATGGATGGTGACCATTAAGTCCGCCGTTTACATATCCGCCTACCGCGCGAGGATTACCCGGATTGTGGATACCTCTGTAACCTGTAGTCCTGTACAATGTATCAAGTACATCGGCTTGGAAGTTGGTTACAAACGGTGCTTTCATCATGTAGTTTAATTCCTGCATAAAGTTCGGATTGATGCCTGATTGTTCAATCCATCTGAAGAATGAAGCAGTNCCTCTGTATGCAACTTGCCATCTTTGTCCTGCCGTGGGGGAAGCATCCGCCGTAAATCCGGGAAGCGCCCACAACGCCATGTGGTTAAAAATGCCAAACTTGTCTCTCGCGAAATCTGCATGACCTTCATGTACCCACATAGCAACACCGCTGAAGCGTTGCGCGTTATGAATCAGTTCGTGAGTCATTAAATCAACATCCCACGGTCTATTGGTAATCCATGTTAAATTCAATCCTGAACGGAACCCGGATGCCCAACCGACACTTCCGAGCCTGTCTTCAAGTACAAACTCGACACGGCTTACAATACCGAAATCCATCCAATCAACTATATCTTTCCAGTTGACATTAAAGATATGAACGAGTCTTTCATGAACGCCTTCGGGAAGCAAATCCCAGGATCTTCCCATTGCATCAGTCCAAAGATTACCCGTCGCATGACCTCTTTCGCCCGGCTCTACAAAGTGCAGGTAAATATCCGCGAGAGGGAGTGCAAAGTTACAGCACTCGCGACTGCAAACTTCCCACCACCACGGTCTGTTAGTGATATCACCCTCGATAAAAGGCGCCTGTCTTTGTTGGAAATTTCCGGTCACGCCGCACCAGAGATGTCCTTCAGCCGAACACTTTGCGTTAATGACATACATGCTGTTAAAAAACATGTGTGTTACTGTTTGGCCATAAGCGCTGATGTTGACAATTATGTGTTGCCAGTTATTTACAAATTTGTTAATGAATACAGAGCTGGTTGATGTCTGCCATCCGGCTACATTTATCGTATAGTTTCTGATATTCGGAATCACTGCGCCATCAACGATAAATTCGATGTCTTCCAAAGGCAATGCCGTTAATTCGCCGTCTAAGAAGAAGCGGATATTGATAGTTTCACGCCAATCTTCGGCAAACACCGTTGTTGTCAGTACCGGTGTCGGTGGCGGAGGCACAAACATATTGTTTATGAATTCGTGCGTTACCGTCTGATTATAGGCACTGGCGCGAACAATTATATGCTGCCAATTATGTACCAATTTGTTAATGAATACAGCGTTAGTCGATGTTTGCCATCCGGCTACGTTTACCGTATACGCTCTGATATCCGGAATTTCTACGCCGTCAACAATAAATACTATATCTTCCAAGGGCAATGCCGTTAATACGCCGTCTAAGAAGAAACGGATATTGATTGTTTCCCGCCAATCTTCGGCAAACACCGTTGTTGTAAGTACCGGATTAGCTGAAGCAGTCTGAGGTTCTATTTGTTCATAATCCGGGTAATCGAATGCAAGTGATGGAATTATAAGGGTAAATAGCATCACAAGCGAAATTATCAATGATAAAATTTTTCTCATGTTTTGTCCTCCTTCAGGGTTTTTAGTTTATTGCAGCATCGCTGCTCAGATTCGTTTTGCTTTGATTGGGTTTGTTTTGTCTGGAATAAAATCACCTCCTACCCCTCGTTCCGATGAGCCGGACGAGAGACACCTGTACCAACCGGTGCCAGAAAAGCCCGATTGGATGTATTGTCTAAGATTGTCGCTTTATTTTGAAACAAGCGGATAATTGCACAGCACCTGACGTGAACCGCTCAAGGTTTTCAGTTCCGGTTTTTCTTGGCGGCATAAGTCCGTGGCGTAAGTGCAACGAGGGGCAAATTTACAGTTCGTCAGCGAATATTCTTTTTCTTCCATATCCGGCAACGCTATTATCTCTTGCCATTTATCGCCCACACGCGGTACGGCATTCATAAGTAATTCTGTGTATGGGTGAGCCGGATTATCCATAACTTCCTTTGCCGGNCCGTACTCAATTAAAGTNCCTCTATATAATGTTGCAATATAATCGGAAACATAATAAGCGGTGGAAAGGTCATGGGTAATGTACACAAAACTTACATTATATTTATCTTTAAGGTCTTTAAAGAGATTAACTATATTCATTTTCATCGAAGCGTCTATAGCGGCGACGGGTTCATCGGCGACTATAAGTTTTGGACGCGGTATAAGCGCTCTGGCAATAGATACGCGCTGAAGTTCTCCGCCCGAAAATTGGGCCGCGTATTTCCCCCTAACCACTGCAAGGGACATGCCGACACTGCGTAAAACTTCGTCTACAACCTCTTCTGCCTCTTTTTGGCTCTTTGCTACGCCCAAACGTTTCGCAGTACTAAACAGATATGAATCTACGCGTTTGTGCATCGAAAATGTCTCATAGGGGTTTTGAAAAATTGGTTGCACATCCTTGCGGAAACTTTTGAAATCATAAACGTCCATTCTTTCCTTCGGATGTTTCGCGACCGCAAGCGCGCCCAAGGCGGTCAACAGGAGAAGCACAAGAAGTTTACAGGCAGCAAGCAAAGCACGAGTTACGAATGTAAGCGCTGCATTTTCTTCGGCGTTTGATATTACCATGTTCAGCCATCTTACTTCATGGGAAGCCGTGGCAGTTAAACCTTCGGGGTTGTGTATCAGTCTCAATGTCTCGGCAGTATAGCCGTACATATTGTTCCAAGAAGCGAAACCGCCTAAAATCATAGCCAAAAAGCCAACGATTGCAAGTGGAGCCAAAGACTTTCCAATCGCGACATGTTTCGGCATACCCAAGGAACAGAGTTCTTTAAAATCTTTCTTTACAAGCAACAAGTATAAAAATGCGGAGACGAGTAAAGCCGCGCCCATTATCATCGACCATGTTCTGACATCTTGGATAACCTCACGGCGCAAGGAATCGACCGACCCGCTGACGGCGTTTAACGTGCTCACGCCTTCATTTTCCAAAAAATTGTTGTAAAGACGTCTTAAATCGCTAAAGCGCCACCGTGTTTCGTTCGCCTCCTGCCGAAGACGAGCAGATGCTCCGGGTTGTTCTGCCAGAAAATTCAGCTCCTCATAGCGAGCCTCAAGCATCTCTATTTCCTGCCCAAGATTTTGAATTACTTGTATTTCACGCTCAATGTCGTCGTACTGGGTGAGCGGCATGACATGGTTGAGTAAAAGCATGGAAAACGCGCCTATAATCAAAAACAATATAAGAGCTTTCCAAACTCTCCCAAAAAGAGATTTGGTAAATTGATTACCTTTCAATATATCCGAAATCGCAAATGATCTTCCGGTTAGACTGATGTCACCGCTGTCAATTCCGTGGATGCGCAATATCATTTTGCATAATGTTGTTTTGCCGCAACCGGACTCGCCGACGACGGAAAGTATGCCCGGAGGCTCGGCGTCGAGTGAAAGGCTGACTTGGTCAACTGCCGTCAGTTTTCGCCCGCGTATTGCTCCGCCCAAGCGGAACACTTTGGTAGCATTGTTTATTTCAAGAAGTTTTCTCATTACACGCCCACCCCCACTGCATTTTCGCCTATAAAATGACATGCGGCATGACGACCCGGCTTCACTTCCTCAAATATCGGCACGTCAGTGTGGCAGATGTCTTTAGCCAACGGGCAGCGCGGAGCGAAGCGGCAACCCGGCGGCGGGTCTGTAAGAGCCGGTGGGCGTCCCGGGATGCCTGACCTGGAGCTCTTATCGCCAACTTTTGGCAATGCTGCTACAAGCATTTGTGTATATGGATGTATTGGGTCATTAAAGATATCGTCCGTATCTCCCATTTCCGCAAAACAGCCCGAATACATAATGCCGATGCGGTTAGTGACTTGATAATGAACACCCATATCGTGGCTTACTATCACCAATGTATTTTTAAACTGTTTCTGAAGTTGCATTAGGAGCATAAGTATTCCGCGCTGTACCACGACGTCAAGCGCAGTGGTCGGCTCGTCGGCAAGAATAACATCGGGTGACATGTATGTGGCAAGCGCTATTATCGCACGCTGCCTCATACCGCCAGACAGTTGAAACGGGTAGGCGTCAAGAATGTCTGAGGGTAACTCCAATTCCTCTAAATACTTCTGCACTCTGGCAAGGATTTCCTGCGGTTTTTCCAATTTTCGCTGACTCTTTGGAATAGAATCCAAAAAATGTTGTTTCAATCGTGTAATTGGGTTAAGGACACTTTGAGCAGCTTGAGGCACATAAGAGATATTATCCCACCAAGTCTTTCTGATATTGCCGGACTCAAACGAATACGGCACTCCGTTTTTCTCACCGCTCAGCACAACGCGTCCCTTGTCTATTTGGAAAGGCGGATCCAACAGGTCGTATAGCGCTTTTAACAGAGTGGTCTTGCCGCAGCCGGACTCTCCCGCAATACCGAAAATTTCATTTTCGCGAATCTCAAAACTAATATTGTTGCACACTCGGACATCGCCATGTATTGTTTTATAGGAAGTTGACAGATTTTCAATTTTAATCATAGCTCTTACCTGCCTTTCTTTACCGACAGGTAATCGTTATAACCTGTGATCAACATAAATAATGATACAAAAAACAATACCGAAGAAACTACGGGTGGACCAATCCAATGCCAATGGCCCAATAAAACCGCGTTGTAGCGCATAGCCGTGTTCATCATGTTACCCAAAGACATAAGCATTGCGGGCGACAATCCCAAAACAGCAAGCGTTACTTCCATGGCTATGGCAACCAAAACCGCGTTCATAAAGTTTGAAAGTGTCCATGTCAGAGAATATGGCAAAATCTGAGTTGTGATAATTTTGAAAGTGCTTTCACCGGAAAATCGCGCTGTGTTAATAAATTCTCTTTCCCTCATGGACAAGGTCATGGATCGCATCTGCCGCGCAGGCATCGCCCAGGCAAATATCGAAATTATTAACGCCATTTGAAAAGTCGTCGCCGTGCCGCCTATAAGTGAGGTGGCCATTATCAGCACCGGAAGCGCAGGTATAACAACGAAAGTGTCGGTAATTGTATACAGTACGCGATCCACCTTGCCGCCTACATAACCCGCTGTCAAGCCTACCAGAACCCCTACAACAGTGCCTATCGTCGCGACTATGACTCCTATTATTATCGAGTTGCGTATAGAATTGATAAGAAGCCAGAAAACATCCTGACCAAGCGCTGTGGTGCCAAAGAAATGGTCTCTGCTCGGAGGCGCGTACACATTCCACACGTCAAAAAACGTGGGGTCGTCATGTGGAATCAGATAGATTACAAATCCGAGAAACAGGAAGAATGCTACGCCGAAGAAGCCCAGCTTCATTCTGATGCTTGAGTGCTTCCATACTCTGCCGATTGCTTTCATAATTATCATTCCTCCTAACTGCGACGTACGCGCGGGTCGATAAATGGCAGTATTAAATCGACTATCAATGTGGCAGTCGTTACCGCAAGTATAGATATAGTCGCACTTCCCATTATCATGTTATAGTCTGACGCCCCGACAGCCGCTACCATCAGGCGGCCGACTCCTGGAAAGCTGAAAACATTTTCCACAATGACAGAACCGCCGAATACAGCTCCCATTTGCAACCCCAGCATTGTTACCTGTGGAAGTATTGTGTTGCGAAAAACGTATTTACGCCCTATAACGCCTTCGTTTATGCCCCTATATCGAGCAAACATAACAAAATCTTCCTGCGCCGTTGCCATGGAAAGGGACTTCATGGAAATGATCCACCATCCTATACCGACAACAAACAGCGACATCAGCGGCATGGCAGCCGCCCGCAACAACCCCGATATCCACTGCGCCGACCAAGGGTCACCGAATATGATCGCCGTCAGAGGGAATATCCCCAACATAAAGCCAAGTATAATCTGGAAGAAAAGAGCTACTATAAAAACCGGTATTGGGTATATGAATATAGCTATACTCTCCATTATTTTTGATGAGAGCCTGTTTTTTCTGAAACCTGCCCGTAAGCCAATGATGTTGCCGATGGTCCAAGCCAAAATTAACGAAGTAAGCATCAACCCAAAGGTATACGGTAAATTCCTAAATATAATATCCCTCGCCGGTGTGGGAAAATTCATAAGTGACGGACCGAAGTCCAGTCTCAGCACGCCATTAGTAATGAAAAAGGTATATTGGCCCCATAATGACTCGTCAAGTCCGAATTGCATACGCATCTGAGCAATCATTGCCTCGCGCTCCTCTGCCGGCATCGGACCTGCCTGATGTTCCATCATCATTATCATATTTTGGACAGGATCGGACGGCATTAAACGCGGTATGAGAAAAATCAATGTAACACCTATCCAAACTGTGAGCACCCACATGAGTACGCGAATTAAAACATATTTGAAAACTTTCATAACTACTTGCTGCCTCGCTACCAGCTAAAACGCCGGGAGATTCAGATCTCCCGGCGTTTTCACACTTTTATATTGTGCTTCCGGGTTTAATCGAACGTGTTAACCTGCGGGTTGCAATTTCCACGCGATAAACTTAAAGCAACTCCACCACCACCAAGGACCGTTGTAGGGATTCTCAGCTGAGGGCCAATTTGTCCAGTATGTGGTAATGAACGGACAGAATTTGATGCCGCTGTGGAAGCCAATCCACGGAAGTTCTTCAACGAGGTACTTAATGACTTCGACCGCAAGTTCGAATGTCCTGGGGTCATCGGGGTGGATACCTTGTTTTTCACGTACCATGGCTGCAAGCTCAGGGCTGCCGAAACGCATATTGTTGCCCGGAGAAGCGGGTTCACCAATCGGGGCATACTCATATACACCCCATCCGCCCGCATTGAGGTCGGCGGCTATGTCTACAGTTACGAACATGGTCGGCCAAGAACCGCTGATGTCAAAATGACCCAGTAAGTTATTATCTGACCATGTCGCTGAAATTTGCTCTTCAACATTTACATTAAATCCGAATCTGCGGAGTTGATCTGCCGCTGCCAGAATTGAGCGGTTTGCTTGAATCTCTTGTTCCGCCATAGCTGTCATGTTGATTACAAAAGGCTCACCTTCAAAGAACCACTCATCGCCTCTGAGCTCAAGACCTGCTGCTTGGAAGAGTCTGGTAGCGCCTTCAGGATCAAATATCCATGTTCCTAATCCGAACATTTCTTCCAAGGCAGCACGATCTGTGGGCACATCAACACCCCTGTTGCGTTGGATTTGTGCCATACGCTCCGCGTATCCGCCATCCCACACATAAATCGGCGGACCGCCGTCACCGGGATCTACAGTCAGTTGCTCAAGCCACGGAAGCATGGGTCTCTTGTACACTTCTTGCGAGATAGATGTGTTTGTCAAGAACGGGAACGGGCTGGCGCGGCCGATACCTTCAAATACCGCCAAGGATGCTTCGTCGAAGTTAATGGCAAGAGCTATGCCCCAACGCATGTAACGGCTGTCAAACGGAGCAACCGCTGTGTTAATCATCAAACCTTTTGAGCATGGATCGTCGGAGGTGCCCCACGGGAATCCGGGATACCACGCTTGAACATTGGCATTGCGCTCAGTGACGAAACGCATCATTTCGGGAGTGTATTCAACCATTGCGTCAACTTCGTTATTAACCAACGCCATTTGACGAGCTGTGTCGTCGCCGACATGTCTCATTATGACATGCTTAACTGCCGGGGCGTCATGGATGCCGTAAACCTCGCGCATAACGGCCGCTGTCGCGGAGCGATACCAGTCATCACGCAAATCCAAGCGAATCCAACCGCCTTCGGGGCAGAAGCTGTGCACTATGTAAGCGGTGGATGTAATCGGATTGGAAAATTCGTAGAACGACGGATTTTCAATTGTTTCAAAATGATGTTTCGGAGCAACTACAAATTCACGTCCCCAAAGGACAGCGCCGAAACGCTGAGCTATACGCACAAACGGGTTGTGTGTGACGAGAGTGACTTCAAAGTCTGAAGTTGCTTCGGCAGATGCCAGAATTCCATTGTATGCCGCATGATGGGGGTGATCGGGGTTTGAGAGTATCATGTTGAATGTGAATGCCACATCATGTGCCGTGATTTGTACTCCGTCAGACCACCAGATATCGTCCCGGATCGGTATTGTGTGTACTGTGAAATCTGCGTTAGACGTGGGGAATCCGGATGCTATTTCAGGGAATTGTTCGCCGCGGCTTGTGTTGATATCATAGAGGTGAGACCACATAAATTGATGGACACCTGTGCCNCGCGCAGTGCCGGCCATATGCGGATTGAAGCGACCGGGATTGGCGGGTCTGAATTGATATTCAACGATGAGTGTTTCATGACGGAGTGTGCCCCACTCTGTCATCGTGCCTACCGGTGTCGGCGGCACCACGGGTGCGGGGGGAGGCGGGGGTGTGGTCGGGGGCGGTGTTCCTGCACCCGGTGTTTCCGGGTCCGGTATCACAGTCTCCGGTTCGCCGTTGCCACATGCCGCCAACCCAAACAGAGAGACGAGCATGATGACTGCGAGCAGGATTGCCAAGATTCTTCTTCTTTTCATGATTTTGATATCCTCCTTAAAAATTTTTAATGTTAAAAATTTGTGCTCACTTTAGAAATTGTTTACAACTTGCCTGAAAAGGACACATTCTATAATTCGAATCGAATAAATCTATTGCGCTATTGCGGATGCTGCGTAATGTATCGCTCCGACCGCTTGCCCGAAATGTGCCACCGTATATTTCAAATCGTCTTTGAGTTGCTGCATCAATGGTGTATACGCAAGATTGTCATCACCGGCGATAAAGTAAGGTCCTAAGAGTTCACCGGCACCTTCTTGCATTAAATCAAAACACTTTTGGCGTTTTATGAATCTTCCGTAAAGAATTCTGGATTTTGTATCCGGCGAAAGTATGAATTCCGTTTCCCGCCAAGTTGCCGCCAAATATTTTCCTATTTCTCTAAAAATCCGTTGTGCCGCGGGAGCGCCGTTATCTGCTAAGTCAATGATATGCTGTAGCAATGCTTTCCTCATGTCTTCAGGAAAGGAGACCACAGATATCATATTATCCTTTTCTTCTATAAACCCCATATCAAACAATTGCTTATAAAGTTCGGGTGCGTCTTTCTCAAAAATTCGCATTGCCAGTCTATATGCCCCGAATTGTCCGGCATATTTTTGCAATGCTCCATTTAACCCGGTATTAAAGTTGCCGTTATTGCGCAGGTCAAAAACACTGTGGTTTTTGGCAGGATAATCCCCGAGGTCGATTATAGAATTATATACTTCCAGTGGTATTTGCGGTATTTCTCCGGCACCATCAATCCACCCTGTTCCAAAGTCTGTGCCCAATGAATGAGCAAACACGCCATCTGCGATTGCATAGGCATGTTCGGAATGTGCCAGTTCAACGGCTGCCGTGTACGCGGCAATAGAACCGTCATTGGCTATACGCACTACGCCGCCCGACTTGCAATGTTCAAGCAGCATGGCTTCTAAATTGTAGATTTCGGAGAGTTCTTTTTCAAAGTCAGCGGAGCTTTCGCGTATTTTCCGCATTTTGTCCGTTTCGCCGCCGACTATTTTATTTTTTATAACAACATCCGGGAAACAGACGCCGATTGCGTCAAATAATTCAGGTGTTCCAAATTCTGCTTCAGCAACTTTCAGGGTAGCTGCCATATCGGCGTCTGATGCGTCTTTGTCAAGCAGTGCAACCCGTATTCGATTGGCAGTGTCAGTTTCCGGGAGTGAAAGCGCCATTCTCATTACACGTGTCAACAGCAGTATGGTAGACACCATTGATTCTATAGTCGTAAGTTGCGAGGGATACCAATCGTATTCTTTCAGCGCAACAATGCGACCATCCTTTGCCACCACCATTTTTATGTCAGTGCCGCCAATATCCATGCCAAACGTAGCAATGTTTGTCGCAGTACCCGCAGCTTTCCGGAATGAGTCCAAAGCGTCACGTCGGTTAGCGGTTTCTGTGCTAATAGGTGTTTGCGAAAACCCTCGCACAATTTCGAAGCGAAAAGGCGGGACACCCATCGCTGAATTTACTCGATCGGTCACGTTGAGACATTTTCCATATCCCGAACGTTGTAGCCTGAAAGCATTTATTTGAAACACGTCGTCAAGTGTAGATAGTAAATCTGCGGCTTTATCTTCGTCAGGGGGAATATATAAAGTTATTTTTTCGCCTCCGAGAGCCGAAATCATATTATAAATTTGTGCAAAGAAGTATTCTTTCACAAATTTCGCTTCTTCTTCGTTCTCCCAACAAGGGAGGGCAATCGAGTATCGGCGAGCAGGATATCCGACCGGCTTAACTTCACACTCTATGGTAGTTTGCGCATACGCAAAGGCATCTCTAACATCGCAGAGAAAAACATTGTCGCCGTTACGCGCCCTCTCAATAAATGGTTTTATCATTTGCGCAACACCCCTTGACAGCTAAAATTTCTTGACAGAATTATGTCAATGCCACAAGAGAACTATTCTAAAAGTAGAATTTTATCTAAATCATTTTTATAACAAGCAAGTTATTGCTTTTATTTTTACTGTGTGCCAGATATTGTAACGTTTTAATTAAAGGTGCCTTGAGTCTAACAGAGTATGGAAATAATGTCAACAAATAATTGAATTCAAACCTAATTTTCAGCATATTGACCAGACCTATAATGCTTTTTTGTTCGGCTTGCACAAAAGTGTGCTTTGTTGTTAGCACAATTTATATCGTTTTAGTAGACAAATGACTTGATATCTGTTATACTCAAACGGATAATCAAAAATAGGCAGGAAGTTTGAATTATGGCACAACAAAAATTAACCATAAAGGATATCGCAAAATTGGCGCAGGTATCCCCATCATCTGTTTCTATGGTAATTAACGGAAGGGACGGATTAAGCGATACTACAAAAGAAAGGATACTTCGCACGATTAAGGAAAAAAATTATTACCCATCGGCTTCTTCCCAACGTCTTGTGAGCCGCAAAAGTTTTAATATTCCATTTATGTATCCAATTGAGATGTCTCCGTTTTCCGACTTTTTTTATAATGAAGTTGCTCGCGGGCTTGTAGAGGAGCTTACTTTAAACAATTTTAATGTGGTATTTGTACCATTACTTGTAAATGACGGAAACATTGAAGTTCCGAGCATCATCAACAAACGTGACGCTGATGCAGCTATTTTAATGCACGACGCGCCTCAAGCAATTATCGATAAATTAGACGAACTGGAATTGCCGTATGTACTGCTTGACTGGCAACAAGACACGCATGGTTGTGCAAATATAGATCTGGACAACCAACGGTCAACTTATAGAGCGGTTAATTATCTGATACAAATGAGACACACTAAGATTGCGCTTTTGGGTTCGGAGCGTCAACCGCAATTTTTTCTCCGTTGCTTCAACGGATACAGTAAAGCTCTTGGCGAAGCGCAACTTCCTGTTCACCCGGGTTGGATACAAAGTTCGGTACATGATGTTGATTCTGCCGTTTCCACTATCAAAAAGCTGATGGAGGCAGATGCGGATTCGCGACCCACGGCGGTTTGTTGCACCAACGATTATATTGCGATATTTGCTTTAAAAGCCGCAGCTTTGCTGAATATCTCTGTGCCGGATGAATTGTCTTTTATTGGCAAGGATGATGTCTCTGTCAGTTCATATATCTATCCGGAGCTAACAACTGTTTCTTACGACAAAGCCAAAATAGGAAAAGAGACAGCACTTGTGCTGCTCAGAATGTTAGAAGGAGAAATTGTCGGTGATGTGGTAATGGGTGGTGGCCCGATTATAGAACGAAAATCCGTTGCGTTGAATTTGAAATAATAGGCGCTCGGTAAAATAGGGAGCGACAAAATTCATGAAGACATTGCAATTATGGGAATTTCCCGACGAATACAAAAAAATGATAGCTGAGGCGGCGGGTGATATTCCGCCGTTTAAGCTAACTCCCGCGTTTAAGGATTATCTTTGGGGCGGAGAGTATTTAAAGAGGCATTACTATAAACAAACAGATTTGCCGATTGTGGCTGAAAGTTGGGAATTGTCCGCTCACCCGGACGGACAAAGCGCCATTGCTTCCGGCAAGTTCAGCGGAATTCTTTTTGGAGAGTTCGTAAAAAAATTTCCCGAACTTGTTGTCGCAGACTGCAACGCTGATCAGGAATTTCCTATTTTAATCAAACTGATAGACGCCAAAGACAATCTTTCTGTTCAGGTTCATCCTGATGATACATATGCAAGACAAATCGAGGGAGGAGCCGGAAAGACCGAAGTATGGATTATACTGGATTGTGAAGATGGCGCTTTTGTATATTTCGGTTTTGAGAAATCCGTAACCAAGGCGGAAGTGCAGCAACATATCCATGATAACACTCTGACTGATGCGCTTCATAAGAGGTATGTAAAGCCGGGAGACGTTATTTTTATTCCTGCGGGGACGGTGCATGCGATCGGTAAAGGAATCGTACTGGCCGAAGTGCAGCAGAACTCTAACAGCACTTATAGGGTGTATGATTTTGGCAGGCTTGACGTTGACGGGAACCCACGGGAACTCCACATAAGCAAAGCTCTTGATGTTATGACGCTTGATCCCGCCGAATTTGCATCTTCCGACGCTATATGTTTGGCTGTTACCGATAAATATGTTTTACACCGGCTTGTTTCTTGCCCATATTTCGGGGTACAGAGATTGCACTTGGATGGTCGATTTCTCTATCTAACAAGCCGAACTCGATTCTCCGCTTTGCTCTGCACTAACGGAGAACTCGTCATAGAAAGTGAAAGTGACACCCTCGACATTCGAAAGGGTGACACTATTTTTGTGCCCTCGTCCCAAAAAGGGGTATTCCTCAAGGGTCGCGGAGAAGTTTTGATTGTTGAGTAGAGGCGTTGCGCGCGAGGTTCCTGCGTTGGTTTGCGGGGTTTGCGGGGTTTGTATGTAAGTATAAATTTGTAGCGTAAAAATATGACTTTTAGGTAACCAGGGAGCGGAGCAAACCGCCCCCGGTTGTAGACTTGCGATGTCATTACACCGCTATAGCTACGGTAGCTCCAACATCGCATTGGAATTAAGTTTTTTGTTCTTCCCGACAGTAGCTCTTAACACCTTGAGCCACGAATGTTTTTCGTAAAATAGTAAATGCAGCAATTTTTCCGAAGCGCCATATACTATTCTGTTTCTGAAGTTCCAAATTGCATTTCGCTCAAAAGTCCGCTGTTTATCAAAATGTTGTTCAGACTGCAAAACTCAAATGTTGCCAAACCATAAATTGCATTGTCGGCAGTATTTGCATCGTCAACTCTAAGGGTAATAAATGTTCCGTTAACGTTCATTGCGAAAATTTGTGTGCCTTGGACTATAGCTCTTTCGGAAGCGACAACGCTATAATATGTGATTGTATTAGCTAGCAAGTTTACATTGTCCAATGTCAACGTTCCATCTGTTTGATTGTAAACTAAACGAGAGCGTTCAGCTTGCACTAAATCGCTTATTTCACTGGAAATCCTGTTCTCAAATAACAATGAGTCAACCCGGTCAGCTGCGGTATCCGGTTCCAATGACACTGCAAAATTATACCTTGCACCATTGTCGTGTTCAAACCAAAAATGCATCAGATTATAATCAGGATAAATTATAATGAAAGGAGATACTGCGCCTAAAGTTGGCAGTCGGACTTTTGACAATGTCGAAAAGAGACCCTCAACATCGGCTTTGTTCCATAATCCATTCATAGAAAGATTATTGGCATCCAAGTATTGAGAAATCATTTCATCGCTTTTTTCCAAAATTCTGTAGAGTTCTGCAATTTCACCAAAACCATCAAACCAAAGTTGTCTCGGCGGCTCTCCCCTCAGCGGAGAATCATAAGCTTCTTCGTATGACTTATTTGAAATGGGAACCAAGTTGATTGTAGCATCTGTACCCTCCGAAGAGTGATAGCGATTTTCACCGACTGCTTCCGGGAATCCAAGCGAAAAACACCCGGTTAAAACGAAAAGAAACAATAGCAAAAATGCACCTGCCAGAAACGTAAACATTTTTTTCATAATTGGGTCAATCCTTTCTATTGTGGGATATGTATCAACAACATCCTTGTTTGTCACCTACATCACAATTGGCGCGATGATAAACCACTTCTGCAGCGGTGTGTCCGTGAGCGGCATAATGGATTTTATTTTGAACTATCTTGAAAAATTCTCGTGATTCAGCGGTGCGTGGGTCATAGTCAACACTCGTGGCATAAAGGTCAAGCACCTGTCGGTAAATCATTTTTTCGCTGGAACGTATGTCTCGGATGCGAGCTAAAAGCTCTTGCCAATAGTTGCCGCCTCCTGCTTTTTTTAGCAAATCGTCATTCATGGAGAAGCCTTTGGTGAGATACTCTTTTAAAACACTCAATGCCCAACGTCTGAATTGTGTACCTCGCAAGGATTTGACACGATATCCAACAGAAATAATCACATCAAGATTATAATGTTTTGTCATATAAGATTTACCATCTGAGGCAGTTGTTCGGAAATTCCGAACAACTGATTTTTCTTCAAGCTCTCCGTCCTTAAACGCGTTACTAATATGCTCACTTATATTAGTTTTACTTGATTGAAATAAATCTCCCATTTGTTTTTGCGTTAGCCATACTGTTTCGTCTTCCATGATAACATCTATCTTAGTCAATCCGTCTACAGTTTGATAAATGAGAATTTCTGATTTGCAAAAATCCATGTGCCGCCATCCTCCATTTAATCATCTCATTTCGATTCATCATTTAAAATCAAGCCCGCTATGACGAAATCGGCGATTTTTGTATTTTTGCGAAACGTCTGGGGTACTTTTCCGGGGTCGGAGAGGTTTTGCGTATTACAATTACTCTGTGCGTGACTTCCGTTTCGGGAATTGTATAATCAACAGATTTTTCAACAATCGCCCCCAGGGTTTCTATCGCCGATTGTGCATCCTCAACTTCAACCTCCGAACTGGCGCCTTTCATCGCAAGAAAATATCCGCCGACACGCACAAACGGCAGGCAGAGCTCACACAAAATATTCAACTGTGCCACCGCGCGTGAGGTTGCTATATCATATTGCTCTCGCATATCCGAATCATGCGATGCTTCTTCTGCGCGAGCGTGAATACAAAGAGCGGAAATGCTCAAAGTATCACAAAGTTTTGAAAGAAAATCAACTCGCTTGCCTGTTGCGTCAAGAAGTGTCAAATCCATATCCGGGCACACCATTTTCAAGGGAACGCCGGGAAAACCCGCACCGCTCCCTATATCAATGACATTCAATTTGTCAAAATTCATAACATTGAGTAACGCCAAAGAATCAAGAAAATGCAAATTAGCAACATCTTCCGCTTCTGTGATAGTGGTTAAATTATAATTCTGCGCATGTTCTGTGAGAAATCGAAAATATGCTCCGAAAGCGGAAACGACCGAATCGGAGACAGAAATGCCAAGCGCTTCCGCACCTCTCTTTGTCGTCTCCATAACAATATTTTCACAAGTTTTCATATATAGAAATCCCTATATACCACAGAATTTTTTATCCCATTATTTGATGCCGCTACACAGACAGCATCTCCAAACCGCCGAGATATTTACGCAACACTTCCGGCACGACAACACTTCCGTCTTTTTGTTGGTTTTGCTCAACAAGAGCCGGGAGAATTCGGCTTGTCGCAAGCCCGGAACCGTTTAGAGTGTGCATATATTCTATTTTTCCGCTTTCTCGCTTAAGACGCATCATGCCGCGCCTTGATTGATAACATCTGGCGTTTGAAACGCTGGACACTTCCTTATATCCGCCCATAGACGGAATTTGGATTTCGATATCATATGTCCGAGCCATCGCTGCGCTGCAGTCCCCTGCCGCAAGTTTCACTGTGCGGAAGTGGAAGCCAAGTTCAGAGACAAGTTTTTCCGCCTTGCCGACAAGTTCATCAAATGCGTCCGCAGACCCTTCGGGGGTCGTAAATTGAAACATCTCAATTTTGTTGAATTGATGTCCGCGCACCATTCCCCGTTCTTCCGCGCCATGCGAGCCTGCTTCACGCCTGTAACATGGCGTGTATGAGACATATTTTTTGGGCAAATCAATTTCCGGCACAATTTCATCCCGGTGAAAAGAGGCAAGTGCGGCTTCGGCAGTTGGTAGTAAATAATGAATCCTGTCATCGCCCGGATTTGTAATTTTAAAAACCTCATCCGCGAATTTCGGGAACTGCCCCGCTGTCAGCCCACATTCATACTCTAAAATATGCGGAACAAGGACAAACTCATAGCCGTCGGCAATATGAGTGTCAAGGAAATAGTTAAGTAGCGCCCATTCAAGCCTTGCGCCCAATCCTCTGTACACCCAATAACCACTGCCGCTGAGCTTCGCGCCGAGCGGATAATCTATAAGCCCAAGATTTGTGCATAAATCAATATGGTTCTTTGGTTCAAAGTCAAACACATGAGGCTCGCCGTGACTTCGCAGAGTCTCGTTATTTTCTTTGCCGCCGGGCGGCAAATCGTCATCTGGCAAGTTCGGAAGCGAGAGCATAAGGTCGTCCAGTTCTTTTTCAACTTCTCTTAAATCGGATTCGGACTTATGAATCCTCTCTTTTAAGGCACTGAGTTGAGCGAACACTTCCGTGGCATCCCCGCCCGCCTTTTTTATTTCAGGAATTTGCTTTGAAGTTTTGTTCTGCTCCGCTTTGTCCGTCTCATATTCGACAATAATCGCACGCCGCTGAGCATCAAGTTCAATGATGCGGTTGACCTCGGCGGTGCAATCTTTTCCTTTGTTTATAAATCCGGCTTTTACAAAATCCGGATTTTCTCTGATAATTTTAATGTCTATCATAAGTCATTGATATTCCTTTCGTAATTCTACGATAAAATACACAAAGCAGCGCTAATTTGATAACTATTTTAATTTAAAGTCTTTTATTGCTTCTAGGCACGTAAACAGGGCGTCAAAGTCATCTTCATTGTAGTAATCAATCTCTATGTGCCCGCCATCTTTTTCGGGCTTTATTTTAACACGCCGCCCAAGCGCATCCGATAACCTCTTTTGCGCGTCTAAAACATAGTCAACTTCTGTTTCCGAAGTGTGTTTCGAGGCACGCTCGGATTTCTTGTCTGAAAAACCCTTTATAAGTGCCTCTACCTCACGGACGTTCATTTCCTTTTCAATTACCTTATGCGCCACGGCAAGCATTTTTTCGGAATCCTTGAGTGGCAGCAGCGCCCTTGCGCTTCCGGCGGAAAGTTTCCCCGATTCTACCATCTCTATGAGTTCGGCAGGCAGCGAGAGTAGCCGCAGTGAGTTCGCTACGGCAGGGCGAGATTTGCTCACCCTTTGCGAAATCTCCGCTTGTGTCATTTTGAATTCATCTGTCAGAACTTTAAACCCGCGCGCTTCTTCGATTGGATTTAAATCTTCACGTTGAAGGTTTTCAACCAACGCAAGCTCTATTGTGTTTCTGTCGTCGGCATCAACAATGCGTGCAGGTATTTCATCAAGCCCTGCCGCGCGTGCTGCGCGCCAACGTCT
>JGI20163J15578_10000373_pt1 | contig 18539 bp, 15 predicted proteins | sample TergutCu122P1_FD_15578 | JGI IMG/M metagenome (IMG submission 15578)
CAAAGGTGGTAAAAAAGGTAGATTTAATTTTCCTTTTTAATACATGAGTGCCCGAAAATAGGCCAACCGGTCCTCTAGGGCAAAGACACATGCGGTTTCGAAATGATAAACTACTAGAAGAAGTAAACACAACAAACAGAACGGAGGTGAAACAATGGCAGTTAAGATTAGATTAAAAAGAATGGGACAAAAGAAAGCTCCTTTTTATAGAATCGTTGTAGCAGATTCAAGATCTCCCAGAGATGGTAGATTTATTGAGGAAATTGGAACTTATGACCCAACTCGTGAGCCAAGTGAAATCAAGGTAAACGAAGAAGCAGCTAAAAAATGGTTAAACAATGGTGCCCAACCAACAGAAGTTGTTGGTAAGATTTTCAAAATCGCAGGCATCGAAAAATAAACCATTCCCCGGAGGTATGAGCAAATGAAGGAACTAGTTGAAGTCATTGCAAAAGCACTGGTTGACAATCCGGAAGGTGTCATAGTAGAGGAAAGACAAGAAGGAAAGACGACCAAACTTGAAGTCCGTGTGGCTGATGGTGACATGGGCAAAGTAATTGGTAAACAAGGTCGGATTGCCAAAGCCATTCGTTCTGTCGTAAAGGCGGCTGCTGCAAAAGATGACAAAAAAGTGATTGTGGATATTGTACAGTAAAAGAAAATACAAATGTCTAAATACTTCGTAGGTGAAGGGTTTAGACATTTGTTATATCATGGGCGATACCGGTAGGATACACCGATAAAGTGTAATCTAATTCCCTTTACGATTTAACGCAGAATGTGTTTTCAACTGCGAGGCAAAGGAATGAGGGCATAAGGAAATGGAGATGATTTTATGGAACAGTTATTGCAAGTTGGAGTGATTGCTTCTACCCACGGTTTACGGGGAGAGGTCAAGGTATTTCCGACTACGGATGATGTAAATCGTTTTAAGGATTTGAAACAAGTAATACTTGATACAGGGAAAGAGCAATTGACTTTGGAGATACAGGGGGTGAAGTTCTTTAAGAAGTTTGCGATTGTCAAATTCAAAGGCATTGACCATATAAATGATATTGAAAAGTATAAAGGAAGGTCTTTGTTGGTGACTCGTGAGGAAGCAGTTCCTCTGGGAGAGGATGAGTATTTTATTGCGGATCTAATCGATATGCAGGTAGTGACTGATCAAGGATTACGTGGAACTTTAAAGCAGGTGATTGAAACCGGAGCAAATGATGTATATGTCGTATATTTTCCCGAGTTGGAAAGAGAAGTGTTACTACCGGCAATCAAGGAATGTATCTTAGCGATAGATATGGATGCCAGGGTTATAAAGGTACATCTTATGGAGGGGTTATTGGAATGATTTTGAGAATACTTACTTTATTTCCGGAGATGGTGATGAATGGTTTAAACACGAGTATTATCGGGCGAGCGATGGAAAGTGGGATTGTAGATATTGAGGCGATTAATATTCGCGATTATGCATTTAATAAACACAAGAGCGTGGATGACTACCCTTATGGCGGTGGTGCCGGGATGTTGATGCAAGCCGAACCGATTCATCAGGCTTATTTAGGGGTAGTTGAACAAATGTCCAAAGAACGTAAAACGCAAGGTCTTAATGATGCTACAGAGGATACTCAAGTGAATGATGTAGCAATAAGTCTTACTATAACAAATGAAGTGGCAACAGATTATGCTGCGATAAATGAATCAGTAACAAGTGCGATAATGCCAAACGAAGTAGCAGTAAATAAGCGACCAAGAGTCATCTATCTTTCTCCGCAAGGTCAGGTGTTTAACCAAGAGTTGGCGCATGAATTGGCTAAGGAAGAAGAGTTGATTTTTTTATGTGGGCATTACGAAGGGGTGGACGAACGAGTATTGGATGAGATTGTCACCGATCATATATCGATTGGCGATTATGTGCTAACCGGCGGAGAATTGCCGGCGATGGTAATGATTGATGCGATTACACGATTGATTCCGGGAGTGTTGAATAACAATGCATCGACGGAGTTTGAGTCCTTCCAAGACAATTTGTTGGAATATCCACATTATACCAGACCGGAAGTGTGGAATCGAAAAAGAGTTCCGGCTATTCTTCTTTCCGGACATCATGCCAATATAGAAAAGTGGCGGCGTCAGCAATCTTTACTCAGAACCAGAGAAAGGCGACCGGATTTACTTGAAAAGGCTGAATTGACGGAAGAGGAGTGGGGATTTTTAGAGGGGTTGTCATAGATTGCTGAATTATTTGGCAACTCTAAGGTGTAAAGTATGACAAGAAGTGTCACACTTTAGACTATGGGAGTGCGTCTAAGGTGCGATAGAATCGGAAAGAAAGCTACAGTTCAGACTGTAAGCGCTTTCTCACGGTCTGAACGGTAGCGAAAGAAATATAACATATGAATATTTAAACATTTTGCTTGCATAAATATGCAAAACGTGATATAATAGATTTTGTAGATGTTAATTGAAGCTGACGCGATTCTTACACAAGGACGTTAGTGTTGTGCAACGCTTACAAAGCAAGCGTGCGTCAAACTCTTATGCAACTTTGCAAGCAAAGTATAGCATCCTGTAGATGCAAACTGCGTAAGATTGGAGAATAAAATGTTCTTGAACTAGATGCGTAATGTAGAGAAAGGGTGATTGAAAATGGCTAAAAAGAATGTAATTATTATTGGTGCAGCTGGTCGGGATTTCCATAATTTTAACACCGTATATAGAGATAATCCGGCATATCGAGTGGTTGCCTTTACCGCCACGCAGATTCCCGGTATTGCTGATAAGAAGTATCCGGCAGCGTTGGCCGGTGAGTTGTACCCGGAGGGAATTCCCATTTATGAGCAGGATCAGTTGGAGCAATTGATTAAAGATTTGGATGTGGATGCTTGTGTATTTTCCTATAGTGATGTAACTTACGATACGGTGATGGGACTTGGTGCTAAAGTGAATGCGGCGGGAGCGGATTTTATCCTGTTAGGTCCTAAACATACCATGTTAAAAAGCTCAAAACCGGTGATTTCGATTGGCGCAGTTCGTACCGGTTGTGGGAAAAGTCAAACCACTCGTCGAATTGCCGAAATTCTAATGGGTCATGGACTTAAAGTAATTGCCATTCGCCACCCGATGCCTTATGGGGATTTGGAAAAGCAAAAAGTGCAACGGTTTGCCAAGATTGAGGATCTGGCGGAGCATAAATGTACTGTTGAAGAGATGGAAGAGTATGAACCCCATATTGCTCGTGGTAATGTAATTTATGCAGGAGTAGACTATCAAGCGATTTTAAAGGCGGCGGAGCAGGATCCGGATGGTTGTGACGTGATTTTATGGGATGGGGGAAACAATGACTTCCCATTTTACCAATCGGATTTATCGGTAACGGTAGTAGATCCTCATCGTCCCGGTCACGAGCTTTCTTATTATCCCGGCGAGGTCACCTTACGATTGGCAGATGTGGCAGTGATTAATAAGATTGACAGTGCTGATTTTGAAAATATTCAAACGGTAAGAAGAAATATTGAAAAAGTCAATCCCGAGGCGGTTATCGTAGAAGCGGCTTCCGCTTTGACGGTAGACAATATTGAAAATATTAAAGGAAAAAGAGTATTGGTGGTAGAGGATGGCCCGACGTTAACCCACGGCGAAATGAAGATTGGGGCCGGAGTAGTTGCCGCTCGTCGTTTTGGAGCAGCGGAAATTGTCGATCCCAGACCGTATGTGGTCGGGAAACTGGCCGAAACGTTTGCCATCTATCCGGAAATTGGTAATGTTCTTCCGGCGATGGGATATGACGAAGAACAGATTAAAGATTTGGCAGCGACGATTGAACAGGTGGACTGTGATACGGTGGTAATTGCCACTCCCATTGATTTAAAGAGAGTTATAGACATTTCGAAACCGGCCGCTAAGGTAGAGTATAGCCTGCAAGAAATTGGCCAACCGGATATGGAGGAAGTGTTAAAAGATTTTATAGAAAAGGTGGTAGGACGGTGAAGGTTTTTATTGATGGCCAAGAAGGAACTACGGGGCTGCAATTAGAAGGTCGATTGAAATCTAGGGAAGATATTCAACTACTGGAAATCCCCTCTTCCTTGCGCAAAGACGTGGAAGCGAAACAAACTCTAATAAAAGAGGCCGATGTAGTGTTTTTGTGTTTGCCGGACGAGAGTGCGAAAGAATCAGCAAAGATGGCCGATGCTTCTACGGTTGTAATTGATGCCTCGACCGCTCATCGAACAAACCCCGACTGGGCCTATGGGTTGCCGGAGCTATCCATCGAACACCGGCGGAAGATTGCCAATGGGAAACGGATTGCGGTACCCGGTTGCCATGCGTGTGGATTTAGCGCGATGATGTATCCGCTTATGTCGTTGGGGATTCTGTCCACCGATGTGAGAATCAACTGTACCTCTTTGACCGGATATTCCGGAGGCGGAAAACAATTAATTAAAACTTATGAAACGGAGCGTACTTTGCAAGACAAGTACCATGCTCCGAGGGCCTACGCTTTAGGGCTTACCCACAAGCATCTGCCGGAGATGATGGCGGTGAATGGCTTGATTTATCCGCCTCATTTCTATCCGGTGGTGGGGGATATCTATCAAGGAATGTTGGTGACTATTCATTTGTGGCAGGAACAATTTGACAAAAAGTTGACTCCGGGGAAACTACAGGAGTTGTATCAAAAGTATTATCAAGAGCAAGAGGCATATTATGTTCGCGTTCTACCACCGGATACAGAGGCCGGGTTTTTAAATCCAATGGCTTGTAATGGAACAAATTATCTGGATATATCTGTATTTGGCCATGAGGAACAGATGGTGGTGACGGCTCGCTTAGATAACTTAGGCAAAGGTGCTTCCGGAGCGGCGGTGCAATGTATGAATATTGCTCTGGGATTTGATGAGAAAAAAGGATTGTGAAACGATTCGACGAAAGGGATTGTGAAACGATCCGACGAAAAGGGATTATGAAACGATCCGACAAAAAAGGGATTGAAAAAGAACTGATGAAAAGGGATTGTAAAAAGAACTGACGAGGGAGGAATTGTGATGGATTTTGTGTATATAGATGGTGGTGTGACCGCGGTACCCGGTTTCACCGCCTCCGGTATTCATTGTGGGATTCGTAAAAACAGTGACAAGCGTGATTTGGTCTTGGTTATGGCAGACCGCGAATGTACAGCAGCGGCCGTGTATACGACCAATAAGGTGAAGGCGGCACCGTTATGGCTTACAATGGAGCATTTGAAAGACGGGTGCGCTCGCGGTATTATTGTCAATAGTGGAAATGCCAATGCCTGTACTGCTGATGGTATGGATGCAGCAAAAGAGATGGTGGATGCGATTGCCGCAGAAACGGGATTGCGAAGGGAAGATTTTATCGTTAACTCAACGGGGGTAATCGGGCAGCAATTGCCGGTGAAAGCGATAGTATCGGGAATTCCGGAATTAGTAAATCAGCTATCTACTGATTCATTAGCAGCCGCTGAAGGAATCATGACCACCGATACCTTTCCCAAATGTGCAGCGGTTACATGTGAAATGGACAATAAGAAGGTTACCATCGGCGGAATTGCGAAAGGGTCGGGAATGATTCATCCAAATATGGCTACGATGCTGGCTTTTGTGACTACAGATTGTGCTATCGAACCGGAACTCTTGCAGCAAGCGCTTAAAGAATCGGTCGATAGTAGCTACAACTGTATTAGTGTGGATGGGGATACCTCTACCAACGATATGACCGCGATCTTAGCATCCGGGGCGGCGGGAAATCGTAAAATCACTAAGAAGAATGAGAACTATCATCAATTTTTAAAGGCTTTAACGGCGGTAAACCTACGGTTGGCTAAGGAAATTGCGCGCGATGGCGAAGGCGCAACAAAGCTGATTATCTGTCAGGTGACCGGGGCCCAAACCGATGCAGATGCGCATGGCATGGCGAAATCCGTGATAGCATCTTCCTTGGTGAAAGCCGCTATGTTTGGCTCTGATGCAAATGTGGGTAGAGTGCTATGTGCTATGGGGTATTCGGGAGCGGAGTTTGAACCATCTAATGTAGATATATCTTTCACCTCAATAGCCGGTACGATATTGGTGTGCCAACAAGGAGAAGGGTTAGCCTTTGATGAAAAACAAGCAAAAGAAATTCTGTCTCAGAAAGAAGTGGCTATAGAAGTCAATCTTACAGAAGGAAGGGGCATAGGAGTTGCTTATGGCTGTGATTTGACTTATGATTATGTGAGGATAAATGGAGATTATCGAACTTAATTCTTGTTCGTTGGTTCAAGCGTTTGAACGTTAGAAGTTCAATGCGGTAGAACGTTAGACAATACTATCATTTTAAGGGTATCGACAAAATAATGTCTCAATTTGTACTTGACAAAGAGATGCGGGTTATGTGATAATGTTGAAAATTGAATATAGTTAAACCGTTGAGGCAGAGATAAAAATAAGAGATGCGCTTACAGAGAGTTTGGGTGGCTGAGAACCAAATAGAGATGCAATTTATTAAATGGACTGCTGAGGGCATGATCAAAGGCATGTGATGTTTAGTACTTCATGACGTAGAGCATACGTAAGTTGCTAGGAGTATGTTGGTACTCTGCTAAAGTGTGTAGGTTGTTAATACAACTTATGAATCAAGGTGGCACCGCGGATATTATTCGTCCTTGACAAGGATTTTTATCTTTGTCAGGGGCTTTTTTGATTGATAGGAAATTTCTTTGAAATCTCCTATCAATCAAAAAAACGTTCCACTAGGGATGCGCACGCTTCGCCAAATGTTATTGCCACATAAGTGACGCGAAGCGGCGCTAGAGTTTCGCAAGCGAAACTCTTAGTACCATTTATAACTGAGGCACAAAGATAAAGTATTAAAAAACACACATGAAAGGAAGGTAAACCAAATGACAAAACAAAATGTACCTTACAAAATCTTTTTAGAAGAACATGAGATGCCAAAAAGTTGGTATAATCTTCGCGCAGATATGAAAATCAAGCCTGCGCCCCTGCTAAATCCGGGAACGTTAAAGCCAATGACGGCAGAGGAGTTAGAACAAGTATTTTGCAAAGAGTTAGTGAAACAAGAATTAGATAACGATACTGCCTATATTGAAATTCCGCAAAAAATTAGAGATTTCTACAAAATGTATCGTCCCTCACCTTTAGTCCGGGCTTATTGTCTGGAAGAAAAGTTGGGTACTCCGGCTAAGATTTATTATAAGTTTGAAGGTCAGAATACAAGCGGCAGCCATAAGTTGAATTCGGCCATTGCACAAGCTTTTTATGTCAAAGAGCAGGGGCTAAAAGGAGTAACTACCGAAACCGGCGCCGGTCAATGGGGAACAGCTTTATCAATGGCATGTGCTTACTTAGAATTGGATTGCCAAGTATACATGGTGAAGGTTTCCTATGAGCAAAAACCATTTCGCCGTGAAGTGATGCGAACGTATGGCGCTGATGTCACCCCCTCTCCATCTAATACTACTAATGTTGGAAAGCAGATTCTGGAAAAATATCCGGACACTACAGGAAGTCTCGGGTGTGCCATCTCCGAGGCAGTTGAAGCGGCAGTAAGCCAAGAAGGCTATCGTTACGTACTTGGAAGTGTTTTAAACCAAGTTATTCTCCACCAAACCATAATCGGTCAAGAAACAAAGATTGCGATGGATAAATATGGGATTAAACCGGATGTAATCATTGGTTGTGCCGGTGGCGGATCAAATCTTGGTGGATTAATCTCGCCGTTTATGGGCGAGAAGTTAAGGGGAGAGGCGGACTATCATTTTATTGCGGTTGAACCGGCATCTTGTCCGAGCTTCACCAGAGGAAAATATGCATATGACTTTTGTGACACCGGGATGATAACTCCTTTAGCTAAAATGTACACCTTAGGAAGTAGCTTTGTTCCCTCCCCGAATCACGCGGGCGGACTCCGCTATCATGGGATGAGTTCGATTCTGTCTCAGTTGTATCATGAGGGATTGATGGAAGCCAGAAGCGCTACTCAGAGAGAAATATTTGAAGCAGGTGAATTTTTCGCTCGTTGCGAAGGTACATTGCCGGCACCGGAGAGTAATCATGCAATCAAAGTGGCAATTGATGAAGCCCTTAGATGTAAGGAGTCAGGGGAGGAGAAAACCATATTATTTGGCCTTACCGGCACCGGATACTTTGATATGACAGCATACAAAAAGTTCAATGATGGCGAGATAGGAGATGATTGCTTTCTTTCAGATGAGGATTTGCTAAGAAGTTTGGCTGCTCTTCCGAAAATGTGAGAGTTTCTTGACATTTGTCATTTTTGTTGATAAAATTTATTATAAGTTATTTCAGCTTTTCGCTCGCCTCAACATTTCGCTAATGGAGCGGATTGTTGAGGCGATTTTTTACTTGATACCCGAATCTTGATAGTAAATTCCTTTGATTTTTCTATTGAGCAAAAAGCGTTCCACTAGGGATGAGTACTTGGTTGCACAAGGTATTATCTCGCTAAAGCGAGTGCCTCGGGTGTAGAGTTTTGCAAGCGAAAATCATTGTTCAGGAGAGCGCTTGTGACGCTGAGCGTCGAATACAAATTTCACCAAAAATAGCTGTCTAAAAGCGAGCTTTCTCACCCATTTTTGTGAAATTCGTGTTCCTGAATAGTTACCAAAATGACAAAAAGAAAGGGAAGGTATGGGAAGATGGCATTTTTTGAGAAAATCACAGAAATTGGACAAGGTGCAGCACAGAAAACAAAAGCAATGTCAGAATCGGTAAGATTGTCGGGAGCGATAAAGGATGAAGAAAAGAAACAACAAGATCTTTGCCGGCAATTGGGTGAGTATTATTATAACAAGTGTAAAGAGCTAGCGGAAGGACCTTTGAAGGACCTATGTTCACAAATTGATGCTAGTAAAGTATTAGTGGCACAATGTAAAGAGCAATTGAATCTTGCCAAAGGGATTAGAAACTGTCCCAATTGTCAAGAAGAAATGCCGACAACCTCCGCTTTTTGTAGCGCTTGCGGAACTGCCCTGCCGCCTATTGTAACACCGCAAGTTGAATCCATAGCGCAGATAGATGACGACAATTGTAATGGATGTGGGGCGGCTTTAGAGGAGGATGCGGCTTTTTGCGTTTCTTGTGGAATGAAAGTAACAGCGCAAACTTCTAAACCGATTGAACCATCTCCGATGGTACTTCAATCACCACCAGAGATGCCGCAAGAGGAAGAGACAGATAAGGAAGCGGTGTTCGAAAAAAAACCAGGGGAAGAAGTTAAACCAGAGGCGGAATCAGTGACAGAAGCTGAATCAGAAGTAGAATCAGTGACAGAAGCTGAATCAGAAGTAGAATCATTGACAGAAGCTGAATCAGAGGGAGAATCAGTGACAGAAGCTGAGTCAGGGGAGGAGCCTGTGCTAGGAGCTGAGTCAGGGGAGGAACCAATGACAGGAGCTGAGTCAGAGGAGGAACCTGTGACAGGAGCTGAATTGGAAGCAGAAGAAGATTCGGCAAATGAACCTAAGTCAGAAGAAGAACCGGTTCCGGCAGGGGAGCCAAAACATGAATCCGAAACGAAACCAGAGGCCGAACAAGAACCGGAACCGAAGCAAGAACCGGAACCGAAGCAAGAACCGGAACCGAAGCAAGAACCGGAACCGAAACCAGAGCAAGAAGCTGTAGTTGAAGCAGAAGTTCCGGTAAAGGAAGAGTCAAAGGCGATACCTCCGACTGACATCAAATCAAAATTTTGTACAGGCTGTGGTGCAACTTTAGAGAGTGGGAGTCTGTTTTGTGTGAATTGTGGTCAAAAGATAGAAGTTACTCCTGTATCATCCTGTGTGGATTGCGGAGAGGTATTGAAACCGGAGTGTCTGTTTTGCACCAATTGTGGAAAGAAAGTGAGCAGATAACAGAAGTTTGCAAATAAACATATTAATCCCCATTCTTGCGCTGTTTGCATCTTCAGATGCAGCGCATATAAGTTTGGGCGCAAGCACAAACTTGGGTGTGAAAGGAACTTTCACACTACGCCCCTCTGCATAAATTTTAGAAAAAAGGAAAGAGAGAGGATACTTTATGTTCTGTAAAAAGTGTGGAAGAGAGCTAAAGGATAGTTTTAAGTTTTGTGCCGGTTGTGGGTCTGCGGTAACTGTCAGCACACCTATCTTAGCCGATTCGATGGGCGAAGGCTCTCCGGTAGCGTCAGCGGCAGAGGTACGATTAAAAAAGCCATTTCCGCTTAAGACGTTGTTATTCATCTTAATCCCGGCGATTGTCGCGGTGGTAGGAATTGTTTTTGCAATTAATCTATTCTCCGGGAATTTAGGTAGAGGCAGCTTGGGCGGAAGTCGTAATGATATTCTTGTCACTGATAGCATTTCTTTTTTTCGTGAGGAAGAAAGAACGATAGTTGCTGTGAATAACGAAGCAACATTCACTGTGAAGGGGCAACTGCATACGTCGCTTTCTAGTATGGATGGTAGCGTAGCAACTCTTATCACCGATTATGATTGGGAATTTGGTGGAAATTTGTGGCTAGTAACGGTAGCAGGCGCTACCTTGATTGCGGAAGAGGTGGTTTATAGTATCATCGCACCATCAGGAAAGGGCGTTCTCTATTTTACAGATTGGGATGAGAGAAATGAGGCGGCGGCTTTGTATCTCTACGATGTCGAAAATGACAGGAGTAGAAGATTGGCAAATGAAGCATTTCATCATCCTTGGCAAAATGCTGTTACCATATCGCCGGATGGAAGAAGTGTAGGTTTTGTGGAGGAAACCGATGGTTTCCTCGTAGGTTATCTTGTCATCAATGGTGAAACCGAGCGCTTAGGTGAAAATACGATTGCTGTTGCAATAGCGGACAATGGCAGATATGTCTATTTCATGAGGGGACGAGAGCGAGATAGAGATTTGACATGGTCCTTATACGTGCGTAGTGGTAATGAGGAAGTCCGTTTGGGTAGAGATGTAGATACGGGCGCTTCGCTTCTCCTTAACCATGATTTATCACAAGCTGTTTTAAGTATGGATGGACGGGCTTTACTGAGCCGCAATGTTGGAGAAACTGAACGATTGAGTAATGTAGAAATTTTCGGAATTGAGCAACCTCTAGTTGCCCACCATTGGACGGGTATATGGATGGACTCTTGGATTTCAGTAGTGATAACCGGAATTGACAGTTTTGCCAATCGTGTCGTTCATACCTGGGCAGATGGTGACGCAAATGTTTTGTACATTAATCGCGATTTTGAAGCCACTAGAATTCCCGGAACAAGCGGAGCGCATATTCATCAATCAATGCTTGTGGACAATGGGAGTACTTTGATTTTCTTGGATCATGAGTTCCAAAGATTGGAACGAGTTGCGCTGGGAGATGAACAAGCGGAAGTAGAGCGGTTAGGGAGAAATGTTGAAGCCTTCCGCGCTTCCGGCGATGGCAGAACCATTTATTTTATAAATGAGTTTAGTGAATTATGGTTTTTGGGAGGTACAGGGGAATCTCATCGCATAGCGGATGGTGTACATCCATGGTTAATGGCGATGTTGCCGGATAGTCATAAGATATTCTTTAGTGATAATTTTGATTATCGTTCAGGGGGTATTCTTTACTTTTCTGAGAATGGAGAGAGTAGACAACGGGTGCAAGGAGCATATGACGTAACCCATGTATGGAATACAGTTACGAGCATTTTTTATCAAAATATGGATGGCGATATCTACCGTAGCAATGGTGATGGAAACTTTGAACGAGTTACCGGTGGTGATGAAGAACCGGAGTCGGAATTGGATGTTAGTTTAGAGGTAGAATCGGAGCCGGAAATTATGGATGCGGATGAAGAACATGAAGCGGAAAATATAGAAGAAGCTGAGAAATCTGAATCAGAAATGATAGGAGAGACTGAAGAATCTGAATCGAAAATCACAGAGGTTAGTGAAGAGTATGGTAATGGACTTTTCTGGGTAGTACTACCAACATTGGAGTATGAATACATATACTACTGTTCAAATTGCGATATTTTTTCATTAGGAGGCCATGGCGGAGAAGCGATTAATCTGATTACGGGAGAAATAGAGGCGGAGCCTCCAGAGTGGTTTCCACATGGTGGTCACGGTAGTGATAGACTTGTATACGATCCAAATGAAGGGCTGTTTGGTTGGTCCGGCGGTATTGGATACGGCGGCGGTCCGCTTCAAATGTATCCTTTAGCTGAATTGGTAGAGCACTTCCCGTTTATGGAGGATAGTTTGTCTTCAATACCAACGGTTGATTCAACGCGACGTATCACTAAGGAGTTCTATGAAATATTGGATGAAGAGGCGTTCACGGGAAATTATGGGGTACTGTATCAAGGAGAATTTATTACAGAGTTTATTTTTGAAGACGGGGGAAATGGAATTGTTAGAGAAAATGGAGTATTGGTTAGAACTGATTTTGTCGGAGTGAAAAAGGGAGGACTTTGGGGCTTCGTTGATACCAATGGAGATGTAGTGATTCCATTTGTATTTGAACATGTTCTGCTGATTGATAGAAACACAGCATTTGCTCGTTATAGTGGGAAATATGGAATTCTTGATTTGCATCGTACTGCCGGCCAAGAAAGGTAAGAAGTTTCGCTTTAGCTTTGTACCGTTTTTGCCAACGCTGCTACAATCACACAAAGAATACTAAAAATAGCGCTGGCAATGGTTGCAACCAGTAAATGTGAAGCCTCGGCTCGGTGGGAGAATGTAACGTAGACACCAATGAGATAAGGTGTCATCGGCAGAAAGTAAACATAAAGAGCGTTATTACCTCGCATCAGCCACCAGAAAACGGCAGCCACTAAAAAGCAAATGGCAAGGATAATGTAGATACCACTATATTCGGATGGTGTTCCTTCGATACTATCGAGCCCGGCTCGAAACCCTTGGACTATCCAATAGGCAAATCCGACTAAAGATACCACACAAAAGGCTATCCGAACAGGAAGTAAAGCAGGTTTCTGCTTTCGCCGGGAACGCGATGAGCCGGAAGCTTTTCTAGTTGATTTACGAGCAATATCGGCAGAAGATTGGTTCCTAGATTTGTTAGCCGGTTTTCCGGGAGTTTTTGAACCGGATTTTGTAGATTTTTTTTCCTGGTTTGAATCTTTATATCCAATAGGGCGTAGCTCAGCGACAGCCTCAGAGGCCCTTTTTCTATCTAATGCTTCAGCTTTCTTGGCACGTATTTTATCTATATTCCATTGCTTTTTACAAGATTTGCAGATGGCAAATTCATTATACACAGGATCATGGTACTCATCCAAACCAACTTGCCTTTTTTTAATTTCAACACCCTCTTTGCATTTCGGACATTTCATAATTGAACCACTCCTTCTTGACCTTATCGGAATCTCTATCAGAGCGCCCGGTAAAGTTGGTAACTGTTCAGGCGAGTATTTCCAAACAGTGGTTGAGTTGTTTTAATCCAACAATAAAATTATGTATAGTATATCATTTTTGCGCACTAAGAACAATAATAAATTGGATGATTCATAGCCTTAAAGTAAACCACCAGCTAAGCTGGTGGTTTAATATGCTTATGCACAGGGGCGATGCGAATTTATTTGCCAAAGCAAGCTTTCGCTTGCTGACGCGGGAGTGAATCCCGCTCTCGCACTGGTAAATCGCCCCTCGCGCAACGAATAGAGAGGCAGAAAAGCCGCCTTATACTCGATTTAATCTTCGCCTTGGGCCATCGTGTAGCCGGGCTCGCCGTCGATTTCCATAAGTTTTTCTACATGCATCCATTGGTGAGCAGAAGAAACTTTTTTCAACAATTCTAGTACCATTTCAGGTGACGCGCTTATTCTTTCATCTCGTAGCACAAAACGACAGCGCCAATGATCAACACAATCGGGAAAAGCATCACCCAAGGGAAAGACCTTTGTCCCACGATTGGAAATCATTTTGAGACGAAATTCTGATGCTTCTACGATGTTATCTAAGCTATTGCCAAGTGCTTCCGGGTCTTTTGACCATTCCACAAAAATATCTGCCCCAATAACACGCCTTGTTTTGGGGGTGACAAAGGTAGGTTCACTTGATATATTAGGCATTTTGATTGGTTGATGATTGCGTGCTTGCCGGTTTGCCGGTTTGCGACCCAAGTTTTCAATGATCTTTTTGGTGTATACGCTTGTGGCCACACCTTTGTCATAGCCAACAATATCTCCGGTTGGGGCTTCTCCCTCTTCAATGGTGACCATAATCGCATTTTCTATCGTTGTTGCCGCATCAAATTCACCAATATGCCGCAGCATCATTACCGCAGAAAGAATGACCGCGGTAGGATTGATTACGTCTTTCCCGGCATATTTCGGTGCTGAACCGTGAACCGCTTCAAAAATAGCAACATCATTTCCCAGATTTGCCGTTGGGGCAAACCCAAGTCCACCCACCAATCCCGAGGTGAGGTCGCTGATAATATCACCATTCATATTGGTGGTAACAATGACATCGTATTGTTCAGGTTTCTTGACCAATTGATGGGCACAATTGTCGACAATTACATGCCAAGATTCGATATCGGGATATTCCGGGGCGATTTCTTCAAATGTTTTCTTCAGCAAACCTTCAGTGAGTTTCATGATGTTAGCTTTGGTGGCACAGGCGACCGACTTTCGACCCTCAGCTCTGGCGAATTCAAAGGCGGTGCGGACAATTTTCTCACAGCCTTTTCGTGAAATCAATTTTAGACATTGCGCTACGCCGGGGGTCTGCATATGTTCTATTCCGGCATATAAGTCTTCCACATTTTCTCTCACCACAACCAAGTCGATCCCACGTCCGCTGTAAGGTGTTTGGACGCCGGCAAATTCTCGTACCGGGCGAATGTTTGCGTATGTTTCAAAGAGTTTGCGCAAGGTTACATTTGCACTTTTCTGTCCAAAGCCGACCGGTGTTTCTAATGGTCCCTTCAAAACAACCCGTGTTTTTTTGATTGATTCGATGGTATCGGCAGGCACACCCGATGGGATGCCTTGTTTGAAAACACTTGCGCCGGCATGGCGTTCTTCCCACTCTATATTAACGCCGGCAGCAGTAATAATCTGCACAGCAGCATTGACACATTCGGGGCCTATCCCGTCTCCCGGAATCACTGTAACTACTCTCTTCTTGTTTTGCATGTTTGTCCTCCTAAGTTTACGCCTCTAATCACGCTTGTTTTATACTGTTCCTACAGTAACTGTTTTTGCCATGTTTGTCAAGCACCGCTTTTTTTAAGTTCCTACCTTAGTGAAGCTTTATACTATGTATTTTTAAATAGATAAATGCTATAATGAACAGAGCCTCATACACTACTGTATTAGAGCAGTCGATTGTATAAGGCGTACTTAAATTAACAAAAGGAAAAAAAAGAAAAAGCAGGGAGATAAGGTTATGCAGATTAAGATAGATACTCATTCTCACACAATCATGAGCGGACATGCCTATAGCACCCTTCAGGAGATGATGAAGGCGGCGGCGAAGAAAGGGTTACAAGCACTAGCAATCACGGAGCATGGACCGGTTATGCCGGGAACATGTGATTTATTTTACTTTCATAATGTAAAAGTTATTCCCAGAGAGTTTTACGGTGTTAAGGTGTTAATGGGTGTGGAGCTAAATATTACCGACGAAAATGGAATGGTAGATTTGTCCGAATCAGTCTGTCGTAAGCTGGATTTAGTAATCGCCAGTATTCATCCCTTTTGTTTTGATGGGGAAAATGAAACATCTGTTGTAACCAATGCCTATGTAGCAGCGATGGAAAAACCATACATTCACATCATCGGACACCCTGATGACAGTCGTAGTTTACCGGATTATGAAATACTGGTAAAAGCAGCAAAGCGTACAAATACGTTGTTGGAAGTGAACAATTCTTCCTTGAGTCCAACTTGTTATCGCATGGGAGTGCGGGAAAACATGCTAACCATGTTAGACTTATGTAAGCAGTATGATGTTTTTGTAACTACCGGAAGCGATGCTCATATAGAGTCTGATGTAGGAACTTTCGAAAGGATTCAGGAAATATTTAGATATTGCAAGTTTCCTGAAGAGTTGATTGTTTCCCGTTCTCTTGAAAGCATAAAGCCATACTTGACAATCGAGTAGGAATCACACTAACTTTCATGGCATCCACGTACGAATGCCCTAAATAAGCCATGAATATAGACAACGCAAAGCGTTGTCTATTCACACTAACCTTCATGGCATCCACATACGAATGCCCCAAATAAGCCATGAAAATAGACAACGCATAGCGTTGTCTATTTTCACTAATCCTTATGGGTTTCTTGCTGTGCAGCACAAAATTCATCAATCAGTTTCTCCATCAAGAACTTTTTTTGATAGATATCGAAGCTAAGGCTACAGAGGAAGGAGAAGAGCTGTAAAAACTCCTTGTTTTCCACTTCTACATCGGCAAAGGCAGTGGCGGATTGCTGAAACATGGTGGCGATGGTTTCTTGCTGAAGCTTCATTTGTTCTTGTTCGCGAGAAAAGATTTCCTCGTAAATATCGGCCATGCCCAAGGCCGAATCGGATTGAAAAAATTGTTTGGTGATAGGATTTAGTAGCGCCTCAATGTCTTTGATGACGATTACATTTTTAAAATAGTAGATGAACAACATGATTAACATATGCTCTTTCGAATACTTCTTTTTTTCCGGAGCAGGTAGTAGATTATTCTTGGCATAATTGTTAATCATAGTTTTAGTCAGAATTTTATCTTCGGCGGAACGTTTCGTACTTGCCAGGCGTTCATCCATGAAAGTAGTGACCTGGTCCATATACAAATTGATATTGGGAATCTCATTTCCCTTAATATATTCTAAGTTTTGTAATGTTTCTTGGATAAAAAGCATGACTGTTTTATGATCCGTACTCATAACGTTTTCCCCCTTTTAACTGAGTATTCTCGTAAACTCTTTGTGCCTGCAAGGGTGTTTGAAAGAGTGTTCTAACTGCCCTTTGAGATTTATTCTACTATAATTTGAGTATCAAAGCAAGTTTTCCCAAACAGTAATTATTAAGAAATTATATTGACATTCTATCTATCTTCTACAATAATGAAAGAAGATAGTGTTGAACCAAACTTATATGCAACTTTGCAAGCAAAGTATTGCATCATGAAGATGCAAATCAGCGCATTGCGTCAGATGACGCAAGAATGAGGATTAACATGTTAGGAAAATAAGGATAAAAAAAGATGAATAAGAGCGAAAAAAAATCAAATCGAAAATTAATAGTAAAAATAGGGTGTTTATCCTTAGTTTTACTTAGTGCTGTCGTATTGCGCACAATAGCCGATGGTACGCAATCAAATCCGGGCTGCGAAGTACATTTTGCTGAAGTAGTTACAGAGGAGCAACAGGAAGCGGAAGCAATGATACCGGAGTTGGATGACAGCGTTGCGGCGGAAGATTCAGAAAAAGAGGAAGCGGCGGAAGAGATAGAGAAGGAAGACGAAGAGAAAGTAGATGAGAATGCAGAAGAAATAAATGAGAGACAAGAAGAGTTAGAAGCGATTGGATTTCATGAAGACGGTTTTGTGTTGTCAATGGCACCGGGTATTTATGAAGAACCTTTTCGCTTATACGCTTCCATCCCTTCATTTCCGGACGCGGTGATTTATTACACGATTGATGGAAACATACCCGAACCGGGAGAGGATAGAGTTATCCGGAGGGGCGAAAAGTACATTCAAGTATCCGGTAGGGTGTCGGCAGATGGCGGATTGGATGTGGTTGATCGTTCGGGTCCTTGGCGGGAGTCGATCTTGACCTATCATTCAGAGCAGTGGCATCAGCGTATTATTCCGGCGGAAGAGGCAGAGATTTTGCAGGGAACGGCGTTTCGTTTCCAAGGATTTGTGGACGGTGAAGCGGTGACAGAGGTGATTTCTGCCACCTATATCATTGTGCCGGATGCGGCAACTCGTTTTGGGGGTAGGCCAATTATCGCGATAACAGCTCCTTATGAGGATTTTTTCTATATTTACTATCACGCTACCCCACGCGAGGAAATAACCCGTCGTCGGATTTTCAACTATGAATTTTTCTCTTATGAAGGGGAGTATGTTCGGCAGTTTAGCATCCTAGGGTCTTCCCAGTTGGGCGGGACAGGCACTCGGCGAAATGCGCAACGAACCATCAATGTTCATCTGGCTAGGGGAGATTTAGATGGGGTAGTTACCTATCCTATTTTCCCGGGGTTATACCAATTATATCGCTTCCGTCTGTGGAATGCCGGAAATGCTTTCCATTGGGATCATATGCGTGACCCCTTCGCCCAAACAGCATCGGCCAATTTAAATGTTCCTTTTGCCGACAATAATGTGGCAATCAAATTTGTTAACGGAGAATATTGGGGATTTACTACCTTTCGGGAACATACCAATAATGCCCATTTTGTGCATACCAGGCTGGGACTAGATTTTGACAATATTGCCATTGTAGATCGTAGCTGGGAGCCGGGGGCGGATGGTACGCGATTTTTTGATGAGGTAGAAGAAGGGGATGAAGATATTGTCTGGGAATTATACGA
>JGI20163J15578_10000374_pt1 | contig 18532 bp, 12 predicted proteins | sample TergutCu122P1_FD_15578 | JGI IMG/M metagenome (IMG submission 15578)
TTACTCTTTATTTGCTCTTGGGGCAGTGACACGGCAGCATACTGTGTGGGAATGTCCATTGGCAAAAACAGACTGGCCCCTAAAATCAGCCCGAAGAAATCCATAGAGGGAGCCATAGGTGGTGTGCTAGGGACTATTTTACTTGGAACTCTTTATGGACTTGCACTAAATCATTGGACAGACATAGATGTTAGTGTGTTGGTATTTGCTGCAGTAGGAGGAGTTGGTTCTATTGTATCTCAAGTTGGTGATTTAGCAGCCTCTGCATTAAAAAGACACTACGACATTAAGGATTTTGGCAGTATTATGCCTGGACATGGTGGAGTTCTTGACCGGTTTGACAGTATGATTTTCGTGGCGCCTCTAATATACTATGTAAGTGTAGCCTTTTTATTGTAGTAACACTTCAATTAGGTAAACCTCGAGTAAGGATTCAATGGACTAAATAAATATAATTAAGGAGTGGGTATTTTATATGGTATATAAAAACCGTGTCTTTTTACCCAATGAATTATGAAGAGTGTAGCTATATTAGGATCCACAGGTTCTATAGGAACTCAAACTCTAGATGTTATTAGGGAAAACAAAGATATTAATGTTACCGCCTTATCTGCAGGTAGTAACATTAAATTGTTAGAAGAACAGGTTAGGGAGTTTAAACCTAAACTTGTAGCTATATATTGCTCTAAAAGTGCAAATGAGTTTCGGTTTAATACTAGGGATCTGGATGTAGAGGTATCAACAGGTATGGAGGGCTTAGTTCAGGTGGCAAGTGCCACGGACACGTCACTTTTGGTAACTGCAATAGTAGGCATGATTGGAATTGTGCCCACTATTGAGGCTATAAAAGCTGGGAAAGATATTGCTTTAGCAAATAAGGAAACATTAGTTACTGCAGGCCACATAATCATGCCTCTAGCAAGAGAAAAAAATGTTAATATAATACCTGTTGATAGTGAACATAGTGCAATATTCCAAGCATTACAAGGGACCTTCTATAATGTCAGCAAATCCAGTTTTAATACTGATAATCCTCTTAGTAAAATACTTTTAACTGCATCAGGAGGGCCTTTTCTCGGGAAAACCGTAGAAGAACTAACTTCAGTATCAGTAGAAGATGCTTTAAAGCACCCTAACTGGGTAATGGGGCAGAAAATTACCATTGATTCTTCTACAATGGTAAATAAGGGGTTGGAAGTTATTGAGGCCAGGTGGCTCTTTGATCTGCCTGTGGATAAGATTCAGGTTGTTATTCAGCCAAAAAGTATTATTCACTCAATGGTGGAATTCGTTGATGGAGCCATTATTGCTCAATTAGGAGCCCCTGATATGAAGCAGCCTATTCAATATGCTTTGTACTATCCAAATCGCAGGTATTTACCAGGAGAACGATTGGATTTTAGTAAAATTAAAGAGATAACTTTTGAGAAGCCAGATATGGAGACATTTAAAGGGTTAATGTTAGCTTATGAAGCAGGAAAGGTAGGAGGTACCTTACCTACAGTGTACAATGCTGCAAACGAGCTGGCTGTGAAATTATTCTTAGATAAAAAAATAGGTTATCTGCAGATTGGAGAGATAATTAATGAATCAATGAAAGCTCATACTGTTAAAAGTGATCCTACTATAGAAGAAATATTGGATGCTGAAGCTTGGACATATGATTTTATAGATGCAGCCTTGAGATAAATATCTAGTAAGCATGGATAGTTAGTCAATTCAAATTCTTTGATGTCATAAGCATAAGGAAGACAGCTAGTGGATTGGATAAATAAAATAGTTGTTGAATATTTAAGTAAGTAAGTAAGTAAGTAAGTAAGTAAGTAAGTAAGATAATAAACATGCAAGATAATAAATTAGTTAAACAATAAATAAGTAAGCCAGCTAGTGAGCTGGCAACTGTTAGCAAATAAGAAGTAAAATAGGTGGTATAAAAGTGGGTATAGTAATAGCGATTTTAATATTTGGATTGATTATTTTTGTTCATGAATTGGGGCATTTTGCTGTGGCAAAGTTCAATAAGATTAAAGTTCATGAGTTTTCAATGGGATTGGGGCCAACACTAATAAGTAAAGAATTTAGAGGAACTATTTTCTCCATTAAAGCATTGCCCTTTGGTGGCTCTTGTGTTATGGGTGAAGATAATGTGGATGATGTGGAGTTTGGCAGCTTTAATAGTAAGAGTGTATGGCGACGAATCTCTGTCATATTTGCGGGTGCATTTATGAACTTTCTTACTGCATTTATATTATGTGTGATAGTTGCAGCTTGGGCTGGCTATATTCCTCCTGTTGTTGGAGACACTATAGAAGGATTTTCTGCTAGGGAAGAAGGAATGCTCCCTGGAGATGAAATAACTAGGTTGGATAACAGAAAGATTAGAACCTGGAGTGACATTTCGTTTTTTAATATGGAAAACATGGAGGGCAATCCAATTGAGGTTACTTTTAGGCGTGGTGATGAATCCCATACTGTAACAATTACTCCTAGACCTGCAGGTGAAGACGGAGAAGGACCATTCTTAATTGGTATTAGGCCTAAAGAACAACGGATACAACCAGGCTTTGTGGGATCCATAGAGCATGGTTTCTATAATTTCCAATTCTGGTTCACTTATATCTTTAGAACTTTACAAATGTTATTCTCTGGTGAAGTTGGTATTGATGGTTTTGCAGGTCCTTTAGGGATTGTTAATGTTATGGACGAAGTTTATCAAGCTTCTGTAGAGATAAGTGTTGCAGCCGCAGTCATGAGTCTTATGAACATAACAATTTTGATATCTGTAAATGTAGGGATAATTAATCTACTACCATTACCAGCACTTGATGGTGGGCGTTTAGTGTTTTTATTCATTGAAGCCATTAGAGGGAAGAGAGTCCCATTGGAAAAAGAAGGTATGGTACACTTTGTTGGAATTGTATTACTATTAACATTTATGGTGTTCTTGCTGTTTAATGATGCGAGAAACATTTTTGGCGGATAGGATTTTTTGGAGGGAGATATGGATATTTATTCTTCTTTAAATAAAGAGCAGTTGGAGGCGGTTTTTCATACAGAAGGACCGCTATTAATTCTTGCTGGTGCCGGATCAGGCAAAACTAGAGTGCTTACTCATCGCATTAGTTATCTTATTGAGGAAAAAGGGGTTAATCCTTGGAATATTTTGGCCATTACATTTACAAATAAGGCAGCTGGTGAAATGCGAGAGCGGGTGGACAATTTAGTAGGTTTTGGCGCTGAAAGTATCTGGGTTAGCACCTTTCATTCCACCTGTGTGAGAATACTAAGAAGGCATATCGACAGAATTGGCTACGATAATAATTTTACTATATATGATACAGATGATCAAAGGACTTTAATTAAGGAAGTTTGTAAGGTTGTTGATATCGACACTAAGATATATAAGGAACGAAGCTTGATAAGTGCTATTTCTGCCGCCAAAAACGAAATGCTTACTCCTGATATGTACCAACAGAGTGTATTAGGAGAGTATGGCAAAGAGAAGATTGCTAAGGTTTATCATGAGTATGACAAGCAACTAAAAGCTAACAATGCCTTAGATTTTGATGACTTACTGTTAAAAACCGTTCAACTTTTCGAAGCTGACCCTGATGTTTTAAGGAATTATCAAGAGCGATTTCGCTATATACTTATCGATGAATATCAAGATACCAATACTGTTCAGTTTTGTTTTGTAAGTCTTTTGGCTGATAAATATAAAAACTTATGTGTGGTAGGTGATGATGATCAGTCTATATATAAATTTCGCGGAGCTAATATAAAAAACATATTGGACTTTGAAAATGTGTTTCCAAATGCAAAGGTTATAAAATTAGAGCAAAATTATCGTTCTACTGGCAATATTCTAAAGGCAGCCAACGCAGTGATTAGTAACAATTATGGCAGAAAGGATAAGACTCTTTGGACAGAAAATCAGGAGGGCTCTAAAATACAGCTACATTCTTTTGATACAGGATATGATGAAGCTGAATTTGTGGCAAATGATATTATAAAAAGAGTCCAGATGGATAGTTCATATAATGATTTTGCAGTACTGTATCGTACTAATGCTCAATCGCGTCTATTTGAGGAGCATTTTGTTGCCAATAGTATCCCATATAAAATTGTAGGTGGTGTGAACTTTTATGCCCGGAAGGAAATAAAGGATTTATTAGCATATTTAAAAACTATCGATAGTGGGAGAGATGATTTAGCTGTTAGAAGAATAATTAATGTTCCAAAAAGGGGAATTGGCCTTACAACAATTAATAGAATTCAAGATTCTGCCTTAGATAGAGAAATTGATTTTTATGAAGCTTTAATGGGTGTAGATTTAATTCCAAATATTGGACGAAGCGCTTCAAAGGTGGATTCATTCGTTGCATTAATAGAACATTTTAAGAATTTAGCTGATGAGCTTACACTTTCAGATTTGCTAAGAGAGATTATTGATAAAACAGGGTATATTGATGAAGTAAACAAAGAAGATGAAGACATTGCTTCGACCCGCATGGAAAATATTGATGAATTATTAAGTAAAGTTGCTGCTTATGAGGAAGATTGTGATACAAAAGATGAAATTGCAACTTTAAGTGGTTTGTTGGAAGAAGTGGCTTTAGTGGCAGATATTGACAGTTTAGATGAGTCTTTGGATTACGTTGTGTTAATGACTCTACACAGTGCAAAGGGGCTGGAATTTCCTCATGTATATCTGGTGGGCATGGAGGATGGATTGTTTCCTAGTTTTATGACAATAAGTAATGATGAGCCAGAGGAGTTGGAGGAAGAACGAAGGCTTTGTTATGTGGGGATTACTAGAGCAGAGGATAAGCTAACTTTAACTCATGCTAATCGGCGGATGATTCGAGGGGAAACCCAATTTCATAAATGCTCTAGATTTATTGAAGAGATACCTGAGGAGTTTATGGATAACAATAGCTCTCAAAGTATATATAGAACATCCTCATGGGGTAAAAAAGAGACTAATACTTTCGATGATATTTTTGATACTGCAAATGAAGGATCTTTGCCATTTAACAAACGAAAGCCTAATATAAGTAAGCCTTATATGAAGAATAAGCTGACAAAGCAATTTACTGTGAATGCGGACAAATCATTATCTTATGTCGTTGGAGACAGGGTGAGGCACCATACCCTTGGAGAAGGAGTTGTTCTAGAGATAACAGAGGGCGGGAGAGATTATGAAATTACGGTGAATTTTGATATATGTGGTGTTAGGAAAATGTTTTCATCTTTTGCTCAGCTTAAGAAGGTATAAGTAGGTTTGTTGATGGAGGCTCTATTGTATAGAGGGCTGTTTAAGGAGTTTGCAAATCAAGTACTGATAGTATAGAAGTGTGATAAAGTATATATACACAAATCACCTTACAATCTTTTGTTGAATGTGCCGAAAATGCCTTGAAGTACGCAACCGAAACCAAAAAAATGGGCAATTCCTTGACATCCGAAACGTTTTGAATTAAAATTGAGGCAACACCTCGTGGAGGGTTTTCCTAAATTGTTCACGAGAAAATGATACATAAATATAATAGAAAAACAATTTATGTTTGGGAGGAAAAAATGAAGAAAAAAATTATTGCGACAATACTTAGTGTGATGCTTGTAGGTACTCTATTAATGGCTTGTGGTAACAATGAACCTGATCCAGTTGTAGATGATACTCCAGATGTAGAAGAGCCTAGCGAGCCAGATGATGATCCTGACGTTGATGATGTAGTTGAGCCACCGGAGGATGATGCTATAACCATTCGTATTGCAACATGGGATAGCGGTACTGCCTTAGAAATACTTGAACAAATTGCTGCTGATTTCACATCAATTCATCCACATATTCATGTTACAATTGACAGTATACCAGATGGACTAGGGGCAGCTCTACTTACTCAAATCGCTGCTGGGGATGCACCAGATATCTTCCAATTAGGAGATGGCGACATCACAATGTTCCAAGCTTTAGGGGGAATCCAAAGCTTAACACCATTTATTGATGGGCCAAATGGATTAAATCTAGCAGATTTTGCTGGTCCGGCTATTGATGGTAGTGTAGTTGATGGTGAAGTTTTTGCTATGATTAAAGACTTTTCAACTTTGGCTATATACTACAATGTCGATATGTTCGAAGCAGCAGGCCTTGACACACCTACAGATGATTGGACATGGGATGACTTCCGTGAATTGGCAGCTGCTTTAACAATCAGAGACGGTGATGAAGTTACTCAATGGGGGGCATTACCACCACGTTGGGGACAAAGAGATATGACTCCACTGATTCGTTCTTTTGGTGGTAACCTAATTAGTCCAGATGGAACCACAGGATTAGGATATTTTGATGGTGATGGAACAGTTGCAGCATTACAATTCTTAAATGATATGATGTTTGTAGATGGTTCAGTTCCAACATCTATTGACATGGATGCATTTGGCGGTGATATGTTCTTATCAGAAGCCGTTGCAATGCAAAGTCATGGAACATGGCCATCAGGTGATTTAACTGCTGCAGGCGTTAACTACGGAACAGTAATGTTACCAAGTGGTCCAGCTGGACAAATTGGAACAATATTCTTTGCTGGTTATACTATGTGGGCAGAGACCCCTAATCCAGAAGAAGCTTGGTTATTCCTAAGCTACCTTGCCACTGAAGGTCAAAGACTAATGGTAGGTCATGCTTTAACAGCTTACATGCCTGTTGCTGATGCTGAAGGATTTACTGATGAAGATCATCCTTTTGCTGCATTTATCAGAATGATTGATGTTATTGCCCCGTTACCTGAGTTTTTAAATCCAGATTATTACAATACCCTTGGTAGACAATTTGCTTCTGTATGGGAACTAATTAATCTTAGTGACGGCACTTTAGATATTCGTGAAGCTTTAGAAGAAGCTGCTGCCATCGGACAAGAAGATTTAGAATGGGAAAATGCTAATAGATAAGTATTATCGAAATAGTAATAAAGTAAAGAGGATTTCTGTACGATGAAATCCTCTTTTGACTATCTATGCCCTTTAGGATACCATTCCCCCGCGGGTATACCACAGTGGGATTAATCACTAACGGCGGTATAAAACGAGGGATAAGGTAGAAGAAAACGTGCATAAATCATGAAAATATGTAATAATTAATGTACAAGATACCCTTGCCCATGAAAGGAGTGATATAACAAATGGAAACTACGAATCGTAAAGGTGGAAAAACTTCGAAACCACCGAAGATTCCAATGACTCCCAAGCAGAAAAGAGAAACTTTGACTTTCTATATCTTAATTGCGCCTTGGATAATTGGTTTCATCGCATTTAACTTATGGCCAATGTTTAGATCGTTGCAGTTAAGTTTTATGAGTTGGAATATGATACAACCAGCTGAATGGATAGGGTTAGGTAATTTTACTCGCATTTTCACAGGAGACAGATTTTTCTTTCAATCTTTAAGAGTAACAGCCATTTTCGCATTAGGCTCAGTTCCTATTAGATTGGTTGTCTCATTGTTTATTGCAATATTGCTACGAAATATTGTACGAGGAGTTAAGGTGTTTAGAACCATTTATTACATTCCGGTTATAATTGCTGGAGTTGCTGTTATGGTGCTGTGGATGCATATGTTTAATCCAATAACAGGGTTAATCAATCAAGTGATTAATCCTTTAATTAATCTCCTTCATAATTTTTTAAGTCTTTTTGGAATAACTGCCCTTGAAGGAGTAACTGGACCTGGATGGTTGCATGACCCAAACTGGGCCTTACCATCTTTAATCCTAATGAGTACATGGGATATTGGTAATGTGATAATAATTTGGTTGGCTGGTTTATCAGGAATCTCTAAAGAACTTTATGAGGCGGCAAAAGTAGACGGAGCTAATCGAGTTCAGCAATTTAGATACATGACCATTCCAGCACTGTCACCCACCATTTTCTTTAACTTAGTAATGGGGGTCATCGGGTCAATGCAGGAGTTTGCTAGAGTAGCCGTTATGACAGATGGCGGCCCTCAAAATAGTACATTATTCTATAATTTTTATTTGTTCGACATGGCCTTTGGACGCTTTAGGATGGGTTACGCGTCAGCTTTGGCATGGATTTTATTTGTGATTATTATGGTATTAACAGCATTAGTTTTTAAATCTTCAAGCTTATGGGTACATTATGAAAGTGAGAGGGATTGATTATGAAAAATAAGAAAATTAATACAATAATAGTAAAAACAATCTCTTATATTTTATTGAGCTTTGGTGCGCTTATCTGTCTCTTTCCTTTGTACTGGATGGTATCTACTTCATTAATGACTAATGTTGAAGCCCAGGTGGCAGGAGTGTGGTGGCCAGCAGTTCCTCAGTGGGATAACTATGTCGCCATTTTTACTAGATTTTCTTTTGGCAGGTGGACAGCAAATACAGGAATTGTAGTTTTTTGGTCGGTTATTGGCACCTTAATATCTAACACTTTGGTGGCTTATGGTTTTGCCCGTTTTAGAGTAAAAGGCAGTAATATTCTATTCATGATTGCTCTTTCAGCCATGATGCTACCTGAAACAGTAACTATGATTCCGCAGTTTCAGATTTTTAGTAGATTAGACTGGGTCAACACTTTTTTACCACTAACAGTTCCAACTTTCTTTACTAATCCTTTTGCAATCTTCTTATTACGGCAGTTCTTTATGACAATTCCAAGGGAGTTGGAAGAAGCGGCTAAAATAGATGGGCTAGGAACTTTTGGAATACTTAGAAAGATATTTATTCCATTGATTGTGCCAGCTTTAACAGCACTAGCTATCTTTGAGTTTACTTCAAAGTGGAATGACTTTATGCGTCCATTAATTTATCTTCGTAGTGCCGATAATTTTACCTTAGCATTAGGAATTAGCTTTTTTAGTTCAGAGCAACATACTCAATGGAACTACCTAATGGCGGCTTCCACAATTGCTATTATTCCACCATTATTGATCTTTTTTATCGGACAAAAGCACTTCATTGAGGGAATTGCACTTTCATCAGGTTCGAAAGGATAGACTTAAAAGATGCAAAATATAGACAACTTAATAGAAGAGAAGCATAATCCATCAGATAATCTGTATTTAACCCCTGGAACCCATGCCCAAGTCATCGGTTCACAAAACGGAGGGTTTCCTGCATTTGGTCACCATTTGCCTAACGAAATGGGAGGAGTATGGGCTCACCCAATTAAACTCTTAGATGGATTTTGGCTGGGAATCAAAATAAATGACCAACCATTTCAGCAACTCTTAGAAGCAACTACATTTCGTAATTGCGGCTTTTATACTGAACATGTGTATCAGCTACCATTGCTAAAAATAACAAGACTTCAATTTGTGCCAGAAAATCATCCTGGCCTAATTGTTCAATATTTCTTTGAGAACATAAGTGATTCTCCGTTAACAATAAGGGGTGAGTTGCTTGCACGTTCTGATATTAGCCCTGTTTGGTTTTCTGATAAAGGGGGCTTTTTTGCTGGAAAAGATGAAGGGTGGTTAGAAGATGAAGAAAATAAATATGTGATTATCAAAGACAATGACAACTCTTGGTTTACTAACCTTTGTTTAGAAGGTTCCAATAATGCATCTGCGATTAACCTTCGACAACCCGAGGTTTCGGATGAAATTATGGGATATGAAGTAACTTATGGTAATGGAACAGGAGTTAGATGGCCTTTTACCATTGCTTTACCGACACAAGCTTTATCTGCTAAGTTATCTTCACAATCTACATATGATTCCAAGAAAACAAAGAGTATAAATCATGCTCTTATTTTCCGAGTAACAGGTTCTATAATTTCTAAAGATGATACTATAGATGTAATGGAAAAGTTAAATAATGTGTGGGATTTGTTTGAAAAGAAGAAAAAGAGATATCAGGAGATATTAGACACAGCTTCTATTGAAATCCCTGATCATAACTTAATTAATCAATACCAATGGGCAAAACTGCATACTGAGTGGCTAACTACTAATGTGCCTGGAGTTGGGAATGGCTTAACTGCTGGAAGTCCTGAATACCCTTGGTGGTTTGGCTGTGATAACTCTTACGCATTAATGGGTTGTGTACCTGTAGGTTTTCACGTATTAGCAGAAAACACTCTAGACACGTTAAGGGATTTATCCTATAGAGTTAATGGAAACGGACGGATTATCCACGAGGCTAATACTTTTGGAGTAGTGGTAAATCATGGCAACACACAAGAGACTGCTCATTTTATTTGTGCAGTATATAACACTTATAAATGGACAGGCAATATAGAATGGTTACGAAGACATTATGATGGTATTAAACTTGGTTTAAAGTGGCTCTTTGAAGAAATGGATACAGATGGTGATTTGTTTCCAGAAGGCTATGGGATTATGGAAGTATCAGGCTTGAATGGGGAGTTAATCGATGTGGCCACATATAGCGCCGTAGCACTAGCTTATGTCTCGGAAATGGCTATATTGTTTGACGAACCTAAACTAGCAAAAGAGTATGATGATTTAGGCAAAAAACTTAAGAGTAAAATAATTTCTGAAATGTGGTTGGATGACATGGATTTATTTGCGGACTTACGAACATCTGGAAAAGAATTATACGCTAGATTAGATGATTTTATTGACCAAGTAGTTAAGTATGATGATGGCAGTAACGCTCATTTGATTCCCTATTATGATGAAGTAAAAGCAGATATACTGGCAAATGGATTAGAGAAAGACAGTATTGACAGGCCTTGGTGTTTCAAAAATTGGGTTATTGCCACCCCTATAGAAATGAATTTGGTAAAAAGGGAGATAGCCCTACGCTCTTTAAAGCGCTTAAACAGCGAGGAATTCACAGGAGAATACGGAATGTTTTTATCTGGTCTGGAACAAACGAGGATAATGACTATTTCTGCAGGTGTTTTGGCCAATGCAAACCTGCGATACGAACAAGCAGATATGGCATTAAAACAAATTAAAGGAACAATGAAAACATTTGGTAGATATTTGGTAGGGAGCCACAGCGAAATGTCACCGGATTACGGATGTTTTGTTCAGGCATGGACCTCTTACGTTATACTAAGTCCCATTATTACAGGATTCATCGGTGTAATACCAGATGCAGCAAAGCAGTTAGTGACATTTAAACCCCAATTGCCAAAAGATTGGGACTATGCTAAAGTGAAGATGTTAAAAGTTGGAAGCAACGAGATTGATGTGGAAGTCGAGAGAGATAATGCGAATGTTTATAAATACAGAGACAGCTGTAGTCATGAGGTCAAATACACTGTTAAAGTTACTTCAAAAGAAAAGGATTGGTTATTCTATGGATATGATAATTCAATTAGAATTGTGTGTACTTAGAGGGGTGTGGCAAAATGATTACTGCTAAATTAATGTTGGCATTAACATGGGTTATGAATTTTGTCATTTTAAATGCATTGTTTGTACTAGGCGCTTTAGTTGGTGGAATAATACTAGGGCTTTTTCCATCTATGCAAGCCACCATAGAAACATGCAAAAAGCTATTTGAGCAAAGTGATATTGGTATTTTTAAGTTTTTTGTGAAATCTTATAGAGGAAGCTTTAAAACTTCTCTAAAATATGGTTACTTAGGTTTGATAATTTCATTCGTTGCTTTTAGCAATTTGGTTTTTTGGCATCAATTGTGGCTGGAAAATTATGATATGTTGGTTGCCATCATATTGAGAATAGTATGGTTGGTAATGTTTTTTTATACTGTTTTGTGTAATTTGATAACAGTACCTTTAGTAATTAGAGATAATCTATCAATGAGAAAAGCTGGTAAGTTGTTCTTACTATGTTTAGGGCAGATTCATCTTGTACTTTTGCTGGCTGTTGGACTTGTAATTATTTATGTTGGATTACTTTACTTTACAGGATTGTTTATATTTTTTGTAGGAAGCTTAACTATGTCTTGGATAATGTTTGTAAACCACTTGTTTATAAAGAGGGTATATAAACTCCAAGGCAAAAATTTTGAGGAAGCTTGTGATTAAATTTATTCAATAAAGTTAGGAGGAAACAAACATTATGGGATTTATTATTTTTTTGTGGTATATTTTATACTTTGTACAACTGTTATTAGGATATGGAACCGCCTATAGACTTACAAGGGCTGGAGGCGACAATGGAGTTGCTCTTTTTGGCTGGATGATCGTTACTGCTCTAGTAGCTCTTATTCCAGGTGCTGGAATATGGATGTGGTATAAATACAGGTTACATACTTGATTTAATAGCATTGAGCAAGTTAAGGGCACGCTTCGCAAATTGAGTGAAGCGTGCACATCCTAGACGCATTTGTATTATTTGATTATCTCATTAAAGGGCTAAGTGGCCCTAATATGTAGAGTATCTCTTAAAGAATACTCATTTCCGTAAACTGATAGCATAATGCTCTCGTTTGTTTTTGTGAGCTTCTGGATAGTAACATCTTCTTTCGTGGCGCGGACGGCTATTAAGTCACCATGCCAATTGATTTGAAAGTTTAATTCAGACCAAGCTTTTGGTAGCTTTGGAGATATTCTAAGATTGCCATTTAGCATTCTAACACCGCCGAATCCTTTAACCACAGATTGCCACATTCCACCAATTGAGGCTGTGTGGATACCATGATCGCTAGTTTTCATATTGGGCCCTAGATCTATTCCCTGGGCCTTTTGGAACAATCCATATGCCATCTCTGTATCACCCATGTCACAAGCCAAGATACAATGAGTAGATAGAGATAAAGAAGAATCATGAAGAGTTTTTGGTTCATAGTATTCCCAATTTGCTCGTTTTACTTCAGGGGAGAATAAATCCTCCAAAAGATAGAAGAGTACCATTAAATCCGCTTGTTTAGAAACTTGAATCTGGGTTATTTGATCCATGTTATAATCATGGTAAATTGTTCCAACATTTTCAGCATTTTTGTACTTTGTTAAATCAATTGTCTTTAAGGTCAGGTATGTATCATCTTGGGGTATTACTAAGTCTTTCGTTCGAGGCTTAGGAAGGTATATTTTATCTACTTTGTTTTCCCATGATCTATATGTTTTATCTAGATTTAGCTTATTATTTAGGGAATCAAACAATTTAGGATGTTGTTCTTTCAATAAGTGATAGTACTCCATTGCCTTCTTAATATTCCAATGAGCAGTATAATTGGTAAAAGCATTGTTATTTACGTGTTCTTTATACTCATCAGGACCAATAACATTGTTTATGTGATATTCACCTTTTTCTGCATTCCATTCAAGACGGGACGCCCAGAATTTAGCGGTGTCTAATACCAGTTCATATCCATAGCGAAGCATAAAGTCTTCATCCTGGGTCACTTGATAATACTGCCATGTAGCAAAAGCTACATCTGCCGTTACATGATATTCAATAAATCCTGTCCAAATCTTAGTAGCCTTGCCTGTAACTACATCAGCAGCACCCCATACAGGAGTGACTTCTCCATCATCTAACCAAGCAGATTCCCAAGGGAATTGAGCGCCTTCATAACCATTTTCCGCAGATTTTTTGTGAGCGCCAGGTAAAGAATTGTAGCGATATTCCAATAAACTTCGGGCCACTTTAGGATTGGTATACATAAAATATGGTAAAATGAATATTTCCGTATCCCAAAATGTATGGCCCTTATATCCTTCGCCAGACAAGCCCTTAGCTCCAATATTCATGCGATTATCATGGGCTGGAGTCATTACTGTAAGATGATACTGAGCAAATCGAATGGCTAATTGGTCCATAGGATTCTCGGAAGTTATAGAAATTGGAACAGCACTCCACACTTTATCATTCCAAGCCTTTGTATGCTGCTCAAACAGATAATTATAGACTTCCCTTGTTGGTAGATTCGCTGTTATATGTTTAATATGTTCAAGCCCTTTTTCTTTTAAGGCATCTATGCTATAAGACTCCTCTAGCCAGTTTCTATCCCTAGAAGTAAACACATTTGATATTTTCTCTATTACAAAGGTGGTTCCCTTTTTAACTTTATGAGGTTTGTACTTAAGAAAGATTTGACGACGTCCAATACAAATAAGACTATCTGGTTCAACTTCAGAATCATCATTAGCAAAAGAGTGAACTGTATGAAGAACAAAGTCTATATTTGTTTCATGAGTTGTTTGAACAAGTTGTAAAAACTTACCATCAAATAAGCGTTTCTCGCCTTCTAAAAAATGTTGAGCGCCACTATTAGATACCTGAGCATTAATGCCTGAAGTTGCAGAAATTTCTGCATCAGCATCTAATGGTGTGATTTCAATTCTTTGGCCAATAATATGGTAATCATCAAGAGAAACAAAACGTCTAAAAACTAAGTCATATTTTTCACCATTAGGCGATTCCCAGGTGATGTGTCTAGTTAATTCCGCTTTTTTTAGATTAAGGGTACGATCATAATGATGGATTACTCCTCGCTCAAGAGAAAAAGGGTGATTATTGAATTTAAGATCAAGCCACAGTACATCTGCAGCATTAGGAAGCTCTGTCACTTCGTTATCAGCAAATTTATTAAATGTACCTGAAACAAAGAGGTTACGAGTTTCCCCTACATAGCTTTCTTCTGTTGCAGCACGTTGGCCCATGTAACCATTTCCCAGTGAAAGAATAGCTTCACATTTTCCTAATAAATCAGGAGAAAATTGCGTTTCAGTAATTAGCCAATTATCTAAATCACCAGTCCCTTTGTTGTATTGCATAATTTGATTACTCATGTAAAATAATCCTCCTTAGTTATTAAGACTTGTATTTTTGAATCTATAGCATTATTTTATCCGAAACGTTTTCAGTATTCAACTGTTTTTTGAAAATCTCGAAAATTAATTGATTCAAGTATGCTTATTTTGTTCACGAAATGCCACGGATTCTCGGATGACTAATTCATTTTTGATTTCAACTAAATCAGGATATTCATTACCTTCAATAAAATTAATCACCATATCTACTGCATTAACACCTAATTTGTAAGGAGATTGACCTATAGTTGTAAGAGGAGGTGTAACATACTGGGATAGTAATATATTGTCAAATCCAATAATTGAAAGCTGATTAGGAACATTAATACTTAATTCGTTAGCAGCTTGCAATACACCTAAGGCCATAACATCACTGGCGCAAAATACCGCAGTTATTTCTGGGTTGTTTAAAAGAATTGGGATAATGGCTTGTTTTGCCTTTTCCTCAGAAAAGTCGGCATCTACAATATAGTGTTCTCTTATTTCAATGCCTTCTTCTGATAAAGCTTTTTCATAGCCAAGACGCCTCATCTTACTTACATGAGCATGAGAGGCTCCGTTTACAAAAGCAATGTGACAATGATTCATGCGGCATAGGTATTTCACTGCATTAGTGGCACTTTCCACTTGATTCGAGGTTATAGAACCAACATTTTTACCAGTAGTTGGAGTGTCGATAACGACACAAGGAATATCGCCTTCAATAACTTCTTGTAAGTATGGGTCTTCCATTTTAACACCCTGGATTATAACTCCATCTAATTGTCTTTCAACACATAATTGGCTATAGGTTTTATTTCTCCTTTTTGATATAGTAGTGCTAAGCAGGACAAACTCGTATTCCGTAGCAGATAAAGCATCGGAAACTCCACAAAGTGTATTAAACATAAAGCTATCTTTGGCGCTTTCAATTACCAAATCAGAAACTAAAAACCCTATGGTCTTTGACTGCTTTGTGACTAAACTTCTGGCTAGAATATTGGGACTATAATTTAACTCCTGTGCGGTTTTGATAATTATATCTCTGGTATTTTCATTTACATCGTCATAACCGTTAAGTGCCCTTGAAACAGTAGTAACTGAAAAACCAGTTTGTTTTGAAATGTCTTTTAAGGTTGCCATTAAATTTAATCCTTTCTCTTAAACATAGCTATTAGTCATCTGTACCTAGCAATAATATTTCTTATCTTGCCAAAGGGAATTAAAACTCGTAAGAGTCAACAATAGTGAGGTTCTTGGCTGACAAGTACTTACTATTGAATATTGTAAATCTTTATTGAAATACTTTCAAGAAAATGTTTGGAAATATCCGAATTTTTTCAGTTTTATCGAAATGATTTGGTTAGGATAAAGTCTACAGGTAATCTAGCTCAAAACAAAACCATTGATTCCAAGACCTATATGTAATAAAATGATAATTAGGTTAACCACATGCTCTCAGATGATAGTTAACTATTAGAGTACTGGGTTTAACCTTAAGTTAGGAGGAACTATAAAATGATTAAACTTGAAGCTGTTATTTTTGATTTGGATGGAGTGATTACGGATACTGCTGAGTATCATTATCAAGCATGGAAACAACTTGGTGAGGAGCTTGGAGTTCCCATTAATCGTGAATTTAATGAAAAACTAAAAGGTATAAGCAGAATGGATTCTCTAGAATTGATTCTAAAGCATGGTAATCGCCAAGATGATTTTACAGTTGAAGAAAAGATTGCTTTGGCAACTAAGAAAAATAATCACTATGTTGAGTTAATAAAGCAGGTTACTCCAAAGGATTTACTACCAGGCATATTAGATTTTTTGAAGGAATTAAAAGATGCTAAATTAAGAATAGCTATTGCATCGGCTTCTAAAAATGCTTTTACAGTTACGAAGTCTTTAGGAGTCATGGACTATTTTGACCATATTGTTGATGCTGCTACAGTTGAAAACTCCAAACCTCATCCGGAAGTGTTTTTAAAGGCTGCAAAAGCAGTAGGTGTGCATCCTAAAAATTGTATAGGTATAGAGGATGCAGATGCTGGTGTTGTAGCAATTAATGATGCTGGTATGTTTTCCATAGGGATAGGTAATAAAGATGTGTTGAGCCATGCGGATATGGTTTTGGCATCTACAGAAGAACTTAGTTTGAAAAATCTAAGGGAATATATCAAGTTGTAACTTTTTGTGAGCAACATTTTGTGAACAAAAAAGAGATTCACAAAATGTTTCGAGAAAGAGGTGTACTGTGACTAGATTGCTAATAATCATATTGACATTATCTTTAACTTTGATTCCTGCACTTTTTGGTTCTTCTTTCAATCAAAGCACAACTAAAGTGGAAGGTGTTGAATGGGGTGAGATTTACAATAAAGTTTATAATGGAGTTCATGATGAAAGTGATTATTGTGATGATTTTATTTCCGACCAGGATTTATATATAGAGGAAGCCGGAGAGTGTCTTATTGATGAGGTTCAAGTCGAAGCTTTCGAGGAATTCTTATGGGACAACTTTATTAGTAGTGTAACTTCAAATCCACTTAATTTTAACAATTATGTCCTTAATCCTGAATACTTTGGTATTACTGAATTTGATGTTTCTTGGGATGGTTATATAACCTTGACTCGTTCCGAAGAAAGCATTGCCGAAACCCTTGACTGGATTGAAACTTTCGAATCTTTTGATAGAGAAGCCCTAACACCTTTGCAGCAGCAAAGCTATGATATCTTAGCATGGCAGGTGGAGTCTGTAATTAAATCTATGGAAGCGGAATTGTATTATTTTCGTAGTCGCTTAAAAGGAAGTAGCGGCATTCATCAGCTATTGCCACTGTTATTAGCGGAATACAATTTTAACAACATCCAAAATATAGAGGATTATTTATTGTTATTATCAGAGCTAAATGTGGTTTTCCAAGATGCAATTGCATTAGAAGAAATTAGATTAGAAAGAGGATTAGTTTTATCTGATCGCATTCTTGAAGAAATAATTGATGGAGCCAAGAGATTTATTGATAATACAAAGGATAATCTTTTGCTTGTTTCCTTTGAACTTCGTTTAAGTGAGATAGACTTTTTAACAGAGGAAGAAACCAGTGGTTTTGTGGAACGAAACAATAATATCTTTCACACTTATGTAGTCCCTGCTTATGAAAACCTAATTAGTGAACTCCAAGGCTTTAAAGGAAATAGTCAAGAAGATTTAGGAGTAATGCATTTTACAAAAGGTAGTGATTTTTACCGATTACGTTTTAGAAGTATTGGCAGTACCTATACTCCAGATCAGTGGTTTGATATTTTTGATGAACGCATTAGAGAAGTTGCTAATGCATATTTAACAGCCATGTTTTTATATCCCGACTTTTTTGACTATTTTGGCGAGGATATTCATCCTTTTGATACACCGGAAGAAATACTGGAGTTTCTTTTAGAGGAGTCGGCAAATTCTTTTGCGACTTTGCCAAGTGGAGTTACGTATGAGATCAAACGAATTGATGAAAGTCTAGGAAGCTTTGCTGCAGGTTTTTATCTAATTCCTCAACTGGATAATTACTTAGACAATGTTATCTACTATAATGCTGACTTTGCTGATAGTAATGCATTTATGTACTCATTAATGGCTCATGAAGGCATAGGACATTTACTCCAGTTTACAACTGTTTTCTCAAATGATCTTCCATATTTTAGAAAGTTAAATACTCTTGGTTTTACAGCTAATGTGGAAGGCTGGGCAATGCATGCTCAACTCTATAGTTACAATTTTCTTGATTTACCTGCTGCTCATCATATTCAGTTAGTTTTGTGGGATGAGATTACATTTCTTTTAGGT
>JGI20163J15578_10000375_pt1 | contig 18517 bp, 15 predicted proteins | sample TergutCu122P1_FD_15578 | JGI IMG/M metagenome (IMG submission 15578)
GCATCCAACTTTAAGAGTAACATTGTAGTCTTTCTCTGACTTATATAGTAAGGAATTAATCTTGCCTGTTCCATCTGGAAAATTTCATCATCAGGATCGTTGGTGAGGTAATGTATCATAAGCTCCGAATGTTGGAGTATATATTCAATAATTGTTTTATAGTATTTATATTGACCGCCAGATAGAGCATAGAAGACCAGCTCCTTTTTAGCTTGCTTAAATCTCGCTACCTCTAACTTCTCCCTAGCGGCGAGAATCTTTTTATTCTTTTTCTCCTCTGCCAATTCTTGGGGCGTTTTTTTGTTAGCCTCTAGATAGGCAATGGCTTCTGGTGCAAGCTTTTTCGGATTGTATAGTTTATCCAGTATGAATATGACAGCAGTACCAAATATATTTCGGAGTATCCAGTATATCCCTACCCCTAAAGGAGTCACAAAGGCAAAGTAGATGGAGAAAACTACTGTAAATATCGTGAGACCCATATTCGTCTTGTTACTTTGACTTAAGGCACCTGGACTTATCCCACTTTGAGCAACACAAAAGATAAGTGCTGTAATGCCTGATATTGCAGGAACTGCCAATACGAAAAGAGGTGCACCAAAGGAAGGAATCACACTTAAGTTCAGACCGATAAAGTTAAAATCAAACTCCATAATGGAGGCGGGAATCGTTCCATCAAAGATAGGACTAAACAGTTGATAGTTTGCAGGGTTTTGCAAGACCTCTAAAGCCCTTAATTGTTCTCCGAACCCTCCATGTACACCTGTAATATAACGTGCCGTTTCTACCACCTGCTGGATAACTTCAGGCCTTAGCCTCATAATGTGTTGCAAGGGGTGATACATCACCTGCAACATACCTATAATAAGAAAAAGCTGAGCCAGCAGAGGAATCAACCCTACAAAGGGGCTGTACCTTTCACTTTTAAAAAGGTTATATTGTTCCTCATTAAGCCTGCTTTTATCTCCCCCATGGAGCTTCTTAATGGCATTAAGTGACGGCTGTAATTGCAGGAGTCGAATAGAATTCTTATGAGCCAACACATTCACAGGGTACAGTACCATACTTACCAAGACAGTAAAGATGAATATGGCAATTCCATAACTATTGGTTATGGTGTACGCAAAATACATAATGAATCCCAGTGGGATTCCTAAAACAATGTTAATAAAATTAAACAGTTTCAATCACCTCGTCACTTTTTTCTTCATCATCTTTATCTTCTTCAACAATCTCATTAACTTCATCCATCTCATCAATTGCATCGATTGCGCCAAGAGTGTTGTCAGATGCTGATTGCTCTCCTACTTTCTTTGTCTCGTTTTTATTCTTCGAGAAAAAGGCCTTGATTTTTCTTCTAAAAGAGTAGACGATTCCACCACCTACAGCAACAATAGCAATAATAACTTGTAACAACATTCCTCCAAATGCGGGATCTAAATACATGGGTTTACCTCCTCATACTATTGTCAAATAAAAAAATCATATTTTTCAATGTTTTTCACATGACTTCGTTTTATAAAATTTCATTAAATTAATAGTAATGGCTCTAACTAAAGTCCGAATGTTATTGTAATACGCATTTACTTACTGTGTCAATATATTTCATGCCTCAAGGAAGTAGTTCATAGTTTTGCCCCACAAATCGATTAATCAACTCCCGGGTGATATTCAAGGGAGCAATGGGCGCTTCTATTCCTCCATATTCTGGTGGAATGCGTACAGCACTCATTACGGAGAAATTCAGCCTCATCAAATCTTCCTCGGTGTAACCTATTTCAAACAGTTCGAGATGAACACTTGGGTCGTGTATCCCGTGATCTGCTTGAATGACTATGACAGCTTTTGGATTTCTCTCAAGGATTACATCAATTAGGTTCATCATTACAAGAACAGAATATTCATGTGCCCGCTGATATCTGTCAAGAGAGTTTTGTTGCAAATCATACTCTTCCGTCTCCTGGGGAAACCACGGCCAACCTACAGGATGGGTAAGCTCCAGTGCCCCATAGACGATTTTAGGGCTAGGAAGGTCAAGTGCATCTATAGTAAATCGATACAACTCCCGCTCTGGAGAAATACCTTTTGTATTTTCAGTTAGACGTTCAACAGCTTCTAGATGTGCCGAAACTGGTTGCCAATAATAGTTACTGCAAATGGACGGAAGAAAATAACCTAATGGAGTAGACACTCTCAATAGATTGATTAAACTGGCATTTCTTGTTAAAAGTCTAAAACCCTGACTATGATCACTTGCTGTTGTCAGAGGGTTGGTCTGCATAAAAAGAAGTTCAATAGGGTCGACTCCATAACATGGCAAACGATAAAAAATGTCTGTCACTTGATAGATACTTCCATGTGGGGCAATATGTACAGCTGTATAATCTGCTGCCATGAAGCCAAGAAACAACTCCCAATAAGGCAAAATATCCAAATGTAAGTTAATATTGTTGCTTCGCAACACGTTTACTGCAGCCTCATGAAATAATCGAGGGCTGGTAATATCTTCCAACTCCTCTACAATCGGCCTGAAAATATTATCATAATAACTAGGAGATAGAATCGTTGGCAATGAAAGATAGGTATTGGTTCCAACACTTCGTCCGTCTTCATAAATCAAAAATCCCCGTTCTTCTAAAAAGCCTTTAAACAAGTGTTGAGAGTCATCAAAATAGGTTTCGTAATCTACGAAGCTAATCATGCCATCTGGCATAAGCCAAAAAATATCTGGACTGGGCAACCCTTCATCTATATAAAAATCTTTCTGTATGAAAAACTCTCTTTCTGTATCAATCTCTAAAGAAATTCTCTCTGACCCAAAACCAATGCTTGAGGCAGTTACAAAAAAGTTATACAAAAAAAGTAAACTTATCACAAAGGATAGCCATTTGAAAATAAACTTCCTCTCCTGAAATAAAACTTTTCGTAAACGTAAAAACAAAATCAAAGCACTAGCCAAAGCAAATAACCCTACAAATAAAACTCTCAAACGCATGGTTGGAAAATACCTTTGCAAGATTGAAAACATGGAATTAAACCACCAAAAAGATAGCCAACAAAGAATTAGCACAAGTAAAGCTCCTTCAAAGCTACCAACCAATAATCGTAAAAGCAAGAATGCCAGAATACTGACCATAGAAAAAAAGAATGCAAATAAAATGATACTACTCCATGGCACCCATACCTCTAGTCGATTTTGATTATACAAGTAAAAGAAAAATATATTGGGAAACAAAATCGTAGCCATTGAGTATAAAATAGCTTCTGCATATTTACTTTTAATAAAGCAATTCATAGTTCTCCCCCACAAAGCGATTCACCAATACCCGAGTAATATTCAGTGGAGCAACTGGCTCTTCTAGCCCCCCATACTCATCAGGTATCCGCACTGCACTAAACACAGAATGGGTAAGTTCTAGAACCTGTTCCATGGTATATCCCTGCTCTAACAAGTGATACTGAGTGCTATCTAAGTGGAATCCATGATCCGACTGCAGCACAATTACTGCATTGGGATTTCTTGCAATAATCCCATCGATTTCATTCATCACTCTCCAGAAAACATACTCAAACCCTAAGGCTGGATACAGATCATATCTCAGAGAACCAGGTACTTCTGTATGCTCTACCACTCGATGTTTTACGCTTCCCATATGGCCATCCATAATCTCAAACCAGGTAAAGTTTGCCACTGGCTCTATGTTTTCTAAATGCCTTATCAAAGCAACATCATATCCTACAGGCTCATGTGGGAAATATGGTAAGGGTGTTGCCATTGACAGCAAACCTGGCAAATAAGTCCTTGTAAAATGTTGCCATCTTCCACCTAAATATCTTGGCTCCCCAAGCAAATGTTCAAAAGACGTAGGTAAATATTCATAATAAGTATAAATAATTAGCTTATACCCTCCAGCAAAAAAAGCACCAAATAACTCAAAGTAAGAGGCCAAATAATCAAATCCTTCAAATCCTATACTTAAAATAGCCTGTCGAAACAAATGATTCACTCTATCATCAGTTAGTAATGTGTCTGCATGATTCAATTGTTCTCCCCAGAAACTATCATAAAATGCTGGAGAAAGAAGAGCAGGCATTGCAGAGGTTGTAAATCCTGCGTTTAATTCTGCATTTCCATAGATTAAAAATCCCCGACGGTGTAATTCCTCACGCAAATGGCTATAATCCAGTCCCCAGAATCTCTCTATCATTTCCATACTCATCAATCCATCTACATGAAACCAATAGATATCAGGATTTGGCAAATTGGGGTTGACATAAAATTCTTGTTTCATCTGGAAAGGTCTTTCGTCATATTCTAGCTGTGGGATTTCAGCTCTTACCCTAGCAAGAGCAATCTGTTGGTTCATCCCAGGGGTAAAGTTAAATAAAAACATTACAATTAAGCATACTGCTAATATATTAAAAGCAGGTTCTATCTTCTCAAAAGGTGGACTTTTTTTTCTAAATATAAACGCTACTAATCCTACGATAATCAATAATAGCAAAGCAAACACTCTCGAGGGCAGGAATAAAACTGGAATCAATCCTCTCACAAATCCAAGGATGGATTCGTATGTCCAGAATGACAGCCAACACAGCAAGGACAACAATAAGGCTCCTTCCATACTCTTTGTTATTCTCTCGAGAACAACAAAAAGTAAGAACCCAGCCACTGCTAAAATCCCTGTAATGATGAGAACATGGGAGAAAAGCATATAATTCCTTCCATGGTTACGATTAAAAAGATCAAACAACAATATACTAGGCATTAAAGCAGATGCTAGATAATAACTCACCTTCTTAAACTTATTTTTGAATCCGCGATTTTCCATTTCAAAATTCCTCTCTCAATCATGGAACCTTCGTTAGAATGCGTAAAACTATTCACGAAAGGTTGCACTAGGCACTAGCTGATAATTTTCCCCTATAAAACGATTCACCAGTACACGAGTAATATTCAGGGGGGCAATAGGCTCTTCCAAACCTCCATATTCATCAGGTATGCGCACTGCACTAAGCACAGAATGGGTAAGTTCCAGAACTTGTTCTAAAGAATACCCTTTCTCCAGCAAATGACGTTGCACTTCATCTAAGTGGAATCCATGATCGGATTGTAGCACAATCACCGCATTGGGATTTCTTTCAAGAATCACATCAACTTCATTAATCATTCTCCAGAAAGAAAACTCAAACCCCAAAGAAGGATACAGGTCATATCTCATGTGATTGGGCACTTCAGAAGGCTCCGTTACTCTATGTTCCATGGAAAGCATGTGTGCATCCATCAACTCAAACCAGGTCAAGCTTGCTACAGGTTCAATATTCTCTAGATGTCTTACCCGAACAGCATCAACCCCTAAAGATTCATGCCAAATCATAGGGATGGGTGTTGTCATTGCTAGCAAACCTGGCAACTGACTTCTTGTATACAACTGCCAACCTCTACTGCCAATTCGCTGCCCTCCAATCAGATGATCAAAAGACGTAGGTAAATACTCAAAATAGGTGTGAACAATCAGCTCATACCCTCCAGCAAAAAAGGCATTGAACAGCTCAAAATAGGAAGAAAGGTCATCATATCCTCCAAGGCCAACACTTGCAAGAGACTGGCGAAACAGGTAGGTTTCTCTTTCATCAACTAGCATTGTTTCAACATGATTTAACTGTTCTCCCCAAAAACTATCATAAAATGCTGGGGAAAGTAATGCAGGCATTGCAGAAGTTGTAAAACCACCATTCAATTCTGCATTTTCATAAACTAAAAACCCTCGAGCCTGAAGAGCTTCACGAAAATGGTCGTAATTCAACCCCCAAAATCTCTCTACTGTCTCTATACTCATTAACCCATCCATGTGAAACCAATAAATATCTGGATGTGATAAGGTTGGATCAATGTTAAACTCTCTTTTAATGTGAAATGGCCTTTCATCAACCTCTAACCTTGCGATTTCAGCCCTTACCCTAACAATGGCCATGTGGTGGCTCATATTAGGGACAGCATTAACCAAAAACATTGCAATTAAGCATATCACTAACATATTAAAAGCAGGACGTATCTTTTCAAAAGACGGCTTCTTTCGTCTGAAAAGGATTGCCACGAACCCTATGATTGCCAACAAGAGTAATGCATACACTCTTGAGGGTATAAAAAACATGGTGAGCAGCCTTCTCACAAATCCAAGCATGGGTTCATATAGCCAGAAAGATAACCAACAGAGCAAGACTACAATTAAAGCACCCTCCATACTCCCTGCAATAAATTTAAAGAGAATGAAAAGCAGGAGCCCAAATATCGCCAATATCCCAGCCAAAATAAGTACATGGGAGAATTCAATATGATTTCGCCCTTGATTGCGATTATAAAGTTGAAACAACAATATGCTAGGCATCAGTACAGATGCAAGATAATACAACCCCTTGATTAAGTAAGATTTGTCTAGTTTGTTTTTCCCTATTAACATTATATCCTCATTCCTTTTCCCCTTTAAACTCACACCTCTATCATTTTTATCACCCAATAAAGTAGCTTCGAATCCCCTAGATTTGTCAGGCTAATCATTTTATCCCAGTAGAATATACACTAAGATACCACTAACAATAAAACCAACCCCTAACCATTGAATCTTATTCAACCTTTCTTTGAAGAAGAACCAGCTCAAAGTAGGGATAAAAATATAACTAAAAGACTCTAAGAGTGCTCCTGTTGAAAGAGCCAAATGACGATAGATAAAAGTTACACACAAGGTCATCGCAAAAAATATACCATAACCAATGATTGTCTCTTTATTAAGATAAATCTTTAGCCCTTTATAGTTTCGATTGGCGGACCTCTTCAGTAATATCTGGGAGCAGGAGCTTACAAACACACATAAAACAAACAACAACATATAAAATAATCTATTATCCATTGGCCTTACCTAAGATTACTATGCCAGTTACAATCAAAACTGCTGCAAGTACCTTTCCAAAAGTAATCCGTTCTCCAAAGATAATCATCCCCCATAGGATTCCCCACACTACCACTATGCCTCGATTGGCAAATGCTGTAGACAAGGGGAACTTCTGTAAGATAATCTGCCACAACATAGCGTAAAGGAACAGGATAAATAAGGCTAAGCCCCAGAAAAACAAAAAAGGAACGGAGAAATCTTCATGACCTGACGCAGCTTTTAAAGAAACTGCGCTAAAAGAAAACAAAAAGAAGCCTCCATGAAGAAGGAAGTAGTACTTCTTATGTATTTTCTCTTTTATCACGTCTGTAGACATTACCTAAACCCTTCATCCTCTTTTTATTGAATTGCGACTTCTCTATGTGTTCCTTATCCGAGCTACTCCATTTCGCCTTTATTCTTCTCCACTTCCTCATATCCCACACGCTCTTCCTCAATTACTAAAGGTCGATTCATCACTCTTGAATTAATGCTCATAATATATTCCCCTAGCAAACCAGTGAAAAAGAGCTGTATTGAGCCAAAGGTAAACAGCCCAATTAAGATTGGTGCTGTCCCTCCTGGAAAGTCATCCCAGTTGGTTAGTTTAAGAACCAAGTATACAAAGGCAACAATCAAGCATATCACAGACATAAAGAAACCACCAATGGACATGATCCTAAGTCCAAACTTCGTATAAGAGGTAAATGCAAGCATGGCATAGTCGTACAAAGTATACAGGTTATGCTTTGATTTCCCACCTCGTCTTTTTTCTTGTTTATATTCAATCACCTTCCTATCAGGGCCCAACTCTGCCACAAGGCCACGTAAGAAAGGTGCTGGGTCATCTAGATCACGTAATACTTTTATAAAACTTTTATCGTATAGCCCAAACCCTGTAAAGTGTTCAATTTGCTCCACTCGACTCATGGCCTTAATGAGTCTATAGTAGGTTGAGCGTAAGAAGTACATCAGCCTACGCTCTGCACTTTTGGTCTTCACCCCACAGACGATTCCATAGCCATTCTCCCATTCTTCAACCATCTTAGGAATCAAATAAACAGGGTCTTGAAAATCTGCGCATAGTAAAATGGCGCAGTCACCACTGGCACTTAAGATTCCATAATAGGGGGAGTTGGTGTGCCCAAAATTCTTTGCATTGAAAATTGCTCGAGTATTTTTGTTTTGTGAGCAAAGAAACCGTATTTTATCACGAGTGGTATCTTTAGACTTATTGTCAATAAAGAGAATTTCATAATCATAAAGTGGTAGGGATTCCTCAAACATCTTTACCACTTCTCCATGTAAGGGAATCACATTCTCCTCTTCGTTGTAAGTTGGAATTACAATTGATACGATCTTTCTCATCTCCACACCTCTTTTCCTACACCTTTGTAGAATTCTAATATGCGTCCAAACCCACTTCTTATATCCACTTCAAAGGCAACTCCTAATTCCTTCACCTTTTCATTGGAATATAATAACGTATCTGGGCTTGTATCTTGCAAATAATTCTCCTTTTCACTGCGCTTTACCTGAATCAACTCTACATTGCCTAATTCTGCAATAATCTGGCCTAACTCTTTGATGCTCACGGTTTGTTCCGTATTGCACACATTATAGGCTTCTCCAGGTTTTCCATCCAATAGCAATTTAAAGTAAGCAGTGGTTGCATCTGAGAGATAACAGAAGGAACGCTTGGCCAAGCCGTCACTTTTCATCTCTATATTCTCGCCAGCCAATGCATTTTTTATAAAAGATGCAAATACTCGTGGATCTTTCTCTATATCCATTGTAGGCCCATAGTTGTGGGCGATTCTTGCTATCACAGTTTCTACACCTTTTTGTTTATAATAAGCAGCGCAAAGGGTTTCTCCTGCTCTTTTGCTTTCATCATAGCAACTATGGGAAGAAAGAGGATCCATAGAACCAAAATCTGATTCCTTCACTGTACGTCCCTCTCCTTTGAAATCTCCGTACACACAACTTGTACTGAAAAACAGGAATCTTGCTTTATATCTATCTGCGAGTTCCAATAAGTGATAAGTTCCTAAGATATTAGGCAGAGCCACATCCACTGGATACTTTTCATAAACATCTGGTGATGCTAAGCTTGCTGCATGGATGATGTAGTCACATGGAACATCTAATTTCTCATTAACGGACTGGTTGATGTTATGTATCTTCTCCGCATGAACACCAAAGCGTTGGTTAAACATCTTGGTGTTTCGTGAAACGGATATCACTTTAATATCATAGTCGTGTACTTCATTTAAATACAACAGAAAAAACATCACATAGGAGGCCAGCATTCCATATGGGCCTGTTACTAAAACTGCTTTCCCCTTTAACCTTTCATAGTTCCCTGCAGAGAATATATTGTCCATATCCTCTCGAATGATACTATTTTTTAAAAATTCCATCTCTCTTCCTCAGCTAGATATCCTGCTTTCTTTCACTCTTTTGTATTAATGATGTAAGCATTCATTTGTATGACTTCGGGACGCTTGTATCATTATATAATTATTATAAAATATTCTTTTCATTTGTTTTTCATACATCTTATAACTGCTTTTATTCCCTCTGGGTCAAAACCAAAATGTTGATACAAAACATAAGGCTCTGCTGAATGAGGAAAGTCATCATCTGGAACTCCCATCCTACAAAATGGGATGCTTATCCCCTCATCTGCAAGAACTTCTGCCACTGCACTACCCAATCCACCTGTTACAAAATGGTCCTCAACAGTTATAATGCCCTTTGTCTCTTTTGTAGCAGCCAGTATAGCCTCTTTGTCAAGAGGACGAATGGTATGCATGTCTAATACTCTGACTTCTATCCCTTCTGATGCTAAACCATTGGAGGCAGAAATTGCAAATGCCACTCCTATGCCTGTGGCTATGATGGTAAGGTCATCACCTGGCCTAGCTGTGACAGCCTTGCCAATTTCAAATTCATAGTCCTGTGTGGTATATACGATTGGCTCCATGGCACGCCCAATGCGAATAAACATAGGTCCTGGATATTTGATGGATTCATGAATCAATCTAGCACATTGTACTGGATCACTAGGGGCCACCACCGTCATATTAGGCAGGTTTCGCATGACCGCAAGATCCATTAAGTTATAGTGTGTGGCTCCCCCTGCGGATGTAAGACCACCGTGAGTATCAATCAAGCGAACAGGAACATCGTTGTAGGCAATATCCGTATGAACTTGATCCAAACACCTAAGGGCAAGAAAAGTACCAAAAAACTGGGCAAATACCATCTTTCCAGAAAGTCCCAGCCCTGCTGCGATTCCTACTTGGTTAGGCTCTGCAATACCCACCTCAACTACCCTGTCTGGATGTGCCTCTCGAAATTTACCAATGGCTCTTGCTGTGCCGTTGTCAGACAGCATCAGGACAATATCTTTTCCCTCATTAGCTATCTTTAACAGCTCTTCTACATAGGTTTCTCTCATGGATCCCATCTCTATGCCTTCCAAAGATAAAGGTGTAAGAGTTATTTCATTTTCAAAAGTGATTCTCTTGCTCATGCTTTACCTCAATATTGTTCTTTCAATATTTTCTCTCATTATTTTCCCAATATTTCTCTTATTCTTCTTTTAATTTATCTCTCACTAATTTCTCATTTTTTCTCTCGTTGCCTTCATAACATTTCTAAATTTATCTTCCTTTATTCGTCGTGCTTCCTCATTGATTCAATAGAGTCCAAACACTCCTGTAGGTTATGATCACCTAGGGTTCCTACGTGCCAACCATTACCCTCTTCTGCAGCCTTGATTCCTTTGCCTTTAATGGTGTGAGAAATGATACAAATTGGCTTTCTTTTTATGGTGGAGTCTGATGGTGGCAGAGATTCTAATACTTCAACTACTTCACTCATCTCATTCCCATTAATCTCGATCACATCCCAGTTAAAGGCACGAAACTTATCTCCAAGAGGATCTAAATCCATAATCTCTTTGGTGGAGCCTTGTACTTGCCGTTTATTATAATCTACAATATTCACTAGGTTCCCTAATTTATAATGACCAGCCGCCATAATCGCTTCCCAGTTGCTTCCTTCGTTCAACTCACCATCTCCCGTAATACAGAATACCCGGTGATTCTTTTTATCTATTCTCCCCGCTATAGCCATTCCTACTGCGATAGAAAGCCCATGACCTAAGGAACCCAAGGATGCTTCTATCCCATCTACCATCTTACGGTTGGGATGCATCCCAAAAGGACTGTCCATCTGATTATAGCCTCTATGGAGTTCTTCTTTGGAATACATGCCTAAATCCACAAATATATTGTAAAGACACATAGTACAATGTGCTTTACTAAGAATCACTCTATCTCTGTCTTCCCATTCTGGTTCTTTAGGGTCAAACTTTAAAAAGTGATAATACAAAGCCACAGCAACATCTGTCATTGACATGGTTCCTCCTATATGGCAATGACCTGCTGCCGCTGTTGCATAGCATATATCTTTTCTAATCTGAATTGCTTTCTCTTCCAATGTGCGTATCAAGTCCAATGAACTCACTTACAAATCCTCCCACATTAATTGGTATTCCTTAATCTGCCTATCCATAACCTCTGGAATATCTCCTTTTACCTTATACACATGTGTCCACTCTATGGTCTTCTCAATCCCATAATCCACCGTCCATTTCGGAGACCAGTTTAACACAGATTTAAGCTTTGAACAATCTAATTTCAACAGGCCTGCTTCATGGGGACCGTCCATATTTAAGTTTTCCCAACTTTGATTCTCACCCCAGGTTCTACAGAAACTATCCACTAAATTGCCAGTCGTCACACAACCTGACTCGTCTGGTCCTACGTTATAACTGCTAGCATAATCCCTATCTTCATATTGCTTCTTGGCAATCATCAAGTAAGCAAACAAAGGCTCCAATACATGTTGATAAGGGCGAACAGAGTGAGGATTTCGAACCACAATACTTTCTCCTTTAAGAGCAGCTCTCACACAATCAGGAATAATTCGATTATCTGAGAAATCCCCTCCTCCAATTACATTTCCTGCTCGTACAGTAGAGACAGCCACTCCACTCTCGTTAAAATAAGCATTCCGATAAGAATTGGTCACTAATTCTGAACAGGACTTAGAGTTGGAATAAGGATCAAAACCATCTAAGGAATCTGACTCTCGATATCCCCAGCACCACTCTTTGTTATAATATACTTTATCCGTGGTTACATTCACTACACTTTTTACTGACGCTCCATGTAATCGGATACACTCTAAAAGATTCACTACCCCCATCACGTTGGTCTCGTAGGTGTAGACAGGATTCACATAGCTTTCTCTTACTAAAGGTTGAGCCGCCATGTGAATGACGATCTCAGGATTAGCTTCCACAAATGCTTCTTTGAGTTTTTCTAGGTCTCGTACGTCTCCAATCACAGAGTTCATCTTCTCTTCTACACCAGACAAAGAGAACAAGTTAGGGTTAGTTGGTGGCTCTAGAGAATAGCCTGTAAGCTTGGCACCAGCACTTACAAGCACCCTGCTTAACCATGAGCCTTTAAATCCCGTATGTCCTGTTAAAAATACCCTTTTATCTTTCCAAAAACTCAAATCCATTACCAGCTCCTCCAAGGTGCTTTCCCAGCATCCCACAACTCTTCTAATAGTTGCTTATCTCTTTGAGTATCCATACACTGCCAGAATCCATCATGTTTGTATGCCATCAATTCACCCTCTTTGGCTAAAGTTTCTAGAGGTGCTCGCTCTAAGATGGTCTCATCTCCAACGATGTACTCAAATATCTTGGGTTCAAAGACCATATAGCCTCCGTTGATCCACCCTGCGTCCTGTTGCTCCTTCTCCCTAAAAGACCTTACACACTCCTCTTCCATCTCTAACATCCCAAAACGGACATCTGGTTGAACGGTAGTGAGAGTTGCTACTTTACCGTGGCTCTTGTGGAAACCAACTAAAGCTTTTATATCCACATCTGAAACTCCATCCCCATAAGTCATTAAGAAGGGTTCATCGCCAACGTAAGGCTGGATTCGCCTAATTCTTCCCCCAGTCATGGTATTTAGACCTGTATCCACTAAAGTCACACGCCATGGTTCCGCTGTATTGCAGTGGGTCTCCATGATGTTATCATTGCGAAAATCAAAAGTAATGTCTGAATTGTGAAGATAATAGTCTGCAAAATATTGCTTAATCACATATTGCTTATAACCACAACATATAATGAAATCATTAAACCCATGGGCTGAATAATGCTTCATAATGTGCCATAAGATTGGTTTTTCGGCAATTTCAATCATTGGTTTGGGGATTAAATGAGACTCTTCAGAAATCCGTGTTCCAAACCCTCCTGCTAACAATACTACTTTCATCTTGATCCTCCTCGTCGTTTTTGTTATCTTATAATCTAACATTCCCTGTAACTCACCTACCCGTAAGGGTGAAAGCAAGTGGTTTTTCATCTTTTATTTGGCAACTATCAAAAGGTGAGCACACACAATCTCATAAAGGTTCTAAGAATAATGAACAATATCCCAGCACTTCCTATCACACCTGAATAAACGATAAGTTTCTTTAAACTCTCAGGAAGCTTTTCTAAAAAAACATTTATCCCAAGGGCTGCTCCAATCATCAAAGGCACCAAAATAGTAATCAGATACCTTCCTTGAGACTGCATATCCGTATATAAATTATAATACAAAAATATCCCCACTGTAACCGTAGCTCCAAATATGCAAGCCACGAAGAATGCCATCTCCTTTGCTTTAAGCCTGCCTATACGCAGCAATCCCAGTAACGGTGTGAGCATCAGCAGTAAGTAGGGGACATAAATGTATCTTGGCAAACTTCTGGTATAAGCAAAAAATATGGTGGTGATAAATGATTTTGCAGTGGTTTCCACCCAAAGTCGATTTCTCAGCAAATCTATCAGTGTTCCCTCAAAAGGATTGCCTGCTGTAAGGTAGTCCCCTCTGTATTGGAAATGTGTCCAGGTTTCTACCCATCTTACAACCGTCCCCTCATCCCATGGTTCACCATGAAAATAACTCCATATACGGGCATTTTCATAGGCCCAAGCCATACTTTCATTTTGTTCCCATTCCACCATGGCTCGATTAAAAGAAGCAATTCCTAAAATATCTCCTTCATACAACACTGCATTTCTGATCAAAAAAGGAAACCAGAGGATGGCAACCAGGAGTAGAACCGCCATGAAGCATTTCATAAATTCTTTCCACTCTATTTGCTTTCTTCTAATATCTATGGTATTTGACACCAAAAAATACAAGCCAAAAGCCAAGACAAAGCCCGCTGAGTTCAAGTAACTTAATAAGCAAATGGCCATCCCTATTCCAAGAGTTAGAGAGCTTTTAAGAGCCCATTTATCCCGAAGAGACACTGCTACTGCGTAGCACATAATAGAAACTCCGGCCACTGGAATGATGTCATTGTTCACATAACTGGATAAAAATGCAAACTGAGGCCAAAAAGCAACCAGTGCCATACCAAGAAGACTGATTTTATCATTTTTAGTAAGAATTCTCAAGGTTCTATTTACAAAGAAAACAGTAGTCACTCCTGCTAATACACTGGTCAGCCTGGCGGCAAAAACTAACACAAAAGGACCCGTGCGAATCAAACTGGCCATATTCATAAAGAATGCCGACAAAATAGGCCCTAACCACTGAGGATAGAAAGCATAAGACCAGTTCCCCATTCGATAGATTGCTTCTGGATCATACCCTGTTGGCAACCGGTTATACCGAAAGATGAAGTCTGGCAACATAAAACGCAATCGTTCATCTGGAGCACCCGTTATGGTGTAATCAAATGTAATTCGACTTGCCCAAAACAAATACAAGCCTAAAGCAAAAAAAAGGACGATTGCTTCTGATACGGTAAGTCTTGGAAGCCTTCTTAATATGTTCTTTTTAATCCCTGCTTTTAATGTCTTTGTGGTTTCTCTCATTTGTCTGCTACTCTACCTAATTTCTCAATCTTCTCTATGTTTCCTTGTCTTCCTAATCAAACCAAACCTATCGTACACTTCACTAACAATAGAGCCTTATATTCCATAATAGCAAAAGCCTTGACGGTTTTGCTATGGTGAATCATCACTCTCTTTCTAAGAACTGCTCTAAAGAGGACGGCCCTAATTTCACAATTACAAAGTTCTCTGTTTGTCGTATATAACCCTGAGTTGGCCAATTTTCCATGTCCGCTATATAATACACCAACACCTCTTTTTCCACTTCTCCTGGATGAGTAATTGGGAAACCGTGCATCTCAAAAAAGCGATAGGCTCTCTGGACGTTTACCTCAACAAGCCAAGTTCTCCTTCTTCCAGAATTAAATATAGAATATCCCGCCTTTTCATTCAGAGGAAGTTGTTGAGGTAGGAATCCCACAAAAATAATCGGATATTCATTCTGTAATCCCTCTAAATCATGAATAATCGTTTCCATTACAAACACATCTTTCCGATAGGTCAGATAATCCAAATAAAAGATTTGATTCATCATTCGAGAGCCATAAAACACCATCCATATACATATAAACACCATGAAATATTTAAGCTTTACTTTTTTCCACTCTAGTTGGGTGGAGATAATATATCCTAGTGCAAAAGTAAACCCAACTAATAGCATAAAAGGAGTCCTCATGCGATAATAAGGTTCTGCCCAGCCTAAGACAAGATACATAGCAAAGGAGGATACCACTAAAAACACCGCCGTCAGAAAGATACTTACTCTCCTTAATTTTACTCCATACACACCCCCTACTCCTACCAAAGATAAGCAGGCTCCTATTATCAGCCAGGAAAGCAGCCCAGAAGTGGATCTAAGTATAGTTAAAGGGAATAACATAACAAATCTTACTACTTCCCTTATAAAGATAGGAATACTCGTGGTATCATATCGCATCATCCCAGTCGTGTAAACTGATGGTTCGATTGATAATAAGCGTTGAAAAAACATTGCACCAAAGAACCAGACTGCAACAGACGTCACTAACACTCCTGCCATTTTTATAAAAACGATCAGTGACCCTTTTATTTTAGATATTTTCTGATCATTTCCATAGAGAAATGCCAACAACAGTAAAGCAAATCCACTTATCATAAAGAAAACAACCGCTGTTTCTCGAAAAGCGATGGCATAACCAAGAGAAAGGGTACTTAGAATTCCATAGAAAAACTTTTGCCCATCAAGGGACCACCTGGCAAAAAGATAAAGAGCGACCCCAACGAACACTAGATTCAATCCCAACTCAATGGTCGCCAACATAAATGAAAAAATATGTGCCGTAAGAGGAAAGGAAATGGCTACACAAGCAAATATCGCCCCTGCCTTATCATCAAACTTGCTTCTAGAATACCTACGAAACACACCACAAATCAAAGTGATTCCTATCACCATAAGAATAAGTGCGATAAAGCTTCGCCAAAAGGGCAAAAATATGTAGCTATTGAAAATCCTTTGTAATGGCACATATCCCCAACGCCCTTCCCCAAGTAAAACTCCATCATGGATAAAATGCTCAAAGAACTCATCATCAGCAGTAATAGAAAAGTTGGTCAAAGTAAACCCGTAACTTAATACCGAAGTAATCACCACACATATCCAGTAAAATCTAGTTTGTTTGAATAACTCTTTTATCGTGCTCACGTCTATTCTCTCCTCCAACATTGTTTCTTACCCATATATGATAAATCGTAATCTCAAAAACTCTCCGAACACGTAAGCTAACAGACCCATGTAGCTGATTATAACAGAGTAAAATACTACGGTCTGTTTCCTCTGGGATAGCTTCTGAATAACAGTATCTATTCCTATAGCCATTGCCATTACTAAAGGAACTGTTGCTGTAAAAAAGTACCTTCCTTGAGGCTGAATATCGATGTACATGTTGTAATAGAGCCATAACCCCAGTGTAATAACAGTGCCAAGAAGGCAAGAGCCCACAAACCATCTTTGTTTGATATCCAGCTTCTTAATGGACAATATGGCTAGCAATGAAGAGGCAAAAAAGCCACTATAAAGCATATAAAGCCATCTAGGAAAATAGGCAACATAGGCAAAATATAAATTGGTCACAAATGACCGAGTTGTTATCTGCCGCCACCTGTGGTACTGGAAAAGTTCAAGCAAAGTCCCTTCAAAGGGATGCCCTGCATCAAAGTAGCCTCCTCGATACTCAAAAAAAGTGAAAAGTGCAACCCACTCAAAAACTAAGCCATCATGCCAAGGAATATCAAAGTCTTCACTCCAGGCTCTGGCATTTTCATAAGCCCAGTTCATACTTTCATTCTGTTCCCACTGGGTCTTAGCCTCATTAAAAGCTCTCATTCCCAAGAAATCCCCATCGTACAACACAGCGTTCCTGATTAAGAAAGGAAACCAAAGCATCGCTACTATAACAAAAATGATAACAAATCCCTTCCAGAATGTCTTCCACTCTATCTGTTTTTTCTTAATGTCTATGAAGTTAGAAATCAAAAAATATAATCCAAAGGCCAATACAAACCCTGATGAGTTTAAATAGCTCAGTAGGCAAATCACCATTCCTATTGCCAGCGTAATGGAGCTTTTAATTGTCCATGTCTCCCTATAAGACCTAGCAACAGCATAACACATAATAGAAACACCTGCTACAGCAATAATGTCATTGTTAATATAGCTGGATAAGAAGGCCAATTGGGGCCAAAAAGCAATTAGGATCATTCCAAGTAGACTTACCTTTTCATTCCCTGTAAAAACTCGAAGGGTTCTATTTACAAAAAAAACTGTGGTGATTCCTGCTAAAACACTAGTCATCCTAGCCGCAAATATCATTACAAAAGGGCCCGTTCGAATCAAACTTGCCAGATGCATGAAAAAAGCTGAGAGAATTGGACCTAAAAACTGAGGGTAGAAAGCATAAGACCAACCTCCCCGTCCATAGATTACCTCTGGATCAAAGCCTGTAGGCAACCGATTAAACTGAAAGATAAAGTCTGGTAACATAAATCGCATCCACTCGTCGTTACCACTTGTGGCTGGAGGATGATCTACGGTCATTATACTTGCCCAAAACATGTAGAATCCTAACGCCAGTACTAGGACTAATACTTCAAGTTTTGTTAGCTTTGGCAATTTCTTTAGAATCATTTCATAAGCTCCCTATACCTTTTATATTTACTAACATAACAAGATAAAAACAAGATTAGCTGTACCATATTCATAATGGCAAAACTTATAAAGGCGCCATATATCCCATATGCTCCAACAAAAAATACAGATGCGATAATTCCAACAATAAAAGTTACTACAAATATCACAACTTGAATCTTTAATTGTCTCATTATGGTTAGAAGCATGGAAAAGGCAAGACATCCTCCCCCTAAGACTCCAGCAAATAGCATTAATGTCAATGACCACTCATAACCTGCAAGGTTTTCATCATTAATAAATGATAGTACGGGTATACCGATTAAAAAGGCGACTCCAATAATCACCGCTCCTGCCGTAAAAAGTACTAGGAACAACTGCCACACTCTCTTAAGAAATCTTCCATGCTCTTTATTCTTTAATGAAAGGGTCAAC
>JGI20163J15578_10000377_pt1 | contig 18450 bp, 17 predicted proteins | sample TergutCu122P1_FD_15578 | JGI IMG/M metagenome (IMG submission 15578)
GCGGGGGCCCTGCCGGGATCTATGCCCACAGCGTTTATCCAATAGGCCATTATGGCTCGACAGGAATCGCCTTGGAAGCCGGCGCCAGGGGGCAAAACCTCACGGAGTGGCAGTACGGCCTGGCTTCGATCAAACCCCGCTGGAATGTGTCCGGCACCTACATGCAGGTTTTGCCCCGCTTTGTTTCAACTAACGCGCAGGGTGCAGATGAGCGTGAGTTTCTTTTCGATTTCTTCAAAGACAAAGGAGAGGCGTTGAGTAAAGTTTTCCTTAAAGGTTATCAATGGCCCTTTGATGTAAGAAAAGTAAACGGCGGTTCTTCCATCATCGACATTCTCGTATATATTGAAGCAGGCAAAGGGCGCAGGGTTTTTCTGGATTTCCGCAAGAACCCGTTAGATGAAGCCGTGGATTTTTCTTTCCTTTCCGCCGAAGCCGCTGATTACCTCAAAAAAGCGGGCGCTTGTTTCGGCACTCCCATTGAACGGCTATTGCACATGAACCGGCCGGCTGTTGACTTCTACCGGGACAAGGGCGTTGATCTTGAAACTGAGATGCTTGAAATCGCTCTTTGCGCCCAGCACAACAACGGCGGCATTGCTGTAGATTGCTGGTGGCACAGCAGCCTGGAAGGGCTCTTTGCCGCCGGGGAAGCAGCAGGCAGCCATGGGGTGTACCGCCCCGGCGGCAGTGCGCTTAACTCCGGCCAGGCGGGCTCGACCCGCTGCGCCCAATTCATCGCTTCACAGCGAAAAGGAGAACCGTTAAACGAAAGCAATTGGCTGAATAAAGTGAAGAAGCAAATTGCCGAAATGACGGATTTGGCGGCAGGCAGCGGGGGTGAGTCATGGAACGCTCGCGAAGCGTACGACAAGGCTGCCCTGCGCATGAGCCTGTCCGGAGCAGCCATCCGCAATGGCAAAGAAATCGCCGCCTGCGCCCTTGCCGCCCGAAAAGAGCTGACAGAGCTGCTAAAAGCCGGTTCTGTTGCATCAGGCGAGCTCTGCTGGCTCTACCGCCTGCGGGATATGCTTTTAAGTCAGATAATGTACCTGGGCGCAATGGAGGATTACATAAACCAGGGCGGGGCCAGCAGGGGCAGCGCCCTTTACAGTGACCCCGCCGGAGAAAAACCCTATCCGCAACTGCCGGATACTTTCAGCTTTAAACTGGATGATGGAAGCCGGGGGGCATTAATACAAGAGGCCGCCTGGAACAACGGAAATTGCAGTTATTCCTGGCGGCCTGTGCGGCCTATCCCGGAGAGCGACGACTTCTTTGAGAACGTCTGGCGCTCCTACCGGGATAACGGCAACATTTATTGATTACTTTACCAACTCGTAGCCCGCTTCCAGTGCGCGCTTGTTAAGATCCTCAGTTCCCTTGGGTACGCGTTCCAATACCGCTTTTTCAAGGGATTCCCTGGACACAAGATTTAATGCCGCGTTGACCGCGCCCAGAGCAACGACATTGGCTACCATGGGTTTGCCCATTTTTTCGATGGCGGTGGCCAAAATGGGAACCTTCACAATTTTTGCCGGCACTGGGTAGCTGTCATTGATCTTCAGGCTATCGTCTATAATCAGACAGGCGGTTGGATCTTTTCCGTATCTGTCATAGGAAAGCTGAGTCAGACATAACAGCATATCGCAATTTTGAACCCTGATAAAATCAATGGGGCTGTCGCTTATCATAACGTCAGTTTTGCTAGCACCGCCCCTTGCCTCCGGGCCATACGACTGTGACTGGGTAACTTCTTTGCCATCCAGCATACCGGCTGCAGCCAAAATAACGCCCGCAGTTAAGAGCCCTTGACCACCGGAGCCCGACAGTTTTAATTCTTTTCGCATATTAAAGCCCTCCTCCGTTAATTCTTTAATCTGTCAATGATTTTTTGGTACTCTTCCGTGTACTCCGGCTCAGGCGCATTTTTAAATTCGCCCATGATGATTTTGCCTTTCAGCTCTTCGTCGGACTTGCCTTTGGCATCTTCCACTTTAATCGTGTTGTCCTTTATCCAGTTCATCATCTGAACCGCATCGCCCTTTTTGTTTTTCCGTCCGTAATAGGTTGGGCATGGGGTGACACCTTCAACAAGCGAGAAGCCTTTGTTTTTGAGGGCATTTTCGATGATCTTCACAGCTTCGCGTGCATGGTAGGCCGTTACCCTGCCGCAATAGGTAGCTCCGCAGGCATCCGCCACTTTAACGAGATCAAATGTGCGGTCAACGTTGCCGTGGGGCGCGGTTGTAGCCAGGTCGTACATTGGCGTGAGCGGGGAAAACTGTCCGCCGGTCATGCCGTAAATGGAGTTGTTTAACACAATTGCTGTTATACCGATGTTTCTGCGCGCGGCGTGGATGAAGTGGTTTCCGCCGATGGCAGCAGCGTCGCCGTCACCTGATATGACGATGACGTGCAGATCGGGCTTGGCCAGCTTGACCCCGGTTGCAAAGGCAATTGCCCGCCCGTGAGTCGTGTGCAGGGTGTTGAAATTCATATACCCCGGCGCTCTTGATGAGCAGCCAATGCCGGAAACAGCAACGACCTTGTTTTTATCCAGGCCAAGATTCTCAATTGCCTGCGCCACAGCGCGCATGAGAATTCCATGTCCGCATCCAGTACACCAAATATGCGGCAGCCTGTTGGTGCGTATGTTATTCTTAATTAATTCACTTGCGAGAATATCAGCCATTCTTGATTACCTCACTTACTTTATTCAAGACCTCGGCGGGATACAAAATGTCACCGTCGATTTTTCCTAAATGCCAAACTTGGGCATCGGTTTTCAAAACCCTTTCCGCTTCAAGCGAAAGCTGCCCGTTGTTCAATTCCGCAACCAACACATTTTTGATCTTGTGTTTGTTGACACAGGCTTTCAGCTCTTCACCCGGGAAAGGCCAAATGGTGATGATCCGGAATATGCCCATTTTAATGCCCTTTTCGGCAGCAAGTTTTTTCGCAGCCGTAACGGTGCGGGCGGTACAGCCGAATGTCATCACAAGAACATCGCAGCCTTCAACATCAATTTCCTCATAGCCGCCGTATTCAACAATATCCTTCCGGTTATCGGTAACCTTTCTTATAACTCTGTCCATCATGGTTCCGGCTATGGCGATATTGTTTGTCGGGAAGCCCAGTTCATCATGGATAAGCCCGGTTATGTTGAACCTGTAGCCCTCTCCAAAGCCAGCCAGAGGCGCAATGATTTCTCCCGGCGCGGGATCCGCATACGGCTTGTACTCTTCGGGTTTGCAGGCAGGTCTTTTCCTTTCGATGATCTCCATGGTAGGCGTGTCCGGAATATCTGCAACCTCGCGCATATGTCCAACAACTTCGTCCATCAAAATAACTACCGGCGTGCGGTACTTTTCAGACAGATTAAAAGCTTTAATGGTCACCTCGTATGTTTCCTGGACAGAAGACGGTGCCAGCGCGATCATTGGATAATCGCCCTGTGAACCCCATTTTGCCTGCATGATATCAGCCTGGGAAGGCGATGTGGGCAGGCCAGTGCTGGGCCCCAAACGCTGGACATTGACGATAACGCAGGGGATCTCCGCTATGGCGGCATAACCGATATTTTCCACTTTTAGGGAAAAACCAGGACCGCTTGTAGCTGTCATGGCTTTAAATCCCGCTACTGCGCCGCCGATAGTTGTAGCCATACCTGCTATTTCGTCTTCCATCTGGATAAACTTACCGCCCACTTCGGGGAGTCTCTCGGCAGCAGCTTCGGCCACTTCTGTGGATGGAGTGATAGGATAACCTGCGAAAAACCTCATTCCCGCAGCAATGCCGCCCTCAAGGCAAGCCTCATTTCCCGTTAGTAATTTTCGCATTACTTCACCTCTCTTATAAAAATTGCGTAATCCGGACAACGCAGTTCACATAGTCCGCATTTTACGCACGCCTCGGGGTTTGCAAGAACGGCTTTTTCGTTCTTCATCTCCAGGGCCTTCCGCGGGCAAAATGCCACACAGATAACGCAGCCCTTGCACCAGGCTGCATTAATGACCAGCTCTTTGTTCTCATTTGCCATATTATCTCCTTATTACAACGGAATATTTCCATGCTTTTTAGGCGGTAATTCTTCCCGCTTTGTCATAAGCATATTAAAAGCATCGATAAGACGCAGACGGGTGTGAGCAGGTTCGATCACATCGTCAACAAATCCGCGTTCCGCCGCTTTATATGGTGTGGCGAATTCTGCGGTGTATGCGTCGATCTTTTCTTTTCTGGTCGCAGCCGGGTCAGCCGCTTTTGTTATATCATCCTTAAAAATGATATTTGCCGCACCATCCGGGCCCATTACTGCAATTTCCGCAGTAGGCCAGGCGAATACNATGTCGGCACCCAAATCCCTGGAACACATTGCCAAATACGCGCCGCCGTAAGCTTTTCTTACGATAACCGTAACTTTTGGCACTGTTGCCTCAGAGTAAGAAAACAGCATCTTCGCGCCGTGCCGTATGATGCCGCCGTACTCCTGCGCCGTCCCGGGAAGAAAACCCGGTACGTCTACCAGGTTCAAAATGGGAATGTTGAAACAGTCGCAGGTTCTTATGAAGCGCGCCGCTTTGTCAGAAGCATTAATGTCCAGACAGCCCGCCATGTTTATTGGCTGATTCGCTATCACACCCACGGATTTGCCGTTGATTCTGATAAAGCAGGTGATGATATTCATGGCGAAATGCGGGCTAACTTCCATGATGTCCCCGTTATCCGCAAGCCTTACAATAATGTCTTTCATATCGTAAGCCTTTTTCGATTCAGCGGGTATGATGTCATTCAATTCGGGGACAATGGGATCTGCGGCGGGAGCTCCGTAAGCCGGCGGTTTTTCCGTGCTGTTGGACGGCAAAAAGCTTAACAAGCGCCTGACTTCTGCGATACATTCCCGGTCGCCCGGAGATATGAAATGCGCCACACCCGAAACGGAGTTGTGTATCATGGCCCCGCCGAGGTTTTCGGCCGTAACATCCTCGCCGGTGACGGCTTTGATAACCTGGGGGCCGGTGATAAACATATTTGCGGTTTTATCTACCATGAAAACGAAATCAGTCAGCGCCGGGGAATACACCGCACCGCCCGCGCATGGGCCCATGATTACGGAAATCTGCGGGATTACGCCTGACATTATCGAGTTTCTGTAGAAAATCTGCCCATAGCCGGACAAAGCGTCAACGCCTTCCTGTATGCGCGCTCCCCCTGAGTCATTCAAGCCCACAAAAGGCGCGCCCATTTTTCCCGCAAGATCCATGACCTTGCAGATTTTTGCCGCGTGCATTTCTCCCAGAGACCCGCCGATAACAGTAAAATCCTGGGCAAAAGCGTAAACCAGTTTGCCGTAAACCTTGCCGTATCCGGTTATGACCCCTTCTGCAGGAGCCGAGGTAGATTGCATATCAAAATTGACACATCTGTGTTTTACAAATGCATCCAGCTCAACAAAACTGCCTTCGTCAAACAACAGCAAAAGACGTTCCCGGGCGGTCAGTTTGCCGGATTCGTGCTGTTTGTCTATCCTTTTCTGGCCTCCTCCTTCTTCCACTGTTCTGCGTATGGCCTTTAGTTGTTCCAGTTTCTCGGACATAGTATTTGCTCCTTTTAGGAATTTTTCCTTTCGCTCAGCTCAAGCAGAATTCCGCCCGTGGACTTTGGATGGCAGAAGGCAATGGAAGCGCCGCCAGCTCCGTAGCGGGGCTCTTCGTCGATCATTGTTACGCCTTTTTCCTTAAGTTCCGCGATGGCTGCTTTAACATCGTCAACCCGCAAGGCAACATGCTGAATGCCGCCGCGTCCCTTGTTACCCTCGATGAATTTGGCTATAGGGCCGTCTTCACTTGTGGACTCCAAAAATTCCAGCTCCGTGTCACCAACCGGGAAAAAAGCAACCTTGACTTTCTGATCTGCAACAATTTCCGTTCCGTGACATTTAATGCCCAGTTTCTCTTCGTAGAACTTGATCGTTTCGTCCAGATTGGTTACGGCGATACCGATGTGATCTACTTTAAGAATTTCCATACTATCCTCCTCAAAATTAAATTTTAGAGCTATCTATCTTTTCTATAATACTCTCTGATATTGAATATGGATCGCTGCCTTCGTCAAAAACGCCCGCATAAGAACTCATCAGCTCTTTAACTCTTGTATCCAATCTATCCCTTATGATGTCTTTCACATGCGTTGCTTTTTTGCGGGCGCGCTTTTCAATAAGCTTTCCGGATTGAGTCAGATAACTTTTGTGTGCCATGATACTTTCCACCAGCACATCCACACCTTCGCCGTTTTCCGCAACAGTTTTGCATACAGGCGGCCTGAAATCCCAGTCGGTCTTAAAATCCAGCATGGCCATTGTTTCCCTGTAGGTTTTATCTGCACCTTCCCTGTCAGCCTTGTTGACAGCGAATACGTCGCCTATCTCCATCACGCCGGCTTTTATGGCCTGAATATCATCACCCAGCCCCGGAGCCAACACCATAAGCGTTGTGTCCGCACAGCTTACAATATCAATCTCGGACTGGCCGACACCCACTGTTTCAACGAATATATATGAACAGCCGTATGCAGACAGAATAACCAGAACATTGGCCGTGGCTTTGGACAGGCCGCCTAAATGACCGCGGGTACCCATGGAGCGAATGAATACATTTTTATTGTCAGATACGCTGCCCATGCGTATGCGGTCACCCAATATAGCTCCTTTGGTAAACGGGCTTGTGGGGTCAATGGCAACAATGCCTATTTTTTCACCACTGCCCGTTAGTTTTTCGGCCAGCTTGTCGGTCAGTGTGGACTTTCCTGCACCCGGCGGCCCTGTTATTCCTATGACATAAGCTTTATCAACATATTGATAAACAGCTTTAAGCGTTTCAATAAACCCCGGACTCTCGTTTTCCACGATGGAAATAAGGCGGGCACAAGCTACTCTCTCACCGGACAGAAGTCTCCCGGTCAGAGACGAAAGGATACCATGGGCGTTATCGCGCCCGTCAGTGTCCATCAAACAAGCTCACGCTTCAGGTTTTTTTGAATAAATTCTATGGCCTGCGCGGTTGTTGTACCGGGAGTAAATATTTCCTGTACGCCCTGCTCTTTTAACAGGGGAATATCTTCCTGGGGTATGACACCTCCGCCAAGAACAAGGGTGTCCTTGTACACACCTTCCTCTTTAAGGAGGGCTACAATTCTGGGAAGCAGGTGCATGTGCGCGCCTGACAATATGCTCATCGCAACAACATCCACGTCCTCCTGCACGGCAGCATGCACTACCTGTTCCGGCGTCTGCCGCAGGCCGGTATAAATGACTTCCATTCCTGCGTCACGAAACGCCCGTGCCAAAACTTTCGCGCCTCTGTCATGCCCATCCAGCCCCGGTTTTGCAACTAATACTCGTATCGGTCTCATGTCATCCCCGCTAAATAATTATAGATTGTTTGTATTCGCCAAAAACATCACGCATAACGTTACATATCTCGCCCAGCGTTGCATACGCTTTGACTGCATCGAGAATAAACGGCATGACATTATCGCTTGAGCGGCAGGCAGCGCCCAGTTTTTCAAGAGTTTCCTTGACTTTGGCGTTGTCGCGCCTTTCTTTAAGTTTCGCGATATTATCCTTCTGCATCTGTTCCACAGCCGGATCAACCCTCAAAAGTCCCTTGGGAGGATCCTCCTTGACCTGGTACTTGTTAAGGCCAACGATGATTTTATCCCCGCTCTCTATGTCTTTTTGATACTTATAGGCCGCATCCATTATTTCCTGCTGAATAAAACCCTTTTCAATGGCTGTCGGCGCTCCGCCCAGATCATCGATGCGGGCGATGAGTTTGGCAGCTTCCTGTTCGATTGTGTTCGTCAGGGATTCAACGTAGTAGGAGCCGGCCAGCGGATCAATGCTGTCGGCCGCACCGCTTTCGTTGGCCACAATCTGCTGGGTTCGCAGGGCAATCATGACGGACTGCTCTGTGGGCAGGGCGAGCGCTTCGTCGCGGGAATTGGTGTGAAGCGATTGGGTGCCGCCGAGCACCGCCGCAAGAGTCTGTATCGCCACGCGGACGATATTATTGTCCGGCTGCTGTGCAGTAAGCGTACAACCAGCAGTTTGCGTGTGGAATTTCAACTGCCATGACTTTGCGTCTTTCGCGCCAAAACGCTCTTTCATGATTTTGGCCCAAAGCCGTCTTGCTGCGCGGTATTTGGAAACTTCTTCCAGAAGGTTGTTATGCGCATTAAAGAAAAACGAAAGCCTGGGCGCAAAATCATCTACGTTCTGTCCGGCGTCAACTGCCGCCTGCACATAGGCAATGCCGTTGGCCAGGGTAAAGGCCACTTCCTGAATGGCCGTAGAACCGGCTTCACGTATGTGGTAACCGGAAATTGAAATCGTATTCCACTTTGGCACATTTTTTGAACAGTATTCAAAAATATTGGTTATAAGGCGCATGGAGGGTTTTACGGGAAAAATGTAAGTGCCGCGAGCAATGTACTCTTTCAGGATGTCATTTTGAATAGTACCGTTAAGCTTGTCCGCGCTTACGCCCTGCTTTTCCGCCACGGCTATGTACATTGCCAAAAGAACCGAGGCCGGGGAATTGATCGTCATTGACGTGGAAACTTTGTCCAGCGGTATGCCGTCGAACAGGATTTCCATATCGGCCAGCGAGTCGATGGCAACGCCGACCTTGCCCACTTCGCCCTGGGCAATGGTATCGCTGGAGTCGTAACCCATCTGCGTTGGCAGGTCAAAGGCCACTGAAAGGCCCATTGTGCCCTGCTCCATAAGGTATTTATACCTCTTGTTGGATTCGCTGGCAGTTGCAAAACCCGCGTACATGCGCATAGTCCAATGCCTGCCGCGATACATAGTGGGCTGAACGCCCCTGGTAAACGGGTATAAACCCGGATATCCCAGACTGCTTTCGTAGTCGAAATCCGGCAAATCAAGGGGAGTATACAGTCTTTTTACCTCAACACCCGTGTCAAACTCGAATTTCTGCTTCTGCTCCGGGAATTTTGAAAGGGTTTTCTTGACCTCTGCCTCTTCCCACTGGCTGAATGAACTCTTTATTCCTTCGCCGCTCATTGAAAACCTCCTTCACATTCATGGCACCATAAAAAAATTTTCGAACCTAATAGAGTTTTGAAAAGGCTCGTAATGTAATATTTTACCCGCTGACTGGCAATAGGTCAAGAATAAGTTGATGAAAATTTAATGAATTTCGGACTATTGTATTGACAAAAAGCACACATTGTACAACCATTTATGAATGAGTGACGATATTGGGCAAAAAAAGCGCAAAACAAAAATCAAAGATCAGCGCATGAACATTCGTTTAAGCAAGGAAGATCTTGATGGCATCAAATTGATAGCCGCGGAAGAAGGGATGCCATACCAGACATTGGTGGCCAGTTTAATCCATAAATACGTAAGCGGAAAGCTGATAGAAAAGCAGACTGTAATTAAAAAGCAGCATCCGGAGTGAGGTAATTACCCAACGGTTCATCTTTCAACAATTTTTACGTTGATAATGTCTCCGGCCTGTTTATTGATTTTTTCACGGATATCTTTGCGAATCCCGATTATATAACATATTGAACCGTCATCGTTTTTAACTCCCATATTTACAATGCTGCCATCGTAGGGCTCGCCGTCGAATTCGGCATGAACTTTCAGCCGTCCCTTGCCAAACTCTTTTTTTAGATCATGGGGAAATTCAATATAAGCGCCGTCTATGCCGTCTACTTTTTTTATCGCTGCCTGAAACTCATAAACTTTCATTGAAGACTGTATAACTCACTTTCCATTCTGAAGGTGTTTTTCCGCATGCGAATGTCTCCTTCCTCCCCGGCAGGCTCCAGATACGTAATAGATGCGCCTGGGTTTAGGGGAAGGAGAACATCCGCTGCGGCGTTAACCGCAATGCGATTTTGTTCGGAAAAAGAAAAGGCACGGCAGCTTGGGCACAAACACCACGGAGCCACATCTGCCGGGCCCTTGTCTGGCCAGAGGTGAAAAACCTTTGTGTCCCCGGCGGCAAGGAACATTTTTTTCCCCTCTTTACCGATGAGCCTGATAACACCGGGATTTGTCGGGCAGAAATGGTGGGCTTTTTTCCGCTTGCCGCCTTCCATGCGAAAAAAATCCCTGCGAAAGAAAAAATACCAGCGGGGCACAAGCGAAGAAAGATCCCGCCCGCCGGCTTCCAGGCTTATGCCGTATTCCCCGGCAAACTGTTTGAGCTGCTTTAGCTTTTGCCTCAAACCCGCAGAAGCAAAGGCTGCCAGCGGAAAGATTATGGCATCGTAATGCTGGCGGGCTGCCCAAACCGCAAAAGCTTCGCTCTTTTTCAGAATAGTTTTTATTGCATCATTTTCATCGATAACAAGACGCCGCCAGGGAGCAGCGGCGGGTTCGTTTCCTTTATAACAGGAAGGTTCATTGACGCTGGCGTTTGTTAGGGGAAAAACGGCGGAACCGTCATGCGCTGCCGGGATATTGAACTTCTCCTGCCCCGGAGCAGGCCAGCTTAGACCCAGCGCTTCAAGAAAACTGTATATACCGTTGCAAAGCCCCCGGCCGGATTCGCCGCAGATTTCCACCCGCCCGGGACTTACTTTCCAGGAAAAACCGTTTTGCTCTCCGCCGCCGCCCTCATTATTAAGGACAATTAAAGCCCCCGAAGGCGGCGGGCTGCTAACATCTGTCAAAACCGGCGGTTTTTTTGAGGAGCCTTCTTTTCCGCGATCTTTGCCGAGGCCGGCCAAAAGACCGATGTGCACAGACAGATCTTCCGCGGCTTTTTTTACCTGTATCGCATCAGGTGAAAGCAGAATAACCCATTCCAGTGAAGCATCAAAATTCACCATAAATAAACTATACAGAATCTGCGGGTATTATGATACACAATCGGCAGTTTGCATTCAGCAGGTTTTAAGCAGCAGCTTGGTCGACAAACCGCAAATTATCTATATACTTGAAGGGTTATGGCAAATAATCCGGGAAACCCCCTGATCATACAAAGTGACCGGACTCTTCTGCTTGATGTTCATTCCGAACGCGCTGATGAGGCAAGGGGAGCGATTTTGCCATTTGCGGAGCTGGAAAAATCTCCGGAGCATATCCACACATATCGCATAACGCCGCTGTCTCTCTGGAACGCTGCCAGTGCGGGGTTTTCGCCCGCCGACGTGACACGGGTTTTGAACGATTTTACCCGCTATCAAATTCCGTCCGGCATTACCGAGGGCTTTGTGGATACCATGTCCAGATACGGAAAGATTCGCCTTGTAGCCGCAGAGCAGCCAGGTTCCGGTAACAGTGCAGCAGACAGCAGCCGCATCACGGAGGAGCTTTTCCTTACCTCATCCGACAAGGCGGTATTGGCGGAAATTGCCGCGGCAAAACCATTGGAAAAATACCTGGAAAAAATCACCAAAGGCGAAACCCAGGGCTTCAGGCTCAAGCTTGTAGATCGCGGGAGCGTCAAACAAGAGCTGATACGCCTGGGCTGGCCAGTGCAGGATGAGGCGCCTTTCGTNCAGGGAGAACCCCTGGAGCTTAAGCTTAGGGAAACCTGCACTTCCGGGCGGCCTTTTACACTTAGGGATTACCAGCTCGAAGCTGCCAGGGCAGTGCTTGGAGACGGCGGCCCGGGGACAGGTTACGGGATTGTGGTATTGCCCTGCGGCTCAGGCAAGACCATTGTGGGCATGCTCATCATATCACTTCTAAAAACCAATACCCTGATTTTAACAACGAACGTAGCAGCAGCTCATCAGTGGATGGATGAGCTGCTGGACAAAACAGAGTTAAGGCCTGATGAAATAGCCGAGTATACAGGAGATTCCAAATCGCTGGCCCCGGTTACTGTAGCCACTTATCAGATAATAACCTGGCGGCCTGATAAAAACGCTGAATTCCCCCATTTCAAACTTTTCAGGGAGCGCCCCTGGGGACTAATCATTTATGATGAGGTACACCTTCTGCCGGCGCCGGTTTTCCGGGTAACTGCGGAACTTCAGGCTGTGCGCCGCCTGGGACTCACCGCCACCCTTGTCAGGGAAGACGGCGCGGAGGATGCGGTTTTCAGCCTTGTGGGGCCAAAGCGTTACGATGTGCCGTGGAAAGACCTGGAAGGCAAGGGCTGGATAGCCGGAGCATTCTGCACGGAAATTCGCATCGACCTGCCTGAAAAACTCAAAATCCCCTACGCTGTAGCTGCCCCGCGGGAGAAGTACCGCCTTGCCAGCGAAAATCCACTTAAAAACGATGCCGTGGTTCAACTGATAGAAAACCACAGGGATGACAGAATTCTTGTGATTGGCCAGTACATCAGCCAGCTTGAAGGTTTGGCGCAGCTTCTCAATGCCCCCCTTATAACCGGCAAAACTTCAAACAGTGAAAGGGAGAGGATCTATGCGGCGTTTAACAGGGGAGAAGCCCGGATCATCGTGGTAAGCAAGGTAGCGAATTTTGCAATTGATCTGCCTGATGCTTCCATGGCAATTCAGGTATCCGGCTCTTTCGGCTCGCGTCAGGAAGAAGCCCAGCGTCTGGGGCGTATCCTCCGTCCAAAAAACAGAAACTCCTGGTTTTACACCCTGGTTTCCCGTTATACCGTAGAGGAAAATTTTGCCGCCAACCGCCAGCAGTTTTTGGCTGAGCAGGGATACAAGTATTCCGTGCAATCGTGGACTCCGCAATACCGCTCCGCAAACGAAATGGAGATGATGGCATGAAAATTACTTCTCCTGTAAACCCCGTTGAGCAGTGGAAATCCGCATTGATGACTTTGCCGGACAGCAATTTTTTTGAATTGCTAAGGAGTGTATTCGGAAATATAAAAACGCCATTTAATAAACAAAATCTCATGAATGACCTGTTTATATTTCTCTCGCGGGACGAAATCAGGAAAAACATAGCCGCTTACATAAACGAACAGGATCACAAAATAATAGCCGCAGTAGCTTTCCTCAATAAACCTGTTTCGGGCGATTTGGAAAAATTTTTTTCCGGGGAAATCAATGCGGCGGAACTTCAGGCTCTGCTTGTAAACCTTGAAGAACGCCTTATCATCTACCGTTTCAGGGAATCTTCTGCCGAGGCCGGGAGCCGGGCTTCCGCTCAGAACGAAGGGGTTTTACGCCTGGCCCTTAATCCGGTTCTTGAGCCGGTTCTTGCTCCCTTTATTGCAGATTCCCGCCCGCTTTTCCCCAGCGAAAAAATAGCGGCTTCCGGGCAAAACAAAGCGGCTGGGCAAAGCCCGGAATTAAAAAACAACACATTGCGGGTGAATGATGCCAGGATCATGGCGGCGCTTTTCACTTTTATTCTCGGTGAGCAGGAATTCTTCAAATCGGAAAAAGGCATGATGGTAACTTCGGCAGGAATGACAGAGGCACCGGCGTTACCGGGTATACGCAAAAAAGTTTCTGATGACGGAAAGAAATTTTTTCCGGGGCTGGATTTGGATTTGACAGTCAGAATTCTTATGCTGCTGGGACTCTTCCGCATTGAAGGGCAAAGCCTTAAACCCAACAAAGAAAGAATAGCTGATTTCAGCGAGCTTTCTTCACGGGAGAGGCAGGATTTCTGGGCTGCCGGGGCCTATATCTGCCTTAACGAAAATGATCCACTTGCGTACACCAGCAGTCACTCCCGCAGCCGAATTCGCAGAATTGCTTCTTTTATCCATCAATTCCGGCTTTTCCTTAATCCTCAAAGAAAATACCCGGAAATTACTTTAAGGAGGTATGCGGAACTTCTTGGAAGGGAGGATTTGGGAACCAGGACAATTTGGGGCACATCTTTTTTTGACGGCAGAGTTGAAATTCCCTTTGAGCCCTTCCTGGCGCTTATGGAAAAAACCGGCCTTTTGGAAAAGACGGAAGCATACTGGACTGTATCACATTGTTTGCATCAACTGTCTGATTCCAGTTCTGACTCCAGTATAGAATCTGCGCAAACGGAAAAACCTTTCATTGTAATGGATACGGCTTTTTCGCTTATTCTTTATCCGGAAATTTCCTTCGCAGATGCCGTTGATCTGGCAGCATTTTGCTCGGTAAAAGAAAACAGCGAAACCGCCGTCAGTTTTGAAATAACCCGTCAATCCGTAGTCCGCGGCTTTGATCAGGGCTTGAACGCCGCAGAAATGCTCAAGCTTCTGGAACGCCTTTCGCTTAACAGACTCGATGCCAATCTTGGCTGGACATTAAGGGAATGGGAAACCCGCTATACCGGAGTTTCGCTGCATCAGGGCGTTATTCTTGCACTGGCAGAAGAGCAGCGTTACCTCGCAGAAGCCAAACCTGTCGCTTCCCTGATCCAGCAGACCCTGGCGCCGGGAGTTTACCTTCTTACATCTGCTGACCGTGCCGAAGCCGCAAAAGCCCTTTTAAAAACCGGCGTTGATATTGTAGCTCAACCGCCCTTCCCTGAAGAAAAGAAAAAGCTGCTTAATACCTTCCCCAGTCTGGGTTCCTCCGGAATCCCTGCGCCCGCGGGAACTGACAACACCCTTCCGCCTCCCTCTTTTTCGGGCAAAGAAGCCGAAGCCCTTCAGGAAACTTTCCGCAAAGCCCTTGAAAAAATGCGGCTGACCAAACAGGAACGGGACGAGCTTACAGCCAGGATTGAAAGGCGCCTTGTATTGAATGAAACTCAACTGGACAAAGCTTCCCTGCGTTATGAGAAACTGGAAGCACGGGGGATTGATTATCAGGGAAAAGTGGTAATTGCAAAATATGCTATCGACGCCGGTTCCCTTTTGGAAGTCTCCTGGCCGGGTCCCGGCGGAGAAATCAACAATACAATAGGCATACCCCAGGCTCTGGAAAAAATGGAAAAGGAAAGTATCCTTGTAATCAAGAGCAGCTCTCAAGGGGATACTATTCGTATTCCTGGGAATACTTTACGTATTCCCCTGGGGAAGATTAGTCTTTTACGGCGCATTAAACAATCAATTTTTGGAGAATAAAAAATTAACGGAGTTAATTATGCCATTATTGCCATTTTCACGCCAGGCTGAAAACAGTCAGGCAAAACTCGCGGTTTTAATTGACGCGGACAATACACAGCCCGCCATTATCGAAGGGCTGTTAAACGAAGTCGCCAAATACGGAATAGCAAGCGTTAAACGCATCTACGGCGACTGGACCAGCACCCACCTGCGTTCATGGAAGGAAAGGCTTTTGGCAAACGCCATCCAGCCAATTCAGCAGTTTACCTATACCACCGGAAAAAACGCCACAGATTCGGCAATGATCATCGATGCCATGGATCTGCTTTACAGCGAAAAGCTCGACGGGTTTTGCATCGTTTCAAGCGATTCGGATTTTACCCGCCTGGCTTCCCGGCTGCGTGAAAGCGGCTGTATTGTATACGGTTTCGGCGAAGAAAAAACCCCGAAAGCCTTTGTCAAGGTTTGCGACAAATTCATCTTTACCGAACTTCTTCTTGATAATCAGGAAGAGTCCGATGAAGAAGAAGACCGCCCCAAAACCAAACCCCGCAAGGAATTCAAGGTTGACCGGAAACTCCTCAAGCTTTTAAGAGATGCGGTTGACGACGTCGCGGACGAAACCGGCTGGGCCTATCTTGGCGGCGTAGGCCAAAAGATCAACAACCGTTCCAGCGAATTTGACCCCCGGAATTACGGCTTCAAAAAACTGGGCGACCTTTTCCGTGCCATCCCCCAGTTCGAAACCGAAGAACGCCCGCAGGAGCATGGCTCAGGCAGGCAGGTGTATATACGCTGGAAGCGGAAACGGTAGAGACCCCAAAAGAGTCCAAGCGCTTGGACTCTTTTAAAGACAACGCAGGTTTCAACAACCTGATTTAGGCCAAATATTTTTGCAACCTAAACCCAAAAACCCGCTCTAAAAATTGATCTAAACTCTCTAAACTGTACAAAACTATAATAAGGATGGTTTAATAAATTATGCTACAGCTTTCAGAAAAAACATTGACCCGGCTATGCCTTGAAGCATCGCACCAATACGGGGAGCATACGGCTTTTGCGATGTTCCAGGATGACAAACTTAACGATGACAGGCAGATATCGTATAAAATGATGGGGATTCGTTCCCGGCAGATCGCCCTGTTATTGAAGCAGCTTGGCATAACCCCCGGTGACCGGGTGATGCTGCTTTCGGAAAACTGCTCCGAATGGCCGCTGGCTTATTTTGGGATTACCATGTCAGGAGCGGTTTCGGTTCCCCTGCTTACCGGTTTTTCCGCCGAACAGGTGCAGTTTATTGCGGGACATGCAGAAGTTTCCGCAATAATTACAAGCCGGAGTTTGGCCGGCAAGCTGGAGCAGGTAGCTCCGGGTATACCGATGATTTTTCTTGACAGCATGAAAAAATCGGAAAATTCTGTAGAGATAGCAGTTTCAATAAATGGCAGCGAGAAACAGCTTCCTTTGCCCAGCTCTGACGAAGAGCTTCCGCAGAGCAAACCGGACGATTTAGCTACAATAATTTATACCAGCGGCACTTCCGGAAACAGTAAAGGGGTGATGCTTTCCAATGCGAACATTATTTCCTGTGTTGAGTCCTCACAATATGTAGCAAAGTTTTCCCCCGGCGACCGTTTTCTTTCGGTATTGCCAATGGCTCACTCTTACGAATGCAGCATAGGATTACTTTACCCAATAATGTGCGGTGCGAGCATCACTTACCTTGACCGCCCCCCCTCTCCTTCGGTTTTGCTGCCTGCGGCCAAGCTTGTGCGTCCCAGCGCAATGCTGACAGTTCCGCTTCTTATCGAAAAAGTTTACCGCAACGGCATTGCGCCCAAACTGCGGAGAAGCAGCCTTTACCGCTTCCCTCTTACAAGAAAGCTTGTTATACGCATCGCCGGGCGTAAACTTATCAAAACCCTGGGCGGCAAGATGCGATTTTTCGGCGTTGGCGCCGCTCCTTTGGCCACTGAAGTTGAAGAATTTTTGCGCGACGCCCGCTTTCCGTTTGCAATGGGTTACGGCCTTACCGAGGCGGCTCCCCTGCTTGCCGGCGGTACGCCGTTTACCTATCCCTTCCGCTCGACCGGCGCACTTCTGCCGGGCGTTGATCTGCGAATTGCTGACGCCGATACAGCAAGCGGTGTCGGAGAAATTCAGGCACGCGGCCCAAATATAATGATGGGTTATTACCGCAACGAAGAACAAACCCGCGAAGCATTCACTGATGACGGTTGGCTGCGTACCGGCGACCTTGGCCGCATCGATCAAAACAAGAAACTTTTTATCTGCGGACGGAGCAAGTTCTTAATTCTCGGCGCCGGCGGAGAAAATATATATCCCGAAGAAATTGAAGGATTATTGGGAAGTTCCCCATTGGTTGAGGATGCTCTGGTTTATTCTGGTAAACGAGGCGAAATTACAGCCATGGTAAAGCTCACTGATGCGGCAAGGGCGGCAGCCGATAATCTGGATCAAACAGTGGAAGAACTGCGGAGCTGGGCCAACAAAAAACTGGCCGATTTTTCCCGCCTTTCGAAAATCATAATTCGGGAGGAGCCGTTTGAGAAAACGCCTACGATGAAAATAAAGAGGCATTTATATACATAGCCTTTTACTTTTTTCCCAGCCCCAAATAATAAGTCTCGAAAGATTCTGAACGGCAGGAGCTGGGTTTGAAACTTTTAGCGGTTTCAAAAAGGCAGCGTATGGCTTTCAATAAAGCCCCTGTATCCCCTCCCTGGAAAACTTTAACGACAAAGTTTCCTCCTTTTGCCAGAGCGGTCTCAGCGTAATCAAGCGCAAGCTCGGCAAGCTCCAGAGAGCGGAGGGTATCCAGAGAGCGGTTGCCTGATGTTGCCGGAGCAGCGTCACTGACAAGCAGGCTATACGGGCCATGTGAAAGAATGGTCTCCCGTATTTCGCTTTGGGTAAAATCCCCCTGGATAAAAACGAAGTCCGGTTTATCAAAAAGCCCCTGATCATAAATACGAGAAAGGGGAGCGAGATCTATTGAAACAAGTGAAGGGCCATTTGAGTTTTTTGCCCCGCCTGAAAGTTTTCGCAGAATGTACAGACTCCAGCTCCCCGGCGCTGCCCCAAGATCAAGGGCTCTGAAGTTTAGGCGCCGTTTTGTAAGGCCGAACTTTTCGTCCATCTCTTTGAGTTTGTATACAGAACGGGCAGGATAACCTTCTTTTTGGGCTTTAACTGACCAGTGATCCGGCTTGCTGTATTCGGCCATTGGGCACTTCCTTGGATGCTTGACTTATGCGATAATCGTTTTGCCTTCGGGCAAAGTTTAATACATGGAAAATCAGTATATCCGGCGGCTGGAAAAAATTGAAGCCGTACTTGATACCTGGCTCCCTCAAACACCTGATTCTTCCTGGCTGGAAATGGTTTTCGGACATCTGGTTAAGTCTTCCCGAAATGAATCTGCTTCCCCGTCAAATTTAGCCCCGGAGCTGGCCGCTTCCCT
>JGI20163J15578_10000378_pt1 | contig 18432 bp, 17 predicted proteins | sample TergutCu122P1_FD_15578 | JGI IMG/M metagenome (IMG submission 15578)
ACAAGTTGAAATTATTTACTCTAAGGCTACGCAAAGTAGCATACCTTGTCAGATTCAAGGTGAGGAGGCAACTATGGTGTTTGACAGAATAAGCAATATTGATTATGTCACCATTTATTATAAAGATGGAAAAGTTGAAAAATTAGACTTTGCCAAAGAATATCCCACCATGACATATCAAATTTTAAAATGGTGTGAACTCATAAAAACTGGTGCCTCTGCAGAGGAGTATAATCACAATTCACTTCAAGCCTTTGAATTTGTGGATGAAATTAGGCGGGAGATGAAATAGTAACTTTCACAACATCACCTGGCTTTTTCCCTATTTTTTCTCGGATATCCTTCCGCACTCCAATAACATAACAAGTAGAACCATCTGGGTTTTTTACACCCATATTTACGATGCTCCCTTGGTATGGTTCCCCATCAAAGGTGGCGTGAACTTTCACTCTGCCTTTACCAAACTCTTCTCGTATATCATAGGGGAATACAACATAGGCTCCACCCTTGCCTACTTCTGATGGTTTTATTACCGCTTCATACTCATACGTTTTCTGATTAGGCTCTTTGCTCATATTTTCACTCACTCTCATTCTTAGTCAATTTGTATCGTCATCACTTGTGTAGCACTTCCCCAATAATTACGTGCCCCTAAAGTAAAGGTAAACTCCCCTGCTTCTAAAGCAATCCCCTCCAACACGCCAGTTCTAGCATGGAGTACTACCCCAGGAGGAAGTTCTCCCTCTGCCACATAGAACCACACCGGAGCATTATTTTCTCTTTCCAAAGTAATCTGTGAAAAGATACGACTTCCTTGTTCTATGGATCCTAAAGCAAGAGGAAACATCGTTAGAGACTCTACGGCTGGATGCTCCCATTCCCATTGCTCCACTAACTCTACAATGGCATGAAATGCTGGTTTTGCCCCGAAGAAATTGTCGAATAACACCGGAAATCCATTACCTCGCCAACTCTTGTGGTCCGCCATTCCCCAAATGGAAACACGACTCAAGTAATTGGCTCTCTCTAGATAGTAGCCAAAAATTCTAGCATATGCATCTGCCTGGCGGTTAAGTTGATCTTCATTTAGATAGGGATGAGCCGAACTTCCAGACCCGCCCAAGGTAATATCCAACTCTGTTACGCTTACCCTGGCTCCAGTAGCAATAAAACGGTCCATAGCAATGGGAACATTGTTTAGATTTGTTGTCCATCCCTCCAGATGATAGTGGCTTTGCATCCCAATTGCTTCGATTAAAAGGCGGCCGTCATAATCGGGATGGTTCTCCCATTTCTCGTTGATTTCTTCCACCATCTGGGCAATGGCTTCTCGCTTTGATGGGATTTCCTCGTTATAATCATTATAATACAAAATTGAATACGGGAAGTATCGCCGTGCAAAATAGAAAGCATAAAAAATATAATCACTGGCATGCTCTCCTGCTTCTTCATCGGCGCCATTGGAAAAGGCCAGAAACCAAGGTGAATCCAAGCGCATTTGATTGCGCCAACTCCCTGGCTGGTCTCTCCACATACCCCCATCACTAGCTATGGCTTCATTGACTACGTCCCAGCTGTAAAATGCTCCCAAGGTTCCTTGCTCAGAGAAGTGCTCCGATAGAGTTCGCATGTAAAATGCCATTCTATCCATTGCTTCTTCCCGAGTAAGAGGGCTTCCATCGATTTCCTTAAACAACCAGTTGGGACTTTGCCCATGCCATACTAAAGCATGCCCTACTAATAGCAGCTGGTGTTCTATTGCCCAATTAACAATGCTGTCTACACTTGTAAAGTTAAACTCGGCCGGTGTTGGCACCGTAAAGCGATTCCCCGGTCCAGCGATGTGGTCTGGTTTATGGGCATTTTCTGCAGTAACAGCATTAAAGTGATGCAAAAACGCCTCATCCGTATCGAATACCGTCATTAAGTTATGAGTGGAATAAATATTACCCAGACTAAAGTATGGCTCAAATAACCTTGCCAGACTAGGTAACTCTAAATCCCACTGGGAGACTCCTGGCAAACCCTGTGCATTTATTTCCCCTACTTGAAAAACAAATACATCATCTATAGTAAGTGTTTCCGTGGGCGCGTTATCGGTTTGAATCCGCATTCCTCTTTGTCCACTGTTTAGGGCTGTGTTAATCTGCTCACGTGACATGGTAACATCTATTTCCCAAGTAGAAGCTTCACCTGCCACGGAAACTTGGGAGCCATCAATAGCATTCCAGGGAGCATCAGTTTGATTCCATTGCATGGTTCTATGTCCTGGTCCTTCTTCAATCCGACCTCTAGCTATAAAACGATAACTGCCTCCACGAACTACATCTATACCTGTAAACAGAAAATCCAGGGTGTACCAATTTTCCGCCCGATTGCTTAGCTTTAAGGCAATTCTCTCTTCTTCAGTAGCATGTTCTACTACTGTGATAAGGGGTGCCCCAGATACCAACATAGCTGGACTTATGGCATCAAAAGCTCCTGCTGCTCCCGAGTGCCCCACTTCTAAACCTTGCAGCGCAGTATCCTCTGCAAAAGACCATATTAAGATGTTTCCTTCATCTATATCATCTAAGTAATCTTCTCCATCACTATCTTCTTCCACCATACCTTCATCATTTATTGTAGCATCCTCTGGCAGATCTTGTTCTTCATAATTTCCGCAACCAGATAATGTCATGGCTCCTACTAATATAGCTAATAGTATCCCTATTAATTTATTTAGATTTCGTGCATTACCTTTAAACATAGTCACTCTTCCTTATTATTTTATTGCCACAAACTCTTTTCATTTGGCTGCCCTTAACTGTATCATAATCGAACAATCTATGCAAATGGGCTGTACTCCATGATAAAAAGTTGATTTGTTGTGTCACACATGCTAAACTCACATCAAAGAGGTGATGTAAAGTGAAAAGAGGTATTAAATGATAAAAGAAGTAACCACTATAGACGAGGTCTACTGGGCGCAAATGTGTAAAGAGGTATATAAAGAAAACTCTGTTGATATTTTTATTGAGGAAAGGAAAGGCAATCGATTTCCTTATGAGTATCTATATTATGACGACAATGATTGTGTTGGCCTTTTAAGTCTATCCCTTAGAAATGATTATGTTGAAGGCACAGCTACAAGCCCTGTAGCATATATCGAAGGAATTTATGTTAAGCCAACCCATAGAAACAGAGGAATTGCTAGAGAACTAATTGACTTTGCCAAAGAATGGGCAATTGAAAATAAATGTACTGAACTTGCGTCTGATTGTGAAATGGATAATCTTGATAGTTACAAGTTTCATAAGAGTATAGGATTTGAAGAAGTTAACAAGATAATTTGTTTTAAGATGGACTTGGGATAATGTGTCTCGAAATTGGAGAAAACCGATGAGTGTAAAAATATTATATTTTGTGCATGGCACAACTTACGACAATGCTAGCGGAAAAGCCAGTGGTTGGAATGATGTGGAGCTTAATCCTTTAGGCGTTCAGCAAGCAACACAACTAGGAGAGCATACAAGGAACTTAAGCTTCGACGTGTTGTATTCGTCTGATTTAAAAAGAGCAGTTTCCTCAGCAGAGCTAGCTTGGCCAAATCATCCTCTAATCCAAGATAAGAGGCTAAGGGAATGCAACTACGGAAACTACAATGGCGAAACCCATGATTTAGTTGTTTATGAAAAGTATATTAGCAGACCATTTCTAGGTGGCGAGAGCCTTAAAGATGTAGAAAACAGAATCGCCAGCTTTATGGAGGATGCTAAGAGAAAATACTATGGAAAAACAATAGCAGTAATGGCTCACAGGGCGCCTCAACTGGCTTTTGAAATTTTGACAAATAATATCACCTGGGAAGGGGCTATTGAAAATGATTGGCGTAAAAAGAAGGCATGGCAAATATGTTGGGAGTATGAAATAAAGTAACGCGTTTATTTTTATGATTTTGAAAAGTAATATCCGTAATCATTAGCCATAATTGTGCCCGAATAAAATGTCTTGAACTGGAGGATAACTATGAAAATCAAAATTCTTGGCTCTGGGGGCTGTACCTGCCTACCAAGGCCAGCATGCAACTGTAGGATATGTGTTGAAGCAAGAAAAAAGGGGAAGCCTTTTGCTAGAAATGGATGCTCAATATATATAGAGGATATTAACTTGTTAGTGGATACTCCTGAGGATATTGTGGAGTCTCTTAACTATCACAAAGTTATGGCGGTTGATAAAGTTATTTACAGTCACTGGGATCCTGACCACACTTCAGGAATGAGGGTTTTTGAGCAACTAAGAATAGATTGGGCTAAGGTGTCCATTGGCATTGAAAATGATAATCCCATCGACGTATATGCTCTACCTCAGGTTTACCAGGATGTACAAAGTATTCAAAATAAATATGGCTCTTACTTAGGTTATTACCAAGATGTAAGAAACCTTATTAAAATTACTCCTGTTGAGTCAACCCTACAGATAAAAGACATAAAAGTCACTTTCATCCCTGTTGGAGAGGCTACTGTTTTTGTGTTTGAGCAAAATGGCAAAAAGCTTATTTACGCTCCTTGTGATGTTAAACCATTTCCAGAAAGTGAGATGTTTTATAATAGCGATTTTATGATTATTGGGAGCACCATTCCTGTGGATACTATTAAGAATGACTTTCTTGTGGAGCAAAATAATCCTTTATGGACAGAATTCTTTTCTATGGGTGAGATTATGGAACTAAAAAGCAAGTACAACATTGATAAAGTTATTATTACTCATCTTGAAGAAGAGTGGGGCTTATCATATACCGACTATGAGGAGCTAGCTAAAGAATACGACAATGTTACCTTTGCCTATGATGGTATGGATGTGGAAATATAGGTGATGCTGATGAACCTTAAATGTTGATAGATTCCAGTATATAGTTTCCTTCTACTTACCCCCTATTCACTAACTAGCTGATAAGCCGAAATTTTGCGAATTCGCCAAGCCACCATCATAGAGATTAAATAAGCAAAAAGTATCAATCCTATGCTCACCATTACCACCCAATCCATGGGAATAGGTAAATTCATCCTGACAATTCCTGCTCCTCTCATAGTAGCTGTCATTAAAGGATTGTACCCCACAATTCCTCCAAATGTACCTGCTATTACTCCAAGTATGATGGGTGGAGCTAAAACCATAGCAATTTGATTCATCAATTGGAAAGTGGTATATCCAAGTGCCTTTTGAATTCCTAATTCCTTCCTTCTTCTAAGAATTGCTGTTTTTAGCACTAAGAATAACACCAGGGTAACAATACAAACTACTGCCACTAAGATTACAACTGCCAGCAAGGCAAATATATCTCGCATTGTACTCATTTGAACCTCGAAATCTTCTGAAAAGTTAGATAAGGATGCAAAAATATCTCCTTCTGCTTCTCGTACTTCATCTATAAATGCATCTACATCAACTCCTAAATGTAGGGTAATCAAGCTCATTCCAAGACCAATATCCGGTTGAACTTTTTTTATGCCATCAAGACTAATATCTATAAACATTCCATTATTGGCAAAAGCTTGAGTCACTCCAGTAATAAGATACTCCTGACTTTCTTCTTCCTCTCCTATAGTTACCCAATCACCAATCTCTTTATTTAATGCTGTCAATAGTGGCCTTCCTACAGAAATTTCATTATCATGATAAGGAAAGCGTCCTTCCACTAACGTATGTTCAGATAATATAGTTGTATCATCATAAATCATTGCACCTACAATAAAATCACCAATTCCAATAAAGTTAAACTCTGTACCTATAACCTGTGCAACGTCTGGATGGTTATGAATTCTGCTACGAAACCCCTCTCCTACATCTGTATCAGGAATAATAGCCACCACATCTGCTGTTTCTCCTACTACTGTCCTCATAAATTCATCACGATCTACGTTAATTCCATAGTGGGAAGTAACTCCAGCAATAGTGGTAAAGGTAAGAATACTTAGGATAAAACCAATCATAATAGATTGCCTTTTGTTTTGCATAAGTTGCTTCATTGCTAATAGAGCCACTATTGGACCTTTACCTCCATCTAAAGCAATGTGGTTTTTCTTGAAACTATGGGTGGCTAACCCTCCCCGTAAGGCTATTAATGGATGAAGTTTGTGTACTCGTCTAAGGGGTATAAATGAAAACCCTAAAACTACAAGGACTACTAGAGCCAAGGTAATGAAGATGTTTGCAAGATCAAATTCTGGGTTCCAAAGCAATGGAAACATAGGGCGAAGGGCATCTGTCAAAATAGGAAGTAGTAATTGAGAAATTAGTATCCCCATTAATCCCCCAACTAGGGCAATTAGCCCGTATTGCAGCAAAATAGATTGGATAACCTGTTTACTTTGATAACCTAATGCTTTTAATGTTCCAATACTAGTCATACTTTCTTCAATAGAGTTAATAATCCGAAAGCGTGTAACCACTACTCCCACAACTAGTAAAATCAAGGAAAACACGCTAAGGAATAATGCAATAATCATAATAATACTAAGATATGCATCTCTAGCTAAGTTTATAGAAAAGGCCATCATACCCATGGCTCCTTCTGCTCTTGCCATAAATTCGCTAGTTATGTCTACTGATAAAATCAAGCCATCTTCAGGATTTTCCATTTGAGCAGAAATTAAAGTTTCTGATGCTTCTAAATGATTAAGAGCCATTTTCTCAAACATCATTTCTGATATGCGGATTCGCATTAATCCAATCATAACAGAGCCAAACATTATTTCTTCTGTTACACCTGTAAGAATAAAAGTATATTCTTCTCCCCAAAATTCAAAGATAATCTCATCTCCTAAGCTAAAGCCTCCCTCCAAAAACAAAACATAAGGGATTGTAACTCCGTTTTCTCCTAGATAATAGTGCTCCCCAATATAGGTATACCGATTCATGTCATGGGGCTGGGAAGCATTAGTAAACATTAAACCAAATGAGGCCAAAGAATCATCTATGTATATTCCACCAGGTCCAATCAAAACATCCACTGTCTCAATAGCCGTAACTCCTTGGTACCCCTCTATAAAATTCACCTTATCTCTTAACACTTCTTCATCACTTTGAAAGGTAATGAAGTGAGCAGCGTTAAGTTCTTCTGCACGCTGGTTGTAAAATGGAGCAATTCCAAAAAACATCACTAAGCCTATGTTTAATAGTAGTGCAACAATAATCATTAGAATAAGCATACTAGATGTTTGCCCTTTATTCTTTCGAAAATTCGCCTTGGTTAAAAACCATATATTTTTCATTTCTACCACCCCATCTCTGCTAGAAAAGCATTTAATTTGTTATGTCTAGCCTGATTGCCACTTTCATATTTGCCAAGATTACACTCTCCACGAATACCACCATCTTGAAGATAAATAATCCGACTGCCTCGACGAGCGGATTTCAAATCATGAGTAACCATTACAATACTTTGTCCTTCCCCATTTATCTTGGTTAGTACATCCAAAACAGCATCACCATTTAGGGAGTTTAATGCTCCTGTAGGCTCATCTGCAAATACAATCTTTGGACTATTAATAAGAGCGCGGGCTATAGCTACTCTTTGAGCTTCACCGCCTGCTAGTTGAGCAGGAAATTTTCCCCAGTTGGTTTCTTCCAAATTGAAATCCTTTAAAAGCTTTTTCGCCTTGTCTACTACTTCTTTTCTGTTTTTGTTTAACAAAAAACCCGAAGCTAGTACATTATCTAACATACTCATATTGTCTAAAAGATACATCTGCTGGAAGATAAAGCCACAGTTCTTGCGGCGAAACAGAGCCAGTCTATCATTTGATAACTTGCTAATTTCCTCTCCTCCAAAACTAACTGAGCCAAGAGTAGGCTTGTCCATTCCTGCTAGTGCATATAGAAGTGTCGACTTTCCAGCACCCGATGGACCCATAATTACCGTAAAATCCTCTTTGTAAATCTCCATATCTAAATTCTTCAGGACATGTTGTTGAAGTCCTCCTGTAGAAAAAGTTTTGCATAGTTTATTTGTGGTTAATATTGTATTTGACATTTGTTTTCTCCTTGAGATTATTTGTCACAATTAGCATTATATACCCAAAACTCTTAATCAGTCTTTAGATGTTCCTTATTTAATCCTTAACTATTTCTTAATTAAGGCAGCTAGCTGCCGCCACCTCTTGACCGAAAGCACGAGGCGAGGTGTTTTCGAGCATAGCAAAAAGAACTACATCTACAAAAATAGCACCTCCTATTAAGTCAGGTGCCATTCTTAGTTTATCATGGTTATTACATTGGGGTTAGCAAGCACATTCTCACACACCAAGTTCCTATTTCGCTTATTCATCCTAGGATGAACAAGTGAATCCTAAGGTAGTTTCAAGAGCATCCTAATCTCAAATCCCTTTGTCAACTCATCGTCTGGTGTGCCTACAGCTTCCAACTTCCCGCCCATCTCTTCTATGAAGTATCGTGAAATATATAGTCCCAATCCATAACCAGCTATTTTCTGGGCTTCTTTTCCTCGGTAAAACTTGTTAAAAATTAGAGGCAACTCCTCACTTGATACTCCTTTTCCAAAGTCCTTAATAGCTATGACTAAATACGAATCCTCAAAAAAACCGCTTACTTCTATTTCTGTATTAGCATACTTATAAGAGTTACTAATAATGTTATCAAAAATTTGTTGTAATCGTAAGGCATCTGCCAGTACTAAGCACTCAGGAATCGTAAGATGCTTTACCTTATTGTTGTAGTCACTGACCTTAATCATGTCAGGTAGCCTTGCACTTGAAGTCTCTTCTATAAACATGGGGAGTGCTTCTAGTTCCTCCAAAGTGGCATGGAACATATCCGTAATCAAAGCATTAATTTGCTCTGCCTTTTCGTTAATAATAGTTAATTGCCCCTTTTCTTTCTCATCTCTATCTTTCACTAGCATTAGTTCTGTAACTGCTTTTATTGAGGCTATAGGAGTTTTGATGTCATGGCTTAGAGAAGCAATGAGCTCCTTCTTACTTTGATTAGCCTTATATTCATTATCTCTAGCCTTTGCCAATTCTTCTCGCATAATGTCAAAGCTTTCTGTAAAAGCTCCAAAAAGATTGTTTTTGTCCATTTCTAAGGGTATTTCTAAATTGCCTGTAGCAATCTGCTTGGCAAAACTTTGCAATCTATAAAATGGCGCTAATATAACTTTTTGATAATAGACATAAGAGAAAACGCAACTTACTAAAAGAATAATCCCAATAGTAATCAACAGAACTACTATAGCGTAGTCTCTTTGACTGCGAGCAACATCCATGTCCACAAACATCTGATTCAGCCCATCTGTCAATAGCTCCACGGATGCTACAGGATCATCTTTTTCTGCAGCTATTCTAACTATGTCGTTGATTAATACCGGATTAGACTGGGGTATGTCTCTTGTAAAAGTCCACACTAAGCCACAAAGACAAGCTAGTATCAGTAAAAGTATTAATAAAATCCCCTTCTTCAACTTTCCCCCTCCTCAAAAACATAACCTGTTCCCCACACTGTTTTAATATAAAGAGGCTTTTTAGGATTTTCTTCTAGCTTTTCTCTAAGATACCTAATGTGAACGTTTAGAGTATTGTCTCCTGTAATTGCATCTTCCCAAACTTTGAGGAATAACTCTTCTTTAGAGATAACTCTGTTCTTATTTCTAACAAGGTAGGTCAGCAATTTATATTCCATACCTTTTAAGTCGATTTTACTGTTGTTAACAGATACAACTTGATTGGTAAAGTTAATCTCCACATTTCCAAAAGAGACCACCTCATGTTCTGCCTCAGAGGTGGCAGTATCTTGATAACGACTTAGAACAGCCTTAACTTTGGCAAGTAATACAGATAAAGAGTAAGGTTTTTGGATATAGTCATCTCCACCAATGTTAAGAGCCAGAATCATGTCATCATCACTGGTTCTGGCACTGATAAAAAGGATGGGAACATTAATAGTTTTGCGTAGCTTCTTACAAAGCTCAAAGCCTGACTCCTCTCCTAGATTAATATCCAACAGAATCAAACTGGCTTCATTTTCCTCAAAGAAATTAAGACAGCTTGCTGTATCAGCTACCCAGGCTGTCTTAATATCAAACATGTTGAAGTACTCACAGGTACTTTCTGATAGAGCTATTTCATCATCTACAATTAAACAATCATATTTCATAATTCTATGCAACCTTGCTAATTCATTTTCATATTAGTTTAAGCTGTTTTCCCACGGCTTAATTTCTATAATATCACGAATCTTTAGAACATGAAATATGTTGTTAATCTTTTTTCATTCTTACCGCCACAAAAGTATTGCACTTTGTACATCTTAGCCCCCTTTTGTGAAAAAGATTAAGTCCTAACAAAAAGAATCCGCCTCTACCTGCTTTTGCAGTAACTGGGCGGAATAGTGGTGTAACTGGGAGGATTACATAGTACACAAAGGTTTACAAGCTAGTAGCTCAAGTGGCTTGTGAATGGCCACTTTACTTTTTAGTTCTAAACACGTTACGTGTACAACAAAACCCCTACCCAAAACACATTCCCCTCATAGCCAATCTCCAGATGTCCCTGAACCTTTTCCACAGCCTTTTGTATGTTGCTAAGCCCGTAACCGTGGTTATCTTCTTCTTTTCTTGAGATAAGGTATCTTTCTTTTCCATCGATCTGGATCGGAAATCCTTTTCCTTGAGGGTTCTTCTCCACTGTCTTCACCACTCCATCAAAGGTGTTCTCCACCTTAATCAGCAGGTTTCCCTTGTTGGATGTGATGTGTAGCTTTATCCGCCTATCTTCCACCTTGGCCACGGCTTCTAGGGCGTTGTCTAGAAGGTTGCCTAGGATAGTGACCATGTGACTAACCCCTACATTAAGGGTTGGAGGGACAAACAGATCGATGTCGGTGTGAATATTGTTTTCTACAGCAGTTTTCAGCTTAAAATTAATGATGCTGTCCACGGCAAAGTTGCCAGTGTCGCTGTAGACCTGGCTTTTATTTATATCGCCTAACAAACCTTCCAGGTAGTCTCCCGCATCTTTCGCATTGTCCTTTTTTATAAAGTCTGTTGCCGTTGCCAGGTGCAGTTTCATGTCGTGACGGATAGCTTTTACCTGCTCTGCAGATTGTTGCATCAATTGGAGCTGGAAGAAGTAGTAGTCCTTTTCCTGTTGGTGCAGGGCGGATATCAGCTTGTCTTCATAAGCGGCGGACAGATGGTCTTGAAACATAAAAAATAAGATATTGGTTGCAAAAATTACGGCGGTAATAATAAGAACTGGGACTTGCGACAGGTGTGTGGCTAAGAAATAAAACGCAATCGTAGAGGCAATTGGTATAACAATTATAGCAATTAGCAATCCAGGTGATGAAATGGTATTTTTCTTGATGTTCTTAAACTTGCGAAATAGCACCGCTACAGAATAGAATGAAAAGCCGATAATGATAAACACGTATATTTGAAAATCAAAGGCATTGCCTACGGTGTGCCAGTCTTGTGGGCCGTGTAACGCAACAGTCACAATGGTTTCTAGAGCAATCACAAGTACCAAGATAGAGCCAACAGCCATTAGTCGCTTTATCATGGAGCCTTCATAAGTCAAGGTGATTACAAATAATGTTAAAACCGAGATGCCAAGTGATAGGAAAGGGAAATTGAATTGCAAAAAAGCTATGCTGGATAAGATATAGTACAACAGATATGCACCAAGCCACAAGGGCAAAGAGGTTCTCCTTTTTTCAAAGAAAACACCCATAAGTCGCTCATAGGCCAACATTAGCACAAAGTTAAAGGCAAGATATACCCCAGTGAACAAACCCATACCCTTACACCCCTCGCCTGTCTATGATGGCATAATAGGCTTCCTTTACTTCATTTCTCCTGTGCTTGCTAATAGGCAGGGGAGTTACGCTGTCGACCAGTACAGCTTGGTTAAATTTCAAGGCAGCGATGTAGTCAAAGTTTACCGCATAAGCATTATGAATAAAGAGAAAGTCGTATTTCTTGAGTTGTTTCTCGTATGCTTCCTTTATGGAGCCGTAAAATTCCTCTTTTCTACCATCAGCCAAGTGAAGAATTAATTTCCTATCATAACTTTCTAGATAGATGATGTCTTTAATCTGAGCTTTAAAGGTGTCATGCCCTATTTTGTAGGCAAATATTTCTGTCCAAAACTTCGCAGTTTTTAAATATTTTTTTACGACTTCCTCTACCTTTTCTTGCTTCACAGGCTTAATAAGGAAGTTAAGAGGCTGTATTTCAAAAAGCTTTAGAGCGTATTTTCTTTCCCAAGAGATGTACACAATTGAAACCATGTGATTGTGCCAAACCTCTCGAATCCATCGCCCCACCTCTACACCATTTATTTCGTGCTGAGCAAACTCAATGTCCAGGAAAATCAAATCAGAATAGGCTCCCTCTTCCATGCTTTTGCAAAGCTCGCTTCCTGAATGATAAACGTTTATCTGATGCTGGATATTTAGCCTGTCAAGGAGTTCCGCCAATACACGCTCTATCTCTGACCCAATCCTTATTTCATCATCACATATGGCAATATGAATCATAGTCTCTTAAATCTCCGTTTTGTTAGTATGTTTTCGTATCTTTAAACTGCAGACCACCTTCTATTCTACCATAAAAAAACACTTTCTCACGAAACGAATAATGCAAAAAACCTGCGTTTTACTACAAAATAGCACTCTTATACTGATAATCTACTTAAGTAATATGCTCTACTTCCATAATATTTCATTTTATGCCATCTGACCATTTACTACAAAAATGCGTCCTGTTACTGCAATCTTCCGCAGAATCGCTTATTTTTGATAAAGTATATTTTGCATGGTGTAGACCGTGGAAAATATAGCTCAATACAAGGAGGATTACTATGGATATTAATGCAACAAAAATGTTTCGAATTATTGCTATACTTGCCCTTTTGGCTGGAGTTGTTTTCATCATTATGGGCCTGGTTAGAGGTGTTCCCTTTTTAGAACTTTTTACTGAAAATTGGGGTATGTGGATTGGCCTCTTACTTCCCTCTTTTGTGGCATTTGTCTTGTATGATAAGGACGGAAAAAATAGAGAACTTGAGCAAGAAGGAACAAGCGAGAAGCAGATTGTTATCACTGGAAAAATGATGGTAAGAGGGATTTGTATACTTACCATTGCAGTGGTAATAATCTCAACTATTGTCATGTTAGTGAGAGGGATTCCAGTTAGAGAGCTTTTTGTTGATAATTGGTGGATATGGCCAGGTTTGATAGTAGCTACCAGTGGAGCTTTGTTTCCAGAAGGTAAGAAGAAATAGACTATAACAATAAACATAGCAAACACGATAGGAGGTAGAGTTGTGGATTGGTTATTGAATGCAATTAGATCTTTCATAGCGTTTTGCCTGTCATCTATCTTGTGGTATGTTTGGCATGTAGGTAAAACTAATGCGCGTAAAAACCTTGAACTAGCAGAGGAAACTAACAAAAAGCGGATTGCAGAAGGCAAGCCAGCTCTCATTGCAGAGGAAATACGCTGCCTGTTGAGGAGAAAACTGGCACTTCACAGTTTACTCTTTGGCTTTTTGGTTACTGTAGGTATTGCTATAGGTTATGTCCTGGTGGATTGGGGTATTGCACGTTTCTTCGGATAAAGGAGGATTAAACTGAAATGACAGAAAAAACAAAAGTTTTAAAATTTGGCTACAAGTAAAATGCAGCGGACACGAACTAAGGAGGATTTTAATATGAACAAAACAGAGAAACTAAAAAACGCATTGGAATTATTTCAGCCAGGCAGCGCAGATACCCCTATTTTACTTTCCGCCACCCAGCACAATGATAAAGCATTTAGGGCATTACTGGGCCGAAAAGCAAAATACAGCCCTGTCCATTCCCTAGAATGGATATTGGCAGGTGCTGTTATAATCGCTATAATTGCTTTTATTGTCGGGTTTCACAATGCCCATGCTGGGGCTGGTGGCAGTTTGGGTGGTCTTTTCACTGCGCTCTACATTATGTATTTTCATCGCACCACGCTTATTGCTGCCGATGAAAGGGGAATTGATTTTTACTATGCAGAAAAGATATTTGCTCGAAAGGAGTACGTTGTGTACGAAAAAATCACATTGCCTTACGACAGGATTACCAATATGAAGGTAAAGAAAGGACGATTTAATACCACATTTAGATTTGAATTTTCACATAAGGGCAAAACCATTAAGCTGGTAACCCATGTACCCAATAAAAAGAGGAAGCTAGAAGAACAAGGAGCCAATCTAAATTCCTTTTTAGAGAAGGTGACAGGCCTTCAAACTTCGTAAAATACATATTAGCAGAAATCCAAGGCTTAAATCATCAGGTTTGATTAATAAAGACAGATACACATTTTGGAGATATAAAAGAAATACCGCTGGAAGACTTAACACCTGTTAAACCTTACATAGCGGTGTTTCTTCATTTTAGGAGCAACTGTTCTAAAAAGGTAGGGCGATTATTTATTTTGCTCTGTCATTTCAACAAACTCAATTGAAGTAATCGCCTTAACAGGTGAATCTTTATAATCTGCTATGTTATTCGTTATAATGTAATCCAACTCGTATCTTTTTGAAGTAAAAGCAATAATCATGTCCTCAATATCAGCTCCGGCGGATTCCAATGCTAACTCAACATCTTTTCTATTGATTTCTACAACATTGTAATCATTTAATAAACCTTTGGAAAAATCTTTAAGCTTTTTCAAATCATCCTTCCGCTTAATATAGAATAAATCCTTGATTTGGCTAGCTGTAATGAAGCAATCAATACCATCCTCCCATAAATCCACCATAATTTTCTTGGCGTAATTCGTTTGCAATCCTCTGTCCTCATAAAAATCTAAGATGATATTTGTATCAAGCATTATTCTCATATTTATCCTTTAATCCCCTTTCCAATTCACCCTTGAAATCAGCTGTTCGTTTTGCCGAAGCTCCGCTGAACTTTGCAATACTACTTACCCTTTTTGGTCTTGATACTAGAAGATAAGGCTTGCCATATTTTGTTAGAATAATGTCATCTTCCCTTGCAGATTCAAGTAATCCTATATTAGTTTTTACTTCTGTCATAGTCATTGTTCTCATAAAACACACCCCCTTTTCGTACTTTCATATTATCATTTATGTGCCATTTCGTCAACATAAATCGTACATAATCGCCAAAGGTTTGGGGCGATTCCATGTAAAAGCAGCCCAATATCTAGGCTGCTCTACTGTGTTTATGGTTAATAGATTGCTAATTACTTTTCTCTTCCTTCTACTTTTTTAATATGTTCAATCAACTTCTCTTCATACTCCTTGGATACTGGCAACAACTCAAAAGCCACATCTTCTGGGAATCCGAATCTTCCCTTTTGACAAAGTATTCCTTCTTCTCCTACTGGAAGTGTGCGAGTAATCAACTTACCCTTAGATGCTATGTTTACCTTACACTCCACATCACAAAGGGTACAAACACCTTCTGTAAACACCTCTTGAAGTGGTACTTGTTTTTCTGTCATTTGACGCTCTGTTAAGGCTCCTGTTGGGCAAGAGCTTACACATCCTCCACAAGCGATACAATCTGCATCTTCTAAGGTCACATCAAAGGCTGGTTTCACATGAGTGTCAAATCCTCTATTAGCAAACCCTAAGGAGGCTACTTTAACTACTTCGTCACAGAATCTTACACATAAGCCACACAATATACACTTGTTAGGGTCACGCAAAATAAATGGGTGTTGTTTCTCTACATCATTGTTATTAACTTTACCTGTGTATTTCTCAGGCTCCACCTGGTATTCTCCTGCGTATTTAATAAGCTTACATTCAAATACGTCCATACAACCACATTCCAGGCATCTGTGAGCTTCTTTTTTAGCTTGTTCTTCGGTAAATCCGAAGTTAACCTCTGCGAAGTCTCTTCTTCTATCTCCTGGTAAGCGGTGAGGCATTTTTTGTCGCTCTTCTTTTTTCTGATCTGCGAAATCCTCTGGTGTCTTTTCAGATTTCACCAGATAAGTAGGGTTAAATTCAATAAGTTCGTCATTTAAGTATTTATCTACCATCTCAACAGCATTTTTCGCTTCACCAATGGCGGTAATGGCAATATCTGCGCCATCATTAGTGGCATCTCCAATAGCAAATACACCCCATACATTGGTGCAAAAAGTATCATCAGCTACAATGGTACCCCATCTAGTCTGCTCAATTTCTTCAAGTCCAAAAGGCTCTAACTTCTGCCCAATAGCCACAATAACATAGTCAACCTCTATGGTTTCTTCTTTTCCTGGAACAGGAACAGGACGGCGACGTCCTGATGCATCAGGCTCTCCTAATTCCATTATTTGGAGACGGATTGCTTTTACACAATTGTTATCTCCAATAATCTCAATGGGATTAGTCAGATTCAAAAACTTAACTCCCTCTTCCTCGGCTTCTACAATTTCAATCTCTTCTGCAGGCATTTCGTTTCTGGTTCGGCGATAAATATTGTAAACCTCATCAGCCCCTAAGCGGACTGCCGTTCTGCAAGCGTCCATGGCAGTATTCCCACCTCCTACTACGGCAATTTTTTTACCTTGGAAAATAGGAGTTTTATCTGACTCTATTTCTATTAGGAAATCGATTCCTCCTACTACATTTTCTAGTTCCTCTCCAGGACATCCCAGAGGAACACTTCTCCAAGCTCCCACTGCCACAATTACAGCGTCATTTTGACTTTTAAGGGTATCAAGAGTTAGATTCTTCCCGATTTTTGTGTTAGTATAAAACTTCACCCCCATATCTTCTATAGCATCTATCTCTTTTTTTAGCAGTTCTTTTGGCAAGCGATATTCTGGGATACCGTATCTTAACATCCCTCCCATTTCTGGCATAGCATCGTAAACAACTACCTCATGGCCTATTATCCGCAGAAAATATGCGGCACTTAGTCCACCGGGTCCGCCTCCAATTATAGCAACTTTCTTACCTGTACTCTCTCCTACAGGATGAGTGTATAATTTGCCTCCAGTCTTTAAATCAATATCCCCTACAAACTGCTTAAGAAAAGCTATGGAAATAGGCTCTTCCACCATTTCTCTTCTACAGGCGTCTTCACATGGGTGAGGACAAACACGACCAATAGAAGCTGGCAGTGGGATTTTATCTTTAATCAATTTTACTGCTTCTTCATATTCGCCATTGGCAATTAATCCTACATAACCTTGGCAGTCTGTCTCAGCAGGGCAAGCAAGAGCACATGGAGCTTTACAATCCCCTGTATGGTCACTTAGAAGAAGCTCTAAAGTGGTTTTTCTGTTTTCTATTATTCGCTGGGTGTTGGTATGTACCACCATTCCATCTGCCGCCATTGTAGAGCAAGCACGAAGTAATTTAGGATTCCCTTCAACTTCTACAATACAAAGGCCACAGGCGCCATAAGTTTCCACTCGCTCATCATGGCATAAGGTAGGAATTTCAACTCCACACTTCTTAGCCATATCAAAAATAGTTTGGCCTACTTCGCCAGAAACATCTATGCCGTTAATATTTATTTTGATTTCACTCATCTTTATGTATCCTTCCTAAAGTTAGTCTTCATTCTACTCTACAATTACTGCGTGGAACTTACACACCTCGAAACACAGGTTGCATTTTGTACACTTGTCCATATCTACTACATGAAGCTTTCTAAGCTCTCCTGTAATGGCTCCACTTGGGCATTTCTTAGCACATATAGTACACCCAATACATTTATCTTCGTCGATACTATAAGTCAATAATGCCTTACATTGACCTGCTGTACATTTCTTTCTTATTACATGGTCTTCGTACTCGTTTCTAAAGTAACGAATAGTTGTAAGAACAGGATTTGGTGCTGTTTGGCCTAGGGCACACAAGGAACCTTCTTTTATTTGATTTGAAAGATCTTCTAGAAGTTCAATGTCTTCTTCCTTTCCTTCACCGTCACAGATTCTATCAAGGATTTCTAGAAGTCTCTTGTTGCCGATTCGACAATGAATGCATTTTCCACAACTTTCCTTACAAGTAAAGTCTAAGAAAAATCGTGCCATATCCACCATACAGGTAGATTCATCCATTACAACCATACCGCCAGATCCCATAATGGCTCCTGTTGCCGCTAAGGTGTGATATTCAATAGTTGTATCACAAAGACTAGCAGGAATACATCCTCCTGATGGTCCTCCCATTTGTACAGCTTTAAGCTTCTTACCACCTTTTATGCCACCACCTGGTCCAAATACTACATCATTAATGGTTTTGCCCATAGGCACTTCTACTAATCCACCATTATTTATCTTTCCTGTTAGTGCGAAAACTTTAGTGCCTTTTGCCTTTTCTGTTCCCATAGCTGCAAAGGCTTCTCCACCATTTCGGATAATCCATGGTATGTTAGCATATGTTTCTACGTTATTTATATTACTAGGTTTAGCCCAATATCCCTTTT
>JGI20163J15578_10000379_pt1 | contig 18325 bp, 18 predicted proteins | sample TergutCu122P1_FD_15578 | JGI IMG/M metagenome (IMG submission 15578)
CTATTCCGGCAGAAAATGTGAAATTTTCTGATTCCCTAAAAAGTTAGGCAGTTAAACGAATTTTCCCATATCATCACGCCACGTTGCGCCTCTTTTATAAGAGAAATATCGGTCTTGATTACCCCCGGAGTAAGTTAAACTATCAGCCAACTATCAACTAACTGTTATTTCAAATACCATTTTTCCCATAAAAAAATAACGCCTCTTGTCGAGGCGTTATTTTTTTACAATTATTCATTTATATTTTTTATGCAAAGCAGTATCTAGCCGCCAATCGGGAAAGTTATGGTTTTGTCAATATAAGTCAACGTAACCTCTCGCAGTTCTTGATTCCAGGAAATTTCGGCTCCCAGTGCGTAAGCTATAAACCTTATCGGAAGCAAAACTTCGCCATCAACAAAGGCAGGAGGGACATCTATCGGTATCGTAGGTCCATTTTCTGCCAAATCCACCAACGCTAGTACCATTCTGTTAGATGTACTTATGTCCACTCACCATCTATGTTAACGATTGTCACTTCAATATGTGGAGTGCAAAATGAATTAAATCCGGTGCACTTAGGACTTGTTAGAGTTTTGTATTTTGGCAAGCGCAGCAAGTTGAGTTAATGCGCACTCTTGAAGCTCGGGATTTAGCGATTTATACAGACTGACAGCTTTTAGTAACTGTTTATCGGTAGCTTCACTGAACATAACGCCTTCTCCGGTGCGAAGCCAATGGTCAGACACGTTGAACTCTGCAACAATCAGTCGAATGATACGTTCATTTATTTTTTTAACTCCAAGCTCCATCTCAGCAAGATAGCCTGTAGATATTGCGATATGTTTCGCAAATTTAGCTTGGGTTAAGCCAATAGTTTGGCGAATTTGTTTGATTCGTTCATTAATTTGCATTATAAAAAATCCTTCTTAAATAGTGTCATAAAGTCCTAGCTATATGTTCAACGGAATATTGTTAAAAAAAGTGTTGACAACTTAAGCTATGTGTGCATATTATTATATATCAAAATATTAGCATAGCGAACTTGCAAAAATGCCGCAAAACGCTTTTCTCAATTGATTATTTTCTACCAACATGCTTTTTCGAGATCGACCATAGAACGTTTCAGATATCATGCAATACCAAATGCATCATTTGTTGAATTTTATGTGTAATTCGTAATTTTTTGTAGAAAGTAAGATTGAGAAAAATGCGTCATCATGTATCGAAATGTTAGCATAGCTAACCTGCAAAAGCAATGCAAAACGTCTTCTCACAATTGATTATTTTCTGCCATCACGCTTTTAAGATTGATTATAGAATGTTTTTAGACATTCTGCAATACCAAATACACCATCTGTTGATTTTTATGTATAATCCGTGACTTTTTGTAGAAAATGAGGTTGAGAAGATGCGTATAGCCATATGCGACGATATCCGTATACAGGCAGAAGAACTTGCGCGGCTTGTCGTTAGATATTACGGAGCAGTTACAGAAGTGTGTATATTTGAAAGCGGCAAGGCGCTAATTTCAGTGATTGCTAACAAATCGAAACCACCTTTCGATCTGATTTTTCTTGACGTTCTTATGCCTGAGCATAGCGGCATGACTGTTGCAAAGCGCATCCGGCATTATAATGATGAAGTGCCGATCATATTCGTAACAAGCACACCGGATTATTCTATCCAAGGTTATCGAGTAGACGCCTCCGCATATATCACAAAACCGATAAATACAAAGGAATTAAAACAAGCGCTCGACAAATTGGAAAAACGACGTGCGCGAATCGCAGATGAGCGCATTGTCGTAACCGCAGATGGTACAGTTGTATCTATACCATTTGCGGAAATATTAAGTATTGAAAAATCCGGTCGCACGACAGTTATAACACGAATTGCCAAACCGCCTATAAACACTTCTCAGCCAATACACGAGATAGCTCGGCAAGTTAAGGAGTATCCTCAGTTCGCCATTTTCGGTCAATCAAATTACGTAAATCTGACAAATGCGTTGCAATTTTATAAAAAAGAACGAATTATTAAAATGCGTGATGGTAGTGAGATTAGCGTCGCTCGTGACCGCATGAAGGCATTGCTAGACCGATTCTTGGTGAAGTATAATGGAGGGGTATGATGAATCTGCGTACTTATATAATAGTCATAACTACATTGATAGGTGCAATACTTTCGTATAATTTCAACAAGAGTATTTTAGGCATCCCACAGCGGAAATATCGAAAATATGTATACCTGCTAATCCTTGCAGCTACAACACTAACAGCGCAGTTTGTTGTACCTGCCGCCATTCCGCGCATCTTTATCTTTGGGATTGCAAATTTTACGCTCTTGTTATATAGCTTCGTCGGTTCGGTTATCATCAAATTATTTATCACAGCACTTTTAATCGCAATTATTCAAGTGGGTGATGTATTTACATGGGGTATTGTTTTATTGTTGTTCCCCGAATTCATAAGCGGAGAAACGGTGATAAACCCAAACATAATATTTGCGTTTGGAGCAGCCGTGTCATATGTCTATCTTGGAATTGCAGTTTTAATATTTCACCTTTTCCCATTGCGCCAATACGGGAATATGACAAAAAGGCAGGGATTGCTTCTTTCGGCGATGCCTATCTTTAGTTACGGAACTATTGCCTTGTTGTTACGTTATTTAAGAGCTAGAGAAAGCGATGAATTTTATATATTCTTGTTGCCGTCGATTTTTTTCATTGCACTGCTACTCTTTATTGTGTTGTTTTTCAGAAATATGCAGCGTTCTGAGGAAAATGCAAGCATCAGCGCTGTTCTTAACAGCCAACTGGAACATTTTAATACGCGGTATGAAGAAATGGACGCATCAATGAAATTGTTTCGTGAACGCAGTCACGATTGGAAAAATCACTTACTGTCGATTAAGGCGTTATCTGATAGCGGCGATGTTGACGGATTGCAGGAATATGTGACCGGGATATCTGATGGCGATGACCTTATTTTTGCGAAATATACAGGAAATCCGGCTATAGACATTATTTTCAACGTGCTATGCGTAAAGGCTGCAAATGTAGGAATAAGTGCTAACATTTCTTCACATCTAGCACACGATATCGCAATCAACACGGCTGACATATGCGTGGTTATAAGCAATGCTGTTGATAATGCGTATGAAGCTTGTGAGCGTGTTGCTGATAATAAGCGGAGTATTGATATCAAAATTGCGACAGATGAAACTTACTTGTTTTTTTCTATATCGAACACCATCCAAGAACCTCCGCGTCGTTTGAACGGCCGTTTTCTGACAAGTAAAGCTGACAGTCTGATGCACGGAATTGGTTTACAAAGTGTTAAACGTATCGTAGACAAACACTTTGGGCATTTCAATGTAGTGGTTAAGGACAATATTTTCACACTAAGTTCTGTTTTAAAAAATGTAAAAATTACGAATCATACACACAAATCAACAGATTATGCATAATCTATTGCCAAGAACACTCTGGCTTTGTATTGTTGTATCTACAATGTTCATAAGTTAATTTATGACAATACTAAATTGGAGGGTTAGTCATGAAAAAAGCAATCATGAAAAGAGTTGCGGTATCGGTTGAACAAATTGCCCGAAAAAATGCAGGGCGGAAATGTATTGGTTATTGGCATCAGCCGAAGGTTCCGGAGATACTTAGGAAAGAAAAGTAAACCACAGAAAGGCAAGCGCCGTGTTCGCGGATAACCTCCGCCGGACGCGGCGCTTGCTTTTTTTTTGCGAAATTCTCAAAAAATTCTGCAATTTTACGGATTGCACACAAGAATCAACAGATTAAGCAAAAAACATTGTTTTATTTTTTTGAGTTGCTATCATGAGCGCAGAGCAATTTCGGGATTGAGGTTTAAATCATTTTAAAGATGGAGTTGAGAATCAATGATTGAAAAGGCGGCTATTATACTCACAAATAAACTCTCACGAAACAATATCATTGAAAATGAAGCGCGAGACATATACATATATGGTTTTAATCTTACGATATCGACCATTATGAATTCGGTTTTGATTCTTAGTCTCGCTTTTCTGTATCGACGACCATTGGATGCAATGATATACATACTATGTACGCATCCGCTTCGTACTAATGGCGGCGGATGGCACGCACAAACACATTGGTTATGTATAACACTTGGTGCAATTTCCTTTACAATCGTTTCATGGGCATGTTTTTGGATATGGGCGTCTATTCCGTGGTTTGTATTGTTTGCGGTGCAAATTATTAGTCTTGGCATAATATGGATTAGGGTTCCGGTGGAGCACCCAAACAATCCGCTTGAAGATGATGCAAAGCGAGTGATGCGCCTCAAGTGTATTGTGTATGGAGGAGTCATAATGGCAACGTCGATGGTTTTGATTGTGATGGGTCAGCAACATGCATCAGTGCTGATAACATTAAGTGCAACATCAGCAGTCGGAACATTCTTGATACCGATAGAAAGAAGCACCAGATGACCTAATCGGCAGGGGGATTTTCATGAAATTATCAAAAAAGAGCAGTTCATTTTGCAATAGCCATTGTGTTTATTGTTTTTGGCGGTTTTATCTTCGGGGTGTTGGAAAGAACCGCTGTTTTTCCATATATTCAAAATACAATTGACGCACGTATTCAAATCACTGAGAGAATTGCACAGAGAATTGTTGAAAAAGAATTAAGGAATTTAGGTGCGCCAGTATCAGATGTTACCTATATGTCCGCCGGGGAGCAAATGTGGTCGAGAGATCCAGAAGGAGCATGGGAAATGTCTTTCGGGTGCATGTTACTTTCGAGGCTAATAGGGCGGGCAACTTATACAAAGCTTATGTATTCGTTCATGCGCATACCGGCAATATTCTCCTTCAAGAATTACTCCACGCTACCAGAAACAGTTAATAAACATTGCCGATATTTGTGATTGCAGACAAAGACGGAGGGAGTGGCGGTGCGAGACATGTGGAACAAGGGGGCTTGTTCCGGGGGTAACAGTAAGAATTTGCTGCAAAGCAACTCAATTGTTATAATAGGGCTAGTCTAATAATCTACGTTACTGCTTTGCACACGAGGGAGCAAATTAGCAAAAGTGATGCCATGGAATGAAATTATATACGAGCGCCGTGTTCGTGGGTAACTTCCGTCGGATACGGCACTTGCTTTTCTGCGAATTTTTCAAAAAGAATCTGTTTTTTACGGATTATACACCAAAATCAACGGATTAAGCAGAAAATATTGTTTTTCTTTCTGAAATTGCTATCATGAATATATTGATTTCACCCGATTGTGCCAGAAAATTTGAAGCAGTGCAAGGAACTTTTCGACAAAGAGTTGATAAAATTCTGTTGTTGATTTTGTTAACGGCGGGGTGATATGAAAGGAGTAGTGGTGCCTATGATTATGGGTCAGTAAGTTTTCTTTGAAAGTGTATGTAAAAAATAATGAAACGAGGAAAATATGATAATGTTTAAATTTAAAAAGGCTATATCAATTTGCGTAATTTTAACAATATTTATGGGTATACTCGGCACAACTGCACTGGCTGCTAATCCTACCGCTGATGAAACTGTGCCGCAAATTAAACCAGAGATGACTATGTTGGATATAGAACGAATCCGCAACATCCCTTTTTTTGTCGCGGAAGTTGAAATTTCTGACGAGGCCGCTTGGGAAGCCGTGGATGATTTGCTCACGGAAGTTTTTGCTACCCAAATAACTTCAAGAGAAACTAAACAAAAGCTAGAACAAGCGGGGATAAGGCAGCTTGACTATGCAGAAATATTAGATGTGATAAATCATCCAATTTATGCACACGCAATAGCGCGACTCCAAGAATTGTTGGCAGATGACAGTTTAACTATTAATTTTGTAACGTTTTTTGCACCAGTTAATATATCAGATTCCGATTCTTCAAGCCTCAACTCGAATCGTTATGGTCAATTTCTTGCACTGCACGGTGGTTTCGAGTTCCGATTTCATGACGTTGCGTTCAATTTTGAGACCAATTGGTTTACCCATACAAACACAACTATGAACTGGAGCCAACTCGCGACAGCTACGGGACGGCTTGCGGTTAATGTTATAGGCGGTCCGGTCTCTAGCATTGTTACTGTCTTGGGACACATGTCTAATTTTGGAAGCGCAGTCAATGTTCCTTTTAATGTCAGAATAACAACTACAGGCACTCACAGCACGGGCATTCGACATAGAGTTACCGGGAATTTGGTAGATAGGTTAATTCTTATACAAGATAGGCTAAACAGAGACCCCGTTAATAGTTTCGTCGGGATAGCGCATTTGGACATGTTTCATGGACGACCACACCTGCGACTAACAAGACCAATTCAGGTAAGTGGGACAACCGTAACTTTGACAGATGTTGTCTATACTTCTGGCGCGCAGACCCAAATTCGCACTCATGGCTGGTTCGCCCCATCTAGCCTTCTCGATACACTTGTTAACCGCTATAATTCAGCTCAATGGTGGCAACCGTATACGGAGCGCCTAAATCTTAATTCTTTAGTACTTACCCTAACTCAGTAATGAAGAAATTTGAACTGATTGGAAGTAAGCGGCAAAACCAAGATGGCAGACCAAAAGCGCGCAGAAAGTGGATTGCAATAGTTGCGTGCGTACTTTTGGTTGTAGCTGTTTTAGCGATTATCATGCCTCTCCCAATAAATATAGACACACATGCGGTTGAAATCATATTCTCTGATGATTCGCACATTGAGGCACGAACCGTTAGGATCCGAGGGTGGTTTACCTTCAATGTTTTTTCACGCTGGCATGATTTCAGAGGAACAATTGAAATTTTGGAATATCCTGAAACCAACAGCGATTTTGTATTTACCCCGCTGCGTTTTCAACCAACGCTTGTTGATGATGGACTTTGGGGATTTCGCAGTGCAATGTTGGAATATGTTAGTGGCTTGGAGCCGATTACCTCTCCGTTTACTGGCGCAGAGCTTCATGATATAACAACTTTTGGTGTCATATACGCCACACCTTTTTTCAGACAAGCGATGGTTGTAATTGCAGACGATAACGATACTATGAGTCTTCGCGAATCGCGAGTTGTTGTCCTCAATGCGACAACGCGCGAGGAAGCATTGGAAGTTATCCTCTCCTCAATCATTGAGACCAATAGCATTTCAACCGGCTTATGACGTTTTTCCGACCACTTGTGCCAAAAACTTTAGTCCAAGATGGTACCAGATGTCAACCAACAGCTTGATTGCTAGGGCGAATTGGACGCCTTTACAAGCGCCGTGTTCGCGGATATCCTCCGTCGGATTCGGGGCTTGTTTTTCTGCGAATTTTTCAAAAAGAATCTGTTTTTACGGATTATACACCGAAATCAACGGATTAAGCAGAAAATATTGTTTTTCTTTCTGAAATTGCTATGATGAATGCAATGAGTCCAAACCTTAATTTGAATTAACAAAATGAGAGGAGTAGTGATGCCTTAAAATACCAAGATGACGCTAATTTAGGAAAGGATTTTGTCTGACGCACTACAATCGTATTATGCAAAATAGTAGCTATGTTAAGTATTTGATGTTCAGTTTGTCCTAATCCGCAAAGGCGCGCTAATGAGCGCAAATCAAAAGAGTCCTAAAAGCAATACAACCAAAACCAAAAACAATAGAAAGGAATTAAGTTTCATGAAAAGAAAATTTTTATCGTTGCTGTTAGCAACAGTTATGTTTTTCACAATCGCAATGCCTGTGTTTGCAAGTGCACCGCTGGTCGCTAATTGTCCCGAAAGTCCGGAAGGCATAATACTCATAGACGTAAATACCATAGACGAGCTGCTTGACGCAATTAACAGATATACATATTCGGAATATTATGTTGTTATTATTTTGGGGCCTGATATATGTCCGGAAGAAGCAGATTTGATCTTTTCTGGAGAACGTAGTTTGACTCTTCTGGTTTTTAAAGGAGCTTTGCTAGTGGCACGAATGGGAACAACTGGTATTATGACTGTTTACTATGCAAGCTCCATAATAATTGAGTTTACTCGACAGCAGTGGAATGCCGGTGTCCGCGGTAGTGTGCAATTTCAATTTCCACCATGGCATCATCCGTGTTGCGCTTGGTGCTAAAAATACGAGCCAATTCCAGAAATAAATGAAATTTTGGAGTTGCGGCAAAATGTTAAGGTTGAAAAAACCCGTATCTGTTCCATTATTGGTGTTTAAGACATCTCTCGTGTTGCTCCTTTTTTCCGTGAGACCGTTTCTAAGTCGTTTGTTTATGCTAGAGCCGATTACTATTTTACTTGCAGAAATTGCGATTGTTGTCATTGTGTTCCTGACGCCCCGAGTTACCGAAATAAACATTCCGGAAACTATGAAAGAAGTTAAGATATCTCCTAAAGTTCGGGCGGTGTTGGCAGTTCTTTCTTTGTTACTGCCACCGATTGCAGCACAATTTTTGCCACACAACAATATTACTCAACTTGCCGTCGTAGTGGGGTCCTGTATTCTCGTATTCCCTGCAATTGAGCCAATGACAACTGCTTTGGCAACAGATACATCCAAAAAAGCTACGGCATATCTTTACATACTCATAGGTGCGCTCTTTTTTCTATACATGTTCTTGTTTAGCGTATTTTCATTTTGATGTTTTGTCGCGTGATATCACACGTTAAGGACAAGCTGAACATCAAGTACTTAACAATTTAGCATAGCAAACGAGGAACAGAAATTCGACATGTGTAATTTAAGTTGCGATTATAGAGCGATGTTCAACATTATATCGTGACTTTCTATTTTGGAATGAACATATTAACATTTTCAAAAAAATTGTGAAATTTCCAAGAATAATGTTGACAATTTCGCATGCAAATGTTACAATTTATACAAATTTTTGCAATTTTAGCATGTATTCTTTTAATCTTTGTTTTAACCAAATGTTTTTCTGAATGATTAGAATATTAGAATATTTGACACTAATAAAATTCACCATATTTAATCGTTGATGAGAGATTTATGCAAAAGGGGTGCAAAATGTCCAATAATATAATCTTCAAAACAATAAAAACTTATAATCATCCATATGTCTACGATCGGCATACTAATTCCCTTGTTCGTCTAACCGATGACGAATATCAAGAACTTTTAAAAGTAGAAAAGCTGGAATTGAAATCAGAAGAAAGTGGCGTAATAAAGAAATATCAGGAATTTGGCTTATTTCATCCGAATACGGTAGAAAAAATCGAAAATAATCAAGCGTTACTCATAGAACAGTATTTAAAATCGAGATTAACTCAGCTGACGCTACAAGTTACCCAACAGTGCAATCTTCGTTGCAAATATTGCGCATTTTCCGGGATTTATGAAAACAACAGAATCCATTCTGCGAACAGGATGACGTTAGATATCGCTAGAAGATCCATTGATTTTTTTCTGGAGCGTGTGCGAGAACGCTCAGACATAACAATCGGATTTTATGGTGGGGAACCTTTGCTAGAGTTCGACTTAATTAAGCAATGCGTAGAATACATAAGAGGTCATGTTGAAGGCAAGCAAATTAAATATACTCTGACTACAAACGGCACATTGATGCCTGACGACGTAATTGATTTTCTGGTTGAAAACGACTTTTTGCTAAATATTAGTTTAGATGGCTCAAAGACGGAACATGATGCAAGCCGACAGTTTGCTAATGGTGAGGGCACTTTCGACACTATAATTGAGAACATAAAGAAAATTGGCGAAAAACATCCAGAATATAAACGAAAAATTCAAATAATGACAACAATAAACCCTCATATGGATTTGGGTTGTGTTTTGGAATATTTCAAAGCAGATGACGCGTTTGCAACTAATAGCATTTTATTCAACCCCATGAGTGAGGCAAATCTGAAAGAACGACCAAATTACGATGTAAATTACTTTAGAGTTAGAAATTACGAGTATATAAAGGCACTGTTTTACATGATTGGGAAGGTCGAACAAAAATATATAAGTCCATTATCCAGAAGCGTGGTTGGTCTGACAGAACGGAAATCTAAACAGCTAAGTGAACATTTTGCGTTGCCTTCAACAACAAGTCATGGAGGTGCGTGTAAGATTGGAGTTCGTCGTCTTTTTGTACGTGTAGATGGTTCACTGTTTCCTTGCGAGAGAGTCAATGAGACGCTCGACTATTTTATGATTGGCACAATAGATGCAGGTTTTGATATAGATAAAATAAGTAAAATATTCAATATCGGAAAACTGACCGCTGATGAGTGCAAAAACTGTTGGGCATTAAGATTTTGCGTAATTTGTGCGGGGCAAATTGAATGTGAAAACGAACCGAGTAGGGCGAACAAACTTGTAGAATGTACTAAAAGTCTTAACCAGTCACTGTTTAGCTTATATGAATTGTGTGTTCTTAAAGAATTCGGATATAGTACAGAAGGCAGGTGAATTAAATGAAGAAGATAGTTATTTTCCCATACCATCATGACCTAAAAACGTTGGTTGACTTTAGAGAAATGATGAATGGATATCAGTTAAGCGGCTTTATTTCATACATCGAAGATAAGAAAGATGTTGACATATTGAACGAGGCAATAGGGGTTGATGGTAGTTCATCCGAGTAGCTCATATTGGATTGTGACGCTTTAGTCCTTATAGACAACTATAGAGATTTGATTTGTGACAAGTATTATAATCTTATTGAGTTTGCCGTTGCGAACAAAAAGGAAATTCTTATAACACCGTTAGCGGAAGCACAATTGGATTTACAGAATTATTCTGGGCTATACAGTTTGTTAGAATTTCTCCCTAAAAACATAGCTGTTTTGGAATCTGGATATAGGAATATGACAAAAGACAAAATTTATGAGATAGACACACCAATCATCGGGATTTTCGGACAAGGGAAGAATTGCGAAAAATTCAAAGTGCAGTTAATGATGAAAGAGTCTCTTGTGGATGATTATAACGCTGTTGTTATATGCAGCAATGCTTTAGGGGTATTGTTTGGATGCTATTCAATGCCAGGTTTTCTTTATGAAAATCGCCCATTTAAAGAAAAGATTTTGATGTTTAATCATTTTATTCGCATTTTGGCAAAGACCGCTAATCCGGATGCTATCATAATTGGAATCCCAGAAGGTATATTACCGTTTGCCAAATATGAATTCCACCATTTTGCGGAATTTCCGATTGTCATTACAAGTGCAGTTTCAATAGATTTGAGTGTTCTATGCACCTATTTTATGACTGGCGAACAATTGGGGTCTGCTCTTATAAAGTTGGGGCAGCTTTGCAAGAACAAGTTTTCAACCTCAATAGACGTATTTGCTATATCTGAAACACTGTATGATGTAACAGATGATGAAGTAAATTGCGTCTTGTATGAATATTTGGACGACTCTTTTTTAGACAAATATTATCCTGACTTGACTGGCATCAACATACCGGTATTAAATCTCAGAAATCGAGCCGAGTCATTTAGATTGTTAAAAGCTGCGGTAGAGAGACTTGCTGATAATGTAAAGTTAATGTAGTGTAATTTATTGTGTAAATCAAAGTAGAGAGGAGCGTTTATCAAAGTTGTCACATTCAGAAAAATTTGTTGAAAAAAGAATTCGCGAAGCCCTAAAAGATGTTATCGGGATAACCGACATAGACAGTGATGCAAACCTACTTGATACTGAACAAAATATCAATCCAGTTGATTTCATTTATATTTTTGATATGCTTGAAAAGAACTTGAATCTTCCCGTACACGATATTTTTTCTAGCCGAACATTTGATGTCATGACTGTTGAAAACTTAACCAACGCATTTCTGAAATTAGATTCTTTCGATAGATAATATATGGAGTTCCCTGGCATCCATCGCCGACATTTCTATTGTTGTTCTGTAACAGCAAAAATTTGATCTATTTTAAAAAGGAAAGGACGATAAAGCTATGAAAACGCTACACAAAAATTATAATTCGGAAAAGCCAACAATTGAGTCTATGACAAGTGCGAGTGCGTTTTGCCCCTGTGGTTGTGGCACTTGTGCATGGCTCTGCACTTTCGGCGGCGCTCAAACAGAAATGTTCTCCGTATACAGTCAGGTATTTCACGGTCCTATGGGGATGAGATAACGAAAACAATTCGCCATATTGATCTCGTGTTTTAGCAATTAAGTGCCTTTATTAAGTTGCAGCAGCGTGTAAATTTTGCGGATTAATGCTTTCCGCTCCAAACTTTCCAATGTAATGGTTATGTCGGCGATGGATTTTTGCAATAGATTTATTTTTAGACCAACATTTTTAAATGGAGGGATTTTGCTCAATGGGAAACTTGAATTTGCGTATTTTTATATTTGCGTTAGCAGTCATTGTTTTTTTATTGCCTGTTGCAGCTTGTAGCAGCGCACAAAATGAAGCGATACGTGATGATTCAGCACTGAAGGCACAACAAGACATTCGGGTCGCCTCGCCTGAGGAAGTCCCGGGCACTTCGCCGATAGAGTCGCCTGAAGAACAGTCGCTGATGAGAACACTTACTATTTCGCAATGTTGGGATTTTGGGGGGCACCATTCACTTGACTTTGCTATCGAACGCTTTAAGTCAATTCATCCTGATGTAGAAATTATTCTTACGAACTTTCGAGGTGATTCTCAACGATACTATGCACAAGTACCCATGCTGCTCATGACAGGAGCCGCTGACGATATCATAGAATGGCATTGGAGATTTTCATATGCCGACTTTGCCGATAGGGGTTATTTGGTTGATATGAAAACTCTTATGCGAAATGACCCCGATTTTAATGAAGATGATTGGTTTGTTAATGTTTTTAGGGCGACAAAGTACAGGGGCGGGCTTTATGTGTTGCCGCTCTCTTTTAGTTTCGAAATGATTGGCGTTAACAGCACAGTCTCCGATGAGCTAACACGACGTTTTAAGCAATTTGATATGATCTCTCACCGTCAACTTTTGGATTTATACAAAGAGTTTAACTTTACGGGCAACCACTTTATAAGCCCCACAATAGACGCTGCCAATGTCATTATCCATGACTTTGGGCGCATCGTTGACTTTGAGACAAACACTGCAAACTTTAATTCTGACGAATTCATTAGGCTTATTTCTGATGCGAGGTATGCTTCAAATCCGCAAAGGATCGAACTAGGATTTGTGGGCAATTGGGCAAGTTTGTTGACTGTGGCAGATTGGGCAAATCAAATAGAGCTCTCGTATGATTACTTATTTTCCAATTTTCTGCTGAATACTCAATATGAGGTATTTTTCCCGCATGCTGAAGATGAAATATTTACTCACTTCATACCGTTGGCAACTTGTGACGGAGAAATGATAATTACTTCCATCAGGCAGTTTTTTGTTAATTCGGCATCAGAAAATCAAGAATTAGCATGGGAATTTCTAAAATTCCTCACAACAGATGAGGTGCTTACTGCAAATGAAATGAATTTTGGTATCCCTGTAAACAGGCATATGTTTGATGCACATGCCGCTACTTTTCTCACGCAATATGTGGAGCGCCAACGAAATTTGCCCGGATTTGCGGATGTGTCTGCCGAGACTTCGGATATTGTGAATCGGATTATTTATCATGCTGAAAGATACTTTGAGAAATCAATGCACAATTACAACATATTTCGAGATGTTCGAATTGTCGAAATGATAATTGAGAATATGACTGCTTTTCATAACGGCATGCTAACGGCAGAGATGGTTGCCGATGATTTGCAAAACAGAGTGTCGCTTTATTTGATGGAGCGGGGATAATCAGTCCGACTTAATTAGGCACCATGAGGGAAGTGAATATAATGTTGAACAGAAAGCTGACACGTTCGGTGATTTCATCGGTTTTTATTTTTATACTAATAATATCATTGGCGTCATGTAGCAGAAGCGCAGATATAGAGCCAAATTTAGCTGAACCAGAGACTCCTGCCACTTCAGATTACCCACTTGAGGACACACCAGATGACTCCACCGACACACAACTTGACACTTCTGAGCATCGCTCACTATCGGGAACATTGACAATTTCGCAATGTTGGGATTTTCAAAACTTAGATATTGCCATTAGAAGGTTTACTGAAATTCATCCAGATGTACAAATCGTGCTGAATAAGTTCAATAATGATTGGGAAAGATACATAGCACAAATAGGCGCACAACTCATGGCGGGAGTTGCCGATGATATTATAGATGCCAGTATGCTTTCGCATGTAGACCTTTCCGAAAGAGGCTTTTTAGTCGATTTTTTACCTTTAATGCAAAACGACCCCGGCTTTATGGAAGATGATTTCTTTATGAATGCCTTTAGAGCCTTCAAGTACAGAGGTGGTCTGTACACCTTTCCAACATCTTTCCGATATAATTTTGTTGGTGTCAACAATACCCTCTCAGAAGAATTGATTGAGAACTTCAAGCAGTTTGAAACAATATCTCATCGCCAAATGTTGGATCTATACTTTGAATTTGCCGATAGTAACACATATTTTTTGAGTCCGGACATGGACGCGATTGTGTTCGTTTTAGATAATTCCAGAACTTTTGTTGACTATGAAAACAGAACTGCTCGTTTCAATACAGATGACTTTATCCGCATGCTCACTTATTTTCAGGTAGCGACAAACCCTCAAAGGGTTGCCGACGGAAGATTGAGTTGGAGAACAAACTGGGATCCAACAGGAGCAGCAACACCGGAATTTTTTCATAGATATGTGTTTATGATTGCTTCGCATGGAAATTATCGTGCATTTTTCCCAATTTCTGACCGAGATTTATTTACATATTACATCCCGTTTGTAACTGATGATGGCTATATACCGATTGTTTCTACCAGACAGTTTTTCATCAACTCCGCCTCCGAAAACATTGAGTTGGCATGGGAATTTTTGAAATTTTTAGCTACAGATGAGGTGCTCGTCGATTTAATTATCGGAAGGGATATTCCTATAAAAAGAGAGCATTACAGAAATCACACACCCGCATATATAACTAAGTGGGTTAATCAATTGAGAGAAAATCACTTTATAATAGAGGGTGAAACTCAAGATATAGTTAAGGACATAATTTCAAATATGGAGAAGTGGAATGAGATGCCTATGCAGTCTCAGCGCATGACCAATGTCACTGATATGATACTCGAAACGCTAATTAGTTTTCATAACGGTTTTCTAACTGCGCAACAAGCCGCCGAAGAATTACAAAACAGAGTATCTCTTTATCTAATGGAACGAGGATAATGAACAAAATTGCTATTATTGACACAGCTATTGATATAAAATCAATACGTAAAAAAAACATTCACTACATTGATTTATGCGGAGGCAATGCGCACAACACAGCTAGATCAATTGGTAATGAAATTAGCCACGGTACATTATGCGCAATGGTTTTGGATCATTGCGCTTTGGACTATGAGTTGATAAATATCCGAATTTTTGACAAAAATAAGGAAAAAGTGTATAGTAAAGTAGAGCGATTGGCAGAGGCTTTAACACTTTGTCACGAATTGGGCGTTAACATTGTCAGCTTGAGCGCAGTGTCATCCATTCTATCCGATTCGAAACAGCTATACGATATCACGCGTAAACTTTCGGAAATCACCTTCATCGTCAGCGCGTTAGACAACGCGCAATATATAACCGTACCCACGAGCTATCCTCATGTCATTGGTGTTCAACACGACTTTGCAGGACTTCTGCTGCCCGGTGAGATTGCGGCTTGCAAAGATAATCCCTTCGGAATAGACATTTATGCAAACTGTGATTTCAACTTTTTAAGGGAATATGATTGCGCCCTGTCAAACAGCTTGGCGGTTCCGATCGTTGCTGCACATATAAATAATTTGCTAAATAATGGCAGCTCAAAAGATGAAGCCGAGCATCTTCTGCGAAACTTGAAATTGTATCCGTTTGACAATGGTTTTTATAAACGATACTTACTCGGAAAGCGGTTAGACAGAGATATCCCGGTTATATTTCTCTCTGATGCTTCCAATGACGTTTGTCGCGAGTTAATGGACAGTTTTTTTGAAAAATTTGACGTGCAAGCTTCCGCACTGTCTGATTTTGAGGGAAACGACGATATTCGGATACAACCCATTGAAAATTCGGATAATATTCAAAATGAACTTCGATTTATGGAAAATCACTACAAAACAGATTTAATTTTCATCGTAGCGAGCGAGCAAGTTTTACTGGAAATCCGCGACAAAATTGATATAGACATTGAACTATTTAGGCAGAAAGAAGATAAAGTTTTGATTAGGCATGAATATGGCGAAGTTATAATACCAAATTCAAAACTTGCCGATACTGTGTACGAGTTATTGACCGCGCAAGGGGGCACGAAATGACGATAAGAAATGCACTGAAAATGCTCAAGCCCTACCGCAAACGCATGATAGTCATCATAGTGTTGGCCATATTCATATCGGGAATCTCCGCAATCACTCCATTTATAAACAGAACTATGATTGATAGCGGTTTGCTTGAAGGAAATATAAGCATTGTCATTCAGTTTGTTTTGCTTCTGATATCCTTGCAATTAGCGGGTCAATTCATTGAATATATGCAAACAAAACAAGAAATCATAATATCAAACGCTTTGGATAAAAGGCTTAAAGTCGAAGCGTTTGAACATGGGCTGAAACTCAAACCGCATTATTTCAAAGAGAATGGTTTTTATAAAACAATCAGCGACGCGCTTTATGATATTTCGAGCATTATGCAAATAGCGAGCAACAGCCTTTTGACAGTGTTCGTAATAATATGTAAATGCGTTGGCTCTATGGTGGGGCTTTTAATCTTAGATTGGCGGCTGTCTATTTTCGTCATTGCCATTATGCCAATAAAGTTTTTTATAAATGGAATTATAAGGAAGCGGGCCGAAAAGCACAGCCAACAGTTAATGGATGACAACAAGGCGTATAACTCATGGATAACTAATATCATTTCCGGTATCGTTGACATAAAATTATGGAATTTAAGAAAGCAAACAATCACGGAATATGCGGAGCATGTTCAAACCATCAACGATTCTTCAAAGAGATTGTCTCTATTAAGGGCAAAGAGCAGATTGTTTATCATCGGAATCGAATATGCGTTGATGAACAGCATGTATATTCTCGGTGCGGTGCTGATTGTCGGCAATCAGCTCACTTTTGGGGGGCTGATTGCTTTCATAACATTTGCTTCTTACGTTTTGAGTCCTGTAAATATCATTTTGGAACTGCGAGTCATAATGAAGCAGATAACACCTAGTGTAGAGGGCTTGAAAAGGTATTATGAGTTAGAAGAAGAAAATCATGCCGACTCTATGCGAAAACCGGACAAAGTATCCACAATTGAGTTTAGGAATGTGTCCGTTACTTTCGACAATAGGAATATTCTGAAAAATTTCAATTTGAAATTAAACAGAGGGGATAAGATTGCGATAATAGGTGACAACGGAAGCGGCAAGACGACAATCCTAAATTTGTTGCTGAGATTATGTGAGCCGGACGATGGCGAAATTTATATGGACGGAATCCCAATTTCGGAGTATAATATAGAGGATTATCGCTCGAAATTCAGTGTGGTAACTCAAGATATTCATTTATTTAAGGGTACTGCAAAAGAAAATATCACATTTGATAAAAATGCGTATTTCGCACTCAATAAGGATTCCCGTTTGCGGTTTTGTACCGATGTCATTGAAAGTTGGGAGAATCATTTTGACACCGAAGTCGGCAGTGACGGTGCAAAACTGTCGGGCGGAGAAAAACAAAAAATCGCTTTATTACGCGCGTTGCAACGCAAATCAGACATACTCATTTTGGACGAACCGACATCAAACTATGATAAAGAATCGGAAGATGAGTTCAATCGGTTTTTACTTGAAAACGCAGATTATGATTTTTACTTCATAATTACTCATCGCAAGGATATTCTGCCAAAAATGGACAAAATTTTGACGGTATCAGATGGTGTGGCAAGGGTTAGTAGTGCGATTGGATAAAATCTCATGAAAAACAAGCTAAAACTAAAAGATGAAACAATTTTGCTTCTGCTTGTGTTGCCGAGTCTGCTCGGAATACTGGTCTTTTATGTTGCGCCTTTTATTATATCGTCATACTTTGCCGTAATTGATAATAATGTCGCGAGGAATTTTGTAGGTCTGCGGAATTTTGTCGATACGCTGAATAACGGCGCGTTTCGACTCGGGCTTATGAATACAGGGATTTTTATGGCGATTTCTGTACCGCTTAATATCGCTTTCCCTCTTGCGATGGCACTGCTGATTAACAAAACGGATAAATTCAAAAAAATATTTTGCCTAATATTATTACTCCCGCTTGTAATACCCTCTGCTTCTGT
>JGI20163J15578_10000380_pt1 | contig 18314 bp, 10 predicted proteins | sample TergutCu122P1_FD_15578 | JGI IMG/M metagenome (IMG submission 15578)
GGCGGGTTTTCCGTCTGCCCATGGGCCGCATCCGGTTTCGGCGGCCGTTTTGATGGCAGAAGCTGCTTTTATGGCAGCAGCGCTGCGTTCCAAAGCGTGCGATGCTGACCAAATGCGATTCGGCTGGCCGCCCCCAATGCCGGATGCAGCGAGGTTTTTGACTGTCATAACGGCGTTTGACTTTACGAAAGTTACCGCCCTCATACCAAAGATGAGATCCTGAATATCTTCCGCTGCCGGAGCGGCACGGGTAACCACTTCCCATTTTTCAATGAGTTTTTTGTCCGCATCCTGAACAAGCAGGCCGCCATCAACAGCGATACATTCTTTTCTATCTGCGGGAGCGCACCTGGCCTTTATGATGCGCAGATTTTTTTTTGCCTTAAGAATTTCCAGAGCATCATTTTCAAAGTCCGGGGCAATGATAACTTCAAGAAAAAGTTCCGCAAACTTTTCTGCTGTGGCTGCATCAACCGCAGACGTAGCTGCCACAATGCCGCCGAATATTGAAACAGGATCACAGACGAAGGTTTTTTCGTATGCTTCCAAAAGAGTATCTCCCAGCGCAATTCCGCATGGGGTATTGTGTTTTACCGCAACACAACAAATCTTCGTACCGGCTTCATAACCTGGAACAAAAAGCTTTACTTCATCTTCGCCCATGGGCGCGATTCCGGCGGCCGGTAATCCAAACGCACATGCCGCTTTCCAGGCCATGTCGAGATCCCGGATATTGTTATACCCCAGCTCTTTTCCGTGGAGCTGTTCCATGTTCGCCAAAGCTCCGCTATTGTCTGTATATTGATAAAGCGCTGCCGCCTGGTGGTTGTTTTCGCCATAACGCAAACCCTGGGCGCACAGGCCTGCGGCTTTTTTGAGCGAAACAGGCCAAAAGGAGGGGTTTTCAATTTCCGGTTTTTCCAGTTCCAAAAGATAACGTGCGATAGCTGCATCGTATGCAGAAGTAAGTGCAAAAACTTTTCCGGCAAGACGTTTTCTGAATTCCAGGGGGACATTTTCCGTTTTAAGGTAATCTATGGTTTTCGCGTAATCTGATGTTTCGGACAGAACAATAACGCTCCGGAAGTTTTTTGCGGCAGACCTCAGCATGGAAGGCCCGCCGATGTCTATAAACTCAATGGTTTCTTCAAGAGAAAGTTCTCCCTGGACTTTTTCAAAAAAGGGATAAAGGTTCACGCAAACGAGGTCAATGGTTCCGAGCTTAAGTTCTTTAAGGGTTTCCATGTGGCTGACTTCATCCCTGCGTGCAAGAAGCCCCGCGTGTATCGCCGGATGCAGAGTTTTCACCCGCCCGTCAAGGCATTCGGGAAAACCTGTAACAGAGGAAACATCGATTACAGGAATTTTGTTTTCGCCTAAAAATTTCGCTGTGCCGCCGGTGGAAAGAATCTCCCAGCCCGCACCTGCCAGAAATCCGGCCAGCTCAATAATTCTTTCTTTGTCAAATACACTAATTAAAGCCCGTTTTTTCATGAGAAAAAAATCCTCCAATCATCATCCTTGTACCTTCCACGATGGCAATGTGCTCTTCTTTCAGAACCCGCTCTGCAAGGCTTTCAGGGGTGTCGCCGGGCAAAACCGGGACTTTCCGCTGCAAGAGAATCTTGCCGCTGTCAATTTCTGAGTTNACAATGTGAACCGTGCATCCAGACTCAGTTTCCCCGGCATCCAAAACTGCCTGGTGAACCTTNATCCCGTACATGCCCTGGCCTCCGAATTTTGGAAGCAAAGACGGATGAATATTAATCATCCTGCCTGAATANTCTTCCATTATATCACCAGCCAATATTGAAAGAAAACCGGCATAAACGATAAGNTCAATNTTTTTCTCACGGCAAATATGCAGGATACGATCCGATANCTCCCGGCGGCGTTCAGCCTTTGGTAAACGGAGGTCAGGTTTTTCTGTAAAGGCAGGAATTCCTGCGGCTTTTGCCCGTTCCAGTGCAAAGGCCCCGTCACGGTCGGAAAGGACAGCGCTAATTCTGGCGCCCTTGCCAACGGCATTCATGCCGAAAAGCCCGGCTTTTTCAGCATCAAGCAGAGCCTGGAGGTTTGTGCCGCCGCCAGAAACGAGGACAAGGATATTAGACAAATCGCAATTCATGGTCAGCGCCCCGGGCTTTTTCTACCATGCCGATTTCCCAGGCGGGAAAGCCATCCTGTTCCAGAAAAGCCGCTGCTGTTTGGACATCGTCTGGGTTCAGAGCCAGAACGAAACCTATGCCCATATTGTAGGTATTAAACATAAGTTTTTTTATTTCGGCATCTGTGCGAAGAATATCATCTCCCGCTGTTTGCGCGGCTGCACCGGAGAGGGCGGAGTTTTCTTCGGCGTTTTTTGCGCCGTATGCTATGCGGGCAAAAATGGGCGGTACCATCCATCCGCCGTCATAACCGGGACTCAAAGGGTCTCTGATTACGGCGCACAAGGGCGAAATTTTTTTGCCGGCTTCCGGACTGTAAAACATCCTGGGTATGTTTTCGTAAAAACCGCCGCCGGTTATATGTGCCATGCCGCGGATTTCCATTTTTTCAAGAAGGGTTAGTATGGGTTTTGCGTAAAGCCGGGTCGGTTCCAGAAGGGCAAAACCGATGGGCATACCGCCAAAATCTTCGTTTATATCAGGAATGACTTTGCGGATGAGACTGAATCCGTTGGAGTGCGGCCCTGAGGATGCTATTCCAAGGAGTACATCGCCCTCGCGTATTTTTTGCCCGTCGATGATTTTTTTTCGATCCACAATTCCCACGGCGAAACCTGCTATGTCGTATTTTCCCTCATCATAAAAACCGGGCATTTCCGCTGTTTCGCCTCCCAAAAGAACTGAGCCTGTTTCCCGGCAGCCAATGGAAACTCCTTTTACCAGTTCCGCGGCTACAGCGGCATCAAGTTTCCCGCAGGCCAGATAATCCAAAAAGAATAAAGGCCGCGCTCCGTGGCAGAGTATGTCATTGACACACATGGCAACACAGTCAATTCCCACGGTGTCGTATTTTTTCATCCTGAAAGCGATGTCCAGCTTGGTGCCTACGCCGTCGGTTCCCGAAACAAGTACAGGTTCTTCCATAGCGGCGAAAAAATCCTTCAGCGAAAACATCCCGGCAAAGCTGCCTATTTTGTTCAAAACTGCTTTAGACAGGGTTGATGCTGCAAGTTCACGGTATTTTTCTACTGCCCGGTAGCCTTCTTCTATATTAACGCCCGATTCTTTATAGTTCATGATTTTTCGCAAATTCATGACCCCCTTAAAAAAAACTCTTTAATTTTCCCCAGAAGCAATTCCAAATCAGCCATGAATCCGGGGTTGTGAGTTTCAATATAATTTTTATCGCCCCTTTCTGCGGCATCTTCCAATACTCTCGCAGATTCAGATAAACCGGCAGCCCCTATATTTGCAGAAGCGCATTTCACTGCATGAACATAAATTGCGTATAACTCAAAGTTTTTCGTTTCCAGACAAGCTTTGAGTTCCCCGGTCTTTTCTGTCATGTCTTCATAGTATATTTTTAATGCTCCTGAATAAAGATCTTCGTTCCCGCCTGACAGGTTAATGCCGCGCTCTGCATCAATGCCTTCTATCTCAATTTTTCCCGAAACTTCCTCTTTATGTTCCGCAAATGTGTTGTTGTCAGTTTTTTTGAAACCTTCCTTTTTTTCTCTGGGAATCCATTTTTCCAAAATACTGTTCAATTTAACAGTGTCTACCGGTTTTGATAAAAAATCGTTGAAGCCATTTTCCAAAAACATTTCTTTTGTACCCGAAACAGCATTGGCAGTCAGGGCAATAATGGGCACGTTTTTATAGTATGAGGAATCATCTTCAAGAGATCTTATGATTTTTGTGGTTTCAACACCATCCATATCAGGCATTTTATGATCCATGAATACCAGATCGTAGCGTCTTAAATTCAGTGCTTCGATTGCATCCCGGCCGCTTCTGCGTAAATCCACTTGCATATTATAGGGCAGTAACAAACCTTCGACAACTTTTAAGTTTGTTAAAATATCGTCAACAATAAGAACTTTTGCCCCTGATGCCGTAAATCTCGTAATTTGCTCATTGTTTTCACTATACGAAAAGCTGCTGGAAGTGCCGTTTAATATACCTGCAATTGTGATTGAATGTACCGGCATGGCAAGAGCATTCAGGTTTTTTTCGGAAATCGTTTCGCCAAATTCAGCCAAAACAACCGTTTTTGTCTCTGCCCCAAACTTCAAAATGACTTCTTTGTTTTTCTTGAACAAAATGTAGGATATAAAAATAAAGGCATACTTTTGATCTGACATTTTATAGTGTAATTCGGCATCACTTGATACCAATGTACAATGGACACCCAGATTTTCAATATTGGCAGCAATCGAACGGGCATAAATATTTCTGCGTTCGTACAGAATGACGTTTTTATTACCAGGGTTTTCAATAAACGCCATTGCTTTGCCGGAGCGAATTTCCTGCGGCAGCGTAATTGTGAAGGTACTGCCAATTCCGTACTCAGATTCAACGCTGATATCTCCATTCATCATTTTTACGAAACTGTTTGTTATAGCGAGCCCCAGTCCCGTTCCTTCTATACCCCTGTTTTTTTCCAGATCAAACTGAGTATATTCACTGAAAAGCTTTTTGAGGTTTTCCGGCTTTATGCCTTTGCCGGAGTCTTTGACTCTCATGATTAGCTTTATTTTGTCTTTGGAAATTGTTTCACTGTTCACAGTAAAGGATATAAAGCCCTTTTCCGTATATTTAATGGCATTACTTAAAATATTGAGTAATATTTGGCGGATTCTTATCTCATCACCGAAAAGTGAGTTTGGTATTTTACTGTCGATGTTTACTACAAAATGTATCCGTGAATCAACAGTCCGCATTCTGACGATGCTGATAACATCATTTAACAAAGATGAAAAAGAATAATTTACAGGAATGATTTCCAGTTTTCCGGTTTCGATTTTTGAAAAATCCAAAATATCATTAATGATTGATAAAAGATTTGTCCCTGCCTGTTTGACCGTTGACATATGCTCACGGGCAGAATGTAAATCACGTGTGCGCAGGGCAAGCTCTGTCATGCCCATTATTGCGTTCATTGGCGTCCTGATTTCGTGACTCATTTTTGCAAGAAAGTCACTCTTGGCCCGGCTTGCTTCCTGGGCTTTTTCAAGGGCGGATTCAAGCCGGATGGAAGCAACTCTTAGACTCTGGGTAGTGTTCTGGCGAAGCAGGGCATTGGTGATGAGTCTGCTGGCGGAGCGCAGAATCATTTCTTCCTTGTCTGAAAATTTGTATTCCTTGCGGCAATCATCAAAAGAAACAAANCCCCAGAATTCGTCCTGTAAAAATACCGGCACCAGCAAAAATGATTTGATTCCCTGCGAGGCAGGCAGTACCTGTACTTCAGNCCTCATTTCCCGCACCTGGCCGTTTATGGATTTGCCCTGTTTCAATTCTGCTTCCCATTCGGGAAAAATTTTATTATACGAAACGCCGGCAACAAATTCTTTGCCTTGCTTTGACTCTGTACCGTCCGGCCATTCGTACAGCTGCGTGCAATACAGCTCTTCATCAATAACATGGTTTTTCCAAACGCGTACCCGGTCAACATCTACGGCTTCAGCCAGCAAATTCATGGAGTGTAACAGGTTGTCCTTAAATTTGTCCGTATCCGATTCAAGCAGTATAACAGACATTTTGTTCAATGTATTCAGTAAATTGTTTTGCTGTTTGATTTCAGACATCATTTGCTTATGCTCACGCAGATCCTGCACATAGGCAAAAACGGCATAATCATTATCATAGATGACACGTTCAAGAGTGACCAGTGACGGGATCAGGGTACCGTCCAACAATTGATGTGTCCATTCAAATACACACTTGCCTTCATTGAATGTTTTTTCTGTGTATTGCTGCAATGTTTTGACAGAATTCCGGTTATCGGGCTGATATTCCGGCATAAGGTTGTAAAAACTATCCAAAAATTCCTGCTTGTCTTTTAGCTCAAAGAGTCTTAAGGATTCATTGTTGCAGTCGAAACATTGATAATTTTTGTTTATCAGGCCGCAGCAGAGCGGGATTGAGTCCAGCATGAGTTTTGTGCGTTCGTGCACAATAAACATCGCATTTTCCGCTTTTTTTCTTTCAGTAATATCTGTCATTATTCCAAGCAAACCGGTAACTTTATTGTTTTGAATTAAAGGCGTTTTGATTATTTCCACAGGGATGCGGGATTTGTCGGAGTATGTATGCCATCCTTCTATGGTTATAGTCATATTTTCGTTCATTACTTTTTTGTCAATATCCGCATATTTTTGCGCCAACTCTTCGTTAAACACCGTTATTTCGGAAGGGAGCTTGCCTATTATGGCAGATTCATTGGTACTCAGGAATTCTTCGAATTTTTGATTACAGTTCATATAAATGCCGTTTAGATCTTTGCAAAACAGGGCGCTTGGTATTGAATCGTATATCGCGGAAAGAACTGCTGCCTGGCTGGAAATTGTTTTTCTTTTTATGGCGTTTATAAAAAACAGGGCTGACAGAAAAATGAATAACAACAAAAGTACGGCAGTGAATGCAGCAAGGTAAAATAAATTTTGTTCAGCTCCATGTGAGGGCGTATTAACATTTCTGAAACAGCCCGTGATGCTGCCCATTATTATGCATAGAAACAGAGGAGGAATAAATTGACATACCTTTCCATGACCATACATACCTAATATTATAGACCGGAATTATAAATACGCAATCTCTTATTTTTCGCCTGAAACACGGATTGGGTATTCCCCGGTAAAACAGCCCAGGCAGTAGCCGTCCTGGGGGTTGTTTTTACCGGTTTCTGTTGCCCGCATAGATTCAAGCAAGCCTTCGACAGAGATAAAAGCCAGACTGTCCGCGCCTATGAAAGAGCATAGTTCTTTTGGGCTGGAACCGTTGCTTATAAGGTCTTTTCGATGGGGGGTATCAATACCGAAGTAGCATGGGTAACGAACCGGAGGGGAACAGATTCGCATGTGAACTTCCCTGGCGCCGGCGGTCCGTAATATTTCCACAAGTCTCCGGCTGGTGGTTCCGCGGACGATGGAATCGTCAATTATTATTACCCGTTTGCCCCGTACTTCACCTGCGATAACATTATGCTTCACTTTAACAATTTCTTCGCGCTGGGTTTTGTAGGGGATAATAAAGGCACGGGCCACATATTTGCTTTTGACAATGCCCATGCCGAAAGGCGTTCCGGTAGCCCGGCCGTAACCTATGGCTGCCGGGATTCCTGAATCAGGTACGCCGATAACCAAATCTGCCTCTATAGGAGATTCCTGCCCGAGAATTTCTCCTGCCTTTATCCGGGCGTTGTACACATCTACGCGGTCTATTATGCTGTCGGGGCGGGCAAAGTAAACGTACTCAAAAGCACAGACTGCCCGGTGGTTTTTTTCACCAATGATAAAAGACTTAAGCTGTCCCCCGGAAATGATTACCACTTCCCCGGGCTCAATATCACGGGCAAAAGTTCCGCCAACCGCATCAATGGCGCAGGATTCACTTGCCAGTATCCAGCCTCCTTTCTGCTTCCACGGAAAATTGAATCTGCTGGGGGGATTCAGCTTTCCAAGGCAGAGGGGACGTATACCATTTGGATCCCGGACACCCACCAGGGCATCATCAGTAAGTACCACCAGGGCGTAGGAGCCTTTGATAAACTGGATAGTGTCGGTAAGGGCCTTTTCAAGGTTAAGGTCTTTTTTGTAATTCCTGGCGATCAGATTGGTAATTACTTCGGCATCACTGGAAGAGGTGAAGCTAAATCCATCGTTTTCAAGCTCTTCCCGGGCTTTGGCCGCGTTAACAAGGGTTCCGTTATGCGCCACTGCAATTGAGCCAAGCTTGGAACGGCTAGCAAAAGGCTGGGCGTTTTCCACAGTGATTGTATCGGCCGTGGAATAGCGGACATGGCCTATAGCAGCGGGGCCATTGAGCTGTTCAAGTAATTCCGGTTTGAATACCTGGCTTACAAGCCCCATGGCCCGGCGGTTTTCCATGTTTTTCTCTTTTACTGCTGTTATACCGGCGCTTTCCTGGCCGCGATGCTGAAGGGAAAGCAGACCGTGATAAACAAGAGGGACAGCATTTTTTTCGGGGTCTTTCAGGAAAATTCCAAAAACCCCGCATTCCTCACGAAGTTTGTCATTCAGACAAACTTCGTGTTGAAACTTGTCCTCAGCACCGGAACTCATGCTTTTTTGTTCCAAATTTTTGTAGCATCTATGGATTTTAGCGTATTGTCTATATCGCCAAGCATATTGATATGCCCCATTTTTCTTTTTTCCTTGGCTTCTGCTTTACCGTAAAGATGCAATTTGCCTTTGGCCAAAAGCGGCAGGTATCGATCAAGATTTGACATTTCCTTGATGTCCATGTGATCACCCAGGATGTTCACCATAACAACCGGGGTATGCAAACCTGGATCACCCAGGGGCAGTCCGCAAACGGCTCTGATATGCTGTTCAAACTGACTTGTTAAACAGGCGTCAATTGTGTAATGCCCTGAATTATGAGGTCTTGGAGCAAGTTCGTTAATATAAATTTCATTGCCCACCACAAACATTTCAATGGCCAATACCCCAATAACATTCAGGTTTTCAGCTATTTTGCAGCCGTAATCTATGGCTTTTTTTTCTACTTCTGCGTTTATGCGTGCCGGAACAATACACTGATGACAAATGTTATCCACATGAATATTTTCCGCTACCGGAAATACCGAAGTTTCACCTGTTGTACTGCGGGCTACAATCACAGATACTTCCAGGTCAAAGGGCATCCATTTTTCCAAAATACATTCCTGCTTTTCCACCAGTGTTTTTGCAGCAGCCAGATCATTTCCACTTCGTATTACAAGCTGTCCTTTCCCGTCGTACCCGCCTGTGGTTGTTTTTAACACACTTGGGAAATAAAAGTTTTTTTCCAAAGTTTCAACACTGTCAATGAGACAAAAATCCGGAACAGGTATTCCCATGTTTTTTATCGCTGATTTCTCCCTGAAGCGGTGCTGCGTTATTTTGAGTACATCGCTTCTTTGCGGTAAATATGCCTTTTCTTCCAAAAAACTAAGCGCGTCATAGTCAATATTTTCAAACTCATAAGTAATAATGTCGCTGATTTCGGCCAGTTTTTTTATTGCGTCCATGTCATCGTAGTTTGCAGTTATTTCAATGTCTGCAACCTGGCCGCAGGGGCAATTTGGCGTGGGATCCAAAACCGCAACATAATAACCCATTGCTTTTGCTGCCTGGCACATCATTCTGCCTAATTGTCCGCCGCCAATTATCCCAATTGTCTTGTAGGGCATAATTATTTTTGTCATTACTAGGTTTCTCCTATAGTTTGGTTTCCAGTACAGATTTTTCTATTTTTGATTTTCGTGCCTGTAGTCTTTCATAAACCCCTTTGTCAGAGGTTCCTATTATTTGCGCAGCAAGCAATCCTGCATTCGTTGCCCCTGCCGTTCCAATGGCTACCGTGGCTACCGGAACCCCGCCGGGCATTTGAACAATGGAAAGCAGGGAATCCAGCCCATTTAAAGCCTTTGACTGAACAGGCACGCCAATTACCGGCAGGTTTGTTTTTGATGCCACCATACCAGGCAAATGGGCTGCCCCTCCGGCTCCCGCAACTATGACCTTTAAACCTCTTTCCGCCGCTTTTTCTGCATACGAAAACATATAGTCAGGTGTTCGATGCGCGGACACCACTTTTTTTTCATAGGGTATCTGCAATTCTTCCAGTATAAGGCATGTATGCTGCATTGTATCCCAGTCAGAACTACTGCCCATTATTACACCAACAAGAATAGCGGCTTCCATAAAGGAAGCCTAGCATAAATTACTTGCTGCTACAAGGTACGGCCTTGTCTTCGCAGGGAACTTTCACCTGGCATTTGCCGCAGCCATAATACGGATTGTGCTTTTCCTGTACAGAATCCAAAAAAACCTTGCATGGATGGTGCATTTTTTCCTTTTCTTTGGAGATGGCTCCGGCCGGGCAGTTGCGGATACAGGCTCCGCAGCTATTGCAGTAGTCGTAGATGCCGGAATAAGGCCGCGGGTCAGGCTCAAAAACAGCGTTTGTGATTATGCTGATATAACGGCCTGCAACGCCCTTGCGGCTTATTAACCCCTTGGAAAGGCCGAAAGTTCCAAGACCTGCCGCATAAGCAATATGGCGCTCGGACCAGTTGCTGGTGTAAAAATCATTTTCGGTTTTGTCATTCGTAAAAGGGCTGGCTGTTTTAAGCCGGGAATCGAGCATAGGCGTTAAACCCAGGAAAGCTTCTTTTTTCAACACATCTTCCATAAAGCGGCCAAAAACGACCTGAAAGGCTTGCCCTTCAATTCTGCCGTGAAGCCATTCGTCCGCAGGCCAGGCCATATTTTGGCGGTTAGCCGAGCGCACTTGCTCTGTAAAGGGGAGAAAAACCGCAATTACAGTTTTTGCACCGGGGAGCCATTCAGCGGGGCTCATAAAATGAGGGCCGATAATGCCGGGTTTTTTGGCTTCTTCAAAATAGGGGTCTTCAGCAGAAGCATAACCAATAAGAGGCTCGTCAAAAATACGCATCCCCTCCAGCTCAGGCCGAATGGCAATTTCTTTTTTTACATAATTCCCGTCTGAGTTGCGAACAAATTCTTTCAGTGCCTTTTCAAAATCTACCTTGTTCATTACGTTTTTTTTACTCCCAGCAAATTAAGATGTTTTCCGATATGCTGCATCAGAGCCTGGGCATAATCTTCAGCGTGGTCTGCCCAAAATTTGTACAGTCTGTCCCTGAACGTGAAAGATCCATCGGTGTTCTTTTTGTTAAGAATAAGACCGTAGGTAATATGGATGAGCTGGCGGCTGTCGTTCTGGTTAAAAAGTTCCGGCAACTCAGCATCGCTGAGTTTATAAACATCCGGGATTTTTGCCAGGTCTGTGGTTACAACGTAGTATTTGCTGGCTTCTTCAAAAGCTTCTTCAAGGGCGTATTTGTGAACTTCCCGGTACAGGGCCGGATCTTTAAGCGCAACTACCCGCATGGCTTCGAGCCAGTTTGTTCCGGCTGTTTTAATGTGGAAATTGTTTTTTGTTGCCTTGCCGATGTATGGAAAGACGGCAAATTTGTCCGAACCTGAATGGATGGAAAGCTTATATTTGAAGTGCCGCGCAATAAGCGCATGGATTTCTATTTCTTTTTCAAACTGGTTTAGATCACCTTTATAATCTATCCCTTTCTGAAATTCCCCGCAAAATCTTGGCGCAATGGTGGCAAAAGAAACACCCGCATCGACAAGTTCCCGCGCCATAAAATAATGCTGCAAGGGGGTGGTGGGGGTCGAAGTCTCATCTATTGAAACTTCAAAATCCGCATTGAACTTTCCGTCTTTGAAAAATTTATTGTAAATGCCGGCTGCAAACGTTATGGCATTTCCGTAAATTGCTGCAATTTTTTTGAGTTCCACTTCGGTAAAAGAAAGGAACACTCCCTCGCCAATATCAAATTCTTTTCCAAGGTATTTATCAGCAAAGTTACGGGGAACAGGAGGTGCGTTTTCATCAGTCACGCCGCCTTTGATGTACTCCGAGCAATCCAGTGTTATCATGGTAAAACCCAGCGAAAGAGCATATTCAATATCTTTTTCGGTTTTAAGATGATCCCCGTCCGCGCCCCAGCTCTTCCTGAAGCCCTCCCGAAAAACCGCAAAGCTCACAGCATTAAGTACATCCTCATATGTGCGGTTTGTAAGATTAAGCTCCCGGATTGATTGCTGGGCAAGAACCGGGTAGGCGTCGTATTGCTCAAAAAGTCTGACATGGCCGGGAGTGGCCACACCCAGCCGGTCGCCAACGCCAAAACTCCGTTCCTTTCCGAGAACCCGGGAAGGAGCGGTAAAGGGAAATTCCTTTCGTAGAACTTCTGCGTTTTTGTGGTTTAGCGGGGCTTTTAACATATCCCCCGAAAGACTCTCCCCCTCAAAGCCGGGATTCTTCCCCTGAACAATAATAAAGTCCGCCCCGCCTTCTTTGGCCATGAAAACCACAGAAGATTCGTTTTTGTTTATTGATTTTTCGTACGTTTCAAATCCATGAAAGTCCATGCCTGTTCCTTTTTCTATTGGCTTCCCTCAGGAAACAACACAAGCCGCACAAAACTCCCGCCAAGAAGCTCCATCGCTGTCTGCTGAATGTCCGCGGCGCTTACATTGCGGACAAGGCCGGGTCTTCTGTCCAGCCGGCTTAACGGAGAGCGGAAAATCGTCGCGGAGTTGGAATAACTCATGGCGATAAAACTGTTGCGCTGAACGGATTCTCCCTGGCTTTGGATCAGAGCTTCTATGGCTTTTTCCATGGAAACAGCATCAATTTCTCCCCGGGTGATTTTATTGAACTCCTCTATTACTGCCGCAATAAGCTCTTCCGCCCGCCTGGGGCTGCATACAAAAAACACACCCCCGGAGAGTTCCCCTGTGGGAATTGGCGTTATGGAAACCCATGACGAAATTGAATAAACCCCGCCCAGCGCTTCACGAATTTCATCGATAAGCTTAATGCTCAGATACTCATTCAGAACGGAAACAGCCGCGCCCTTTTCTTCCGAGAAGGCATAGGGAGTAAACCAGCCCAAATAAACCATACTCCGCTCTTCTCTTCCTCTGTGAATATCCCTTTCGACATTGGAAGGCCGGCGCGGATCAATATATGTCCATTCGTTAAAAGCTTCGGAGCGGGGGATAGAAGCAAGGTAAGTTTTGATTAGCGGACGAAATACGGGGAGATCAACGTTCCCGACAAATACAAAAGAATAATCAGCGGGGTTAAGGGAACGGCGGATAAAAGCCATGGCATCGTCGGGGTTTACCCTGTCCAAATCCGATAATACCAGCGGGTGAAAGCGCGGGTTACCGTGAGTGGTTCTGGTGATTTCCCGGCGGAAAACCATACTGGGGTCGTTTTCCTGAAAGGCCATGGTTGAGCGGCGCTGATCCAGCATGGCTTCAATTGCCCCGGGATCAAAGCGTGGTTGGGTAAAACTTAAATGGATCATTTCAAAAAGAGTTTGAATGTCCCTAACTGAGGAACTCCCCTGAAAGCCCCGGAGCTGAGGCTGAGCCCAGAAAGAGAAAGATACCTGTCTGTCCAGGAGCATTCTTGTCAGTTCCGGCAGGGAAAAGGGACCCAAACCCGAAACGTTCAGCATTTCCGCAGCCAGTGCAACTGAAACAGCCGTTTCATCGCTGGCACTTAATGTTCCTCCGCGCGCCTGGGCATGAAAACTAATCTCGGCGGCCCTGTTTTGTGTTTCCTTCAGGATCACTTCCGCACCATTGCTGAGCCTCATGCGGATAGCTCCGGTTTCGCTGTCAACAATTTCCGAAACGATCTCTCCCGGCTGCGGAAGCTGAGACAGAAGTTCCCCCTGGGGTGCAGCCCTTACCGGGCGTGATATTCTTGCTCTGCGGGCTTCTGCCACCATAGTCCTGATTTCAGCATCGTTGGGGAGGCTGTCCCTTTCCGCTTCCGGCGCGGTGATAACAATGGTAAGATCATTTTCAGCAAAATAGCTTCTTACCGTTCTGTTAATTTCTCTGAGACTTATTCCCGGAACCAGCTTTCTTGCCGCTTCCAGCTCCCAGGTTATATCCGGAACAGTTCTTCCATTCAGAAAATGCCTGGTAAAGGCATTTATGAATGTGCTGGAATGCTGGTTATCCCTTTCCTGAGCCCTTTGTTCCAGATTCGCAATCATAGCCGCTTTGGCTGTGTCAACTTCGCTTTGGGTAAAACCGTGACGGGAAAGGGTTTCCTTGGTTAAAAGCAGCTCCCGCAGGGTTTCTCTCGTTAAACCGGTTTTTGCCTGAGCCGCCAGGATATAAAACCTGGAAGAATAACCCCAGTTGGACATACCGCCGCCAGCCCATACGTAGGGAGTTTCTGGCCTTGCCTGCTCTTCCTGAAAGCGCAGGGAAAGCATGGTGTGTATCAGATTGTCGATGATGCCCTCTCTGAAGGAGGTCAGATCCTGCCGGGCCGGCTGGGGCGCACGCTTCCAGAAGAGGTCTACTCTGGAGCTTACAAGCTCATCGTCGGTAAGTACCAGGGTTTTGAAGCTGCCCCTTTCCGGCTCTCTTAAATCAAATCGGGGCCTTACAAAGGGTTCGGCAGCCCGCTCATCTTGTGGGCCGGGAAAATGCTCTGCCAGGGATGCTTCCAAATATGCTGCATCAAAATCTCCCACAATGATTAAGGCCATGTTTTCCGGCCTGTACCATCTTCGATAAAAAGCCTCCAGCCTTTCCGGCGGAGCGTTTTCTATAACCGATAAAACGCCGATGGGCAGCCTCTCTGCGTATAAAGAGCCCCGGAACAATACGGGAAACATTTCCCGGTTAATCCGGTCTCTTGCCCCCAGTCTGAAGCGATATTCTTCTATAATAACTAGCCGCTCACTTTCCACATCTTCCGGGTGAAAAGTGATACTATGCGACCAGTCTTCGATAATTGCCAGCGCCATATCAGGGACGACTCTGCGGCCATCAGGCCGGATTTCGACCGGAACCTCAATGCCGTAGACAGTTTCATCGAAAGAGACCCAGGCATTAAAATCAGGGCCAAAACGCATTCCAAGAGAACGAAGATAGTTAATCAGCTCCATTCTGGGGAACCTGGCTGTGCCGTTAAAGGCCATATGCTCTACAAAATGAGCCAGACCCCGTTCATATTCGGTTTCAAGAATCGAGCCGGCGTTTACCGCCAGTGTCAAAAAAGCCCTCCCCTCAGGCATTGTATTTTCCAGGAGGATATAACGCATCCCGGAAGGCAGTACGCCAGTCCTTGCACTGGCCATAAAAGGGACTGGATCCGCTGCTCTGCCCAGGCTGCTGGAGTTTATGCTTCTTGCTGCACTGGTGCAGGAAGATAAAACCAGTAAAACGGCGAAAAAAGTCACTAATTTACGGTAATGTTGTTTGAAAAAGTTATTAATCATTGTCATAGTATACAATAAAACACTTTTTTTTGCATTACGTTTCAAAATGTTTAAACAACAGTAGTTTTTTTTTGAGTTTATGTTATAATTACATTGAGTGGATAACAAAAGGCGGTTTTTAGTATGCAGCTTATAACCAGATCTGACTTTGACGGATTGGCCTGCGGGGCACTCCTTCTGTATTTGGGTATCATAAATGAATGGAAATTTGTTCACCCAAAGGATATTCAGGATGGCCTCGTTCAGGCTACTGATAACGATATTTTGGCAAATATTCCCTATATTCCCGGCTGTAAGCTTTGGTTTGATCATCATTCCAGTGAAACCGAAAGGCTGGGGAAAAATGCTTTTTTTGAAGGAGTTTCCCGGCCGGCACCAAGCTGCGCACGTGTTGTCTATGAATACTATGGAGGGGATGAAAAACTGGGACGTTTTGCCGAAATGATCCGCTATGTGGACAAGGTTGATTCTGCCGATCTGACCATCGCAGAAATCACCAATCCCAGCGGCTGGATACTACTGGGATTCATCATGGATCCGCGGACAGGCCTGGGCAGGTTCAGAAATTTTACAATCAGCAATTATGATCTTATGAAAGAGCTGGCCTTAGCTTGTGCCACGAAAAAAATAGAAGAAATTCTTGCAATGCCGGATGTCATGGAAAGGCAAAAGGTTTATTTTGAGCAGGAAAAACTGTTCCGGGAGATGCTCGAAAAGCATATCCGTCTGGAAGACAATGTTATTATTGCCGATTTTCGGGGGGTCGAAACCATCCATGCGGGAAACAGGTTTTTGATGTATACCATGTATCCGGACCAGAATATCTCTATTTGGATTGTCGATGGCAAAAATAAGCAAAACTGTTCCATTACGGTAGGCTACAGCACAATAAACCGCAGTGCCACTATTGATGTGGGCAGCATGCTTCTAAAACTTGGCGGGGGCGGCCACACTCAGGTAGGAACCTGCCAGGTTTTATATGAAGACGCCGAAAAGATAATAAATGAAATAATCGCCAAGTGTAAAACCGTCTAAAAGGCGTCAAAAACCAAATTTTGCAGTTCACGGGCAAAGGCCGCTCTCTGGGCAGCGGCTGCCCGGCGGCTTGCCTGCTCAGAAGGAATGGCAAGATATCTTCTAAAGTGGGTGATACCCCTCCACTCGTCACGGAGTTCAGCGGAAACCATTCCTTCCCCGGCCTGTCTTAACACAAGGATATGACGGCCGCCTGACCAGGTTTGTTCGAGTCCTGCATCTCTGGCTGCCCTTCTCAAAACTCTCTCCATTCGGCTCCCTGAAAGTTCACCGGTAATTTGTATGTCTACAGGAAGTCTTATTCCGTTGCGAAGCATTGCTCCGGGATTAAGGAAAAAAAGCTGTGCCGCAGCGTCCTGTCTCATGTATCTTCTTCCGGTTCTTGCCAGTTCGGCAGAAACTCTGGCCATCATATCCCGTTGCCAGAGAGGATCGAAATACAAAAGGGTTCTGTTAAGTGCGTCAGAGCGCTGCCTTCTGTTTCTCATATGGCGGGCTTCTTCAAAATCGTATGAAGAAGCCGACTGGGGAATAAGGGGAACCTCAAAACGGCGGGCGGCTGCAAGGTACGCGAGCGCCCGCCTGGGATATGCCTCGAAAGCATTATAATACTGGATCAGCGCACTCAGGTGAATTTCTTGGCCGTGGACAAAAGCATTGGCGGCAAGGAGGCTGTATTTGCGGAAAAGATGCGTATGTACCGCATAGCGAAACCTGTAAGAAATTAGGCGGGAAACGCTTTGCACACGCTCCCTGAAATTGGCCGGAATAAAAAAAGCTTCGGCTCTAAAAAGCCCCCTGTAAGTATCCCGCAGGATTTCGTGTATATCCCTTTTGTAACGAACCGGATCAATGCCGAAGTTCAGCATCCACGACAGATCCCCGGATCTAAGGCAGGCTTCGGCATGAAGCGCAGCTTCCCTAAGGCGCCCCCCGGTTTTAAACGCAACAGCCAGGTTTAATTTTGAAAGGGGAGAAATGTCCATTTGATAGGCCTCCTGCAATTCCGCCACAGCCCGGGGCAATTCCAGCCGGCGCAAATACAACTCGCCCCTGGCAAGCCTGCCTGATGCCCGGTTCATCGCATTTATTGAAGCATTTGCCCGTTCGTAGGCCAGCGCAAAGTGGTAGAATCTGCTTTCCAGGAGGGAAAGATTGTAATGGCATACTGCTGCAAAAAGCCGGTCACCTATGGCTTCCGCCCTCTCAATCGCTCTCAGATAAAAAGCTTTTGCTTCGTCATAACGGAACATGCCCGAATAAATTGTCCCTAGAGTCATGGCGAAGTCAGCGGAAAAACCCAGACGTTCCATAGCACTCAAAAGAAGCTGCTCCCCTTCCTCAAGGCGGTGGAGTTTAAAGTACATCCAGGCCAGGCTGCTGATTGCTTCCCTGTTATCCGGGTCCAATACCAAAAACCGCTCAAGGTAAGCTGCAGAAACATCATTTTTGTTGAGATGACCTGCCGTAGAGGCAAGCCGTAAAAGCAGAGACGGCTCCCAGGGGATAATCCTTTCTGCTCTGAGAAATTCATCCCAGGCAAGCCAGTGAAGTCTTCGCTGAAAGTAAAGATTCCCCAAAGTCCAGGGGAAACGGTAATCTTCCGGAAAGGATCTTGAGCCCATATTGAGAAACTCTATAGCCCGTTCCCAATTTTCTGCTCCAATGGCAGACATGGCATTATTGTAAAGTATATCCGCCTCAGAAAATGAAGCAAAACTTGTTTCAGCACCTTCCTGGGCTCCGGTTTCTCCCAAAAGCGAAAAGAGAAACACGAGGAGTATTATCATTCCGATGTGAGGCGGTTTGACCGAAGGCTGTCGAATCAGAGGTTCGTTAACCGAAGGTTTGCAAATCAGCGCCAGGGGCGGAATGAACCACGCCAAAAGCCGGCGCCGCAGCGGCAGGGCCTTTCGATACTCTTCGCAAAAGATGCGGTAATGTTCCGCCATATTTAGGCTGTCAGCAAAGCTGTAATCCGGGGCAAAACGGGCTGCTGCTGCGGTTAAATAAATGGAATAAACCCCCTGAATAAGCTCAGCTTTGGCCCATTCCGCTTCCCCGGTGCTAGGGGGCTTTTTAAGCCCGGCAAGCGCAAGGCGGCGCCTGGTATGCGCCCAGAGGTACAGGGCCTTTTTTCTGGGGTTTTTATGCAGATGCGAAAGCCACAAAGACCCGGAACGAAGCCATAAAAACAGGAAAACAAGGAGACCCAAAGCCAGGAAAGGGCCTTTTTGTGA
>JGI20163J15578_10000381_pt1 | contig 18308 bp, 12 predicted proteins | sample TergutCu122P1_FD_15578 | JGI IMG/M metagenome (IMG submission 15578)
GTTTTTCACCACCGCTGCCCTCAAAAATTGCAGTCTTGCCATGATACTGGGGATACAATTTTTTCCCCCGTCAGTGGCGTTGCCCGCATTAATGGGGCTAATGACTCAACATGTTGTCGCAGGCATCATGGGACGTATTTTGACGAAAAATATCCGTAAGGATGGTGATAGCGTTTAGCCTTTATCTCATCCGGTAATAATCTTTTTTAGGAGAATGAATTATGGTGAAGATGGCGATTATTACTTCCTTTTTGGGAAGAACTACAGACCGGTTTCATGAGTATAATCAACCCAAGACGCTTGAAGAAAAATTCGACATGATTAAAAAAATCGAAGGGACTGACGGCGTTGAGATTGTGTCACCCTATGAGGTAATGGATCCTGAAACCACATTAAAACTTGCCAAAGAACGTGATATAAAAATTGCGGCAATCAATGCAAATGTAAAAAAAGAACCGGAATTCCGGGACGGCGGCCTTACGTCGGATAATAAAGACGTAAGGGCAAAGGCTGTGAAAATTATTAAAGATGCCAAGGACTTTGCGGAAAAAGTCGGAGCGGATAAAGTCACCTGCTGTCCGCTTTCGGATGGTTATGAATTTGCCTTCCAGGCTGACTATGCAGTTACATGGAAGCGCCTTGTGGAAACCTTTGGAGAAGCCGCGGATTATAAAAAAAATATTAAACTTTTCATTGAGTATAAGCCCAGTGAAACCAGAGGAACCTGTTTCGTTAATAATGCCGCCAAAACCTTACTTCTAGTAAGAGACATCGGGATTAAGGAAGTTGGGGTTACCCTGGATTTTGGCCATTCGATTTATGGCGGCTATAACCCAGCCGAAGAACTGGTATTGCTTGCTGAAAGCGGCCATCCATATTATATACATACCAATGATAATGACGGCAGATGGGATTGGGACTATTTTTGCGGTACAAAACATATGCTTGAATATGTAGAGTTTCTCTATTATCTGAAGAAATACGGATATAATGATTATATTACTTCCGATACTTCTCCAACCCGCTGGGATATTATTGAGACATTTTCAATCAATGCCAGGGTGACTCAAAAACTCTGGAACCTTGTTGAAAAAGCAGATCAGAACGGGCTCGGCCGCCTTATTGGTTCTTCCGATTACCTTAAAATTTGGAAAATTATTGAGGAGAATATTTTCTCCCTCAAATAATAAGGGCTAGAATTGTTTTGTCCAAAGGCCATGTCTGCCTTGTGTTTCAAAATAACTTCCTCTCCCAGGCCGATTATGCTGGCAGACATTCCTGTGTTGCCAATATAACGGTATATCATTTCCCTCTCCTTGCCCTAATGGGACGCAAGTCCTCTTCACTTGCCCTGGATGGATCTTTTATCCCGCGTGGAAGCTCCCGGCCCTCCTCCAGTTCCACATCCTCTTCTTCAAATAGTTCAAACTGGGACGAATCTGGGGCGGCGGGGCTGTCTTCTTCAGAGTGTTCCAGCCGGGCGGTGATTAGTTTGCTTACCCCAGACTCTTCCATCGTTACTCCCAGGAGGGTTTTTGCGCCGGCAATGGTTTTTTTGTTGTGGGAAATAATTATGAACTGGCTGCGGCGGCCGAATTCCCTCAACAACTGCCCAAAGCGGCCGACATTTTCTTCGTCAAGGGCGGCGTCAATTTCGTCAAGTAAACAGAAGGGCGATGGCTTGACCAGATATGTCGCAAAGAGAAGAGCTACCGCGGTCATGGATTTTTCACCGCCGGAAAGCAGATTGATGTTTTCCAGCTTTTTCCCGGGCGGCTGGGCGAAAATTTCAATTCCCGATTCAAGTACATGGTTTAGATCCAAAAGCCGCAGCTCCGCACGGCCTCCGCCGAAAAGCCGCCGGAACATATTGTGAAAATTCTTTTTTATTTTATCGTAGGTGGCCATAAACAGGGCCGAAGATTCAGTTTTAAGCTCGATGCTCAGTTTTTCCAGATCCGCCCTGGCTTTGGCAAGGTCAGCAAGCTGGCCGGAAAGAAAATCGTAACGCTCTTTGGTTTCGGCGAATTCTTCGGGAGCCGCCAGGTTTACCGCCCCCAGATCTTTCAGGGCCTGCCTGCCCCGGCTCAGGTGTTCCCGCAGTTCCGCGGCTGGAGTCGTTATGGTATAGATCCTCTCTTCAAATTCCATAAGGTCTCTGGAATGGGTTTCCCGGAAGTTGTCCTGAATGCTTCTTATCTCGGTTTCCGCCTGAACCAGTTCCAGGTGAATCCTTTCCAGATGCTCCTGATTTAACGCCTGCTCTGCCAAACGTTTGCGTATGTTTTCCTGCGTCCCCGCCACGTCTCCGCTTTTTCCGGCAATTTCCTTTTCCAGCTTCTCCAAATCTTCTGTAAGCTGCCTTCCCTTTTTTTCAATATCAATAATTTCCGATTCGGTGTCGCTTATACGTTCGTCGATTTCGTCAAGACTTTTGCGATCAAAAAAGAGTTCATCCTGTATTGTTTTGAGCAGGCTTTCCTGCCCCAAAAGCTCCCGGCGTATAAGCCGCGCTACTTCTTCCGCCGCCTCGGCCTGGGTGGACATTTTCATCCTGTTTACCCGAAGATCCTCCAGGGTAGAGCGGTACTCGTTAATTTTTACGCGCAGATCTTCGTTTTGCATCCGAAGAGAAGNAATGAGTTCCCGTTTCTCCAATACTCCTTCACGGCAGGAGCGGATTTTCGTGTCCAGANCCCGCTTTTTGGTGATAATTCCCTCCGGNGCAAGGAAGTCGTCAAGAAAGGAGGGAGAGCTTTTCCGGTAGCTTTCGAAAAGCGAAATTGCCTTATCCGCCCGCCCGGCGGCTTCGGCCAGACCCGCCGCGAGGTTATCGGCCAGGCGTTTGAGCTCGTCGCCTCCGGGCAGGGCGCCCCCGGAAAGCGCGCGTTGTGCCGCAGCAGAAAGGTCGCGGATAAGGGTTTCTCTTCCGGCAAGAGTGGTTTTGAGCAGAGTCAGGGTTTCGTTCAGGGCGGCTTCTGAATTCCGTCTTTCCGCCGCAGAATATCCCGCTTCTTTTAAACCCGCATCCAGAGCGGATACAATATCATCGGTAATGGCCTCCAGGTCTTTCTCCAGGCCGGCGCGTTCTTCATCAAGACGCTTGATATCCCCTTCGGCTTTGCGGACTGAATTTTCGTTTTCTTCTATCAAATTCGAAGTAAGCTGGACATTTTCCTCAAAAGAACGAATATTGTCCGCTATATCGCGGGCTTTTTTCTGTAGATCGAGGACTACCTCGTCCTGCTCCCCGGCATCCTGGATAAGCTCTTCTATTTTGACGCTTGCGGCCTTTTCGCGGCCTTCGTTTAACGCGATTTTGGCCTTATTGTTGTTTCGCTGCTCGGAAAACAGGCGCAATTCCTTTTCGCGGGCGTTTTTTTCCACGGCCAGACCGTAGATGTTTTTTTGATATTCCGCAAGCTTGGTTGTCAGGGAGTTTACCATGTCCATGTTTTCTTCAAGGGCCTTGTTTGCTGCGTCAATGGTTTCCCTGATCGCATCTCTTTCGAGGGTCTTTTTTTTCAGGGATTCCTGTCTGGCATCCCGGTCATTACGGAAATTTTTCAATCTCAAAAGTTGAATATCCAGCTCATATTGAAAAACTTCGTCCTTTAAGGTTCGGTATTTCAGGGTTTTTTCGGATTGAATACGCAAATTGTCGTAGGAACGCTTCACTTCCCCCAGAATTCCCTCAACCTGGCGCATGTTTTCTTCGGTTTTGTTGAGTTTGCGCTCTGCCTCGGCGCCTCTTAGCTTGAATTTGGTAATTCCCGCGGCTTCTTCAAAGAGAAAACGCCTTTCCTCCGGCTTTGATGAGAGAATTTGGTCGATTTTCCCCTGTTCCATTACCGAGTAGGCAGTTTTTCCCACGCCGGTATCCCAAAAAAGCTCCCGTATTTCTTTGAGCCTGACCGCCACGGAGTTAATAAAGTATTCGCTTTCTCCGGAACGGTAAAGGCGGCGTTTTATTTCGATTTCCGGAACATCCAGCGGCAGAAGCCCGGTGTCGTTTCCCAGAGTCAGAACCACTTCCGCCACATTCAGCGGTTTTCGCTCTTCGGTGCCGTTGAAGATCACGTCTTCCATTTTTTCGGCACGCAGAGTTTTTGAAGCCTGTTCACCAAGTGCCCATTTTACCGCATCTACCACATTGGATTTTCCGCAGCCGTTGGGGCCCAAAAGGACTGTAATCCCCTCGCCAAATTCTACCCGGGTTTTATCTGCAAAGGATTTGAATCCAAATATATCAAGACTTTTTAGAAACAAGGTAACGCTCCATCGGTTTACGGCCCTTTGGGCCGTGTATCACTCTATCATTTTATTTTACCGCCGTTCAAGCTGTTTTCTTGACAAGTTATTATATGCACTTTACACTCTTACAATGAACCTGTTCCGGTGGAAAGCCATATAATGGCGAAAGTGGAATTAAAGGGTATCTGCAAAGTTTTTGATGGAAATATCCGTGCTGTGGACAATGCAGATATTGTGGTGGAGGATAAGGAATTTGTTGTTCTCGTCGGTCCCTCCGGCTGCGGGAAATCAACCTCTCTTCGTATGATTGCCGGTCTTGAAGAAATCACCGAGGGTGAACTTTATATAGACGGCGAATTGATGAATGATGTCCCCCCGAAAGACCGGAATATCGCCATGGTTTTCCAGAATTATGCCCTTTATCCGCATATGTCGGTGTTTGAAAACATGGCTTTTGGCCTGCGAATCAAAAAAGTTGAAAAGTCAGAAATTACCCGGCGGGTTCACGAGGCGGCACGTATCCTGGATATTGAAAAATTTCTTGACAGGAAACCAAAAGCCCTTTCCGGCGGTCAGCGTCAGCGTGTGGCCGTTGGCCGCGCTATTGTCAGAAACCCCAAGGTTTTTCTGTTTGACGAACCTCTTTCAAACCTCGACGCCAAGCTCCGCGTCCAGATGCGGGCGGAACTCTCCGATCTGCACCTCCGGCTCAATGCCACCATGATCTACGTAACCCACGATCAGGTTGAAGCAATGACAATGGCCGACAAGATAGTCGTCATGAAAGACGGAAAGGTTCAGCAGATTGGGGCCCCCATACATCTGTATAATCACCCGATAAATAAATTTGTTGCCGGGTTCATTGGTTCGCCGCCCATGAATTTCCTGATTGTCAAGGTTATGGAGGAAGACGGCGGTGTGGTATTGGATGAAGGCTCATTTAAGGTTAAACCGGCAGCAGCCCATGCGGAGTATTTGAGTAAATTTACCGGCAAGGAAGTTTTTTTTGGCATAAGGCCGGAAGACCTTTGTTATACCGTGAATACGGAAACAGAAAACATTATCCCCGTTAAAATAACCGTAGTTGAACCGTTGGGCGCGGATATTCACCTATGGATGACCACCGCAGCCCAGCCGATGGTAGCCCGTACCGAACCAAACCATGAGTTCAAAGTGGGGGATTCAGCTGCTTTTATCCCCCGGATGGAAAAGGCACGGTATTTCGAAAAAGAGACAGAACTTTCCATTTTGGCAGATTTGGACCCTGCTGCGGAGAAAAAATAGACTGGTCAGCTAACGGCCCGAATTTAAGCTTGTTTTACTCTTTTGTATCGTTCGTGATACTGCGTTGTTTCATTTCTGACACCCGGCGGGTAATATGTTGACACTGGCCTTATTAGGGTGTTAGATCGTCTGGAACAACAAAAATTCAAGGAGATTGAACAATGAAAAAGATAATCGGATTATTTCTTATTTTAGGTTTGGCTCTGGCCATTATAGGCTGCCGAAGCAGTCCTCCGCCCTCCGGCGGCGAATTGGCGCTGCCGCGTGAGGTGGCAAATGCCCGCCGAGATGCACCGGAAGATGTGCTCGTTGGTGTAGGCACTGCGAGAATGCAGACTTTGGCCATGTCAAGAACTACCGCCGCAACCAGGGCCCGGACAGAAATTTCCCAATCAATGAATACCGTAATACAAAACATGGTCCGGGATTATACGGCAGCCAGTGAAGTTGATCCCGCTGCAGGCCTGGCATTCCAGGAAAGTATAACCGTAGCACTTTCCAGATCCGAACTTAGGGGTACTGTTATTCACTGGGAAGGATCTGATACAAATGGAAACTGGTGGGTTGTAATGCATTTAAGCAAAGGGGATGTGGTCAATGAAATTACCCAGGCCCAGGCAGCGGCCAGGCTGGCAGTTCCGGCAATGGCCTCTTTTGATGCCGAGGCGCGGATGAACGAAGCCTTTCAAAACATGAGAGAACAGGGTTTTTAATTAAGTGACAAAAAAAGCGGGGCTGCGGGGTTCGTTTGGAAACCCGGCCCCTTTTTTTCTCTTTTTCGCTTTCGTACTGGCGTTTTCCGCATGTGCAAACAGCCCGCCTGCCGGCCCCCAACGGCAAGCTCCTGAGTGGGTCAGGGATCCTTACATCAGGTTTAACAGGCAGACATACGTCGCTGCCGTGGGCATGGGCAGCAGCAGAGAACTTGCGGAAAGAAGCGCAATGGGTAATCTGGTTGCCATATTCGGCCAGCGCATAGAACTTGATGAAAGAATCACATCACATTATCAGGAAGCGGTGAGAAGCGGCGCCGCTGCCTCCTGGTCGCAGGATATTACTGTCGAAACAGTTATTTCAAGAGCTGCGGAAATGGATACCCTTGTTGGAGCGGAAATCGGCGAAACATGGCGAAATGCTATTGGTGATTACTACGCGGCGGCTGTTTTGAACAGGGCGAGGGCCGTGCAGTTTTATTCTGAACTGGTTAGGGCAAACCAGACTCTTATCAACAATCTTGTTAATATTCCCGCAGCGGAAAGAAACACGCTGGAAGGTTTTGCCAGATTTCAGCTTGCGGCAACCATTGCCGATGTAACTGCCCCATACGCGAATCTTCTTTCGTTTCTGGGTGCGCCGGTTCATGGGTTTCCGCTGGGCGGCAATTTACGCCTGGAAGCGGTTAATATCACCAGGGCGATTCCCATTGGCATTACTGTGCAAAACGACATGGCCGGAAGAATTCATGGCGCTTTTGCCAGAGCCTTTTCTGAGCTTGGTTTCAGAAGCGGCGGGCGCGATTCCCGTTATATGTTAGATGTAAATATAATTGCCAGCCCGGTTATCATAACCGGAAGCCCGTTTTACTGGACGCGCATCGAAGTCAGCGCAAACCTTCGTGACACAGCTACAGGTACGGTTTTACTGCCTTTTCATTTTAATTTGCGGGAAGGACATACTTCTCAGGCAGAGGCCGATAACCGGGCATACGCCGCAGCGGAACGAAGGATAAATGAACAATATACCGGGCTTTTGAGTGCTTATCTTTCTCAATTAATGCCAAGAAGATAGAACCGGTAAGATTCATGGGAATTTAATTCCCTTGGAAAAGGATTCCTTTGGAATTAAATTCCCTGGCAATGGCGTTTCTTTGTAAAATAGTGTACAATTTAAGGTACTTGAAAACACATTTGAATCTTCGTATTAGGATCATTCTTATCTCTGCCGCTGTTGCAGGTTTTTTGACTGCGGCCCTAACGGTGATAATGATCGGTGTTACAGGCCGTATCAGCTATAATATACTCAGTGAAACCATGCCGCCCGCAGCAGAAAATGCTGCCCTGGTGATACGGGGGCATCTTTTTAACTATGAAACCTTCGGCAATGTTTTGGAGAATATCAGTATTCCCCCGGGCGGTATGGTGTATATTATCGACAAAGACGGAACAATCCTGGCTTACCGGGACAAGAACCAGCCGAGATACGGGGATTACCTTTTTTCGGGTTATACTGCTGGTCCGGGGCTGAATGAGGCCATCGAAATTTTACAAACGGGGCAAGGCGGCTTTGTCCGGCTTGGTTCAGGTTTGCGGCGAAGTTTTTACAGTTTTGTTCCTATCGCGGGAACTGAATGGACTCTGGTTAAGGCAGCGCCCCGCAGACATTTCCCTCAAATTTTCCCTGACGGCATCGTTTCGGGAATTTCCATAACCATGATAACATTTGCGGCTTTTTGTCTTCTGTCTAATTTTTTAATTGGACATTTTTTTGTCCGGCCCCTGAAAACTGTTTCTGAAAATATCCAGACCATGTCCTGCTCCATGGAAAGCGTCATCGGCGAAATCGAAAAAACAGCCCATGCTGTCAGCTGTGGGCGGTTAAATAAACGTGCAGACCTTTCTTCCATGGAAGGTGATTTTTATCGAATCGTTTCCGCGGTAAACAATGCCCTGGATGCTGCTTGTTCCCACCTGAACACAATCCCCATGCCCCTGGCCCTGTTCAACGAAGAAAGGGAAATGATTTACCCAAATGAAGCCATGTGCAATTTTCTTCTGAAACACGATTTGGATGAAAATAATCTCGAGCTTCTGGAATATATCACCGGCTCCGGAAGCCTGAATATCCAGGCACTGAACCCGCGGGCAGCAGCGGTTTTTGACCCAGCAATCGTCAGTCCGGAGCCTTTTCTTACAGATATCGCCATGTTGTCTCACGATGGCGCGAGCAATTTTGTCCTGACTATTCAGCGGTCTGGCAGGAAAACCCAGCTTGACGGTTTAAGCTGTGTGATGCTGCTCTTAAACGATGTAACAATGCTGACAAGGGCCAAAATCGATGCCGAGGCGGCAAGCCGTACCAAGAGCGATTTCCTCTCCAGAATGAGTCACGAAATCCGCACCCCAATGAACGCTGTTATTGGCATGATCCAAATTGCCAAGGGGACTGATAATATGGGGAGGATACGCAGTTGTCTGGAACAGATCGGAAATTCTTCAAACCATCTTCTGGGCGTTATCAATGATATTCTTGATTTCAGCAAAATGGAATCGGGCAAAATACTTCTGGATATCAGCGAGTTCTCCCTTACAGAAAACCTTGATTTTGTAGTCTCCATGATGCGCCCCAAGGCCAGGGAGAAGAGTATCAGGATACGTGTTTTAACCGAAAGTATTCAGAATGACGCTATCTCTGCGGATTCCCTGAGACTCAACCAGGTATTGATTAATCTCCTTTCCAACGCGATCAAGTTTTCTCCCGACGGAAGTGATGTATTGTTAAGTGTCCGTGAGCTGGGTTCGGAGAGCGGGTATTCATCCTATAGTTTTGAAGTTGCTGATCGCGGAATTGGCATCAGTGAGTTTCAGGCGTCAAAACTGTTCAGGCCCTTTGAACAGGCCGACGACAGNATCTCCCGCAATTATGGCGGCACGGGTCTTGGTCTGACCATAAGCAAAACCCTGGTAGAGATGATGGGCGGTAAAATTTCCCTTAAAAGCAAAGAAGGCAAGGGAAGCAAGTTTTCCTTTACGATTCATTGCGCAGCCAGGCCTTCAATTGAGAAAAAGGTCTCCGGGGAGCTGTTTCCGTTAAACGGTAATAATTATGACTTTTCCGAAAAACGCTGTCTTGTGGTGGATGATATTGAGATCAACCGGGAAATAATTATTGAGCTTCTATCCAGTACGAATCTGCATTTTGAATCTGCAGAAAACGGCCAGGAAGCGGTGGATAAATTTTTATCATCACCTGATGGTTATTTCGACATAATCCTTATGGATATGCAGATGCCGGTTATGGACGGCTGCAGCGCCACAAGGGAAATTCGGCGTTTGGAAAACGAGAGGGCTGTAAAAGGAATTCCGATTGTTGCAATGACAGCCAATGTAATGCAGGAAGATATAAAAAAAGCTTTAGATGCCGGGATGGATGCACATCTTGGCAAGCCCATTGAACTGGAACTGACACTCAAAACAATACAGGAGCAGCTTACAAAAAGCAAAACATGACAGAACAAACACCAGCCCCCGATAGTAATTCATTTTTATCTTTTGGTTTAACTACCCCCATGCTCGAAGCGCTGGAGCGCAAGGGCTTTACGGTTCCCACTTCCATCCAAAGTATAGCTCTGCCCGGGCTTCTCGCCGACGAAGGGCATCTTATTGTCAAAGCCCGGACCGGCACAGGAAAGACCGCCGCGTTTGGGATTCCCCTGGTGGAGCGTCTGGTAACCGGCGGGTATGCGCCCCGTGCCCTGGTGTTAACACCCACACGGGAACTGGCTCTTCAGGTTGCCAGAGAAATCGTCTCCCTGATACCCCGGCGGCAAGGGAAGGAGGGGGTATTTCCCCGGGTTACTGCCGTATACGGCGGGGCTTCAATCAGAAACCAGATTCTGGATCTTAAGCGCGGTACGGAGATTGTCGTAGGCACCCCGGGCCGCGTTATCGATCTGATGGAACGAAAGGTTCTGGATCTTTCGGCTGTGGCCTGGTTCATCCTTGACGAGGCCGATGAAATGCTGGACATGGGATTTTTTGAGGATGTAGAAAAAATTCTTGGTCAAATAAAAAATGAAAGCACAGATAAGTCACCGCGGATTGCCCTTTTTTCCGCCACCATGCCCGACGCCATTCTCAAGCTTATTCGAGAGCATATCGGGACTTTTGATATTCTTGCAGATACAGCTCCTGCTGATGAAAAGCCATTGGTCGATCAATTTTACATGGTCTTAAAAAAAGAAGACCGCCTTGAGGCATTGAGGCGCATTATCGACCAGGCCGATGATTTTTACGGTCTTGTGTTTTGCGCTACCAAGGCGGAAACCGATGAACTTGCCCGGCGCCTTGTGGAAGGCGGTTACAATGCGGAGGCCATTCACGGCGACCTCTCCCAGGAAGCCCGGGAGCGCACTTTAAGACGTTTCCGCTCCAGGCAGACAAGTATCCTTGTAGCTACCGATGTGGCCGCCCGCGGGCTTGATATTGAACGCCTTAGCCATGTGGTTAACTGGGATCTTCCCAATGACCGGGAGAGTTATATACACCGCATTGGCCGTACCGGCAGAGCGGGGAGGCGGGGCAGGGCGGTAAGCCTGGCGCTTCCCGGTGAACGCCGCCGCATGGATCATCTTTCCCGAAGTATGGAAAAAACCCTGGGAAGCTGTATTCAATGGACTAAAGTTCCGTCTGTTAAATCTGTGATGAAGTCCATTAAAGCCAGAATACGCCTTTCTGTTTTGGAAGCCGCAGCGGAAGCCCCGCTTGTTGCCGCTGCCGGCAGTGCTGACAATACTGAAAGTATAAACGCTGACAACATAAGTATAATCGAAGATAAAGCGGAAGTTTCCCCTGTAATTGCCCAGTTAAGCCGGGAGCTCACAGAAAGACTCGGGGCGGAAGAGGCTTTAACGGTCCTGCTTTCCATGAGCTACGGAGAAGCTTTGGATTCATCACGTTATGGAACAGTTACGGAAATACCCGAGTTTCCCTTACGGGAAGAAAAAATAAGAGGAAAGGGCGCTTTTAAAAGAGGCGGACAAATCAGGCGCCCGGAAGGGAAGCCCGGTTCAGGGCGGCAGAAAGGAGTCTTTGACGCCAGTCCCGGCAGCCGATCAGCGGCGAACGTTCGTGTTTATGTAGGACTGGGCCGCCGTCACGGAGCCACCGCCCGGGATGTGGCGGCATTCCTCGGCAGGGCCGGCGGGGTGCCCGGCCGGCTTGTGGATGCAATAGAAATGAAGGAATTCTGCGCCTTCGCCACTTTGCCTGCCGACGCAGCCAGGCGGGCCTGTACTTTTTCCCGGAGCGCTCCGGAAGACCCGGCAATAAAGCTTGCTTCGCCGCGCTAAAACTCAGAAACGGAAACGAACACCTATTCTGTTGCCGGGGGAAATACTAAAGTTCATATGGTTAAATGCTGCCGGCTGGCCAAATAAAAACTCATAGGAAAGTACGCCCAAAGCAAAATGTATTGACATCCGTTCTGATAATTCGTACCCCAATACAGGATCGATATGAAAAAACAAGCGATCATTTGCATTGAAATAAGCCAAAGTTCCGCCCCCAAATGTGCGGTATTGTACCCCGCCCCTTCCTGATAAGAAGAGCCTGTCAATATTAAAAAATCTCATTTCAACAAAAGCGCCCATGTCCAATCTGTTAAGAAGAGTTGGATGAGAATTTAACTGATAGTTGACTAAAACAGCAGCGTCAATATTCCCAATACGACGGCCAAAATGAGGAGAAACTTCCACAGTTACACCTGATAATGGAGCACCATGCCTTGAGGATCGCCAGGCGTCAAAAAAAACTTCTCCGCCGGCAAAAAATTGAGAAAACCCAAGCGGGGCGATTAAAATGGCAAGCAAGCACAGAATAACAAACTTTTTCATGTCAAATTCTCCTTTTAATGACTGAAGTTCAATCATTCCTTATTTTAACTCATTATTAAGCAGCAAGTCAATTTATTTCTGCTTCGTATGTGGAATTTAATGCCGGAAGCGGATACCATAGACAGGAAAATTGAAACATAATAATATCCAGCCGGGTGTTGTTGTCAAAAAGGAGTGTTTTGTGAATAATATTGTCTTTTTCTTTTCCGGAACCGGAAATTGCCTGAAAGCTGCAAAAACCATTGCAGGGGAATTGGGAAATTGTGAAATTGTATCGATGGGTAAGGGAAAACCGGGAAAAATTACTCTTTCAAAAAAATATGACAGTATAGGTTTTGTTTTTCCTGTGTATTTTTTTGGTCTGCCAAATAGGGTTGTTGAATTTATCGAAAATCTGGATTTAAGCAATAATCAAAATGCTTATTATTATTCTCTGGCCACTCATGGCGGGCATGTGGGAAATGCGGCCTGTCAAATATACGAGCTTGTGAATAAGCGGCATGATATAAAAATGAACTTTAACTGCGATTTAAAAATGTTTTCGAACTACGTTAATATGTATAACATGAGAAAAAATGGCGGTGAAACCACAAAAAAATCCAATGAAAATCTTGTTCCCATTGTTAATTCAATCAAAAACAGGGAAACTAACAGTATAAATAAACTCACCAAAGTATTTGCTTTTGTCAACACAAGCTTTCGGAAAAATGTGTCTGCCAAAGATAAAAACTATAACATCAGTGATAATTGCACAGGATGCGGTATATGCTCAAAAGTATGCCCGGTAAGTAATATTGAACTTTCCAGCAACAAGCCGCAATTTAAGCACAATTGCGAACAATGTGTTGCATGTATTCAATATTGCCCCGTAAAAGCCATAAACTATAAAAACTCAACGCAGAAAAGAAGAAGATATACTCACCCGGAAATAGATTACAGGGAATTATCCCGGTATAATCACTAAATTCCGTTTCCGGCACTTTAATTTTCTTCCAGCTTGCGGATATATTCCTCTGAAAAGCCCGGCTCAGGAATTTTTGATATTAGCTTTCCTTTCTGGTTCCGGTATTTTCCCGGACTCATGCCGGTATAGTGTTTAAATATTTTTGAGAACCAGCTTTGATCTTCAAAGCTGCAGGCCTGTGATATATTGCTTAGGGAAATATTTGTGCTGGTGAGCATAAGGCTTGCTTTTTCCACTCTGAGGCGGTTTAGATAGCTAGAAACATTTTCACCCATTTCTTCTTTGAATATGGTGCTGAAATACGGCGCTGAAAACCCGGAAGCCCCGGCAATTTCTTCAAGGCTTAGCTTGCGGGTGAAGTTTTCCATAATGTATTTTTTTGCTTTTTTAAGCGCCGATGCATGCTGAAACCCCTGGAAGCTGTTTGACTGTCCCGCCACGTGGTCAATCATATAATGCATGGCATCAGTAAGGTTTTCAATATCTGTTGCTTCAAGAATATTTTTTATGCTGAAACCAAAATTTTTGTCAATTCGGGAAACAAGTACCGCCAGCTCGATCGCTCTATAGTGAATAAGTTTGAACTTGTCCTGGTTTTTAAAAACCAGAAAGGCCAAAATTTCATTCAGTATTTTTTTTCCGGAGTCTGCATCCCCCCGGCGAAGCGCTTCAAGGAGCTTCTGCTCCTTGTCCAGAGGGTAAGCCGGCCGGGGAGTGCCATCCGGATGCTGATTTTTGATAACTGCAATTTTGGCTGCTAAATTTGTCTGTTGCTGAGAGCGGCGCTTCATTGACGCATGGCAGCCCTCGCTCCCGACAGAAATGGACTGCGAGCAGATAAGCAGGAGTTCCGCCAAAGCTTTTATCTTCCCGGCATCTCCGCCGGGAAAGCGGCTGAGCAAGCGCTTCAGCTCCGTTTCGCTTAACGTGCCTTCGCAAATTTCAGACATCCTGGTGCAGATTTCTCCGGCGTCTGCCCCGGTAAAACCGCTGCCCATAAGAGCGCCTATAAACCTTCCGTTAAGAAAAAAAGGACTGGTCCAGAACATAAAACCCAGATTGCACATATAAGTATAAGAGCCGCCAAAGCGGTGAGATTCACTTATTGCTTTCATGTGCATTTCCCTGCATGGGTTGGCTGCAAGATCCCGTAAATTGTTTACCTGAAAATGTTTCCGGTATTTAATGCAAAAGATGCAAATGTTTTTTTCAGTAAGCATGGCTTGTGAAAATTCCTGTGTGGGCAGGTAATTGTGATCATAAATGCAGGTAAATGCACCTGTAACCCGGGAATATGCGTTCATAAGCACATTTGCTTTTTGCAATATGAGATTTGTTTTTGTTTTGGCTCTTGCATTATTGTTTTTCATATTTTTCGGATACCGCCGGCTCCATATTCTCTGTATTTCCCGGGGCTCATCCCCGTAAAATTTTTAAAAATTTTTGAAAACCAGCTTTGATCTTCAAATCCGCAGAGCCCTGCAATTTCATTCAGCGGTTTCCCCGTTTCTGTGAGCAAGGCCGCTGCTTTTTCCACCCTCAGGCGATTGAGATAATTGGACAGGTTTTCTCCCATTTCTTCCTTAAAGACCGTGCAGAAATACGGCGCTGAAAGACCGGAAGCTTTGGCAATTTCTTCAAGGCTGATCTTCCGGGTATAATTCTCCCAAATATAACGCTCTGCCTTTAAGAGAACTGAAGCGTGGCGTATTCCCTGAAAGGAAAAAATATTTCCAGCCATGCTTTTCGCAATAAAATTCAGATTATTCACCAGCTCTTCCGGAGTTTTAGACTCCTGTATCCTCTTTAGGTAACGGATATTGTTTTCTAAAATGGCATCACTGATAGAGACATCGGGGATCGCGGCTGCTCTGGAAAAAATAACCATTAATTCAATGGCCTGAAGCTGGATAATTTCCCTGTCCTCGGCGTTTGCTTCTATAACTTTGTTCATGAGCTTTTTTAGAATCAAACTGCCTGTTTCATTATCGCCCCGGCGGAACGCAGCAAGAAGAGCCCGTTCTTCTTCCAGTTGAATTTCAGCACTTTCTTCTTTTGGAGAAACCTGGGTTTTTTTCATTGGTGTCTTAAAATGAATCATTTCTCCTGAATCTTCTTTTGTTTCAGAAATTTCCTTCGCACAAATTCCAAGCAACAGGGCCATGGCCTGTATTTCCTCATGGCTTTTTTGGGGCACATTGCCGGTTTTTTTTTCTGCAGCCGCCTTAAACCCCTGTAATAAAACCTGCCCTGCTGTTAGCGCCCCGGCATATCGCCCGTTTTTGTAAAGAGGACTTGTCCAATAAATAAAATCTGCCGGACAGGTGTAAACATAGGGCCCGTCAAGCCGCAGGGATTCGTTCATCGCATCATAATGTTTTTTTGCGCAGGAAGGGTTATGAAATGGCTTATTGCAAAATGTACAGCCCAACATCTGATTTTTGTATTCCGGCGTTTTTATGACATTACCTGATCTGTCCATTATCACTGCGGAGCAGTCCATTGCCTCGATATAAAACTTGAGCATTTGCCGGGCATTGGCAAGCAGCGGCTCAAATTCCCCGCGGTTGAAAAGGGTGACTTTTTTGGCAGCCGCCAGCGGTAAAGCCGGCGGTAGTTTCGCTGTTTTTACTGATATTGAGCTCATGAGCTTACCTCACTTTCGCTTTTAATTCTATAAAGTGCGTGAGGACGTAATACACCCAAAGGGATATTTTTTGAAAAAAAGCTTTATCTGCCGTAAATTAGAGCTTTAACAAACCTGCATTGGTGGCGATCCGTATGGCATCGGCGCTGTTAAAAGCGCCCAGTTTATCATAAATGGTTTTTATCATGTTTTTTACAATATTTGGCGAAAGGGATGTATCATGGGCAATTTTTTCTCTGGTAAATCCCTTTGAAATACCTGTCAGTATCGCTGATTCCTGGGATGTAAGAAAAGGGACTTCTTTCTCTTTATTGGTGCTTCTGTGCCGCTCAACAATCAGGGTAAGTTTTTTCCCGTAAACCGAGGCCTTGTTTCGGATTGTTTCGAGCCATGGGCGGGGTATGGTGTTTATTTTGCTGTTAAGCGCGATGCCTGCCAGGATGCGCATATCTTCGCCAAGCTCAATAAAGGGCATGTCAAAAGTTTCGGAGCAGTCCTCGTTGAAGTGTTTTGAGGCTGAGGTACTGTAAACCGACATTTTATATGCCGTTTCCAGGGTCTTTAATGCAGCCGCTTCGTTTTTCATTCGATTGTGAATAGCCGCTTTTAATGCTGTAATTTCCAGAACCCCCAGATGAAAAGAGCCCAGCCCTTCTCTGGCCTCTTTGCGTCCCAGAAATTTCAGGGCCTGCTGATACTTTTTTTCTGCAAACAGACTTTTTGCCTTTACNATTGTTTCAAAATTAAGAAATAAAAGATTAAGGTCGCTCTCTTCAAATTCATTTTTCAGCCACGGAGCGATTTCTTCTGTTTCACCCGTATGTGCGTAAAACCAGCCGGTCATGATGTCATGTATCACATAACGGTTGATATACTCCTGGTTGCCAAGCAGGGCTTCCATCTGCTCCCATGTTTCACGGCAGGCTGAAGAATTGCCGTTGCAAAGATGTATGCGCAAAAGGTAAAAAAGACTTTTGCTTTCTACTTCGCACTGCCCTTTTTCTCTGGCCTTGCTGGCGGCTTTCCTGGCTTGCTGCTCAGCGGTGTTAAGGTCTCCTTTGAAAAATGCAAACTCTGCCCAGCACAGGCTGTCGGCTCCCGAAAGATAACCGCCAATTGATTTGGAAGCATAGGGTATAATTTCAGCCGTAACACTGATAAATGCTTCATATTCACCTTTTTGGGGAGGATGCCCTATCGGATTTGCATAGGAGCCTATGCTTGCCTTGGTTGCGGGGCCTGAGGCTGTAAAAGGATGCCGCATATAATAATAACAGCCTTGCTGAAAATATTCTGTGGTACGGCTTATATCCCTGGTCTTGCGGTAACTTAAAATGGAAATCGCGCCCAGTGTATTGTAACACGCGGACAAAATCCAGGAGCTCTCAGAGCTTGGCGGCAAAGCCTCGAATTCCCGGATGCTCTTGTCCAGCTCTGACCGTGATTCAGTGTAAAACCCCAGGTTGACCAGCATTCCGGTTCTTGTTACATGCCGTAGAAAGAGAAAATTTTTGTCCTTTTCGTTTCGGCCTTCGTCTATTAATACCCGGTTAAGAATTTCAAGAATGGATGCCGCTGCCCTCCGGGGCAATAGCCGGGGAAAAGAATAAATTGCCTTTATAAGTCCCTCATAATCCCCGGCCATTCCGTAGTTGATAGCCGCATCAATCCATAAACGGTTTTCCATACACCATTGAGCGCTTATAACACAAGCGGTTTTTATTTCCTCTTTGGAAAGTTCATTTTGTTTTTTCCTCAGATAATCCAAAAAGATCCGGTGGATTCTGAAACCATGCAGGTACGCGTCGTAACGGATGAGGGCGCTTAGCTGCTTCATGTTTTCGTTGAGCTCGTTCATGGGAGGAAGCTTTTCGGGCAGGGATGAGGCGATTTTTTCCAGCGCTTCAAGCGGCCATTGTTCAAAAAGGGAAAGAATAACGAGGAAACGCTGAAGCGAAGCGGGGATCGATGCAAACAATGCCTCTTCCATGTTTTTAAAAATCCCGTTTTCAAAAAGCGCGCGGTTATATCTTTTGCGCTCTTTTTTCATCTCATCTGCAATGAGGCTTATGGCCAATGCCCAGCCTTCTGTATCTTCAAGAATTTCATTTTGCTCTGCTGCAGAAAGCGGTATGTTCCGGAAGCGGAAATAATTACCGCTTTCCTCTTCGTTAAATCGCAGATCATCTGCGGCTATTCGTGAGAGAAGCCCCTTTGAAAGAAGGGGCATGGTATTGACTGCAAGTTCAGTCCGGGAAATCAATACTATAGTATGGCCGGGAATTGGATTTGTCACAAGTTTCAAAAAAAAGTTGAGTATCGTTTCTTCCTGGACAAGGTTGCAGTCATCTAACACAATGATAATTTTCTTGTTATCTTTTCTTGCTTCCTGCAGCGCCGAGAGGCAGCGGTTGATCTGGCTTGGGGATTCGGGAAAACTTGTTTCCTCCAGAGTTTCGCGGAGACGGGGATTGTAAATACTCATGGCGTTGATGACATTTTCCCAAAAGTGCGAAGGATCATTATCACGCTGCGAAAGGGAAATCCAG
>JGI20163J15578_10000383_pt1 | contig 18251 bp, 16 predicted proteins | sample TergutCu122P1_FD_15578 | JGI IMG/M metagenome (IMG submission 15578)
CCTCCCCTTCAAGGGGAGGGTTGGGGTGGGGACGGGGTTTCAATCCCCCTCTCCCCCAACCCCTCTCCCGCAAGCGGGAGAGGGGAGACCTTTTCCACCTCTCCCCCGACCCTAGCCCCCTTTTCAAAGGGGGTGTCGGCAAAGCCGACGGGGGTTTGCTTCCCACAAGGGGAGAGGGGAGAGAATAATGATGCGATTTCCGAAACGCTGAAACGTCTCCGGCGCGGTGAGATCATTGCGATCAAGGGGCTGGGCGGTTTTCATCTGGTGTGTGATGCGACGCGCGCTGAAACCGTGTCCGAATTGCGGCGTCGCAAAGCGCGCGACGAAAAACCGTTTGCATTGATGGTGTTGAACACCACGTCGGCGCGGCAATGGTGCGATGTGTCGGAAGAAGAAGCGGCGTTGCTGGAAAGCGTCGAGCGCCCCATCGTGTTGTTGCCGAAGAAAGCGCATGCCGATGCGGCGCTTGTCGGCATTGCGCCGGACATGAACACGCTGGGCGTGATGCTGCCGTACACACCGCTGCATTATTTGCTGTTTCACGAAGCGCAGGGCCGACCGGCGACGCCGGATTGGCTCAACGAAGCGCAGCCGTTGACATTGGTGATGACGTCAGCCAATCCGGGCGGCGAGCCGCTGGTGATCGACAACGAAGAAGCGTTGCAGCGATTGCAGGGTATCGCCGACGGCTGGCTGATGCACGACCGCGCCATTGTCGCGCGTTGCGACGACAGCGTGGTGCGAACACCGATCACCGAATCAACGTCGCCATCGCTGTTACCACCTCAGTTACCACAATTCATCCGCCGTGCGCGCGGTTATACGCCGCGCGCCATCCGTTTGAGCGGCGCTTCCGATGCGCCGCCGGTGCTGGCGGTGGGCGGTTATTTCAAAAACACGGTCTGCGTGACGCGCGGCGATGAAGCGTTTTTATCGCCGCACATCGGCAGCCTCGACAACGCCGCGACTTGCCGCGCTTTTGATGAAGCGATTGAACATCTTTTGAAACTGCTTGATGTGACGCCGACGCGCATCGCACACGACCGCCATCCTGATTTTTACAGTACGCAAGCTGCTGCTGCGTTGGCGCGACGTTTCAATGTGCCGACGGTTGAGGTGGCGCACCATCACGCGCACATCGCGGCAGTGGTTGCAGAACACCGGATGGATGCGCCGGTGCTGGGGTTGGCGTTTGACGGCATCGGCCTTGGCGACGACGGCGCGGCATGGGGTGGTGAATTGTTGCGCGTGGATGCTACACAATGCGAGCGCGTCGGACATCTGACGCCGTTGCATCTTGTCGGCGGCGATAAAGCGGCGCGCGAACCCTGGCGGATGGCGGCGAGCGTGTTGGCGCAATCGGGCTGGGCGAACGAAATCGAGCGTTGTTTTCCGAAGCAATCGGCGGCTTTGGCGGCTGCTAACCTGTTGTCGCGCGCATTGGAAACGGGTTCATCGCATGCGCCGCTGACCACCAGCATGGGGCGCTACTTCGACGCGGCGGCGGGTGCGTTGAAGGTATGTGAGCAGATGACTTTTGAAGGGCAAGCGGCGATGCGGCTTGAAGGGTTGGCGCATCGCTATCTAAGAAGCAAACAAAACGTGCGTTTACCAGCGCAGTTGCCTATTGATGCTTCGGCGTACCAAATCCAACCGAACGGCACGCTCGACCTTTTGCCGCTGGTACAACGCTTGTTCGACATCGACGATGCTTTGTACGGCGCGGCGCTGTTTCATGGTACTTTAATCGCCGCCGTTACCGAATGGGCGGACGCCGCAGCGCGGCGGCTCGGTCTCGAATACATCGTGTGCGGCGGCGGATGTTTTGTGAATGCGTTATTATCGCGTGGCATCAGCGAAGGATTGCGTTCGCGCGGTCATACGGTATGGCAGGCGCAGGCAGCGCCCGCCAACGATGGCGGACTGAGTTTGGGGCAAGCCTGGGTGGCAAGGCAATTCAAAAGATTTTGAGGCTCAAGGAGCACGAATATGTGTCTGGCAATACCGGTACGGATCATGGAAAAAAAGGACGACGAGACGGCCATCGTTGAGTTGTCGGGCGTGCGCCATCACGTGTCGCTGGCGTTGGTCGATGATGTGGCGGTGGGCGATTACGTGATTGTTCATGTCGGCTATGCGTTATCGAAACTCGATCCGGCGGAAGCGGAAGCGACGCTGACGATGATGCGCGCGGCGGGATTGACCGAGGAAGCATCGACAGCGCAGACAGCGGAAAGACAACCATGAAATACATCGACGAATTTCGTGACGGCGCGTTGGCGCAACAACTGGCGCAGGCCATTGCGCGTGAAGCGAAAGCAGAGCGGCATTATCACTTGATGGAATTTTGCGGCGGCCACACCCACGCGATTTCACGCTACGGCTTGACCGATTTGTTGCCGCCGAATGTGCGCATGGTTCACGGCCCGGGCTGTCCCGTGTGCGTGTTGCCGATTGGCCGGATTGACAGCGCGATTGAACTGGCGCGTGAACACGGCGCGATGGTCTGCACCTACGCCGACACGATGCGCGTGCCGGCATCGGGCGGCATTTCGCTGATAAAAGCGAAAGCGCAGGGCGCCGACATCCGAATGCTTTATTCGTGCGCCGATGCGCTGACGTTGGCGCAGAAACATCCCGAACGCCAGGTGGTGTTTTTTGCCATCGGTTTCGAGACGACCACACCGCCGACGGCGCTGATTCTGAAACAGGCGAAAGCCTTGGGGCTGAAAAATTTCAGCGTGTTCTGCAACCATGTGCTGACGCCGCCGGCGATTACCTGTCTGTTGACGCTGGCCGAGGCCAGCGCGGGCACGGGTCAAATCGGCGCTCGTCTCGACGGGTTCATCGGGCCGGCGCACGTTTCGACCGTGATCGGCAGCGGCGCTTACGAACCGTTCGTGGCGCGTTTTCGCAAACCGATGGTGATTTCCGGTTTCGAGCCGCTCGACGTGATGCAGGCGATTCTGATGCTGGTGCGTCAGTTGAACGAAGGGCGCGCCGAAGTCGAAAACGAATTCACGCGGGCGGTGACGAGGGAAGGTAACGTCAAAGCCAAGGCGTTGATGGCGGAAACATTCATCCTGCGTGACAGTTTCGAATGGCGCGGTTTAGGCGAGATGCCGAAAAGCGCGTTGCAAATTCACCCGGATTACCGCGCATTCGATGCCGAAATCCGGTTCGGGCTGACGTACCGCAAAGTGCCGGATCACAAAGCCTGCCAGTGCAGCGAGATTCTGCGCGGCATCAAAGCGCCGCGCGATTGCAAAGTGTTCGGCACCGCCTGCACGCCGGACAATCCGCTCGGTTCGTGCATGGTGTCGTCCGAAGGCGCTTGCGCCGCGCATTATACTTACGGGCGTTTTCGTGACAAGAAAAAAGCGGCGGAAAAAACGGCGAAAATTGCGGCGAAAAATGCGGCGGAAAACGCGGCAACACAAGGAACAAACACATGAGCACAACGAAATCCAGGCGTCGCGCCGATTATATTCGACCGCTCGATTTCGAGAACGGACGCATCGACATGAGTCATGGCAGCGGCGGTCGCGCTTCTGCGCAACTGATCGACGAACTGTTTGCCGAAGCGTTCGACAACGATTATTTGCGTCAGGGCAACGATCAGGCGGCCTTCGATGTGACGGCAGGACGAATGGTGATGTCCACCGACGCGCATGTGGTCTCGCCGCTGTTTTTTCCCGGCGGCGACATCGGTTGCTTGTCGGTGCATGGCACGATCAACGACGTAGCGATGGCGGGCGCGCGCCCCTTGTACCTGGCGGCATCGTTCGTTCTTGAAGAAGGGTTGCCGCTGGCCGATCTGAAGCGCATCGTCGATTCGATGGCGGCGGCGGCGCGCGAAGCCCATGTCCCGATCGTGACCGGCGACACCAAAGTTGTCGAAAAGGGCAAAGGCGACGGCGTTTTCATCACGACTACCGGCATCGGCGTCGTGCCGTCGGGCGTTGACATTCGCGGCGACCGCGCACGATCCGGCGACAAAATTCTGGTGAGCGGCACCATCGGCGATCACGGCGTGGCGGTGATGGCGTTGCGCGAAGAACTGTCGTTTGAAACAGCGTTGCGCTCCGACACGGCGGCATTGCACACGCTGGTGGCGGCGATGGTTGCGCACGTGCCCGACATCCATTGCCTGCGCGATCCGACGCGCGGCGGACTGGGGACGACGTTGAACGAATTGGCGCGACAGTCGGGCTGCGGCATGGTCATTCACGAAACGGCGCTGCCCGTGCGCCCCGAAGTCAACGCGGCCTGCGAATTCCTCGGACTCGATCCGTTGTATGCGGCGAACGAAGGCAAACTGGTGGCGATCTGCGCGGCGGAAGACGCCGAGCGTTTGCTGGCGGCGATGCGCGCGCATCCGTTGGGTAGCCAAGCGGCGATCATCGGCGAAGTCATCGAAGACGACCATCGTTTCGTGCAGATGAAAACCGCGTTCGGCGGCAGCCGCATCGTTGACTGGCTGACGGGAGAGCAGTTGCCGAGGATTTGTTGAGGGCAGGAGTCAGAGGTCAGGTATCAGAGGTCAGAGAGTGTTTCATTGCGGGCGTAGCATAAACATCTTTTTATTTTCGCGGGAGAGAGTAGAGGGAGGTGTATACTACGCCAAGAGGTAAGTGAAATGTTGACGATTGCGAAAGCCATGGAAGAAATCAATAACGGCGCAGATTTTTACATTGCGCTGGGCGATTTTCTTGACGACTTTTACCGACAGCCCAACGAAGCACGGAAGGCGATGCTTGCAGATGCGCCGGACGAGTATCCGAATGTCGGAAAAGAACACGCGGCGCTGTTCGCGGCGACGGCGCATAAGCTGGCCAATGATTACGAATTACCGGTTCCGGCGTGGGTGATGGATAAAAAATACAGGATGGCAGAAAAACCCTATTTCGACTGCAACGCGAAAGGGAATTTGCGCCTTTTGTTCATGTACAAATCTCCCACGGAGTTCAAATTCAGAAATTTGTTTGTGGACGAAAACTTTTTAGCGCGAGTCTGACGGGCTGTTTTTATGCGCAGAGATGAACTGATAAAGTACCTCGAAATTTTAGGGGAAGAACTTGAAAAAATGGACAGCCAGGGTGAAATCATCCTGACCGGCGGGGCTGCGATGTGTCTTGTGCATTCAGCACGGGACATGACGAAGGATATTGATGCGCTCTACGAGCCGAAAAGCGAAATCAATCGATTGACCGAGAAAATCGCACGCGAATATGGATTGCCGGAGAACTGGCTGAACGACAGCGTGAAAGGTTTTGTGAACGACAACGTGGAGACAGAAGATTTCCTTCAGCTTGGGAATTTGAAGGTTTCTACAGTGACGCCGGATTACCTGTTGGCGATGAAACTGATGTCCTCAAGGGTTGAAGGACAAGATTACAACGATATCAAATTCCTGTTTCAAAAGTTGGGTATCCGAACGGCGGGACAGGCGGAAACCGTTATCGGTCGGTTTTTTCCGATGAACAGGGTTTTGCCTAAAACGAGGTATGTCATTGAGCAATGCCTGGAAGAACTGTGCGGGCAGGGATCAGAGTTCAGCGCGTAGCCCGGATAAGCGAAGCGCCATCCGGGAACACAAAATGCGGGCGGGACGGGCGTGCTCCGTTCTGATCCCTAATCCCTGACCTCTGATTCCTGATGACTTGACACCGTTATCGGGATTCCTGATATACTTCAAACATAACTCATGGCCGGAAGCAAGCGCTTCCGGTCTTTTCTTTTTGTTTTTTCATGCCGAGGGTGTGATGAAAAAGGTTCCAATGACTGTTGCGGGCGCAGCCCAGCTCAAGGCCGAGCTTCAAAGGCTGAAGACGGTGGACCGGCCTCGTATCATTCAAGCGATTGCCGATGCGCGTTCCAATGGCGACCTCACGGAAAATGCCGATTATGAAGCGGCGCGTGAGCGTCAGGGGTTCATCGAAGGGCGCATTATGGAGATCGAAAGCAAGTTGGCGGTGGCGCATGTGATCGACCCGACGACGCTGCATGCCGATGGGCGGGTGGTTTTCGGCGCGACGGTCGATGTCGAGGATATCGACAGTGGCGAGCGCCGGACGTACACCATCGTCGGCGACGATGAGGCGGATATGAAAACGGGGAAAATCTCCGTGCATTCGCCGGTGTCGCGGGCGCTGATCGGTAAAAGCGAGGGCGATCAGACGGAAGTTCATGCGCCGGCGGGCGTTCGGGTTTATGAAGTGATCAGCGTGCGTTACGAGTGATTTGTTCGTATCGCGCAAGCGGGGATGAACCAAAGTCATGTGCTAATATAACCACTATGAAACGTACGCTGAAATGTGTGGTTTTCGAGGAAGACGGCGCCTGTGTGGCGCGTTGTCTTGACGTTGAAGTCGCCAGCGAAGGAGATACCGAGGAGGAAGCCATCGCGAACCTTCGGGAGGCGTTGGAGCTTTACTTCGACTCTATCATTTAGCGCCTATTTCTCATTATCCGATTCAAAACCGACATGCTCGACATCAATCTTTTCCGTCAGGATCTTGCCGCCGTTGCGGCGGGGCTTGCCAAACGCGGCGTTGCGCTGGATACCGCGACGTTTGAACGTCTCGAAAATGAGCGCAAGACGCTTCAGACGCAGACGCAGGAATTGCAGGCGAAGCGCAACGCGCTTTCCAAACAAATCGGCATTGCCAAAGGCAAAGGTGAGGACGCTTCGGCGCTGATGGCGGACGTCGGTGGGTTGGGCGATGCGCTGTCGAAGATGGAAACTTCATTGGCCGAACTGCAAGAACGGTTGCGCGATTTTTTGCTGATGCTGCCCAATCTGACGCACGAAACGACGCCGGTCGGCGCGTCAGAAACCGATAACGTCGAGATTCGGCGCTGGGGAACGCCGCGCACCTTTGCGTTTGCGCCGCGTGACCACACCGATATCGGCGAGCTGTTGGGAGGGCTGGATTTTGAAACGGCGGCGAAACTGTCCGGTTCGCGCTTTGTGTTTCTGCGTGGCGATCTGGCGCGCTTGCATCGGGCGCTGACGCAGTTCATGCTCGACACGCACACGCAACAGCACGGCTATACCGAGTGCTACACACCGTACATCGTCAACGCCGAAACCCTGACCGGAACAACACAGCTTCCCAAGTTTGAAGCCGACATGTTTTCTGTGAAAAAAGGCGGATCCGAAGGAGAGGGCGAGAATTTGTACCTCATTTCCACCTCCGAAATCACCTTGACCAATTCCATGCGCGGCGAAATTTTGTCTGCCGATGCGCTGCCGATCAAACTGACCGCGCATACGCCGTGCTTCCGCTCGGAAGCGGGGAGCTACGGCAAAGACACCCGTGGCATGATTCGCCAGCATCAATTCGATAAAGTCGAGATGGTGCAGATCGTTCATCCCGACCAATCGTATGAGGCGCTCGAAGCCTTGACCGGCCACGCGGAAGCGATATTGCAGGCGCTGGAATTGCCGTACCGCGTGATCGCGCTGTGTACCGGCGACATCGGCTTTGCGTCGGCGAAAACTTACGACCTCGAAGTGTGGCTGCCGGCGCAGAACACCTACCGTGAAATCTCATCGTGCTCCAACTGCGAAGCCTTTCAGGCGCGGCGCATGCAGGCGCGTTTTCGTAATGCGCAGGGCAAAACGGAACTCGTGCATACCCTGAACGGCTCCGGCCTCGCGGTCGGTCGTGCACTGGTGGCCGTGCTGGAAAACTACCAGCAGGAAGACGGCTCGGTGCGGGTTCCGAAAGTATTGCAAAAATACATGAATGGGATGACCGTGATGGCGGCGGCGCGCAGGCCGTAGAAAAACGTTTAACCACGAAAAGGCAAAAAACGTTAACCACGAAAAACACGAAGGCCACGAAAAATATCCTCACGCGGAGGCGCGGTAAATAATTGCGTCATTCTGCGCGACGCGTAGGTTGGCGGTGAGCGCAGCGAACCGCGGCGTTTTTTATCTCACGCGAAGGCGCGAAGCCGCGAAGAAGCAACTCCGTCATTCTGCGCGAAGCCTTTAGCTGCGAGCGAAGCGTGGCGGGAAGCGGAGTCGCAGAATCCAAAAAAAACGCTCCCGGACTGCGCTTCGCTTGTCCAGGCTACACAACCCCATCCCCATCCTGACCTTCCCCTTGAAGGGGAAGGAACGTGCGTTCCTTCGCGGCTTCGCGCCTTCGCGTGAGACAAAATGGCGGGCGGGTTTGAAACCCGCCCCGAGAAAATGACGGCGTCCTGGCATCTGGTTTCTGACTTCTGTTTTCTGATAACGCTTGACCTCCCGCCGACTTCCGGCTACTGTACTCCGTTTGGGAGGCATGCTTCCCGAAGCGGTACGGTGCATCGTTCCCCGTGCAGGCCACAAGCCTCAGCGGGTTTCCCGGAGTCGATGCTCCTTACATCATCATAGCGACGATTACGATCTACCCGATTGCGATTGGCCAAGACGACGCTCACCCACGGCGTTACCGTAAACGGCTTCGAAGAGCCGGTGATGGTTGATGGTATTTCTCGATCAACGTGACTGATAAAGGCAGAGGCAGGTGCTATGCAACTGACGGGTGCAGAAATTATTATCCGTGCGCTCCAGGAAGAAGGCGTGGAATACGTCTTCGGTTATCCGGGCGGCTCGGTGTTGAACATTTACGATGCGTTGTGCGCGCAGGACAAGGTGCGTCACATTCTGGTGCGCCATGAGCAGGGCGCGGCGCATGCGGCGGACGGTTATTCGCGTTCGTCGAAGAAGGTCGGCGTTTGTCTGGTGACGTCCGGGCCCGGGCTGACCAATACGGTGACGGGTATTGCGACGGCGTATATGGATTCGATTCCGATGATCATTATTTCGGGTCAGGTTTCGACGCCGTACATCGGGCAGGACGCGTTTCAGGAATGCGACACGGTCGGCATCACGCGCCCCTGTGTCAAACACAATTTTCTGGTCAAGGATGTCAACGATCTGGCGATGACGCTCAAGAAGGCGTTTTATCTGGCGACCAGTGGCAGGCCGGGGCCGGTGCTGATCGACGTGCCCAAGGATGTGACGCAGGCGGTGGCGGAGTTTTCGTATCCGAAGACGCTGACGATGCGTTCGTACAATCCGGTCGTCAAAGCGCATCTCGGGCAGATCAAAAAGGCGATGCAGTTGTTGCACGCGGCGGAGCGGCCGATGATTTATATCGGCGGCGGCGTGATTCTCGCTAACGCGGCGGAAGAGTTGACGCAACTGGTGCGCCGTCTGGGTTTTCCGTGCACGCAAACGATGATGGGGCTGGGCGGTTTCCCCGGCAGCGATCCGCTGTCAACGGGGATGCTGGGCATGCACGGAACGTTTGAGTCGAACATGGCGATGCAGCACTGCGATGTGCTGCTGGCGATCGGCGCGCGTTTCGATGATCGCGTGATCGGCAATGTCGAGCATTTCTCCGGCCCGCCCGACCGCAAGATCGTTCATATCGACATCGACCCGTCGTCGATTTCCAAGCGGGTTCATGTGGATGTTCCCATCGTTGGCGATGTCGGCGATGTGGTACGCGAAATGCTGAAATTGCTCGATGCGTCGCCGAAGCCGGCGAACAAGAAGGCGCTGGACGCCTGGTGGGCGCAGATCGACGCCTGGCGCGGCAAGCAATGTCTGAAGTACAGCACGAGCGGCAAGAAGGTCAAACCGCAGTATGTGATTGAAACTTTGCATCGGCTGACGCAGGGGCAGGCGATCGTGACCACTGACGTCGGTCAGCATCAGATGTGGACGGCGCAGTATTACAAATTCGATCAGCCGCGACACTGGATCAGTTCTGGCGGTTTGGGGACGATGGGATTCGGTTTGCCTGCCGCTGTCGGCGCGCGTCTCGCCAACCCGGCGCGCGACGTGGTGTGCGTGACCGGCGAAGCGTCGATTCAAATGTGTATTCAGGAGTTGGCGACGTGTAAACAGCACCGCCTGCCGATCAAAGTCATCAACTTGAACAACGGTTATATGGGAATGGTGCGGCAGTGGCAGGAACTGTTCTATGGTTCGCGCTACTCCGAATCGTATTTCGACACGCTGCCCGATTTCGTCAAGCTGGCGGAAGCCTATGGCCATATCGGCATCCGCGTTGACAAACCCGATGAAGTGGAGCCGGCGCTCAAAGAAGCGCTGGCGATGAAGGATCGGCTCGTCTTTCTCGACATTCACACCGACCCGAAGGAAAACGTTTTTCCGATGGTGCCGGGTGGCAAGGGATTGACCGAGATGGTGTTGTTTGACGCTCCGTAAGCGCTTTCTGAGGATGAAACCATGAGACACATTCTTTCCATTCTGATAGAAAACGAAGCCGGCGCATTGTCGCGTGTCGCCGGTCTTTTCTCGGCGCGCGGGTACAACATCGAATCGTTGACCGTGGCGGCGACCGAAGACGCGACCCTGTCGCGGATGACGATCATTACGACGGGTTCCGACGATGTGATCGAACAAATCACCAAACAACTGAACAAATTGGTCGAAGTGGTGAAAGTGGTTGACCTGACCGACGGCAGCCACATCGAGCGTGAATTGATGTTGGCGAAAGTGCGCGCGTCGGGCAAAGACCGCGAGGAGATGAAGCGGATGACCGATATCTTTCGCGGGAACATCATCGACGTGACCGAAAAAAGCTACACCATCGAATTGACCGGCACGTCCGAAAAACTGGATGCGTTTCTGGAAGCGCTGGAACCCGGCGTGTTGCTGGAAACGGTGCGCACGGGGGCGTCCGGGATCGGGCGCGGCGAGCGCATTTTGCGGGCGTGATCGGATTCTGAAACAGTGGATTCATTGAGTTTGTTTTTCTTTTTTTGCAAGGAGATTTCATGAAAGTTTATTACGACAAAGACGCAGACCTTTCGTTAATCAAGAACAAGAAGGTGGCCATCATCGGTTACGGTTCGCAGGGACACGCGCATGCGTTGAATCTGCACGATTCGGGCGTCAACGTGGTGGTCGGTGTGCGTCAGGGCGGCGCTTCCTGGGACAAGGCCAAGAAGGCCGGACTTGAAGTCGATACCATCGCCAAGGCGACCGCAAGCGCCGACATCGTGATGCTGTTGATGCCCGACGAAAACATCGCCGACGTTTATAAAGCCGAAGTTGAACCCCATCTCAAAAAAGGCGCGGCGCTGGCGTTTGCGCACGGCTTCAACATCCACTACGGACAAGTCACGCCGCGCAACGACATCGACGTCATCATGATGGCGCCGAAAGCGCCGGGACATACCGTGCGCGCGACCTACGTCGGCGGCGGCGGTGTGCCGATGCTGATTGCGGTTTATCAGGACGCCACGAAAAAAGCGCGCGATCTGGCGTTGTCCTACGCGGCAGCGATGGGCAGCACCCGCGCCGGCGTGATTGAAACGACGTTCAAAGAAGAAACCGAAACCGATTTGTTCGGCGAACAGGCCGTGTTGTGCGGCGGTACGGTCGAACTCATCAAAGCCGGTTTTGAAACGCTGGTCGAAGCCGGCTACGCGCCGGAGATGGCGTACTTTGAATGCCTGCATGAACTGAAACTGATCGTCGATCTGATCTACGAAGGCGGTATCGGCAACATGAACTACTCGGTGTCGAACAACGCCGAATACGGCGAATATGTCTCCGGCCCGCGTGTTATCAACGAAGACACCAAAGAAGCGATGCGCTGGATTCTCGACGACATCCAGAGCGGCGAATACGCCAAGCGTTTCATCCTCGAATACAAAGCCGGTGCGCCGGGCATGATCTCGCGCCGTCGTCTGACAGCGGAACATCCGATCGAGCAGGTGGGCGGACAATTGCGGGCGATGATGCCCTGGATTGCGAAGAACCGTCTGGTGGATCAGAGCAAAAACTGAGACAGGGATCAGAGGTCAGGACGCATAGGTTGGCGGTGAGCGAAGCGAACCCCAACACGCAAAGGGCGGGTTTCAACCCCGCCCTTTTTTTAACCGCAAAGAACGCAAAGAAAAGCGTTTAACCACGAAAAGCACGAACGACACGAAAACGTAAAACCCTTCCACCGCTTGCGGGGGAAGGCTGGGATGGGGGCTTCAGATGTCAGAGGTCAGAGGTCAGAGGTCAGAGGTCAGAGGTCAGAGGTCAGAGGTCAGAGGTCAGAGGTCAGAGGTCAGAGCGTAGGCTGGCGATGAGCGAAGCGAATCCCAGCAAAAACCATTTCACCGCAAAGAACGCAAAGAAACGCATAGAGCGCAGAGAAGGATTCTCACGCGAAGCCGCGAAGAAAAACCGTCAATCACGAAAAACACGAAAGCCACGAAAAAAAGCCGTCATTCTGCGCGAAGCCTTTAGCCGCGAGCGAAGCGTGGCGGGAAGCGGAGTCGCAGAATCCGGCCTTCAAGAGTCTGCTCCCGAAGCGGCTCTGATCGGGGAGAAGACTTTGTGGTTACCTTCTCTCCTGCCACCAAAGCAAAGCGGCGGCGATGCTCAGAAAGACGATGGATGGCGCTAATGCCGAGGTGAGCGGTGGCCAACTGTTCAGTACGCCGAGGTAGGAAAACAGCCGCCCGAACAGCAGGAAGGTGATGCCGAGGATGGAGCCGGCGACAATCCGGAAGCCGATGCCGCCCTGGCGACGCTGGAATTGCGAGAACGGCAGCGCCAGCAACATCATCACGAATACGTTAAGCGGATAGACGAGTTTGACCCACAGCGCAATTTGAAAACGCGAGGTCGGTTGTTCGCTTTTTTCGAGGATGCTGATGTTGTCGTAAAGCGTTTTGATTTCGAGTTGTTCGGGGGGAATCTGAAAGACGGTCAGGATCGACGGGCGCAAGACGGTTTTCCAGGTGTAAGAAGGTTCAAAGTAAACAAGGGTGCGATCGCCGCTGCCGATTTCGGTGGTTTCCACTTTGTCGAGCAGCCAGGCGTTGCTGGTTTCGGAAAAAATGCCGCGCTCGGCGCTGCGAATCCGTTGCAGGCGCATGGTGTCGTCGAATTCGTATAAGCGTACGCCCATCAGCACATGGCTGGCTGTTGCGGCGCGGATGTTGGCGAAGGTGTATTGTTCCTTGAACCAGAAGCCGGAGGAGAATTGTTGCGCGATCATTTGCTGGTCGCCGCTGCGGTGAAGGGCACGGACGGTTTGCGCCAGACGTTCGGCCTGCGGCGCGATGAATTCACCGGCAAGAAAGGTAGCGAAGGCAATGGGTACGCCGACTTGAAAGATGGCGAGGCTGATTTGCGCGAGCGATACGCCGGAGGTGCGCATCACGGTCAGTTCGGAGCTTGACACCATTTGGGCGAGAATGAACAGGGTGCCGATCAACGCTGCGACCGGCGCCAGCTCGTAGATCCGCGATGGCAGGCGCAGTGCGACGTAGAGGAAGGCGGAGGAGAGTGTGCGACCACCACGACCGACATCACCGAGTTCGTTGATGAGGTCGAAGAACGCGAAGATCATCACCAGCACGATGAACAGAAACAACGTGGCGAGCAGAATTTCGCGCCGGAGGTAGCGTCGCAGTGTGTTCATGAGGCGGCGGCGGGAGGTGGCACGGTGGACGGTGTTTCTTTGGGCGGACGCCGCCAGAAGGTATAAATCTGGGTGCGGTGGTGCAACAGCACCAGGGTCAGCAAGGCGGCGATGCCGTGCGGCAACAGCAGGCCGAGCCAGAACGACATTTTTTCCTGTGCGATCATGCTCTGGACGATGTTGAGGCTGTTGGAATAGATCAAATACAACAATACGGCGGCCACCAGGTTGAACGAGCGCCCCATGCGCGGGTTGACGTAACTGAGCGGCAGCGCCATCAGGGTCAGCATCAAGGCCATGATCGGGATGGAAAGACGCCAGAAAAGTTCGGCGGCTTCCGGCGCGTCGTCGGATCTCATCAGTTCAAGTGTTGAAGCGCCGCGGATGGTCGGTTCGATGGCTTCGGCTTCGGCGGGTTCGATGCGACGCCCCAACTGTTCGAACTCGATGATTTGGTAATCGGCGGCTCCGGGCGTGCCGACGTTGCGGTTGCCCTGCGACATCACGAGGAAGCGGTCGCCGTTCGGGAGGATTTCGATGATGGCCGATTGCGCGGACAAGGTTTCACTGCGCGGTTTGTCGATCGACTGCAGAAAAACGTTCTTGATGGTGCCGGTGAAGGGATTGATGCTTTCGATATACACCACAAGACCTACCCGTTTGAATTCGCGGAACAATCCCGGCGCCAGCATCGACAGTTCATCGCGCGATTCCAGTTGCTTTTCATATTGCAGCCGTTGTTGTTGCGCCCAGGGCGTCAGGAACAAGGACAGCGCAATGATGGCGACCAGAAAAGGCGCGGCAAACCCGAGGAGCGGTCGTCCCCAGGCGACGAGCGGTTGTCCCGCTGAAAACCAGACGATCATTTCGCTGTCGCGGTAAGCGCGCGTCAATGACAGCAGAACGGTGAGGAACAGCGTGATCGCCAGCAGAACATGAAGGTATTGCAGTGCAAAAAATCCCAGCATCGGCAAAAGACCTTCCATGTCGAGACGACCGCTGGCGGCACGTCCCAAAAGACGCAACACCAGATTGGTGAACAGGATCGCAAGCGCAACGACAAACAGGCCGATGGCATTGATGGTGAGTTCACGAATGAGGCTGCGCCGGAAGATCATAAAAGGTTTTGATTTTCTGCGGCAGTTTGTCGATAATGTTTCCTTGCGCCTTTTTTTATGTCGGCGCAATTCTAAGAGAAATCACAAAAGAGGACACAATGGAATTTACCATAAAAAGCGGAAACCCTGAGAAACAAAGGACGGCTTGTGTGGTAGTGGGGGTGTTTGACAATCGCAAGCTTTCGTTGGCTGCCGAGCGGATCGATCGCGCGGCAAAAGGTTATATAAGCGACATTATTCGGCGTGGGGATATGGAAGGGCGTTTGGGGTCGACGCTGCTTCTTTATAACGTGCCGAACACGCTGGCGGATCGTGTGTTGTTGGTCGGTCTGGGGCGCGAGCGTGATTTTCGTGATCGCGAGTATTACAAGGCGATCCACAGCGCAGTGAAATACCTGAACGAAACCGGCGCTTATGAAGCAGTGATTTATTTAACGGAGGAAAAGGTCAGGCGCCGCGAGATTGGATGGCGCGTTGAACATACGGTCATTGCGGCCTGCGAAGCGACTTACCGCTTCGAACACATGAAAACGGAGAGTTCGGAAATACGGCGACCGCTGCGCAAGCTCACGCTGTCGGTGCCGATGCGCTCTGACTTGTTGATCGGGGAAATCATGCTGGCGCGCGGTATGGCGATAGGCGAGGGCGTCGAACTGGCGCGGGATCTCGGCAATCTGCCGAGCAATCTGTGCACGCCGGCGTATCTTGCCGACACGGCGCGCAAGCTGGCGTCGATGTATCCCGAGATCAAAACACAGGTGCTGGAACGCAAGGAGATTGAAGAACTCAAGATGGGGGCGTTCTTGTCGGTCGCCCAGGGCAGTGAAACGGCTCCGCGTTTCATTGTGATGGAATACAAGCGACCGGGCGTCAAGAGAAAGCCGCTGGTGCTCGTCGGCAAGGGGATCACGTTTGATTCCGGTGGCATTTCATTGAAACCGGCAGCCGACATGGATCAGATGAAATTCGATATGTGCGGGGCGGCGAGCATTCTCGGCGTTTTCCGCGCGATTGCCGATTTGAAGCCGGAACTCCATGTTGTTGGGTTGATCCCGACGTGCGAAAACATGCCGTCCGGTCGCGCGACCAAGCCGGGGGATATTGTCGCCAGCATGTCGGGGCAGACCATCGAAATCCTGAACACCGACGCCGAAGGCCGTCTGATTCTGGCCGACGCGCTGACCTATGCCGAGCGCTATGACCCGGAGGCGGTGATCGATGTCGCGACGCTGACCGGCGCGATGGTGATCACGCTGGGGCACGTGGCCAGCGGCGTTCTCGGCAACAACGAGACGCTGGTGAGGGCGCTGGTGTCGGCCGGAGACGATGCCGCCGACCGCGCCTGGGCGCTGCCGCTGTGGGACGAGTACCACGAGGCGCTGAAAAGCAACTTCGCCGATGTGGCCAATGTGGGCGGGCGTCCCGGCGGCAGCATTACCGCCGCCTGCTTCCTGTCGCGTTTTGCCAAAAAGTACCATTGGGCGCATCTCGACATCGCCGGGGTGGCCTGGAAAGAGGGTAAGGAGAAGGGCGCAACCGGTCGGCCAGTGCCGTTGCTGGCCAATTGGGTGTTGAGTCAGGAAAACAGTGACGGCTGACGGCGGGAGAGTTATCATAGAGGTATGACAGTTATCGATTTTTATACACACGTTAACAATCCTCTGGAAATTATCGTCCGGCTGGTGGGGAAGGCGTACGCGCAACATGGGCGGGTACGTGTCCTGACCGAGGACGAAGCCATGACGGCGGCGCTCGATCAACGGCTGTGGATCGACCCGCCGCATGCTTTTCTGCCGCACTGCCGACTGTCCAGCCCGCTGGCGGCCGAGACGCCGATCCTGATCGACCATCTTGCCGAGCATGAAGGGCCTGCTGCCGTGCTGATCAACACACAAACCGCGCTGCCGCCGTTTTTCAGCCGTTTTGAGCGGCTGGCGGAAGTCGTTGGTTGCGACGAGACGGCGTTGGCGGAAGGTCGTCGGCGTTACCGTTTTTATCAGGAGCGCGGCTACGAATTGCGCGCCCACAATCTGGCGGCGCATCGCTGAGAACGGCGGAGACGGATCATGACAGACCGCCCCAATGCTTCCTCATTATCGCCGACCGCGCGCGAACTGCTCGAAAGCGTTGATGCGCTGATGCGCCGCAACCGGCGGGCGGGGGGCGTGCCGTTGCCGCCGCCGGAGGGGCAGGTTGCTCTTGCGACGCTCGAAGAAGAAACACAAATCCTGTCGGCGGAAATCGAGGCCGAACTGGAATCGGAGCGGGTCAAAGAATGGTCGCGGCGGGAAGGTGACGCATTGCCGGAAACGGTTTTGCCGGAGTCTTCCGAGCTTTTGCCGGACGCGGCGATGATAGAACAAAGCACGGAAGAAAACGTAGAAAGCGTGGTGTTGGGCGTTGGCGCCGAGGAGGAAACGCTTGCGTTGACCGTCGAGGTTGCTGTGGTGGAAGAAGCGCCGGAAGAAGTGCCGGAAGAAGTGCCGGAAGAAGTGCCGGAAAAGGTGCCGGTGGTACCGGTGGCCTGGACAGAAAGCGATTTTTCGGTGGAAGAATGGCTGGAGAAAGCGCCGCCGCCCGAAAACTTTGCGTCGCTGACGGAGGACATTTCACGGAGTGAGTCCGGCGCTGTTGCGCCCGAGCAAGCGGCGGAGCCGACGGAAGCGTTGGCGGAGGAACCGGCAGAAGAATCAGCGGAAGAATTAGCGGAGGAACCAGCAGAAGAACCAGCGGAAGAACCTGCGGAAGAATTAGCGGAAAAACCAGCGGAAGAGCCGACGCTTGAGTCTCCGTCAGAAAGCGTGAACGCGCAGATAGAAGACGATCTGCTGCTGTGGGAATTTGCGCCGCGGCCAGGTGTTGCTGCGCCAGAGGAGGAAACGGTTTCTCAACTGGCGCTCATCGAAACCGGCGAATTGCCGGACAAAGAGCCGCTTTCTCTGACGCCTTCGTTTTCGGAAGCGATTTCCTTTTTGTCGGCGCCCGAAGTACTGGCCTCGCCTTCACAAAGTTCCGCCACGTACACGACAGAACCGCCGACGATGGTGTTCGATGGGATCGCGGCAGAAGAAGAACCTTCGGCGGTGGAAACCGTGCCGGAAACGGCGTCGGAAATTTTGCCGGAAGTTTTTCTGGAAGAGCCGGCGTTTCCCGATGAAATGGACTGGTTGTCCGACGAGGAAACGGACGAAGCACTTGTCGCGCTCGATGCCGAAACGGCCATCAATGTTGCCAGAGGGTTGGGTTTATTAGCGGAGGCGGAAGCGTCGGCAGAAGCGGTGGATGCGGACGTGGCAGATGCGGACGTGGCAGATGCAGAAGTGGCGGATGCGGAAGTTGCAGAGGTGGAAGTTGCAGAGGCGGAAACGCTGGAAGTGACGGAAGACACAGCGGAAATCGTGTTACCCGAACCGATGGCGGGATTTTGGTATCTCGTGGAATCGGAGCCGGAAGCGGTAGAAGTCGCAAAAGTCGCGGAAGTTGCGGAAGTTGCGGAAGTCGCGGAAGTTGCGGAAGTTGCGGAAGTTGCGGAAGTTGCGGAAGTTGCGGAAGTTGCGGAAGTTGCGGAAATCGCGGAAATCGCGGAAATCGCGGAAATCGCGGAAATCGCGGAAATCGCGGAAATCGCGGAAATCGCGGAAATCGCGGAAATCGCGGAAATCGC
>JGI20163J15578_10000384_pt1 | contig 18250 bp, 15 predicted proteins | sample TergutCu122P1_FD_15578 | JGI IMG/M metagenome (IMG submission 15578)
CTACGTAAGCTCGACAATACCTCGCTAACTCCGTCGACACGTATAACCCCTAAGCTCGACAGAACCTCGCTAAGGGGTTATCTGTCGTTAGCTGCAACTACTCCTGGGAGTTCTTTTCCTTCTAGGAATTCTAGGGATGCTCCGCCACCTGTCGAGATGTGGGTCATCTTGTCTCCGAATCCCATTTGATTTACTGCTGCTGCAGAATCTCCACCGCCGATAATAGTTACTCCATCAACTCCAGCCATAGCTTCTGCTACCGCTCGGGTGCCTTCTGCGAAGTTGGACATTTCAAAGGCTCCCATAGGCCCATTCCATACTACGGTTTTGGCGTCTTTGATGGCATCCACGTACAATTTTACTGTCTCAGGACCAATGTCTAGTCCCATCCAACCGTCGGTAATGCTTTCTCCAGGTCCAGCGACGCCTAGGTTGGCATCATTAGAGAAACCATCTGCAATAATGCTGTCTACTGGTAATAACAGATTTACCCCTTTTTCTTTGGCTTTCTCCACCATCTGGAGTACATAATCTAAGTAATCTTCTTCTAAGAGAGAATTACCTACACCAAGTCCTTTTGCCTTCATAAAGGTGTAAGACATAGCACCACCAATCATTAGAGTGTCTACCTTGTCTAACAAATTTTCTATTACGGGTATTTTGCTGGATACTTTGGCACCTCCTAAGATGGCTACAAAAGGTCTCTCTGGATTCTCTACTGCATTTCCTAAGAAATCAATTTCCTTTTGCATAAGGTACCCTACCACTGCGGTATCTACAAACTGGGTCACCCCTACATTAGAGCAATGAGCCCGATGAGCCGTCCCAAAAGCATCATTCACAAACACATCACACAGAGACGCCAAGTCTTTGCTGAGTGTTTCTCCGTTTTTGGTCTCTTCCCCACGATAACGTGTATTTTCAAGTAAGATTACTTCTCCATCTTCCATGGCGGCAACTGCCTCTCTAGCATTGTCTCCTACCACTTCTGGGTCAGCTGCAAACTTTACCTCTTGACCCAGTAGTTCTGACAAACGAACTGCTACTGGCGCTAAGGATAAACTAGGAACTGGCTCTCCTTTTGGTTTTCCAAGGTGAGAGCACAGAATAATCCTGCCTCCATCAGCAATTAGCTTCTTGATTGTTGGCAAGGCAGCTACCAAGCGAGTATCATCTGTAATTGTTCCCTCTTGTAAAGGTACGTTAAAATCACACCTTACTAAGACATTTTTCCCTTTTACATTAATGTCATTAACTGATTTTTTGTTTAACATCTCTTTTATCCCTCCGTTTATTAAATTGACTCTTCTTCACTTCCGCCTTCAAAAGGAAGTTCTTCATTTAATATATCTTCATTATTGTTCTCACCAATGAAATTGGCCAACAATTCCTTCGCCTTTTCCACTTCTCCATAAGGAACATAAATATATGAGGTCTCCATGCTATACCCTAAGTAAGCAGTCACTCCTGAACCTAGCATGCCCCTTAAGTAAGATGGAATTCCATTGTTTCGTAATATCTCTTCAATGGCAGCTGCGGTAAGCGCTTCTTCCACCAGAAGGAATACTGGGTCGTTAGACTTTGGTTCACGCACTTTTGACTTTTTACAATTTGGACACTTTTGTTCTTCAATCAACTTCATGCATTTTTCGCAGTACAACATAGCAGACCTCCTCCTTAACCCTTCTCTTTACAACAGCTGATTTTTTTTGATGGAGAGTACCAATTCTTATTAGCTATCCTCTCATCCACATAAGTTTTTAAAGGTTCGGTTCCTTAATAAGAACCGAACCTTATGTGATACATTCTTATGTATTCAGATTCTTTTATACTCTATAGAAATTGACCCATGTACTTGATGGTTCTTACCATTTGTGCGGTGTAAGAATACTCGTTGTCATACCAAGCCACAACTTGAACTTGGAATAAACCTTCTTCTACCTCTGTTACCATGGTTTGAGTGGCATCGAAGATAGAGCCGTACTTGCTACCAATAATGTCAGAAGAAACAATCTCATCTTCTGTGTATCCGTAAGACTCATCTTCTGCTGCTTTCATGGCTTTGTTTATCTCATCTACAGAAAGGCTGTCTTTTTTGACAACTGCTACCAAGATGGTGAGAGAACCTGTTGCTGTTGGAACACGTTGTGCAGAACCGATTAGTTTACCATTTAATTCTGGAACAACAAGTCCGATGGCTTTGGCTGCTCCTGTGCTGTTGGGTACAATGTTAACTGCTGCAGCACGAGCTCTTCTTAAGTCACCTTTTGGATGTGGTCCATCAAGAGTCATCTGGTCACCTGTGTAAGCGTGAATTGTGGACATAATTCCTGATTGGATTGGCGCAAGAGCGTGTAATGTTTTGGCCATTGGTGCCAAACAGTTGGTGGTACAAGAAGCGGCAGAAACAATGTGATCATCGGCTGTGATGATTTCATGGTTTACGTTATATACTACTGTTGGTAGGTCATTGCCTGCTGGAGCAGAGATAACTACTTTTTTCGCTCCTGCATCAAGGTGTGCCTGAGATGCTCCTTTGGATGCAAAGAAACCAGTACACTCTAATACTACTTCAACTCCCAATTCACCCCATGGTAAATCTCCAGGATTTCTTTGGGCATAAATCTTGATCTCTTTTCCATCTACTGTGATGGAATCTTCACCTGCTTTAACGGTATTTGCTAAAGCATAAGGTCCTTGACATGTGTCATACTTTAGTAGATGTGCTAACATCTTAGGATCGGTCAAATCATTGATGGCTACGATGTCATAACCTTCTGTGCCAAACATCTCTCTAAAAGCCAAACGTCCAATTCTTCCAAATCCATTAATTGCTACTTTTACTGCCATGTATTCTTCCTCCTGAAATTAAATGTCTTTTTTTTGTCAACCACATACATTGTACTAAATCAATCTTTAGAATACAAGTATAAATTGCGCTTCCCTTGTATTTTTATTAAATCGGATAGAAATGGGGTTTTCTTTCGATAAAATCTGTGTAATATTCAAAGCCTGCTTCTTTTAAAATGGCTGGAAGTTGTTTAAATTCATAGGCAATGTGATTGGGATTGTGGCCATCTGAGCCAATGGTGAGAATCTCACCACCAAGCTGGTGGTATCTTTTAATCACATCAAAGGTGGGATGGGGAAAGGGCAGTCCATATTTGAACCCTGAAGTATTCACTTCTATTCCTTTTCCACGATGGATTAACTCAAGCAATATGGCATCGATGGATGAAGCAAATCTTTCATAGGAATAATTCTTCTCCATCTCTGTTCCGTATCGCACCACATAATCCAGATGCCCTAGTACATCAAACTCTTCACAACCTTTGATACACAACAAAGTTTCTTCAAACATTCGCTGATAAATTTCCTCATCGGTTTTGCCAATAAACATTTGTCTGGCGTAAGGGTCATCTCCGTCAATGACGTGAAGAGAGCCCACGATAAATTCAAAGGGATATCTCCTGGCCAAATCATCAAAAAAATTCCCTAGATGAGCTTGCAATCCAAACTCAACTCCGATTCGTACCTCTATCTGCCCTGCAAACTCTTCTTGTAACTGCTGGATTTCTTTGAAATACTCATCACAATCGAAGATTTGTGTGTAGTCAGGAGTATAATGAATCGTGGGATAATCTTCATCGTAATGATCGGTAAAAGTTATGGCTTTTAGCCCTTTTGAAATGCCACCTTCAATCATCTCCCTTACAGGGGATGTGCTGTCCATTGAATAGTAGGTATGAAGATGGCTGTCACTTCGTATCAACCTATGGTACCTCCTCCTAAAACAACGTCTCCGTCGTATAAAACCACTGCTTGACCAGGGGTGACTGCTCGTTGTGGCTCTTCGAATCTACAGGTAATCTCATCTGCTCCTGTTCGCTCTACCTGACACCAAGCCCCTGGATGATTGTAGCGAATCTTGGCCAAAACCCTCTTGGGTTCTGTTAAATCTGGAACGGACATGAAATTAACCTGATGGGCTATTAAAGTATCCACCAAAGACTCTTCATGGGTACCAATGACCACTTCATTGGTTTCAGGTCGTATCTCTAACACGAAAACAGGATGTCCCATGGACAACCCTAACCCTTTTCTTTGGCCTACGGTATAATGTACAATGCCTTTGTGGATTCCTACAACATCTCCTTGTCTGGTGACGAAATTGCCTGGTTTTATCTCTTTATCGCTTCTCTCATTTTCACCATTCATTTTTTGCTGGTTGTTGCGCCTATCTTTTTCCTGAATTTCTGCTTTTTTGCTGGATTCTATTCCACTTGCCTCCTTGTGGAAACCGTCTTCACCCATAGCTCTCTGGGCAATTTCCCTCTCAATAAATGAAGCATAGTCTCCATCTGGTACAAAACAAATGTCTTGGCTGTCAGGTTTGTTGGCGATGGGCAGGTTGATTTCGTCTGCTAGCTTCCGTATTTCCTCTTTGGAGTATTCTCCGCAAGGCATCAGGGTTCTTGCCAATTGCTCTTGAGATAGATTGTACAGGGCATAGGTTTGGTCTTTTTCCAAGGTTGCACTGCGACAGACGGCATAACGGCCATTTTCAAGCTTTTCCACTCTTGCATAATGGCCTGTCGCAATATAGTCTGCTCCAATAGCCATACTTCTCTTCAACAGGGATTCCCATTTCACATAACGGTTGCAAGCGATACAGGGGTTGGGAGTTCTGCCATTTAAATATTCCTTGACGAAATAATCGATGACATAATGCCTGAACTCATCACGAAAATTCATCACATAAAAAGGAATTCCCAGTTCATCTGCCACTCTTCTGGCGTCTTCCACTGCGCTCAAACCACAGCAACCACCACTTTCTTCAATGCTACAAGCGTCTTCTTCCTGCCATATCTGCATGGTCACGCCAATGACGTTATATCCTTGTTTCTTTAATAAGTAGGCAGCCACAGAAGAATCCACCCCTCCCGACATGCCTACTACAACTGTTTTCATCATTAATAATCTTCTTCCTCTTCGTGTTCATGAATGTCGGATTTTGGTTGTTCTAAACCGTCTATCTCAAGGTTATGTTTCTGGGCATAATCCCATAATGCTGCATGAATGGCTTCTTCTGCTAGCAAAGAGCAATGCACTTTAAGAGGTGGTAGTCCGTCTAAAGCTTCCATTACTGCTACATTGGTGATTTGCAAAGCTTCTTGCACCGTTTTTCCTTTTACCAATTCGGTTGCCATGCTGCTGGTGGCTACGGCGGCACCACATCCAAAGGTTTTAAATTTACAATCACGAATCACTTGGTTTTCATCAACATCCAAGTAGATTCGCATAATATCTCCGCATTTTTCGTTACCTACAGTTCCTATCCCGCTGGCATCTTCAATCTCACCAACATTTCTAGGGTTTTCAAAGTGATCCATTACTTTCTTTGTGTACATTACTATTCCTCCTGATTCTATTACTCTCTATGATTTCTTTGCTTTTGCTTTTTTTGTTTTTCTTAATTCTATAATTGTTTACTTTTCTCACTTTTGATTTTTTTCACATAATCTTCATACAACGGTGACATGTCTCGTAGCTTCTTGGCAATCTCTTTGATGGCATTCACCGTGTAGTCTAGCTCTTCAATGGTGTTTTCCTCGCTTAGTGTCAACCGTAGAGAACCATGGGCCAATTCATGAGACAAACCTAATGCCAACAATACATGAGAGGGGTCTAAGGAACCTGAGGTACAGGCCGAACCGCTAGAGGCACATACTCCTCTCATATCCAACATAATCAGAAGGGACTCCCCTTCGATAAACCGAAAACTAAAATTCACATTGTTGGCCAATCGCTTCTCCCGATGTCCATTTAACCTTACAAATGGAACTTCCTGCTCAATTCGATTAATCAGATAGGTTTGGAGCTCTCGCTCTTTTTTGATTCTTTCCTCCATAGTGTCCATGGCCATCTGAGTCGCTTTTCCAAAGCCTACAATTCCTGGCACGTTTTCTGTTCCTGCTCTTCGCTTTCGCTCCTGAGCCCCACCATGAAGATAAGAACGGAGTTTAACTCCCTTTCTGATATAGAGAAATCCTACTCCTTTAGGTCCATTTAACTTATGGGCGCTGGCACTTAACATGTCAATATTACACTCATTCACATCAATGGGTTCCTTCCCAAAAACCTGAACCGCGTCGGTATGAAATAACACCCCATGCTCCTTGGCAATCTTACCAATCTCTTTAATGGGTTGTATAGTGCCAATCTCATTGTTAGCCGTCATGATACTTATCAGAATGGTCTCGGAAGTTATGGCCTGCCTCAAATCCTCTAACTTAACTACTCCATTCTCATCCACATCTAGGTAGGTCACCTTGCACCCTTGTTTTTCCAGATACATACAGGTGTGCAATATCCCGTGATGTTCTATCTTGCTGGTGATGATGTGATTCCCTTTGCTCTTGTAGGCTTCTGCTGTTTCTATAAGAGCCCAATTGTCTGATTCTGTACCACCTGCAGTAAAATAGATTTCATTGCTCTTGGCACCGATAGCACTTGCAATAATCTCTCGCTGCTTCTCTATGATTACTTTGTTATCTGAGCCAAAACCATACACACTGGAAGGATTACCGTATCTCTCGCTAAAATAAGGTAACATCTCCTGTACAACTTCTGGATGGGTTTTGGTTGTAGCTGCATTGTCTAAGTAAATAAATCTATCCATGGTCTTGTCTCCTGCAATTTATTCTTTTCTATCATTTACTAAAAAACTTGTATTTCATCATATTTCTATGTCATCAATTGTCGTAGGTAACCCATAGTCCATTCTATCTTCCGCAACCTTCTCGACTTTCATCCATTAGCTGGTCAAGCTTAATTCCATCAACCGTTTGATTGATACTGTCGCTAATTCTTTGCCAAACATACTTGGTGGCACAGGTGTCAATAAAACCACAACTTTCCTCATCATTGGCTCCAAGGCAATCTACCAGTTTCAGTTCCCCTTCTAAAGCCCGCAGTATATCTCCTACAGAAATTCCCTCTGGAGCTTTGGCCAGGATATATCCTCCACTGGCTCCTCTTATGCTGTTAATGATTCCAGCTTTTTTCAACTTAGACATCAACTGCTCCAGGTAACGCTCAGAGATTCCTTGACGACTAGCGATACTGGTTATGGAAACAGGTTCGTTCTCACCCAAATTGGCAATATCGATTAATGCCTTTAGACCATATCTGCCTTTTGTAGATACTTTCACAACAATCACCTTTCCTTCCAATTCCTACAAAATCAATCCCGACAATTTTAATCCCTATTGTTTTAATCCCTATTGTTTTAATCCCTATTAATCTACTAGGATTTACAATTAATAAGATACCACCCTCTCGGGTGGTTGTCAATATCTACTGATTTAATAATTGTATTAATTGTGAAACATGAGGGTTCTACAACCTAGTCAAACTACTCCACAGCAGTCTTCTTTTAACTTCCTCCACTCTTTCCTTCTGGTGATAGGACAGTTCTTTGTAAGTAGTCCCTTCCATGGCATAGATAAAAGGGTCTTCCACATCGGTTCGTTTACCACTTAACTCCTCGATAATGGCATGAGAACAGAATGGCACATAAGCGGGGCAATACCCGCCTTCATGTAAGCACACCATTCTTCCTTTTGCATGTCTTTGGGCAATCTCTTTGATCTGTCTGGTCATCCACTTGTAACATTTTGCTGAAACCATCATCCGTGCCAAAGGATCAAAAGGATTGGCGTCTTGGCCTGCTACTACAATGATTAATTCTGGCTTAAAATCCTCTGCAGCAGGAAGTACAATCTGCTCAAAGGCATACTCATATACTCCATCTCCTGAACCTGCAGGCAATGGAATGTTAATGGTATATCCCTTTCCTCTTCCTTTTCCTATGTCTTCTGCCTTTCCTCTGTTGATGGGTTCTAACCCTTCTTGGTGAAGGGAGATATACAAGACTCTTTCGTCTTCGTAAAAAGCATCCTCAATTCCATTCCCATGATGAGCGTCCCAATCCAAGATTAATATTCTCTCTACCCCTAACTCAATCATGGCAACTTTAGCTGCAATTACAGCATTGTTAAAAATGCAAAATCCATATCCGCGATTAGCCTCTGCATGATGACCTGGCGGTCTGGTCAAAGCGTAAGCATTGTCGATAGAGGGATTTTCTATTACAGTTTTCACTGCTGTAATGGCACCCCCTGCTGATAAAAGTGCAATCTCATAAGAGCCAGGACTCACAATGGCAGAGTCGCCACAATCTCCGCCTGCTCCATTGCTGAGTTCCTTCACATTTTCAATATGCCTTCTGGTATGAAAATGCAATAACTCCCCAACTGTTGCTGGCTCTGGTTTAATCTGTTCTAGCTGGTCCAGTAACCCACTTCTCTCTAGCAAATTTTTCACTCTACGTTTGCTTTCTGGGCTTTCTACCGAGCCTCTTCCTTGAAGGTATTTACTTGGTGGTTCAAATAAGGCACCACCGTCTCCAGCATTATGCCAGAAATAGCTTTCATCACATATGAATGCGGTTTTTTTCATTTTAGCCTCTTTTCTAATACAATCCGTCGTTCCCATCCAATGGAACATTGTCACCAAAGGGATTCACCTTCACCCTATGCAGTAGAAACATTCATACTATCGAAACTATTCACTGTAATTTCTCCCTACTTACCCACATGGCTGGCCTCACCCCAACTTTGAACAATTGGCTCGATGGTCGATTCACAAAATCTCCTGTCATGGATATTCTTCCATCATTAGTTACAGTAGACACGAAATCAGAAGATTTCCCAGGAGTTCGTAAGTACCATCTGGAAGGAGTTCCATCCCTATACTTTGCCTGGCGATTCTTATTGAATCCATCGTCAATATAGAATCGATTATGCTCTCCCTTGGGACAGCCTGTTTTGTTCTCTCCTAAGTATTTTTCCACTTCGTTAATGGACAAGATAAAAATTTTATCGAAAGTGGTAGCCCCGCCATCCGTATCAAACCATGTGTTGCTACTGCTTTGTACAGACGTTTCGTAAATGGCTCCTTGCTCCTTAGGGGTAAATGAATAGAAGAAATGGTTGTTTAAGTACTCCCTAATACTGGAAGTTGCCCAAGTGGTATTCTCAAATCGATCATTATACTCTCTTAAGTCCAGCACCTCTTTGGAAAGAAGTAGCATGTCTTTTCCATTACAATCCAACACCTGCCACTTATACCTTCCAAAGCTGATGATTTCACTTTCGGCCACATTGGTTTTAGCAGCTCGCCATAAGGGATACAGCACCGCTGTATCTGAAAAATACATCAACTCCCCAACTGGCTGATAACCAAACTTGGAATACACTCCCTTACCATGATAAGGAGTGCTAGCTTCCAGATAGGTTGGAATGCCTCGTTTATCTAAAATATCTAGGTGATATCCCAGAAGCTTTTGACCAATACCATAACCTTGAAGGTGAGGCAGAACTCCAAATCCTACCAGTTGGTAAAAGGGTCCCATAGGCGGTTCGCTCATATGAGACTGATCTGCAACCTGATTAAACATGGGAGCATTGACTCCCACCACCCGTTCTATCTCTGGATATATACTTGGGTCCGTATCATGAGGAAGCCACACGGTGATTCCACCAATCTCTCCCTGATCATTCACCGCAACATGGGAGACACATTGCTTGGCTCCAAGGTATATCTTATAATAATCCGATATGATTTTATGACGGCCTTCTTCCTCTGGAACGCACCATTCAAAGAAGATATCTCCCTCATAAGCTGTGGCTAGTAATTCTGAACCTCTTTTAATTTCATCCACTTGAATCGGTCGCACAACATATTCATTGTTTTTCAAAGAATCGCCCTCCTGTCTGGAAAAAGCCCTCAAGGGAGGGCCTCTTTTGTCGATTATAACACCATGAAAAGTGGTTCGTCAATTCACTTGTCTTCATTAACCGAATTAATGCGCTGTCTTTTATAGTACTATTCTCTTAATCTCCAGAATACTGCCTTTTTGGGCATAAATCTTCACCACTTTCTCTTTCTCACCCTCCTCTTTTAAAATAGACATATTCTTTTACACTTCTACTAAAAAGGAGAAAGATTCCACCTACAAAACATATCATTGTAACAACTACACTAGATATACTTTCTCCATGAGGAACATATTGAATTGCGATTAAGAAAGCCATAAACCCATGTACCAATGCTCCTATCCCAAAGAGAATACGAGCCCAATTGAAACCAAGAATCAAAACAATTGATAAACCAATCTGTACAAGAAAATAAAATACTGGATATCCGATAGCAACAAGGACAAATGAGAAAGGGATATTTAGAATTGCCATTGTATATATTATAATTCGCCCTATCGTTATCCTTCTCTCAAGCCTGCGATTTTCTTTCTCTTTTTGTTCTTTTTCTTGTTGTTCTTTTTTCTTACAATACACTTCATCTGTTTTTTCTTTGATTATTTTTTCCAATCCCTGCCCTCCTTTGTTGAGCGACGAATTTTGATTAAAACTGAGACCAATCATACTGACTGTAATTCAAGTCCTCATATCATTTATTTTCTTTAACTGAAAGATTACGCCCCCCTCTTATAGTATATATAATACTTAACACTTTTGCTGTACAAAAGAAGAATTCCGCCAACAAAAGCAACAGTTCCTATAATCAAATCATAAGGAAAAATGCTTGCACTTGTATCTCTAGGCATTACCATATACTGGATTGTCAGCATGAGAAAGAGAATCCCCACTCCTACTGCCCCTACACCAAATAGTATACGAGCCCAATTCCAACGACATATAAGTGCAATTGATAAAGCAACATGTATCAAAAGATAAGATACCGGGAATCCTAACGCAGCAAGAAGGGCTATAAATGGCAAGTTTGCAATTGCCATCACATATATTATAATTCCACCTACTACTCTTCTCACATCAAGCCATCGATCAATCTCTTTTTGCTGTTCATACGGCAACAGCTCAGGGTAAGTGAAGATAGCAAACAAAGGAAAGAGGATAATGTTTATCATTTTCCCTGTATATTCTATGACTTTCTCTATCACCATTATAGTTTTAGACCAAGGTTGTTTCCCATCTATCTCCATATTCTTTATCTCTCTCAGGGTTATTCCTTCTTCTATTTTTATCTTCAAATAATATAGCCCTAATAAGATTACTATAATTATGAACACCCAAAAAACAAACATTGTCCACTCCTCTCTATATATCTTTCTTCGAAATTAATACAAAATATCTTTCAGAGAAAACCCTGTTTCCTCTTGAAAACGATTTAAATAGTCCACACTATCTAGTATGGCCATAAGGTATCTCATGTTTAAACGACGGTCTGGAACACGCACTAAAAGAACCTGACAGTCCCCTAACCAATCATAGTAAAAACTATCAGGATTTCCTCGATAGTTGCCTATTCCAAACCAAATATTAAAACTATGCCCTGCATGACCGAGCCCAATATCTAACCTCCTTTCCCCAGCATCTATTTGCCCATGAGCGTGTATATCCTGTATGGGATGGAGTCCTCTACCAAGGTAATAAGGTATAATCATAGGCATAATCGGTTCCCCATGCACTGTAAAATTAAGATTTTCCGCAATGAGAGTCGCTCGTTCAAGATACTGATCTGCAATTACAAGTCTTGTATCTACCTCTCCATATTCACTACGGTCAAAATGGTGTGGCTGACTTCCAATATAAGGATTAGTTGCCCCAAAAAAAGCATCCACATCTCTATTTCCCCATTGAAGCAACCCGATAACCTCTGGCGGAAGTCCTAGTATTATCCCTGCATAGTACGTCAGCTCATCATGGTCAGGTTTATCAAAATTGCCGTCCAAATCCAGATGGTTAAGGGGTTTATTAGAGCAGTAGGTGTATTCGAAAAGGCCTGTATCTTCTGGTAGGCCACTGCGATACTTCTTAATCATGGTCCGATTGCCTGCAAGGTCATATTGGTATTCAAAACTATCCAACACCTCTTCAGGGTTTTGATGTACAATCTCTCTCAGTTTTCCTTCTGCGTTATATCCAATACTGGTTTTAAGGCCACTGGCAAATCGTTTTTCACTTAATCTGCTACATTCATCATAACGATAAGAAACTTTACTTGTTCCATCATCCACTTCTATCATCCGCAATACATCGTCATAATCATAGTTAACGACCTGGCCACCAGGATAAGATATCTTTCTCTTCTCTCCCAGCTTACCCCACTCGTAGGTTACCGCTTTGTTGTTATGCTCAACCACTTCTAATGGGCGACCGAGATAATCCAAGCTAATCTTGGTGGTGCCCAGACAATCTTGAATTTCTGTGAGTTGTCGAAGTTGATTGTATTTCATCTTCACTTCTTTGCCATCCGCATACTGAATCTGTTCAACATCCCCATGAGGCGTATAAGCATAGGTGGTCAGAAATTCTTCTTTGTCCATCTTCTCAATCAATTCACCTCTCAAATTGTATTTGAAATGCTCTTCATGTCCAAGAGCATCACAAATGGACTCTACCTGACCCATCTGATTGCGCTTGTATCGAGTAATGCGACATCTGTTTTCTTCGTTTAATGCTATGGCATCTTTTAGGTCTTCGTCAAGTGGAACTTGATCTTCACCAAGTCGGCAAACTTCAATGATTTGATCCATCTCATCGTAAGTATACAAAGCAATATTCCCTAATGGGTCAATCACTTTAGAGAGTTTACCTGTTGGAAATGAATGGTAAAACATGAGAAACATGAAACCTATTAAATAACAGTAAATTCATCCCGCTCCAACTGATTCTTGCGTCCTGCTGAAGCGTGTCAGATGTCCCGTTGAAGCAAATGCAGCATTCATTTCTTTAGTTGAAATAATACTCTATCTCTTATTATCAATGAACTCTTTAACACTTTTACTAAAGAGGAGAAGAGTTCCACCCACTAGCCCCACAATTATAACAATCAAATATATTACCATGATTACTTCATCCTCTGCCCATCTCCCATGTCGCACGTCACTAATTGCAAAATTAAGAGAGCCCAATCCTGCGAAAATTGCTCCTATCCCAAAGAGTATACGAGTCCAATTGAAACCAAGAATTAGAGCAATTGATAAACCAATCTGCACAATAAAATAAAACACGGGATATCCGATAGCAACAAGAGAAAGCGAAAAGGGAATGTTTAAAATTGCCATTGTGTATATAATAATTCTACCGCTCATTATCATTCTTTCAATCCTGCGATTTTCTTTCTGTTCTTTCTCTTGTTGTTCTTCTTTCTGACCATACACTTCCTCTGTTTTATCTTCGATTAATTTTTCCAATCCTTACCCCTCCATTCTTGTAAATAGAATTATTTTATTAAATGTCAAGCATCTCAAGAAATAAGTTTCTTTTACAGTATTTGACTCTATATATAAAATCAACTCACTAATATAAAATATCCTTCAGCGAAAACCCTGTTTCTTCCTGAAAGCGATTTAAGTAATCCACACTATCTAGTATGGCCATAAGGTACCTCATGTTTAAACGACGGTCTGGAACACCATCTAAATCTAAAAAAACCTGACAGTCCCCTAACCAATCATAGTAAAAACTATCAGGATTTCCTCGATAGGTACCTATTCCAAACCAAATATTTAGGCTATGCCACATATGACCCACATTCCAATTTAACAATTCGCTCCCTGCACTAATTTGACCATGAGCATGTATATCCTGTATAGCGTGGAGCCCTCTACCGAGGTAATGAGGCACTAGGTTAGATATGATTATTTCTAATTCTCTTGAAAAATAGCGATTTTCTAAAATTTGACTCGCTTGATTAAAATACCTGTCTGCAAACACAAGTCTTGAATCTATTTCTCCAGGATTGTTACGATTAAAATGAGGTAATTGATTACCTAATGGCACTGGAAGGAATGGATTTGTTGGACTAATAAAATCATCGACTGATCTATTCCCTGCTTGTAACATACATATAACTTCCGGGGAAAGTCCCAGTATTATCCCTGCATAATACGTCAGCTCATCATGGTCAGGTTTATCAAAATTGCCATCCAAATCCAGATGGTTAAGGGGTTTGTTAGAGCAGTAGGTGTATGGATTTTGTGTTAATGGTTGATGAAGAAATCCTTTGATGGCATCTTCACTTAAGAATCGACCTATCTGCGGATTATATTCTCTAGCTTGGGCGTACCAGGTGTTGGCAATTTCGTCTCGTTGATAGCCAGTAAAGCCAAAGGGTTGAGTATTGTTTTGCTCCGTTGTTAAGTTTCCAAACTCGTCGTACCCTAAACTCTCCTGCCCAAAACGAACGGGACTTCCCAAGTTGTCCAGCAGATATTCATGTATTTTATTATCCCCATCAATCGCTGACAACAAGTTCATGTCCCAGACATAAGCTGTGTCACCTCGCTCAAGAAGGTTATGATACCTTTTTGTAAAGTCGAGTACATCGTCAGTGTGCTTGGTCGGTACAAGTCGAGGAACTTCTATCCCCACTCCAACCCCTCGACCTACTCTATGGCCTAGGCCGTTATAGCGGTAGATGGCGTGTTGATTGGTTTTATAGTTTATCGCTTTATCTAACCTTCCTAATGGATTGAACTCATATTGATTCATAAGGATGTCATTCAGGTATCTTTCTGTTAGGTTTCCTCGTTTATCATAGATGAATTTTTCGGTCTGGTTCTTTGTATCTGCAGTGGAGATTAATTGATTCAGCGCATTAAAGTGGTAAGTGGTTTCACTTTCTTGTTCACCTTCTCGCTCCACTTTTCTTATCCGATTGCCAAACTCATCGTAGCCATAGCTTCTCACATGTGCTCCATCTTTTGTAACGCCTTGTAGACGGTTTAGAGAATCGTAGGTGTATTCGAAAAGGCCTGTATCTTCTGGTAGGCCACTGCGATACTTCTTAACCATGGTCCGATTGCCTGCAAGGTCATATTGGTATTCAAAACTATCCAACACCTCTTCAGGGTTTTGATGTACGATCTCTCTCAGTTTTCCTTCTGCGTTATATCCAACACTGGTTATAAGGCCACTGGCAAATCGTTTTTCACTTAATCTGCTACATTCATCATATAAGTAAGAAACTTTACTTGTTCCATCATCCACTTCTATCATCCGCATTACGTCGTCATAATCGTAGTTGACCACCTGGCCACCAGGATAAGATATCTTTCTCTTCTCTCCCAGCTTGCCCCATTCATAGGTTACCGCTTTGTTGTTATGATCAACCACTTCTAATGGGCGACCGAGATAATCCAAGCTGATCTTGGTGGTGCCCAGCCAATCTTGAATTTCTGTAAGTTGTCGAAGTTGATTGTATTTCATCTTCACTTCTTTGCCATCCGCATACTGAATCTGTTCAACATCCCCATGAGGCGTATATGCATAGGTGGTCAGAAACCCTTCCTTGTCCATCTTTTCAATCAATTCACCTCTCAAATTGTATTTGAAATGTTCTTCGTGTCCAAGAGCATCACAAATGGACTCCACCTGACCCATCTGATTGCGCTTGTATCGAGTAATGCAAAATCTATTTTCTTCGTTTAATACTATGGCATCTTTGAGGTCTTCGTCAAGTGGAACTTGGTTTTCACCAAGCTGACGAATCTCAATGACTTGATCCATCTCATCGTAAGTATATAAAGCAATATTCCCTAATGGGTCAATCACTTTAGAGAGTTTACCTGCGAGAGTGTATTCATAATGGGTGGCGTTGCCTCGTTCATCTGTCATACTGGTCACATTATTGGCAGCATCATAAGTATATTTCTTCGTACCACCGTTACTGGCAGTGATACTAATCACTCTATTGAGGGCATCGTATTCATAGGTTAACGTTAGGCCTGTTCTTTGGGTGAGTGTTTTAATATTGCCATTGTTATCATAGCTACAGGTGTCCAGGCTGCCATCTGGATAGACAATCTCTTTTAACTGACCGCCAAGCATGTAGTGAAGCCGAGTCACACGATTGGCCTCATCAGTGATGGTGGCTATTTTATCCAAGGGGGAATAGGTGTACTGTCTCTGGTCACCTGCTGTGTTCTCTTCTTCAATCAGTTGCCCACCATCATTATAAGTCCGTTTCAGAATATTTCCTTCTCCATCCTCTACCTGAATCACCTGCCCCATGGCATTGTATTTCATGGTCATTCCAACATCATTGTTCCATGTAGAAGTAAGTTGCCCTAGCTCGTCGTATCCGAAGTAAGTCATATAACCACATTCATCGATAATGGCTGTTCGATTCCCTCTTAGATCATATTGGAAATTAATCTTACCTCCATCAGGTTTGCACACTTCTTCCAGTTGATTAAACTCACTGTAGAACCGCCGAATTCTTCCTCCGTTTGGTAAGGTGATGGCGGCCACATTCCACATATTGTCATAACTGAACTTGGTTTCTCTTCCTAGGGGATCGATGATTTTAGAAGGTCTGTTCAACTTATTGTATTCATATCTGATGACACTTCCATCGAAATTTTCAAAGGAGGTTACATGATTGNTTTTATTGTACTCATACTTTTGCGTATTGCCCTGAGCATCCACAACCTCTGTCACATTATTTTGGGCATCGTATTGATAGGATGTTTTATTGCCATTACCATCAATGATTGCTATAGGGCGATTTAAGTTATCGTACTCATACCTTGTGATTATTCCTGAACCATCAATCACCTGGGTTACATTTCGCCGTTCATCGTAGGAAAACGAAACAACACTGCCATCAGGTCTAACGATCTTGTTGGGAATCCCTCTTTCAAGATATTCAATTTCGGTTGTATGGTTCAGGGCGTTTTTCACTTCCAGAAGATTGCCTTCTTGGTCATAAACATTCACCACTTTTTCTTTTCCATCCACTTTAACTTTGGACACTTGATTATCCTCAGTGTAATCAAATTCCGTTGTAACGCCTAAAGCATTTGTAATGGATATCATGTTGCCTTTATCGTTGTAATCCGCAGACATTTTCAGCACATCTCGTTCATCATAATGCTCTGTGCGCTGGTTATTCTCATTGTACTCAAAACTTTCCCTTCCGCCATTTGGATGGATAATTTCAGTGGTTCGATACTCGCTATCTCTTTTATAAACGGCTACGGACTTGTTTCGCTCGATAAAAGCAGTAGCATTCATCATCTGTTTGTCATAGGTATATTCCATCACCGTGGCATCAGGAAATACTTGCTTAATCCCACGCCCCCAGCCATCATAAATATTTTTTAAGACAACATTTCCTTCTGCATTGGTAATCGTCTCTAGACGGTTTCCACAATCGTAGTCATACTTTGTCACATGGCCACTGGGGTTGGTGAAGGAAGCAAGAGTATTTCTTTCATTATAGTCAAATTGAATCACACGCTCGGAATGATCCATCACAGAAGTCAGCCGATTATCTTCATTATATACAAACATGAAATGACCGCTTGGAGTAGATACTTTTGCAAGTAACACCGTTTTTGTCTCGCCTTGGGTCATGTACTCATACTTTGTTTCGTTGCCAAATTTATCTTTGAACAACTCAACCAGACCCAGCGAGTTGAATCGGTAACTGGATTGGTCTGGATAAGTCAAAAGATGTGCGTCTTCTTCTAATTTTTCTAATTTTGAAAATCTTCCTTTAGGTGAAATGTACTTTCCGTCCTCATCCACTCTGAAGTGTTCTTGATGACCATCTTCACCAAACTGAATGATTGTTATCTTCTCATTATCTTCAATGTTACACGGAATGACAACAATGTCGTGATTATGGGTCCACCCCTTGCCTAATACACCCACATCATCTGATCTGGAATTGTAAAAGCGTTTAAAAGTCAATGGAAAGTGTCCTTCTACTGTCATATCTGAGGTTGGATAGATAAAATTACCTGTAGAAGCATTGATAGGGTCACCGATTGCTGCAATTGTATATTGGCATCCTCTAAGTACCTTTAGTAACTGTGTAAGCCGATCCGCCAAAACGATTCCCTCTGAAACATAATCTTGCATTATAGCAATAGAAGTGCGCCAGTCTGCAAGTAATGCCACGTCATATGAATCAGGTAAACCAGTAGCAGCAGTAATCATATAAGATACACCTGTGCTTATCTCGCCTTGTAAATCATTTGCGTTAGTAAACAAGTTTTTTGTTATCCTTTCGATGGCCCAATACATTTCCACTTTATGGATGTACGCATCTCTTATGGCTTCCTGATTTCTAATTATTTGATTGGCATTTCTTCTTGACGTATCATATCCATTAATGAGATCTATATTTTCCTGAC